>Ga0335070_10006220_pt1 | contig 14052 bp, 9 predicted proteins | sample Lox_Sample_13_FD_206722 | JGI IMG/M metagenome (GOLD analysis project Ga0335070, IMG submission 206722) | Soil microbial communities from Loxahatchee National Wildlife Refuge, Florida, United States - Lox_Sample_1.3 | ecosystem: Environmental > Terrestrial > Soil > Wetlands | place: USA: Florida... | reverse complement strand
CAGGGCATCCTCCGGAGCCTTGCCGAAGCCTATCGCCTCTTGCACCAACCGTTGACTCAATTTCTCACGGAGCGAGAGCCTCGCCCCGATTCAATGAAGCCGGCCGATTACCAGCGGACGATCGCCGCGCGCGCGTTCGACGTCACGAGATACCTGCTGCCGCTCGCGGCCAAAACGAATGTGGGTCAGGTCGTGAGCATCCGCACGTTGGAAAAGCAGATCACGAGATTGCTCTCGTCACAATTGCCCGAGCTCCGCATGATCGGCGACGACCTGAAGGATGCCTGTCAGCGACCGCCCGTGAATCTCTGGGGAGAGCTCAACGGCCAGGCACCCGGCATGACCGAACCGCTGGCGCCAACCCTCGCCCGCCATGCCAAGCCGAGTGACTATCAATCCAGGGTCTACCAGGACCTCGCTAGATATGCGAAAGACGCCCTGAAGGGGACCGGCTTGGATCAGCCAGTGACATGGGGGGAACCGGAGCCGGTGGACTTGATCGAACCCCACGACCCGTTGGACGAGGTCGTCACGACGTTACTCTATCGCGTGTCCCATGCACCCTATCGCAAGGTCCTGGCGGTGGTCCGCGACTGGACGGAGAAACAAAAGCAGGAAACCATCGATGTTGCGCTCAGCACCAGAGGTCCCTATGACGAACTCATCAAAGAATTCCGCAGCGGTTACGCCTTCACGTTCGATGTCTTGATGGACATCGGGGGCTGGCGCGATCTGCACCGGCACCGGCGCTGCCAGCAGATCCAGCAGAACTTCACGACGGTCCATGGCTACGACGTGCCGCCTCAGCTCGTGCAGGCGGGCCTGGATCAGGAGTATCGTCAAGCGATGGACGCTGTGCGGGCGGACATCGAGCAGCTCAGGAAAACCAACGCGGAAGGATCGCTCTACGCCATTCCATTCGGGTTCAAGGTCCGCTGTCTCTTCAAGATGGACTATGCCGAAGCCGAGTATATCGCCAAGCTCCGTTCCGGGGTGAAGGGCCACTGGTCGTACCGGACCATTGCCTGGTTGATGAAGCAGAAAGTCACCGCGCGCTATCCCGCACTCGGCGATCGCATACAGGCGACCTCGCCCGACATCGAAGACACGCTCACCAGGTAACAAGCAGTAGCTTCGTCCCATGCCCGACCACCAATCACAATGTGAATCGGCTCTGCTCGAGGGACGATGGGATGCGGCTGAGCAGGGGGCGCTTGCCTGGGCCCGCCATCTGCCTCCAGGGACATCGAAAGATCCGCGTCCGCATTTCGCGCGCAATGTGGTGCAGCTGATCCGGGCGCAATTTGCTGAGGCCTGGGAGACGCATGTGCACTGCCTGCAGGAAGCCGACGACATCGCCCAGGTCAAGCAATGGGTCGAGGGACTGGTGTCGCGACAGGCGACGCAGGCCAACGCCCATCTGGTGATGGGCCTCTTCTTGTCTCAGTCAGGAGAGTCCGAACAATCGATCCAATCGTACAAAGAAGCCGCCAATCTCGCGCCCCAGTCCGCGTATCCTCACTACTTCCTCGCGCAAATCCACGAGCGGGCGAATCATCTCGAAATGGCGATTAAGGAATATCGCGAGGCCGTCCGACTCGATCCGGCTTACCTGCCCGCGAGAACCAACTTGGGTGTGGCCTACCAGGAGCAGGGGCGTTTGGAAATGGCGATTCCCCAGTACCGCGAAGTGATCAAGCTCAACCCGAACGATGCGGTCGCCCACGCGAACCTAGCCTGCGCGCTCGCGGAGCAAGGGAAGACGCAGGCCGCGCTTTTGGAATACCAAGAAGCGCTGCGTCTGAACCCGAACGATGCCGAAGTACACTTTGCCCTCGGCGGCTTGTATGAGAGTAAGAATCGCCCCGATTTGGCGATGAAGGAATACCGGGCTGCGGTCGAGGCCAACCCGGACCTTGCGCCAGCCCACTCGGCTCTCGGTTGGATGCTCTTCGACCGGGGGCACCGGGAGGAGGCTATGGAGAGCTTCAATCGCGCTCTCAAAGCCGATGCCGAGGATGCGAGAGCCTATCTGGGCGTGGCCAAGTGCTACGCGAGCCGCGGCAAGGTGCAACTCGCGATCGAGAACTATACGAAGGCCCTCAAGTACGAGCGCGACCCGCAGAAGAAGAACGACATCATGAACAAGCTCTACAAAGAAGGCGGGACGTGGGATACGTGAGGAAGGGTTGTTGAGTAAGGAGTCTTGAGCAGTCAATTGAAACAGGCATTCCAAACGGTTGCTCAAGCGGGGTGGTCAACAAGGCCGCAAGGAGCCCGGACGCTGAAGCGTACTGTCGTATGTACGTTGAAGTGGACAGGCGACCGAGAACGCAGCGGGAGGGAATTTTCAGGAGCCGATCAAAGGTCACGGATGGCGCCTTGGAGGACGGTAATCTGCGTCACCGGATCGCCAGACGATTTCAGTTCGGTGCGAATCTGATCCTTGAGGTAGGATGAATACCCGACCCGATCGATGAGCAGGTCGAGGAATCGCTCGGGCGGCAGGAGGCTCTGGGCCTTGAGCTCTTCCACGGTTTCGTCGCTTACCGGCACGTAGCTGCTGCCCATGTGGAAGACCACATTGTAGTAACGATCCTGGCCGATGCGTTCGAACCGTAACCCCTTCATCGTCCCCTCGGTATCGGTAGCGATTCAGAGGGGCCTATTCTAGACAGGTTCCGGTCTGAAGACAAGGGCGGGGCGGATCGCGTCGTTCAGGCCTCTTTGCCCTTCTTGCCGAAATATTCCTGCCTGCTCACGGCCACGTCGGCGACGAACATGACGCCGGAATGCCGCTCGAACAGCGGCCGCAGCCCGGCCAAGATCGGTTCGACTTTCTCCTCGGGGACCACGGTCATGATCATCTCCAGGCTTTCCTGCTCACTGAACATGAAATGGGCTTCGCGCACCCCGTGGTGACCTTTGCCGGATACGTTCCCGATGATGGTGTAGCCGGTGGCGTTGATCCGGTCGAGTAAGTCGGTCACGAACGCCCGCTGTTCTCCTGCCACGATCACGCGAATTTCCTTCATCGGATGCAGTATCAAACCCATCGACGAACTCCTTTCCCGGCCTGTATGAGGCTGTTGAAAAAACCCGTCGGCTGCGTTCTCGCATCGCTCAGGGGCTCAACGTATCGGCGATCATACGCCTCGCCCCTTCACTCGCTGCGGCCTTGCCGACGGCCTTTTTGAACAGCCTCCCGTTCACGCTTAATCGCTCGAATCAACGACCCGTTACGCAATGGGATTCCAAGTTCGATCCGGGCGGTACCGATACCATATCTGCTCTTCGGGGTCGAGCACGACCAGATGGACCCATTCATTGTGGTAAAAGTGCTGCAACACTTCATGCCGCGCGATCAGTTTGTCGATTCGTTCCCGCGGCGCCTCGATGATGGTCAGCAGCCGCATGGGCTCATGGTACGGCGCCTCGCCGTTCATGACGGTTTGCCTCGCCAATCCGAGTCGGAGATCGCTCCAAGGCCCGGACATGATACCCAATCGGTCGACGACGTTGTGATAGACCTTGCTTCCGCTCCCATAGACTTCGTTGTCGGTGGTCGAAAAATAATGTTCCATGTTGATCCACTGCGCGACGACTTGGGGGGCGGTCAGCAGGACTTCCAGCAGGCGGCTGGTCGGGTCCTCATGGTAGTCATAGGAATGGAGAAAGACCCGTCCACCCAAGTCGAGTCCCTTTGTCAGAGCCCGCCGCCCGATCAGAAACGTCGTGTTGCCGGACAGCCCCCATTCCGGCCGGACTTGACTCCAATCCGTGCTGCGCCGCCGAACATGTGATACGGCCTGCCGCTCCTCCAGCGTTCGGCCGACGTCGGGAAAGCGCGCGCAACGCTCCTGGCTCGTGAGCCTGGCTGCTTCCTTCAGGTCTTCTTGCAGGCGCGCGAGGTCCGCACGATGCGTCGGCGGGACGTCTTCCAAGTCGAAGAGCTGTATGTCGTCGGTCGTCGTATCCATTTGACCGGCGAGAAAATGCGTGTCGGACGGAATGTCGATGCCCAGCTTGGCCAGGCGTTCGCGCACGTTCCGGTTGTTCGCCATCATTGCGAGGACCCGGGCGTTGGGCTTGCCTTCGTTGCCGCCGCAGGCGCCGCAGTCGAGCGCCGATTCATACGGATTGTTGTCCGACGTGCTGCCATGGGCGCAGAACAGGACGAGCCGCGCAAGGTTCTTCGTCAATCCCATCATGCGCAAAGCCGTGTCCACCGTGAGCGTCTGCTCCTCGAGCGTGAACCCCGTGCGCGTGATGCGCTCCTTTTGCCGCGAGGCCGAACGTGCGTTGAGGTCGTAGTGGCGTTGCAGGAGCGCGACGATGTTGTCGAGTGTATCCGCCGAAAGACCGCTCTGCGCCGCGATATCGGCGAGGGCGGGTTCGCTGTCCCCCGGTCCGCTCAGTGCGCGTTGTCGCAATGCCTCCACGAGCGCGGGCGTGATGCGCGAACTGCGCACCCCGGCATACTCCCGTAGCGCTTTCCGCACCGTGGCTTGCTGCTCGGCGGTCAGCATCTCCGTCGTTTCGTCAGGCGCGAGCTTGTCGACGGTGAGCGTCGTGGCGATCGAAGGCACGAACAGGCGCCGCAACCAGGCCGTCCACCGCCGGTAGAGCGCGGGCAACAGCGTCTTCCCGAAGATCGGCAAGCCGTAGAACCAGCCGAGCGATTCCACCATGACGTAGGGCGTCACGACGTTTTCCTTCAAATCGTGCAAGAGCGTGTGGCCCGCGTGGACCCATTTGGCGCGCGCCTCATGCTTGGAGACGTTATGGTCCAGATAACTGCGCGGGATCTCCCGCACCTCGTTCTTGGCGCGCATGATCACCGGGAACTGCTCCGTGTCATGTTCCTTCCCCCACGCGCGATAGCGGATGAACGCAGCAAAGAATCCGGCGAAACCGAACGTCTCGTGCGCCCCGGTCGATTCCAGATGGCGGCGAAACGGCTCGGAGCGCACGTCGATGCAGTACACCGACTGTGAATAGGGACGGGCCGGAGAAGCTTTGAGCACGCTGTCCGCGTCGGCGGGACTGTGCGGGGCGTCTTGTCGGCGTCCGTTGTGCGCGAGCTTGCCCAAGAGCGATTCTTGATAACCGGCTTCAAACGCCCTCAGCCACACCGGGCCATGATCTGATTCGGGGAAGCTCTCCATCCACTGCACCAATTGCTTGAGATCGTCAGGATCCGTATCGGCGAGGACGATAGGATCGATGCCCAACGACCCACCCAGAGCCAACAGTCTTTTCGCCATGTCCCGTCTGGCCGCCGCACGTTGGCGGGGAACCACTTGCGCCTCGTACTGCTCGATCACCTTCCCCCAACCGTCGTGTTTGCGATGCCGCAATCGATCCACCTCTTCGGCGTAGAGGGCCGGCAACCGGCCGGCGACCCGCTGCCGTCTGAGATAATATTCTTCCAGGTTGCTCCGCATGTAAGCCGTGATGGCGTCGTAGCGGCCGTCGATGCCGAGCTCGTCTCGGCAGACCTTCTGGACCAGCTCGCGCGCATACCACAGACGGATGGCCAAAAATTTGACCAGGCTGGCGGGATGAGCGCGCTGCCAAGGATAATCGCGCTCTTCTTCCCGCCACTTGATGAAGCCCGCCCATCCGGGGAGGGACGTCAATTGCAGCGAAAGATAATCCTGCTGGAGATCCGGCGGGATGCCGAGCGCATCGAGGCTTTCCAGCAGGGCATCCTCGGGGTGGTCGGGAAGCGCGGCGATTTTTCGACCGCTATCTGCAATTCCACAGGGGGACCATTCATGAGCGGCGATCGTTTTCCAGGCCAGGTACAGACCCTTCTCGCGCTCGGGCATGGCCCAGGTCGCGTGTCCTTCGTCCAGGAACGCCGCACACCACTTGATCAATTGATCGTTGATCTGGTTGACGATCTGCGTGCCGAACGTGTCGTCGCACCAGTGCGAGAGCGTGATCCAGCGTCCCAAGGCCTCTCGGTCTCCTTCCGCGATCTTGCCGATTCGCTCGCGCAGATCCCGCACGGTGAGCACCGACGCCAGCTTCGCGGCGAGCCGGTCGACAAACCCGTGCGAAGGATCCGGCAGTTCCGTCTCGAGCGGCTCGACAGCCGGGTCGCACAGGCCCTCGGTCATGCAGGCGCGCAGGACTTCGCCATGCGTGAGCTTGCGCGATCCGACGAGCACCTGCGCGTCGCGGACGAGCGGCCGCAAGGCCGCGTCGAGATGCTCGATCTTGACGCGGCCCCTGTTGAGGTACGCGCGATACTGGCGGCTGGGAAGATAGCCGCTGCCGCCCATGAATTGCTCCCCGCGGCGCACGGTTTCCTCGAACGGAAGGTATTCGAGACTGTGGAGCGGATTGTGATGCACGAACGTCCGCATCGGCCAATATTGCGCGATGACTTCGCCGGCCAGGCGGACCACGCCGCGCAACTCCATCCGTCTCGATTCGATGTCGGTCGCGCGACCTAGCGGTTCCACGTGGGTGATTCTCCAAGAATCACAGTCCCGAACAGGGGTCGTTGGGAGGCGAAGAGGGTCGCCGGCGCCAATCCCAAGGCCAACAGGATCAGCACGACGATCAACAGAGAAGCCAATTCGGCGCCGAGCAGATCCGTGTAGCGCAATTCGGGTCGCCGTATGCCGAATAGCAGCCGTTGAACCATCTGCATGATGTACCAGGAGGCGGCGAGCCACGCGAGGAGCGCGATCAACAGGCCGGCCGAAGAAGGAAACGGCGAGCTCAGCAGGAGTCCCATGAACCCGGCAAAGACGCCGAAGGGCGGCAGGCCCATCGCGGCCAGCGCGAGCAAGGACAGCAGCACCGCATAGTGCGGCATTCCGGAAGCCAGGCCGCTGATGGCTTGCGGGTCCACATCGTCACCGTACCTGGTGCGGACGACCTGCCACGCGATGATCAGTCCATTCGTGGCAAGGCCCACCGTGCCGACGAGGAGAGCGGCCCGCGGAGTGATGATTCGAGATGCCGAGGCGAACCACCAGAGGATCGAAAAGAACGAGAGACTGCCGTAGGCCAACAGCAGACGGATGCGGGATTGCGCCAGCGCCTTGAGCGCGCCGTACGAGGCTCCCGCCAACGCAAAGAGACCCACGGTCCACGCGACGACGTCCGGCACGGACGACATGACGGCCACCAGTCCGTGGAGACCGGCGAGTGGAAGAAGCACGACCATGAAAGCGGGCAGACTGCCCGGCAGCCGCGTCAGCGCCGTCAGATAACCGTCGTGGAAGGGCAGGAGTGGAAGCAAGACCGCGCAGGCCAGGAGAGAGGCACCCGCTGAAATGGGAGCTTCGCTGGCGACCGACAGGGCGGCACAGAAGGCTCCCAGACCATAGGCGCCGATCCCCCACCAAGACCTAGGCCAAAGAGCGCTGTCGTGCCGATAGAGCAAACCCGCGACCAGACCCAAAAGAATCGTCAACATTATGCCCTCGACCGGTGGTCGGATGGTCAGGGCGGATAGGCCTAATCCAAGAAACAACAATGTCAAAACCCAGGAGGCCCGGTGGTCTACGTGAGCTGGCTGCCCCAAAATCGAGATCATCGCCGCCAGCGGCAAGAGAAAGAGCGACAGCAGCCCCTCTGCCGGGACGTCGATCCGGCCGGCAAGGGTCATGACCGATCCGAGGCTAATCACGGCCCACACGACGCAGGACTGCTTCAGCCGCTCGGGATCCGATCGGAAGGGTAAAGAGGCCAGCGCTCCCACGAGCGGGATGCCGGCCAGCAGCCAAGGGATGAAGTCGCTCTCGGTCATCGCGACCAGCCTCGCTCACGCTTGTCGAGTTGATGGACCAGGCGCATGAACACCTGCCCCAGCAGCCCGTAGAGTTCATCGGCATAGAGCCGGTTCATGAAGGGCAGGTACAGCCGTATTCGCACGCTGTCGATCCAAGCCGGCATCCGCAGGGCGATTCCATGAGCTGTTATGTAGAGGTAAGACCAACCGGTGACCGTCAAGACTGTGGCCGTCACAATGATGAGGTCGAACAGCCAGCCGGGAAGATGGGCGGCCTTGAAATAAAAGGCCACCTCTTCCGGATTCGGATAGAGAAACTCCGTGAAGGACTCGACGGCGAACAGATAGACGAACACGATAAACAGCAACGTCGACAGCATGGCGGCGGAGACTTTCCAGGACGCAACCTGGCGGAGACGCGTGAGCGTCAGGATCGCCTGCGACGAGGTAATCCAAATGAAGAAGAGAAAGATCACGGTCCCTTGCGATTCCAGCAAGGGGATGCGCAGGACCCCATGCGTGACCAGAAGGATGAGCAGGGGGATGAACAACGTGGTCACGGATCCGGTGAACCACGTGAGGTGGGACAGCCGGGGTTCCTCTACCTGGTGGTCGACATGAGGGAAATGCGGTTCCTGCCGGGCCTTATGGATCACGTTGCCGCAGTTGAGGAACACCGTCGCCTTGAACAACCCGTGCGCGATCAAATGAAAAACTGCGAGCGCGAAGGCCCCCAAGCCGCATTCCATGATCATGTACCCCATCTGCCCAATCGTCGAGAACCCGAGCGTCTTCTTGATGTCGTTCTGCGCCAGCATCATGGACGCGCCGAGGATCGCGGTAAGGGTTCCGATGAGAAAGGCGACATGCAGCGTGGTTGAGCTCAGACCGAACAGCGGCGCCAGCCGGTTGATCAAGAAACCGCCGGCGTTGATGATACCGGCGTGCAGCAACGCGTGGACCGGGGTCGGGGCGAACAGCGATCCGGGGAGCCAGAAATGGATCGGAAACTGCGCCGATTTCCCCATGGCCCCGACAAAAAGCAGCAAGGTGACGGCGGTGGCGCCCGTCATTTCCATGCCCGGCCAGAGCGATAAGACGACTGGCGTGTCGGCGGCGCGCCGGAACAGCTCCTGGAATTCGAGCGTGCCGTACAGTTGATACGCGAGCGCGATGCCGGCGAGAAGCGCCGTATCGGCGACGCGCAAGAGCGTAAAGGTCTTGAAGGCGCCGGCCAGCGTTCCTGCGTGGGCGTGGTTGTGCGCGAGCACATACAGCAGGTAGCTGAGCACCTGCCAAAAGAGAAACAGCATCATGAGGTTGGCGCTCGAGACCATGCAGATCAGGACGAAATCGGTCAGGCAAATCATCGCGAGGTACCGGCGGGCATGCCGGTCCTGGTACATGTATCCCGTCGAGTAGCTGTAGATGATGACGCTGACGCCGGTGATGAGCGTCATCATGACCGCGCTCAGCCGGTCGATGTAGAACCCGATGGGGATTGCGAAGGAGGCGACCGACGACAGATTGTAGAAGCGGATCTCCAGGGGGTCGCCCGTGGCAACGAGATAAAGCGTCACAACGGAACCCAGGAAGGCGGCTCCGATGGGATAGGCGGCCATCTTCGCCCGCGCACGCTGAGAGCCGACCGATCCGAACACCACGATGCAGGCGGCTGTCAGCAAGAGAAACGGCACGAAGAAAACGAGCGTCACAACGACCTCATCAGGGCGTAACCATTAATACGGCACCCGGACCCTGTCAAGTGCGCCCATCATCACGTCCCTCCCTGCGCCCGCTCCTCAACGCGCCGGATCGCAGACAACTGGGCCCGCTGCAGACGCTGAAAACATTCGTCGACATAGAGACGGTTCACAAAGAGGACATAGAGCCGGATGCGGATGCTGTCGATCCAGGCCGGCATCGGCAGCGATCGGCCGTGAGCCCTGACATAGACGTAGACCCAGCCGATGATCGTCATGAGCGTTGCCGCGCCGATCATCATGTCGAAGAGCCGGCTCGGCAGCTCGGCCGTCTTGAAGTAGGACGCGACGTCGTCCTGGTTGGGATACAAAAATGCCGTGAACGACTCGACCGCGAACAGGTACACGAACACGACGAACAAGAGGGTGAGCAGCATCGCGGCCGACACTTTCCATGACGCGATGGCCCGCAGGCGCGTGAGCGTCAGGATCGCCTGCGACGAGGTGATCCAAATGAAGAACAGGAAAATGACTGTTCCTTGCGATTCCAGCAACGGGATGCGCAGCAAGCCATGCGTGAGGAGCAGAATCAAGAGAGGAATGAACAGCGTGGTGACGAAACCCGTCGACCAAGTGAGCCGAGAGAAATGCCCTTCCTCCTCCTCATGGTCGACACGAGGGAAATGCGGTTCCAGCCGGGCCTTATGGATGACGTTGCCGCAATTCAGGAACACCGTCGCCTTGAACAGGCCATGGGCGATGAGGTGGAAGACGGCGAGCGCAAAGGCACCCAATCCGCATTCCATGATCATGTAGCCCATCTGGCCGATCGTGGAGAAGCCGAGCATGTTCTTGATGTCGTTCTGGGCCAGCATCATGGCTGCGCCGAGGATCGCGGTGAGGGTTCCGATGAGAAAGGCGACATGCAACGTCGTTGAACTCAGGCCGAACAGCGGCGCCAGCCGGTTGATCAAGAAACCGCCGGCGTTGATGATACCGGCGTGCAGAAGCGCGGTCACCGGTGTCGGCGCGTAGAGATAGCGCGGGAGCCAGATATGGAGAGGAAACTGCGCCGACTTGCTTATGGCTCCGATGAGCAGGAGGAGCGTGGCGCCCGTCGCTCCGCTGCATTCCACGCCGGGAAGCAGTGTGATCGTGGCGCTCTGTTCGACCGCCGCGGCGAACAATTCGGGAAATTCCAGTGTGCCGTACAGCGTATAGGCCAGCGCCGTCCCGGCAAGGAAAGCGACGTCTCCTATCCGCAGGAGCGTGAATGTCCGGAAGGCCCCTTCGAGTGTCGCGGCGTGAGTATGGTTGTGAATCAGGAGATAGAGCAGATACGTCAACATCTGCCAGAAGAGAAACAGCATCATGAGGTTGGCGCTGGCGACCATGCAGAGCAACACGCAGACCGCGACACCGAGGAGCGCGAAATAGCGGCGTTCGTGGGGCTCTTGATGCATGTATTCGATGGAATAGGTGTAAATGATCGTCCCGATGGCGGAGATCAACACCATCATGACGGCGCTGAGGCGATCGACGTAGAGGCCGAGCGGGAAGGGGAACGAGCTGGCCAGGGCGGGATCATAGAACCGGATCGTGACCGGTCCTTGCGTCGCAACCACATAGAGGGTGGCAATCGCGCTACAGCAGGAGGCGCCTATCGGCCAGGCGGCAATCTTGACTCGGGTGCGCGCCAACGTGCCGCCGCCAGCGACCAAGATGAGGGCGGAAACCAACGGCAGCAGGGTGACCAGCAACACAGCGGACGTCCACATTCCACAGCCTATAAAACACAAAAGCCAACCGGCGCCGTCGACCTACCGTCGATGCCCTCGGTTGGCTTGTACTGCAACCGGCCTCTCGCGCGAACTGCCGGTCACCCTACGGCCCTTCGACAAAGAAACTCGGCGTCTTGCCCATCCTCGAGGAATCGTGAGGATACGCAACATCGCCATATGATCACCGCGGGTCCATCAATAATACGGGCCGGAGCGCATCGTCAAGCCGCAAATCGGGAAGCAGGCCTCTCAACCGGTGAACCAGGGTCCGAAAGGCCCATGCCGGGCGACAGGATAAGACCAAAGGCTCACGATTGCGCTTGTTCGCACCCTCACGCAATCCTATAATCCTGCGCGCGGACGGATACGTCATGGAAAACGCGATACGAAACGCCATCATCAAGTTTGAGCGGGAGTTCATGGGCCGCGGCCCGGACGATGTGCGGGCCTTCATCGTTCGAGATCTGGTCGTCGTCAGGCTGAAAGGCGTGCTCACTCCAGCCGAACGACAGCTGGCAAAAACCGCGGAAGGCGTGGACATGGTCAAGCGTCTACGGCAGAATTTGATCGCCCAGGGTCGTGACAAGCTCTGTGAGCAGGTCAGCGAGATCACAGGAGCCAAGATCCTGGGGGTCTTTACCGATATCGACGTGCAACTCGGAGAGCGAGTGTTCGTGTTTACCGTCGATCGGGATATTCAAACCAACGGGCGATAGCCCGAGGCTCGGCGATGGAAAAGCTCGTGAGAGGATTTTTAAAATTTCGGGGCGAGGTCTTTGGGAAAAAGAAAGACCTCTTTACGCGTCTCTCGCAGAAACAGGAACCCCGAGCCCTCTTTATCACCTGTTCGGATTCCCGCGACGATCCCACACTCATGACCCAGACCGAGCCGGGCGAACTGTTCTTCCTCCGAAACGCAGGAAACATGGTCCCGCCGTACGGCTCAATGCAAGGCGGCAGCACGGCCACAATTGAGTATGCCATGGCGGTCCTGAAAGTTCCTCACATTATCGTCTGCGGCCATACCGATTGCGGCGTCATGAAAGCCCTGCTGCATCCCGAAGAGGTCCACGACTTGCCGGCCGTCAAGGTATGGGTGGGACAGGCCGAGACCACCAGACGCTTGATGCGCGAGCACTATGTCGATCTCGATGGAAACGAACGCCTCATCAAGACGACGCAGGAAAACGTCCGCGCCCAACTGGATCACCTCCGCACCCATCCCTCCGTGGCCCTGCAGCTGCGTAAGGGCAAAGTCGATCTCAACGGCTGGGTCTATTCCATCTCGACCGGCGATATCTGGGTCTACGATTTCGACAGCGAGCAATTCACCTCGCTGCTGAATGAAACCTCTCCACGCTTGAAAGCTGCTCGCTAGCCCTGGCATGCTTGACCCATGGCCGGCCGCTCGCTGGAAACTCTCTCCTTCGACAATACTTACGCCCGTCTGCCCGAGGCGTTCTACGCCAAGCTGAACCCGACGCCGTTTCGCTCCCCTCCTTCTCTGGTGCATGCGAATCGTGCCGCTGCCGAGCTGATTGATCTCGACCCTGAACAATTCACCAGACCGGAGTTCGCCGGGGTGTTCGGCGGCAGTCTCCTGGTGCCCGGCATGGAGCCGCTGGCGATGCTTTACTCCGGTCATCAGTTCGGGGTCTATGTGCCGCAGCTTGGCGACGGCCGTGCGATTCTCTTGGGGGAAGTGAAGAACGAGCGGGGGGAAAAGTGGGATCTGCATCTCAAGGGGGCCGGGATGACCCCATTCTCCCGCGATGGCGATGGACGGGCTGTCCTGCGCTCTACGATCAGGGAATATCTCTGCAGCGAAGCGATGCATGGGCTTGGGATCCCCACCACCCGGGCGCTTTGCATCGTCGGGAGCGATGAGAAAGTCTATCGTGAGCAGATCGAAACCGGCGCCACGCTGGTGCGGATGGCGCCCTCGCACGTGCGCTTTGGCACCTTCGAGATCTTCTACTACCGGAAACAGTACGATCGCCTCAAAGTTCTTGCCGACTACGTCATCACGAATCACTATCCGCAGTTTGTTGATGCAACCGACAAGTATGCACGCTTCTTCGGGGAGGTCATGGAACGGACCGCGAAGCTGATCGCCCAATGGCAAGCGGTCGGCTGGGCGCACGGCGTGATGAACACAGACAACATGTCGATCCATGGAATCATCCTCGACTATGGTCCGTTTGGCTTCATGGATGATTACGATCCAGGCTTCATCTGTAATCATTCCGATCACAACGGGCGATATGCCTTCGACCAACAGCCCTTCATTGGGTTGTGGAATCTCAGTTGCCTCGCACAGGCCCTCGTGCCACTTGCGGCAAAGGAAGAGTTGAAAGCCGCACTCGATTGCTACACCCCGCTCCACCAAGAACGGTATATGCACCTCATGCGGCTCAAGCTGGGTCTTGACGATTCGCGGTCAGAGGATGAATTGCTGGTGAACGATCTGCTGCGTCTCATGGCTCAGAGCAAGGCGGACTACACGAATGTCTTTCGAGCGCTGAGCGATTTTCGTTCGACGCCGGGGAAGCATAATGAAGGCCTGCGCGACTATTTTGTGGATCGTGATTCGTTCGACGGCTGGGCTGGGCGATACCGAGCTCGCCTGCGCGAACAGACCAGCGCCGATGCCGAGCGACGCGAACGCATGAACCGGGTTAATCCTAAGTATGTCCTGCGCAACTACCTTGCGCAGGCCGCGATCGACAAAGCGCAACAGAAAGATTTCTCCGAGATCGATCGCTTACTCACCCTGCTGCAACATCCGTACAGCGATCAGCCCGGAATGGAG
>Ga0335070_10006219_pt1 | contig 14054 bp, 16 predicted proteins | sample Lox_Sample_13_FD_206722 | JGI IMG/M metagenome (GOLD analysis project Ga0335070, IMG submission 206722) | Soil microbial communities from Loxahatchee National Wildlife Refuge, Florida, United States - Lox_Sample_1.3 | ecosystem: Environmental > Terrestrial > Soil > Wetlands | place: USA... | reverse complement strand
GCGGGCTTCTACAACAGCGGTGGCGCAGCGAGCGCGTCCGGCGAGGAGGGGCCGGTACTGCAGTCGGTGCTCATCTCGCAGTCCGAGCGCCTGGCGATCATCAGCGGCGAGCTGGTGGCCATCGGGGGCAAGGTCGCCGGAGGCCGGCTGGTAAAGGTGTCGGAGACCGAAGTGGTGCTCCAGCAGGGAGCGGCGCGTAAGACCTTGAAGCTGTATCCGGGCGTCGACAAGCGCGAGCTGGGCGCACAGTCCGCGCACGCCGCGGGCAAGCGTTGAGGCGAGCCACAAAGGAGTGACGCTCCGATGACGCGAATATTGTCGCTGAGGCCAATGGTGCGAACGCTGCTGCTGCCAGTCGCGCTGCTGGCCGGATGCGCGCAGATGCGAGCCGAGTCCATGAAGACGGACTTCAAGGGCTCCGTGTCCGAGCTCGACAAGGCCATCGCCGCGCGGCCCAAGGTTGTGCAGCCCGAGGTAGTCAGCCAGGCGCTCTTGCCACCGCTGGTGGTGGAGATGCCCAAGGTCGACGGCAAGGCGGTGGAGCCGCGCTTCGATCTGGCGGTCAACAACGCGCCGGCGTCCGAGGTCTTCATGGCCATCGTGTCGGGCACGCGCTACAGCATGGTGGTGCATCCGACCATCAAGGAGAAGATCTCGGTCAACCTGAAGGACGTCACCGTGGCCGAGGCCCTGGACACCATCCGCGAGATGTACGGCTACGAGTACAAGGTGCAGGGCACCCGGATCCTGATCCAGCCGGTCGCCCTGCAGACGCGGCTGTTCACCATCAATTACCTGCTCAGCTCGCGCAAGGGGCAAAGCAGCACGCGTGTGAGCTCGGGCGCCATTTCCGACGCAGCCGGGCCCACTCAGGCCGGCGCGCCCACGATGGTGCCTTTGCCTCAGGGCACGCAGGTCCGGGCCCTGGAGAGCTCGCGCATCGAGACCAAGGCCGACACCGACTTCTGGACCGATCTGCTCAACGCGGTGCGCGCGCTCGTGGGCAGCGACCCGGGCCGCAGCGTGATCGCCAATCCGCAGTCGGGTCTGGTGGTGGTGCGCGCCATGCCCTCGGAGCTGCGCTCGGTCGAGGACTATCTGCGCCAGCTGCAGGGCCTGGTGGTGCGCCAGGTGCTGCTCGAAGCCAAGATCATCGAGGTTCAGCTCAACGATCAATACGCCACGGGCATCAACTGGGCCGCCTTCCGCACCGGGGACAACACCAGGCTGGCCGGCGGCATCATCAACCCCGGCACCACCTTGCAGCCTAGCGGGAACCTCCAGGCCTTCACCGCCCGCGGGCCGGATGGCCAGATCCTTCCGAACTCGGACATCAACTCGCTGCCCGGAGCGCCGGGCAACCTCATCGCCGGCATCGGCGTGCCCGGCACCGTACTGGGGCTGGCCTTTCAGACTAGCAATTTCGCGGCCCTGATCGGTTTCCTGGAGACGCAAGGCAACCTGCAGGTGCTGTCCAGCCCGCGCGTGGCTACGCTGAACAACCAGAAGGCAGTGCTCAAGGTCGGGACCGACGAGTTCTTCATCACCAACGTGACCACCAACCAGACCACCACGACCGGCGGCGCGGTGCAGAACTCGCCGACCATCACCGTCCAGCCGTTCTTCTCGGGCGTCGCGCTGGACGTCACGCCGCAGATCGACGAACAAACCAACCAGGTGATGCTGCACGTGCACCCCACCGTGAGCAAGGTGATCGACAAGAACAAGGATATCTCGTTGGGTGCCGCGGGAAATTTCCGCTTGCCGCTCGCCTCGAGCGACGTGCGCGAAACCGACACCATCGTCAAGGTCAACGACGGCAACATCGTCGCGATCGGCGGGCTGATGCGCGAGCAGCAGGAACGCAACAAGTCCGGGCTGCCGGTCGCGGGCGACATCCCGGTGGTGGGCAACCTGTTCAAGAACACCAACCGCACTGCGCTGAAAAGCGAGCTGGTGATCCTGATCAAACCCACCATCATCCACGCCGAAGACAGCTGGAAGCCGGATCTGGTCGACACCCGCGAGCGCATGCAGAACATACAACACGAGGATCTCAGCGGCTGGCGCCAGCCCTTGTTGGGGCCGCCGCCCACCAAGCCGGCGCAGTAGGGCAGGCACGATGGAAATCCCAGCGCTGATGTACCGTTCGCACTTCGGGCTGCGCGAGCCTCCATTCGGCATCACGCCCGACACCACGTTCGCCTTTTCCTGCGCGGCGCACCAGGAGGCGCTCAATACGCTGCTGGTCGCGGTGGGCAATGGCGAGGGGTTCATCAAGATTACCGGGGAGGTCGGAACGGGCAAGACGCTGCTGTGCCGCCGGTTCTTGTCCACGCTCGATGAAACCTACATCAGCGCGTACATTCCGAACCCGTACCTGGAGCCGCGTGCGCTGATGCTGGCGTTGGCCGAAGAGCTGCACCTGCCGGTCGAGGGGACCAGCGACCAGCATCACCTGCTCAAGCAGATCAACCATGCGCTGCTGGACTTCGCGCGCGATGGCAAGCGCGTGGTCGTGTCGCTCGACGAGGCGCAGGCCATGCCGATCGAGACGCTCGAAGCGCTGCGCCTGCTGTCGAACCTGGAGACCGAGAAGCGCAAGCTGCTGCAAGTCGTGCTGTTCGGACAACCGGAGCTGGACCAGAAGCTGGCCCACCAGTCGGTGCGCCAGCTGCGCCAGCGCATCACCTTCCAGCACCACCTCGGCGCGCTCAGCTCGTCCGAGCTGGATCACTACCTGACGCATCGCCTGCGCGTAGCGGGTCATGCCGGCGGCCAGCTGTTTAGCCGCAGCGCCGTGCTGCAGATGTATCGCGCCACGCGTGGCGTGCCGAGGCTGGTCAACATCATCGCCCACAAGTGCTTGCTGCTGGTCTACGGTGAGGGCGGCAGCGAAGTGCTCGCCCGGCACGTGAAGGTCGCCACTGCCGATACCCCGTCCGCGCGCGTGCCGCGCCTGCGCTGGCTTTGGAGCGCCGTCCCCGCGATGCTGGCGACTGGCGCGGGAGTGTGGTGGCTGTCTCGATGAGCTTGATCAATCAGGTTCTCAAGGATCTCGAGAAGCGCCACGCGGGCCGCGATGCCGTGCGCGGCCTGTCGGACAGTCTGCGGCCTCTGCCGAATGACCCGCCGCGGCGCGCGGCGTTGTGGGGGACCCTGGCAGGACTGCTGGTCGGCGCACTGGTTGCGACTGCGGCGTGGTGGTTCTTGCTGCGACCTGCCGCGACGTCGAGCCCGCTTACGGTGCAACCGGCGATGGCCCATGCGCAGCCTCTGCCAACTCTGCCCAAACCCACCGCATCCGACTCCGTTGCAGTCGCGACGGCGCATCCCGCGCAGTCCGCAACCGTCGCGCTCGGTCCTGATCCTGCCGCCCCCAGTTCTCCGATTGCGTCCGTGCCGGTGGCAACGGTACCCGCTTCGCCGACATCGGCGGCTGCGTTGGCGCAGCGCCCCGCGAGCGCGCCAGCTGCTCAACCTGCCGCCCCGGCACAGACGCCCGCGCCGCCTGCGGTTAAGGCACAAAGCATCGCCGCCGCCCTACCTGTCGTGGCGCGCACGGCGCCCCGCGAGAAGCCGCCCAAAGCTGCGGTCACGCCGCGTCCGCCGAGCGACCCCAATCCCGTGTCGGAGGCCGCGCCTCCCGAGCCTGCGACGACCATCGACAAGCGGGAGCGCCCGGTGAAGCCGCGAGAGCGCGCGGACAGCGAGTTCCGCCGCGGCATGACCCTGCTGCAGCAGGCACGCAGCGCCGAGGCCGAAAGCGCTTTCCGTACCGCCCTGGCGGCGGACCCGGCCGCCGAGTCGCCGCGCCAGGCACTGCTCGGGTTGCTGCTCGAGAGCGGCCGGCGCGACGAGGCGGAGACGCTGCTGCGCGAAGGCCTCCAGGCCAGCCCGCGGCACTCGAAGTTCGCGATGATCCTTGCGCGCCTGCAGCTCGACCGGGGCGCTCAGGACCAGGCCATCGCAACGCTCACGGCCAGCCTGCCGGATGCGCAATGGGATCCGGAGTTCTTGGCCATGGGCGGCGCGGTGATGTCGCGCGCGGGCCGCTATGGCGAGGCCGCGGAAATGTACCAGGCGGCCCTGCGCATCGGTCCCAACAACGCACTGTGGAATGTCGGGCTGGGCGCAGCGCTCAAGGCCGACGGCCGCTCGCGCGACGCGCTCGCCGCGTTCCAGCGCGCGCATGACATCGGCACGCTCAGCACGGAGCTCAAGGCCTACGTCGAGCAGCAGCTGCGTGATCTGCGCTGAACGACCGCGGTCCGTAAGCGGTGCACGGTGCGCCGTGAGCGGGTGAACCCCTGCGGGCCAGGGTCCAGCACCCACGGATCACCGCGGTTCACGGCGGCGGGGTGCGTGCGAGCACCCACCCGATCACCTCGCGCGCGCCGGCGCGACGCAACACCCGAGCGAGCTCGCTCAGGCTGGCGCCAGTGGTGAGCACGTCGTCGATCACTGCCACGGTGCGCCCGCTCACTTCGCGGCCGACCGAGAAGGCCCCCCGGACGTTGGCTGCGCGTTGCTCCAGCGGCAGCGCAGCCTGCGGCGTGGCATGTCGCTCGCGCCGGCAAGCATCGGACATATAGGGCAAGCGCAGGGCGCGGGCCATGCGCCGCGCGATCTCGTTGGCCTGGTTGAATCCACGCTCGCGCAGCCGCTGCGCGGAGAGCGGCATGCCGATCACGACATCGGGGCGCGGCTGCCCGCGTACGCGCTCGACCAGCAACGCCGCCAGCGGGCTCACCAGGGAAAGATCGGGTGCGTACTTCATGCGCTGGATGAGGGCATCGAGCGGGAACGCGTAGCTCGCCGCCGCTTGCACGCGCGAGTAGGCGGGTGGCCGGCGCACGCATCGCCCGCATAGCTCCGCCGAGGCCAGTTCCTCGGCGCATACCGGGCAGCGCGCCGCGCGCAAGCCGGGCAGTGCCTCCCTGCACGGGTCGCACCATCCCTGTGGCGCGGGCACGCCGCACAGGACGCAGCGCGCCGGAAACGCCGCCCTCAGCGCATCGCTCACCGGCGCCAGCAGAGAGTTGCTGATCGTTGACAAGTCCATGCGGCTGGATAGTATCCGGGCTGGCTGCGGCCCGCTATCCCGACATGAGTCCCTCCTCAGCGCTGCAGAGCCGGCGTCAGATCCGTCGCCATTTCGACCGCACGGCGCCCACCTACCAGCACGCGGCAGTGGTGCAGCGCGAGGCCGGCAAGCGCATGCTCGAGCGCTTGGACCTGGTGCGCCTGCACCCGCGCCGCATACTCGATGCGGGAAGCGGCCCCGGTACGCTCACCGATGCGCTGCGGCCGCGCTACCCGGGCGCAGAACTCATCGCCTTGGATCTTTCGCCGGCGATGCTGCGCCTTGCCACAGGCCGGGCAGGCGGCTTGCGGCGCCTGGTGCAACGCGTGCGCGGAACGGTGCCGATGCGCGTGTGTGGCGACATCGCGCAACTGCCCCTGGCCAACGCGAGCATCGATCTGGCGTGCTCGGGTTTTGCGCTCGAGTGGGCGAGGGATCTGCGCGCCGCGCTGCTAGAGCTGTACCGCGTACTCGCGCGCGGCGGGCTGCTGATGTTCGCCACGCTCGGACCGGACACATGGAAGGAGTTGCGCGCCGCGTTGGCGCCAACGGCCGCCGCGGCGCCGCCGCCCGCGCTCGCCGACATGCACGACATCGGTGACGCCTTGGTCGGGGCCGGCTTCGCGGATCCGGTCATGGACATGGAGTGCTTCACTCTGACCTTTGTGACGCTGCCGGATCTGATGCGCGACCTGCGCCAGTCGGGCGCATGTGGGCCGCTCGTCGGTAGAGCGCCGCATCTCAAGGGCAAAGGCTGGCGCGACCGGGTCACGAAGGGCTACGAGGCGCTCCGCCGCAACGGGCGCCTTCCGGCAACGATCGAAGTCGTGTACGGCCACGCTTGGAAGCCGGAGCAGCCGCGCAACAGCGGAGACGGGCGTGCTGTGGTGCGCTTCGAGCGCCCGCGCGGGCGCTGACATGAGGTAGGTATGGTGTCGAACGCCCACGCACAGCGCGTGCGCGAGCCCTGGACAGTGGGCAGTGGGCGGCAGCTGGATCGAATAACCCTGACTGGGTCTGGGCTTTCTTGCTTTGTGAAACGCCCCTGTGCTACATTCGCGCAGCTTGGGGCGGGGGACCCTCGCTGGGTCGCGCAAGAGAACTTCAATGAAATCCATCGATGCCTGGGAGGGGCCTGGCTTTACGCTGGTGGCCCGGCGCAATAATTCCCTGACGGCATCCGGACGCTTCCTGGTCGTAGGCTCCCTGGTCGCCGTATCCCTGACCATCTCCCTCGGGTTCGTCGCATTCGGCGCATGGCCCGTCCTGCCGTTCTGGGGGCTGGAGATGCTCGGGCTATGTGTGGCGTTCCACATCGTGGGCCGGCACGCGGACGATTACGAGCGCATCAGCATCTGGGGTGACCGTGTGCTCATCGAGAGCAGCGAAGCGAGACGGCGCACGCGCCATGAATTCAACCGCCACTGGGCCCGGCTGGTGGTTCAACCGGCCGCCGCCGGCCGGCACGCCAGGGTGGCGCTCAGGTCACATGGGCGCGAGGTCGAGTTCGGCCGCCATCTGACTGACGACCAGCGCCTGGAAGTGGCCCGGGCGTTGAGGCATGAACTGACGAACCATTAAGCGGAACAAGTAAACTCCATCGGGGGAAACATGCACAGAAGAACCGCGCAGAGCGCGCTGACGACGCTCCTGCTGCTTGCCTGGCACAGCCTCGCCTTCGCCGAGATGCGCCTGAACTTGCAGGACGCCAAGACGGCGGTGGGGCACAGCGTGCATGACCTGCATACCGCTGTGCTGATCATCTGCACGGTGATCTTCATCGGCGTGTTCGGCGTGATGTTCTACGCCATCTGGAAGCATCGCAAGTCGGTCGGTCATCAGGCCGCCCACTTCCACGAGAACACGACGGTCGAGGTGATTTGGACCGTCATCCCGGCGTTCATCCTGCTGGGCATGATGGTTCCCGCGACCAAGACGCTGCTGGCCCAACGCGACACCTCCGCCCCCGATCTGACGATCAAGGCCACCGGTTATCAATGGAAGTGGCAGTACGAGTACCTAAACGAGGGCATCAGCTTCTACAGCAATCTTTCGACGCCGCGCGGCCAGATCGAAGGCGGTGAGCCCAAGGGCGAGCACTACCTGCTGGAGGTGGACAACCCGCTGGTGGTGCCGGTGGGCAAGAAGGTGCGCATCCTGACCACCGCCGGGGACGTCATCCATGCCTGGTATGTGCCCGCTCTGGCGGTCAAGCAGGACGCGATCCCCGGCTTCATCCGCGACACCTGGTTCAAGGCCGAAGAGCCCGGCACCTATCGCGGTCAATGCGCCGAGCTGTGCGGAAAGGAGCACGGTTTCATGCCGGTGGTCGTGGAAGCGGTGACCGAGGACAAGTACAACGAGTGGGTCGCCAAGCACAAGGCGCCCGCGGCGGCGCCTGCCCAGGCGAGCGCCGCCGTCGCACCCGCGCAGGCTGCTGCGACAGACGGCAAGGGCACCTACGAGCAGCTCTGCACCACCTGCCACGGCGCCGGCTTGCTGGGCGCGCCGAAGTTCGGCGACAAGGCCCAGTGGTCGGCGCGCATCGCACAGGGACAGGCAACGCTCTACGATCACGCGATCAAGGGCATTCGCGCCATGCCGCCCAAGGGCGGCAACACGGCACTGTCCGATGCGCAGGTCAAGGCGGCGGTCGACTACATGGTCGCCCATGCCAAGTAAGGTTCAAGGGATCACCCAGGAGACAGCACAGATGAGCGCCGCACAAGGTCACGCACACGCCCACGACCAGGCACACGATCACGGGCACGGACATCCCTCCGGGATCATGCGCTGGATCACCACCACCAACCACAAGGACATCGGCACGATGTACCTGTGGTTCTCGTTCGCGATGTTCCTGGTGGGCGGGACGATGGCGCTGGTGATACGCTCCGAGCTGTTCCAGCCCGGCCTGCAGTTCGTGCGGCCCGAATTCTTCAACCAGATGACCAGCCTGCATGGGCTGATCATGGTGTTCGGCGCCATCATGCCGGCCTTCGTCGGGTTCGCTAACTGGCAGATCCCGATGATGCTCGGCGCGCCCGACATGGCTTTCCCGCGCCTGAACAACTGGAGCTTCTGGCTGCTCCCCTTCGCGGGCATGCTGCTGATCATCTCCCTGTTCGTGCCGGGCGGCAGCGTGGGCGCGGGCTGGACGCTGTACCCGCCGCTCACCATCCAGTTCGGCATGGGGATGGACTTGACCATCTTCGCGGTGCACATCCTGGGCATGTCCTCGATCATGGGCTCGATCAACATCATCACCACGATCCTGAACATGCGCGCGCCGGGTATGACGCTGATGCGCATGCCGCTGTTCGTGTGGACCTGGCTGATCACCGCCTACCTGCTGATCGCGGTGATGCCGGTGCTGGCCGGCGCGGTCACCATGCTGCTCACCGACCGGCACTTCGACACGCACTTCTTCAACGCGGCCGGCGGCGGCGACCCGGTGCTGTTCCAGCACATCTTCTGGTTCTTCGGCCATCCGGAGGTGTACATCATCGCCATCCCGGCGTTCGGCGTGATCTCGCAGATCCTGCCGACCTTCTCGCGCAAGCCGCTGTTCGGCTACAGCTCGATGGTGTACGCCACCGCCTCGATCGCGGTGCTGTCGTTCCTGGTGTGGGCGCACCACATGTACACGGTGGGCATGCCGGTCGAAGCTCAGCTCTACTTCATGTACGCCACCTCGCTGATCGCCATCCCCACCGGGGTGAAGGTGTTCAACTGGGTCGCCACGATGTGGAAGGGCTCGCTCACTTTTGAGACGCCGATGCTGTTCGCCTGCGGGTTCCTGTTCCTGTTCACCATGGGCGGCTTCACGGGGCTGGTGCTGTCGGTCACGCCGGTGGACGTGCAGCTGCACGACACCTACTACGTGGTGGCGCACTTCCACTATGTGATGGTCGCCGGCGCGCTGTTCTCCGCTTTCGGCGGCATCTACTACTGGCTTCCGAAGTGGACCGGCAAGATGTACAACGAGACGTTGGGCAAGTGGCATTTCTGGCTCTCGTTCATCGGCTTCAACCTGACCTTCTTCGTGCAGCACTTCCTCGGGCTGGCCGGGATGCCGCGGCGGATTCCGGACTACTCGCTGCAGTTCGCCGAGTTCAACCAGATCTCCAGCATCGGCGCCTGGATCTTCGGCCTGGCTCAGCTGCTGTTCCTGTACATCGTGATCAAGACGATCACCAGCGGCGAGAAAGCGGCGCAGAAGCAGTGGGACGGCGCGGATACCCTGGAGTGGACTCATCTGCCCACTCCGGCGCCGTACCACAGCTTCGAGACACCCCCGGTCATCAAGTAAGCATCGGAAGCCAGGGCGAATGGAGCACGGCGAGCAGCTCAGGCGTAGGAACCTGCGTACCGGTCTGATCCTGGCGTCCATCGCGCTGGCGTTCGCGATCGGCTTCGCGCTGCGGCGCTACTTCGGGTGAACGGGGACGCGTGATGGACCAGCACGATCCGAAGAAATCCAACCGGACAACGCTGATCAAGCTCGCGGTCATCGCGGGCGTGATGTTCTGCTTCGGGTTCGCGATGGTCCCGCTGTACAAGAAGTACTGCGAGGCTACGGGGGCATACAACCTGCAGCGCCCCGACCAGGTGCGCAACACGCAGGTCGACGAGAACCGGACTCTGACAGTGCAGTTCGACGCGAACGCGCGCAACCTGCCCTGGGAGTTCCGGCCGCTCACGCCCAGCGTCCAGGTGCACCCGGGCCAGATGGTGCAGGTGGTGTTCGAGGTGACAAACGGCTCCGACGCGCCGCTCGTCGGGCAGGCGGTGCCGAGCTACGGCCCGCAGCTGGCGGCGCAGTACGTGAAGAAGATCGAGTGCTTCTGCTTCGCGCGGCAGGAGGTCAAGGCGCGCGAGACGCGACGCATGCCGGTGCAATTTGTCGTCGACCCGCGGCTGCCGGCCGAGGTGAGAACGATCACGCTGTCCTACACCTTCTTCGAGCTGCCGGGTGCGAGTGGCGGCTGAGTACAGAGCGCGGCGGATCGCGCGATGAGAGAGCAACCGGGAGCAGCGCAGGGAGGCAAGCCGCCGGCGTCGCCGCTGCGGGCGATCTCCGCGGTGCTCGGTGCGTTCGTCGGCATCCGCAGGAGCAAGGATCGCGACGCCGACCTCGCGAGCCTCAAGCCCGTGCACGTGGTCGTGGCGGGCGTGATCGGCGCGGTGCTGTTCGTTACGGTCATCGTGAGCCTGGTCAGATTGATCGCACGCTGACTTGACCGGAAGTCTTCGCACAACCAGAAGCAGGACAAGGAAATCAGGAGAGGACTCGAAACATGGCGCAGAACGTAGGCTACTACCTGCCGGCACCCTCGCACTGGCCGATCTTCGGCTCGATCGCGCTGTTCACCATGGCGCTGTCCGGGGTGCTGATCATGAACCACGTCGAGGGAGGCGGCTGGCTGCTGCTGGTCGGCCTGGCGATCCTGGCCTACATGCTGGTCGGCTGGTTCGGCACCGTCATCCGCGAAAGCGAAGGTGGCCTGCATAACCAGCAGGTCGACGTGTCCTTCCGCTGGGCGATGAGCTGGTTCATCTTCTCGGAGGTGATGTTCTTCGCCGCGTTCTTCGGTGCGTTGTTCTACATGCGCGTGCTGTCCGTGCCGTGGCTGGCCGAAAGCGATACCGCCCAGCTGCTCTGGCCCGGCTTCAAGGCCCAATGGCCGGCGTCCGGGCCGGGCATCGAAGAGCAGTTCAGCCCGATGAAGGCGTGGGGGATCCCGGCGCTCAACACGCTCATCCTGCTCACGTCAGGGTTGACCGTCACCATCGCGCACTGGGGGCTGAAGAAGAACAACCGCGGGCAGCTCAACCTGTTCCTCTTCCTGACCATCGCGCTCGGCGTGCTATTCCTCTGCCTGCAGGCATACGAATACATCCATGCCTACCGTGAGATGGGCCTGACGCTCACCATGGGCGCGTACGGGGCCACCTTCTTCATGCTCACCGGCTTCCACGGTTTCCACGTGACCCTGGGCACGATCATGCTGATCGTGATCTGGGTGCGCTGCCTGAGGGGGCACTTCAAGCCGGACCACCACTTCGCCTTCGAGGGCGTCTCGTGGTACTGGCACTTCGTGGACGTAGTCTGGCTGCTGCTGTTCGTACTGGTGTACTGGCTGTAGGCGGCGCAGGCAGGCCCTAGCGCGCCGTTGCAAGAAGGGCGCCGCACTCCGCGCAGGGTGCGGCGTCGTGATTTGTGGAGATCAGAGGCCCGTGCGCGGGATCAAGCCGAAGTAGTAGCCGGCCATCAGCAGCACGAACAACGCGATCGACAGCGAGATCCGCACCGTCAACGCTTTCACCGTCCGATCCGATCCGCCCTTGTCGCTAACCAGGTAGTACAAGGCCATGCCGAGGCTGGCCAGGATGAAGGCGAGGAAGGCGATGACGATGAGCTTCATGAGCCGATTCTCACTCCGGTCAGTCTAACAGAACCGCGGCCGCGAACCTTGCGCCGCCGTACCGAGCCTGCAACCAGCGTAACGCTCTTCGACCATGCCGCTCCCGGTCAGCTTCCGGCCACGCCTCGGCCCCACCCTGCTCGCCGTCGGCGGCGTGGTGCTGACAGCCTGGCTGGGCGATTGGCAGCTCGACCGAGCCGCCTATAAGGCGGAGCTGCAGCAACGGTCCGATCTCGCCGCGCGCCAGCCCGCGGTGCGCATCTCGGCGGACGAGGTACGCACGGGCGACGTGATCTTCTATCGGGTCGAGGCGCGCGGAGAGTTCATGCCGGGCAGTACGATCCTCCTCGACAATCGGGTGCACCACGGGGTGGTCGGCTATGAAGTCGTGACGCCGCTTGAGCTGGCCGGCGGCAAGCGTCACCTGCTGGTCAAGCGCGGCTGGGTGAAGGCGCCGCCGACGCGTGACCAGCTCCCTTCCGTCGAAACCCCGCGCGGCGAGGTCATGGTCGAAGGCACCGCTCTGCCGCCGCCGGCCCGTGCCTTCGCGCTTTCTTCCGCGCCGGAATCCGGGCCCGTCTGGCAGCACCTGTCCCTGGACCAGGTGCGCGACCGGTTCAAGCTGGACCTGCAGCCGCTGGTCCTGCAGCAGGAGAACGACACCGGGGACGGCCTGGCGCGCGACTGGCCGCGGCCGGATGCCGGGGTGGGCATGCACCGGGCGTATGCGGTGCAGTGGTTTGTGATGAGCGGCGTGATCCTTCTGCTGTATGTGGCGTTGAATGTCCGCAAGCACACCGAGCCGCTCGGGCCGGCTTAGCCTGCTGGCGATGACGGCCATCGTCGTGCTGCCGCCGCTCGTGGCGTACGTTCTGTACTCGACCTGGCGCCCGCGCGCTCTGATGAACTACGGCGAGCTGATCAAGCCTGTGCCGCTCGCCGAGGTGGTGGTCCCCGCGGACGCGGCCATGAGCCAGCTGGGCAGACTGAAGGGCAAGTGGGTGCTGCTCACGGTGGATGGCGGGGCCTGCGACGGATATTGCCAACGCAAGCTCTACATCCTGCGCCAACTGCGCCTGACGCAAGGCAAGGACATGGAGCGCATCGAGCGCGCCTGGCTGGTCGACGATGACGCGCCCACCGAAGCGAGTGTGGTGGAGGAGTACAAGGGCACCGCCCGCATCCCCGCGCGCGGCAGCGCGTTGCTCAGCGCACTGCCATTCGCCGGCAACTTGCGCGACCACGTCTACCTTATCGATCCCCTCGGCAATCTGATCATGCGTTACCCGCGCGATCCGGACCCCAACGGGATGAAGAAGGATCTCGCCCGGCTGCTGCGTACGTCGAGAATCGGATGAGCCGCGGGAACGCGGCCGCTCTTGATGCTACACTTCGCGCTCCGCTGGACCCAGCCGAAGTTCCCCGCGCACGATGTCGACCACGCTTAGCCGCCCGCCGATCGCACCTCGGCTCCAGCAGTTCCTGGCGCTGACCAAACCGCGGGTCGTGTCGCTGATCGTGTTCACCGCCGTCATCGGCATGTTCCTGGCGACGCCCGCAATGGTGCCGCTCCAGGCGTTGGTGTTCGGCACTTTGGGTATCGGGCTGGTGGCGGGTGCCGCCGCCGCGATCAACTGCCTGGTGGAGCAGAAGGTCGATGCGGTGATGGCGCGCACTCGGGCGCGCCCGCTGCCCACCGGTCAGGTCACGTCAGCTGAGACGCTGCTCTTCTCCAGCATCGTCGGCGGTGTCGGGCTGGCGATGCTCTACGCGCTGGTGAACCCGCTCGCCATGTGGCTGACGCTGGCGACCTTCGTCGGCTACGCGGTGATCTACACGGTGATCCTCAAGCCACTCACTCCCCAGAACATCGTTATCGGCGGGGCGTCCGGCGCGATGCCACCGGTCCTTGGCTGGGCGGCGGTGACCGGGACGATCGACCCCAACGCGCTGCTGCTGTTCTTGATCATCTTCGCCTGGACCCCGCCACACTTCTGGGCGCTGGCGCTGTACAGGAAGAAGGAGTATGCGCGCGCCGGGGTGCCGATGCTGCCGGTCACGCACGGCGACGCCTTCACGCGCCTGCATGTGCTGCTCTATACGCTGATTCTGGTGGCGGTGACGCTGATGCCGTTCAGCACTGGCATGAGCGGGCTCATCTACCTGGCGAGCGCGATCGCGTTGGGGGGCGTGTTCCTCTGGTATGCGGTCAGGCTGTACACCAACTACAGCGACGCGCTGTCCCGGCGCACGTTCCGCTACTCGATCGTCTATCTGGCCGCGATCTTCTCCGCGCTGCTGATCGACCACTACTGGCAGTGAACTTCGTCCGCCTTCTGTTCGCCTCGCTGCTGGTCGCGGCGGTCTGCGCGTGCGGTCCCGCGACACCCAAATTCCAGGGCTCCGACGTCACCGGCAGCGGCTTCGGTCGCGACTTCAAGCTGACCGATCACGAGGGGCGGACCCGCACGCTCGCGGACTTCCGCGGCAAGGTCGTGGTTCTGTTCTTCGGCTACACCCAGTGCCCCGATGCCTGCCCG
>Ga0335070_10006218_pt1 | contig 14054 bp, 9 predicted proteins | sample Lox_Sample_13_FD_206722 | JGI IMG/M metagenome (GOLD analysis project Ga0335070, IMG submission 206722) | Soil microbial communities from Loxahatchee National Wildlife Refuge, Florida, United States - Lox_Sample_1.3 | ecosystem: Environmental > Terrestrial > Soil > Wetlands | place: USA: Florida... | reverse complement strand
CCAGATCTGCAACCTGAAGGGATATTTGATCCCCGTGGGCGATCTGCCGAAGCGCGTGAATGAACTCGACTCCAGCCGCGAGATCATCGCGCACTGCCGCTCGGGCGTGCGCAGCGCCAAGGCAGTCAATTTCCTCCGCCGCTCCGGATTCAAGAAGGTCTATAACCTGACCGGAGGAATTCTGGCCTGGGCGGACAAGATCGATCCTGGGATGCCGAAGTATTGAAGAGCAGGTCGAGAGTCTCAGTTCCTAGGTCGCGGTGGGTGAAAGCAGCGGCTCCCTTACTCTTTTCGGGGTACTTCGCCACCGAACCATTCCGTTTCGGCCTACCCTGGCGGGCGTATATTAGCTCCTTACGTATCTACACTGCTGGCTTAAGAGAGTCGGCTGGATGGATTGCGAGGTACCAATGAAGCGCATCCTGGTGGTATGCACTGCCATGTTGTTTGTATCGCTGGTTTTAGCGGCACAAGAAACCAAGAGCGACACTACTGGGGCAACTGCGGAAAAGCAAACAGAGAATCCCGCTAGGCCGGAGCACCCTGCTGAGCCCTCCAATTTTACCTCGGCAAAGGGGTTTGTTCTGGAAGACGCAACCCCGATCAGGCTGCGTCTCAATCGAACAGTGTCTTCGGCCGATGCGCACGTCGACGATACGGTCGACTTCGAGGTCTTGCAGGACATCAGCGTCAACGGGGTTCTTGTGATTCCCAAAGGGGGGCTTGCCTTCGGGACGGTCACAGAAGCGCAGCCAAAGAGAAGGATGGCGCGGGGAGGCAAACTCGAAGTCAACCTTGATTATGTGAAACTGCTCGACAACGAGAAAGCGGCGCTGCGCGCGGTCAAGGGAGGTAAGGGCGGCGGCCATACTGGAGGCATGACGGCGGGAATCGTGGCTACCGGAATAGTGTTCTTCCCGGCTGCGCCGTTCTTCCTGTTCATGCACGGGAAAGACATCACCCTGCCGAAAGGCGCCGAGCTGACCGCTTACGTCAATGGGGATGTGAAGCTGGACCTCGCGAAATTTCAGCCGCCCGCTCCGACCCCGGGTCCGCAATCCACAGAAGCCGTCAATCGGGGACCAAACGTCAACTCGGTCTCTGCGAAAGTGCAAGTGGACTCCATTCCACCGGGGGCTGATATTACAATCGACGGAAGTTTCGTCGGCAACGCTCCATCAGACCTGCAGATTCCCGAGGGCGAGCACACCGTTACCGTCACGAAAGCTGGCTTCAAAGATTGGGAACGGAAGATCAAGGTTAGTTCTGGCAGCAGCGTGCATCTGAACGCTGAGTTGGAGAAGACCGTAAATCCGTAGCACGCACGACCATGTGTGACGAAGGTCCTTTCCAAAGAGGGGAAAGTGGTACATACTTCGGCCTCTTCCCCGGAATCGGAGGGCCTATGCTGTGCTCGCCTCGTAGTCTTTTCTTCGCCACCATCGCCCTGTTCTTAATCTCGTTCCCTTTGTTTTCCGCTGACACAGCGCCAGCCGGGCCGAACTCCGACCCGACCTATCAACAACTGCGTAACCTTACGCTTGGAGGCGAGGCCGTCGCGGTAAACAACTTTGACCTCAAGCGCGACGCCGCCACGTTTCACCTGCGTTCCGGCACGGTCTGTTTCGTCTCGCCGATCCAGGGCAAGGTGACCGGTGCGGTGTTCGTGGGCGACGGCAACTTTGTCATTGACGCGCCCTCAGCGTCGGAGAGGAGCATGCTGAAGCTGCTGACCAAGGAGAACGAATTCAGCGAGAACTTCGCTCACGCCGTTTTCCGCTTCACCGACTCGACTTATGAGCAGATCAAGAAGGCGGGCAGTGCCGGAACGGGCGGGTGCGACGCCGACTTGCTGAAGGACAGCCAGCATACAACGCGCCACAAACTCAAGGACAACCTCGAGGCCCGCATTCTCGAGGACGTGTTGAGCGCCGAACCCGGCGCGCTCTTCGTTGCCTTCGTCCATGGCAAACGCTACAACGACAAAGAGCTGTTCACCGTCGACCCGCACAGTTCGTCGGATCAGGTTGAGTTCATGACCTATGACGAGAACAAGTACGGCACGTGGGCGGGCTTCAACCTATCGGGGGCACGGCGGAACCGCATTCACATTGAGCACCAGCAACTGGATACCACGATCGAGAAAAGTGCGAACCTGACGGGCAAGGCGGTTACCACCTTTGTGTCGGAGATCAACGGGCTGCGAGTCGTTCCCTTTGATCTGTTTCGAACCTTGCGCGTAGACAGCGTAACTGCAGACGGTCAGGCCTTGACGTTTGTCCAGGAAGATAAGAACGACGATGCGGACTTCGCAGTGATCCTCCCGAAAGCTCTGAACGCGGGCGAGAAATACACGATCACGACCGTCTACAGCGGGAAAGAGGCTGTCCGCAACGAAGGGGGCGGCAACTACTTCCCTATCGCCCGCGATAGCTGGTATCCGAACAATCCGACCGGTGAGTTGGGCGAATACACTGCCTATGACATGACTTTCCGCATCCCAAAGGGGATGAAGATCGCTGCCACCGGCAGCCTGGTCAGCGAGAGCAACGAGGGCGGGCAAAGCATCACCGTGTGGAAAAGCGATGCGCCACAAACAGTGGCTGGCTTCAACTTTGGAAGGTTCAAGACGCAGGAAACGAAGCTGACCAAGCCGGAGTACCTGGTGCAATCTCTCGCCAACGAAGAGCCTCCGGACTGGGTGAAGAGCCTGCTTCGCGATGCCTCGCCGGACCACGATCTCCCGGTACTTCGTGGCGCTGGCGATGTCTTTGAAGGACCACAAGTGGCTATGGGCACCATGAGCACCACGGGGATGATCAAGCACGCGCTGGCCGAAGGACAACTTTCTCTCCAACTCTACACCGACTACTTCGGCCCAACCCCCTACAAGCGACTCGCCATGACCCAGCAAACCGCTTGTGGCTTTGGACAATCATGGCCCGCTTTGGTGTGGCTGCCGATCTGCTCCTTTTTCGACGCTACAGTGCGGCACAACCTCGGAATCGATTGGGGTGACCGAGGCTACTGGAAGGTCGTAGCGCCGCATGAGGTGGCCCATCAGTGGTGGGGACACACAGTTGGGTTCGCTTCCTATCGCGACCAATGGATGAGCGAAGGTTTCGCCGATTTTTCCGCGTCGTTATTCCTTCAGATGGTTTACTCGAAAGATCCCAAACTCTACCTCACGTTTTGGAAGGACGAACGGGACTTGTTGACAGAGAAGAACAAGGAGGGCTTCCGAGCCATTGACGTAGGCCCGGTGACGATGGGCTACCGATTGAGCAACAGCAAGACGGGGGTAAGCATAGCGCGCGACCTCATCTATCCCAAGGGCGCTTACGTCCTGCACATGATCCGCATGATGATGTGGGACCAGAAGGCCGGTGACCAGAATTTCAAGGCCCTGATGCAGGATTTCGTCAATACCTACCGCGGCAAGTCGGCCACCACTGAAGACTTCAAGGCCATGGTCGAGAAGCACATGACCCCGGAGATGGACGCGCAAGGCAACCACCGCATGGATTGGTTCTTCAACGAATACGTTTATGGAACAGCATTGCCCAGTTACAACGTGGCATATTCGTTTGACAAGGACGCCAGCGGCGATGTGGTCCTTAACTTCAAACTAAGCCAGGCTGGGGTTGACGACCATTTCGTCATGCTGGTGCCCATCTACCTGGAGCTGGCCGACGGCCGCATCGTTCACCTTGGGCGCGCACGGATGATCGGCAACACCACCATGGATGAGAAGGCGCCTCTGCGCGGGCTCAAAGACGCGCCTCGGCGGGCGATGGTCAATTACAACTACGACGTTCTTGCCTCGAACTGACAAGAACGGGCCGGGGAGAAAAGACCGCCTCCCCGGCCTGTTGGCAGGTCTTGGAATGCAGTTACTTGCTGGAGCCTTCGGCCATAGCGCCGTTGTCGGCTCCTTCGATCCGCAACGCGTATTTCTTCCCCGAAAAGTGAATCTCGAGAAGGGAAGGCGTCGCCCCACTGCGGTCCACGGTCACGGAATCGATCTCCGAGGGCTGGTTGAGATCAATCACTTTGGCCGTGGTCTTCGCCACTTCCTTTTTCCCCTGCAGGATGCTGACTGCGACGTTCGATCCCGTCCCGTCCCAGCGCAGTTGGTACTCGCCGGCGGGAAGCTGCTGCCCGCTGACCTGCGAGGCCTCAAGCAAATGCAGCGAACCCTTGTTGCTGGCAAAGGCGCTCGTGGCGAGCAGCACCGCCAGACCGAGCACCACACTCTTGACTACTTGATTCCACTTCATAGTCACCTCTTCGGCCCAGCTCCTCGCCGGGACCCATGGGCGGCTGGTTTGGGTTGCGAAAGGACTTGCCTTTTTCCGGCGAAGTCCTACAATGCGCGTGTCAGGGTGACGCAAAAGGCGCGGGCCACGACGCTCGTTCTCTTTGCCGGACTCGATTCACGGGGGCCGCCAAACCACGCGTGAGCGAGTCCCGTCACCCTGCTTTGATTTTCGTTTGAGTCAGTCGAGGGGAATCCTCTACTCACTCCTTCTTGGTTCCCTCAGGATACGAAACCCCTGTCGCGGAAGTTCCCATTCTTGAACTTGTTTCTTGGACGCGCACCTCACGCGCGGGTTAGCGACGGGCGAGGAATTCCTCTCCGACGTAACAGAGGAAACACGTTATGTGAGTTGTGGAGAACGCGCAGGGGCGATCCGTTATTGGATCTTCAGTACGACTTTGCCGTAGTTCTTGCCCTCCTGCATCAGCGTGTAAGCCGCGCGTGCTTCCTCCAGCGGGAACACCTTCCCGACCACCGGACGCAACTTCTCTCCGGCCAGCCAGCCCGAAAGCTGATTCCAGGCTGATTCCATGCGCGCGCGATTCTGACTCAAATACGACAGCCATAATCCGTGCACGCTCGCGCCTTTGGCATAAAGGAGGCGAGTGTCGAGTTGAGGAGTCTGTCCGGTCGCTGCGCCGTAGACAATGACGCGCCCGAACTCGCGCAGGCAGCGAACGCTCTTGGCAACGTGCTCACCACCCAACATTTCAAACACCGCATCCACGCCCTCGCCGTGGGTCAGTTCTTTGATCGCCTCGACATAGTCTTTTTGTTTGTAGTTGATGCCGTGCTGCAAGCCGAGTCCCTCCACGAGCGCGAGCTTTTCGTCCGACGAGGAGGTGCCATACATCTCGACGCCGAGAATCTTCCCGATCTGCACCGCGGCGGTGCCGACCCCGCCCGCAACAGCGTGAATCAAAACGCGTGCGCCGGCAGCCTTGTCGAGCAAGCCGGCTTTCCAGTATGCAAAGTAGGCGGTGAAAAAGTTCACCGGGAACGCCGCCGCTTCTTCGGCGCTCCATCCCTCAGGAATCGGCCAAAGTAGGGCGCGATTCGCCGCCGTTTTCTCGGCAAACGCCGACCATTGTGCGTAACCCATCACGCGGCGCCCGCTGACGATTTCAGTTCCCGCAAATTCGCGTCCGGCAACCAGCGGAGGCTTGGGCGTGCCGGGATAGCCCCCGCGCGCCGTGAGCAGGTCGGCGAAATTGAGGCCGCCTGCCTCAACGCGCACCAGAACCTCATCGGGTCCCGGTTGCGGATCGGGCAGCTGCTCGACTGCAAGAACCTCGGGACCGCCGAAACGAGTGATGACCAACGCTTTCATGAGGCCAGTGTAGCAGGCACTCGGCGAGTCGCGTGCTTCCCTTTGTGACATACAACGTCCACCACGGAGGCACGGAGTCACGGGGGACTCTCAATCATCTTTGCTCTGTGTTTCTGTGCCTCCGTGGTGGATTTGAAATTCATCTTCAGCGATCCGACGCCGCGGACGTACGTTGCTCGAATCGCTTATAATTGCAGTTGAGTTTCCGACCTTCGCAGCCTAACCTATGGCCGCGAAGGCGAGGGTTGCGCCGTAAGGTGTCCGGCGCGACCCGAGGGTGCAGGAGGAAACGCCTGCGCCTCCCATGCTTGGAAAGGAAACGCTCGCGGAGTGTACTCCTGCCTGTGTTGCCTTCCCGGCGATCAGAACCGAAAGAAGGTCGTTAGTCGCCAGTCGTTGGTCGTCCGGGGCTTAAAGTTACGCCGACCGAACGGAAACAGCCAACGACGAAGGACGAACGACTAACGACCAGCGACCAACGACGTGCCGCTCCTCGACAAATTCGGCCGCAGCATCCACGACCTGCGCATCTCGATCACGGACCGCTGCAACTACCGTTGCGTCTATTGCCGGACGGGCACGAACGGCGCAGCCTTTGCAGAACTGCCGTTCACGGATTACCTGCGCATCGCGCGTATCTTGGTCGGGCTCGGCATCACCAAAGTCCGATTGACCGGCGGCGAACCGCTGCTGCGCAACGGCGTCATCGAGTTCGTCCGCGATCTGACGAAGCTGCGGACTGCGCAGGGTGGGAAGCTTGAAATCGCTCTGACCACCAATGGCCACCTGCTCGCCGAAATCGCGCAGCCGCTGAAGGATGCTGGCCTTGCCCGCGTCACCGTCAGCATGGACGCGGTCGATCCCGACCGCTTCGCTCGCATCACGCGCGCGCCCAACGGCTTCGACAGCGTCCTCGCCGGGATTCGCGCAGCGCGCCGCGCCGGCCTCGATCCGGTCAAAGTCAACTGCGTGCTCCTGCGCGGATTCAATGAAGACCAGATCATTCCATTCGGCATGTTTGCGCGCGAAGAAGGCGTGGTGGTGCGCTTCATCGAGTTCATGCCGCTGGAAGAGGATCGCGTCTGGACGCCAGAGATCGTCGTCCGGCTCGACGAAGTTGTGGCCCGCATGTCGGAGTACAAGCCGCTGGTCGAGATCGCCCATCAAGAAAGCGAAACCGCGCGCCGCTACGTGTTCGAAGATGGTGTCGGGGAAATTGGCATCATCGCTCCGGTCTCGCATCCGTTCTGTGGACATTGCAGCCGCATTCGGATCACTTCCGACGGCAAACTCCGCACCTGCCTGTTCTCGGCTTGGGATCATGATCTGCACGAGTTGATGCGCCGAGGCGCGTCGGACGAAAAGCTGGCCGAATTCATCGTGAGCGTGGTGGAAAAGAAGGAAGAGCGCCACCATATCGGCGAGCCCGATTTCGTGCCCCCGTCGCGGACAATGGTGCATATTGGGGGATAGCGTTCAGCGTTTCTCGATCCAGTTCGCCATGTGCATCATCGTAGTGGGCGTGGGATCCGCACAGATCCGTCCGCCGGAGAGCGCCGCCGATCCCTCCTCTACTTATCTCGGCTTCGATCGCAATGAGTATCCCGGTGATGGACACCTGCAAGCACTCCGCAAGACCTTCGCTTACGCTGGCTACTGGCTGAACAATCCGCCCGGCGAGAACGGTAACTCTTGGGTGGGAAAACGCCGCCAACTGGAAGAGGCCGGGTTTGGGTTCCTCGTGCTCTTCAACGGCCGTCTCTACACGGAATTGAAAACTGTGGCCACCGCCACGAGAATCGGCCACGCCGACGCGCAATCCGCCGTCGCTGCTGCCCACCGCGAGGGCTTTCCACCGCAGACCATCATCTTTCTCGATCAGGAACAAGGCGGACGCTTGCTGCCCGAGCAGAAAGCCTATCTTTTCGGCTGGATCGATGGCGTGATCGCTGCGGGGTTTCGTGCCGGAGTGTACTGTTCCGGCATTGCGGTGAACGAAGAAGACGGAAGCAGCATCGTTACCGCGGAAGACATTTGCCAGAACGCCGGGGACCGGAAGATCACTTATTGGGTTACGAACGATGCGTGTCCGCCTTCTCCCGGATGCACGGCCCCGACCCAACCACCCTTGCCGGCAACGAGCGGCGTCCCGTTTGCTGATATTTGGCAATTCGCGCAGTCGCCCCAGCGAAAGGATGTGTCCGCGCGCTGTGCGGGTTATCATTCCGACAGCAACTGTTATGTTGGCGCTGATGTCCCGCAGCGGATTCATCTCGACCTGAACACGGCGACGTCCCCTGACCCTTCCCACGGCCGGACTCACTAGGGCGGGGAGCCCAGAGGGGCGAGAGACAGCTACGGCTCAAACTCCTCCAGGACGGGGACGACTGTGCACCGAGGACGTCAACAGAGCCCAACCGATTCCAGCAACTTCGCTCTACAATCAGGGTTAACAGCATCAAAGCGGTGTAGGAGTGTCCCATGAACCCCTTTTCTGGCAAGACGAAGCGTGTCGTGCGCATGATGCTGACGCTGGCGGCGTTGGCCAGCCTTCTGGTGACAGCCGGGTGCGTTTTCGGCGGAGGCGGCAATGGGGGAGGCGGCGGAGGCGGAGGTGGAGGCAACCAAGGCTTCACCAAGGCCAGCCTGAAGGGTCAGTACGCGTTCACCTTGCGGGGCATCGGCACGCCAGACAATCTGAACTCGTTTTATTTTGTCGAAGGCGGTGTGTTCACTGCGGACGGAAATGGGAACATCACCTCTGGCATCGACGACTTTATAGAGAACTTCACTGCGTTCTCGGACAACATCACCGGCATTTACTCCATCAACTCGGACGGTTCCGGAAACGTGCAGTTCAATTTTCCGGGCGGTGGCTCCGCCGCCGTTTACCGCATCACGCTCAGCGACGACAGCCACTTCTATATGGAAGAGGCCGACCCATTCGGAACCAGCGGAGGATCCGGTGAGAAACAGGACACCACCGCCTTCGCCGCCGTCCCCGCCGGCACGTTTGTTCTTCAAACCCACGATCTTCTTGAAGGGAACTCCAAAGTTGGGGTTACGACGTGGACCTCGGGCAACATCACAGGCACGGGCGATGTCCTCAGCGGAGGGGCGCTGATTTCCCCTGTCACTATTTCAGGAACGGCACAAGCTCCTGGTTCCGCGACAGGTCGTGGTTTGGTGACCATCACGGACGACACGGGAACCAGCGACTATGTCTATTACGTTGTCGGTTCCAGCAAGCTCCGCTTCTTGAATGCCGATGCAGTGTCGTCGCTTGGCCTCGGCGTGGCTGAAAAACAAACGGGCCCATTCTCCGCCGCCTCGCTGAGCGGCACTTATGTTCTTGGCAGCGCAGGCGAAACCACCCATGTCGCCGGAATCCACACGGTGGGTATGTTCACGACCGATGGAATAAGCCAGGTGACCGCCGGCAGTTTCGACTTCGTACAGGATGGTACGCCCGTCACCAACGTATCTCTCGGTTCAACACCGAGCTCTTACACCGTCGGTGCGAACGGGCGGGCCGTGGTAACGCTGAACCTTTCCACCGGGATGACAAATCAGAAGGTGATGTATCTGGTCAGCCCTTCGCGGGCATACTTTCTGGTCAACGACCCCATCAACGTGGAAGACGGAACGCTCGACAAACAAACCGGCTCGGCATTTTCCAACAGCAGCATGAAAGGCCAGTACGCGTTGGTGATGGACGGATACGACTCTAACCAGCAACTTCCGTATCGCGATCGCGTCGGAACCTGGACGCCCGATGGCTCGGGGTCAGTCAAAACCAGCTATGTCGCCAGCGGATACCTGCCCACGGTTCCGCCGCTGGAGGCGGCCACACTCAACAACCTCTCCGGGACTTACTCGGTTGCTGCGAACGGGCGAACTACTTCCTCGATCAACAACCTTTCCAGCAACCTCATCCTGTACCTGGTTTCCAGCAACTCCGGCTATATGTTGCAGGCCGACAACGGAGTGGACATCGGCGGGGCAATTACGGTGCAGACTGGACCGTAAGTCTGATGGGGCGCCGGGCGAGGACGCCCGGCGCTCCACATCGTGTGGGCGAGACCGGCGGGCCAGCCTACGGCGTCCCGCGCTCGGCACGCAAATCTATCCGATCACTTCGGCGGCGATCTTCTCCGTGACAAACACTTCGATCACGTCGCCGATCTTGATGTCGCTGTAGTTGGAGATGGCAATGCCGCACTCCATGCCGTTGCGGACTTCGGCGGCATCGTCTTTGAAGCGGCGCAGCGATGCGATCTTTCCCTTGAACACCACTACGTTGTCGCGGAGCAGCCGCACTTCGGCGTCGCGCTTGATGTGCCCATCGGTGACACGGCATCCCGCTACCGTGCCGACCTTCGGAATGCGGAAGGTCTCCAGCACGTCGGCGCGTCCCTGATACGTCTCCTTGATGGTCGGCTCGAGCAGGCCACTCATGGCGCGCTTGATCTCGTCCTGCAGCTCGTAAATGATCGAGTGCAGGCGGATATCGACCTTGTCCTGCTCCGCCAGTTCCTGCGCCTTGCGCTCCGGACGCACGTTGAAGCCAATGATGATCGCGTTCGACGCCGAAGCCAGCAGCACATCCGTTTCGGTGATCGCGCCCACGCCGGCATGGAGCACTTTGAGGCGTACCTTCTCGTTGGAGAGTTTGGTCAGCAGGTCGCCGAGCACTTCGACCGAACCCTGCACATCAGCCTTCAGGATGATGTTGAGTTCCTTCATCCCGGCGGTCTTCATCTGCTCGGCCAGGCCTTCGAGCGAGACGCGGGAGCTCTTGGCCAGAGCGGCCTCGCGGGCCTTCTGCTCGCGGTATTCGGAAATGTCGCGCGCCTTCTCCCGGTCGGTCACGACCACGAACTGATCACCCGCCTGCGGTAAACCTTCCAGGCCGAGAATCTCCACCGGGGACGAGGGCGGCGCTTCCCGCAGTTGTAGCCCACGGTCGTCCAACATGGCCCGGACCTTGCCGTACACGTTGCCCACGACAAAGTTGTCACCGGTGTGCAGCGTTCCGTTTTGCACCAGGATGGTGGCGACCGGACCGCGTCCGCGATCGAGCTTGGCCTCCAGCACGACGCCGCCGGCGGAGCGCTCCGGCGTGGCGCGTAGTTCCTGCAGATCGGCGACCAGGCAGATCATTTCCAGAAGCAGGTTGAGGTTCGTCTTCTTCTTCGCGGAAACATCGACAAAGACCGTCTTGCCACCCCAGTCCTCTGGCAGCAATCCGCGATCGGCGAGCTGCTTTTTGACCCGGTCCGGCATCGCTTCCGGCTTGTCGATCTTGTTGACGGCGACGATGATCGGCACTTCCGCGGCGTGGGCGTGATCGATCGCTTCGAGGGTCTGTGGCATGACACCGTCATCGGCGGCGACGACCAGCACGACAATGTCGGTCGCTTTCGCGCCGCGGGCGCGCATGCGCGTGAAAGCTTCGTGGCCCGGCGTATCGAGGAAGACGATCTCGCGGCCATAGGCGGGAGATTCGGTGTCCTGAATTTGGACTTTGTAAGCGCCAATGTGCTGAGTAATTCCACCCGCTTCGCCTTCGGCGACATTGGTCGAACGGATGGAATCGAGCAGCGTAGTCTTGCCGTGATCGACGTGGCCCATGATGGTGACCACGGGCGGACGCGGCTGCAGTTCCGCGGCCTCTTCGCCGCTTTCGGCAGCGGCGGCCATTTCCTTGGCGGCCTGTTCTTCGAAAGTGATGACCTCGGTGTCGGCGCCGAAAAAGCGCGCCATCTCGCTAGCGAGTTCGGCGTCGAGAGTCTGGTTGATAGTCGCAAACACCCCGCGCGCCAGCAGACGCGCGATCAGATCCTTGGCGCGAATGCTGAGCTTCTCGGCCAGGTCTTTGACCGAGATTCCTTCGGTGATAACGATGTTTCGGGTGATCGGCAGCGGCTCGTTCGGAACCGTAAGCCGTGGCGGCGGAACGTAGCCCTTCATCGGGCCTTCTTTGACCCCGCGCGGAATGTATCGCTGTCCTGGACGACGAGCCGGAGCTCCGGGACGGCCGCCCGGCCGCGTTGGGCCCGGTGGCGGAGGCAGAGCTCCTGGTCCGACACCTAGCGGACGCGTGCCTGTGGGCGCCTGCCGCGTCGGGTGCATGGGACGGCGCTCTCCTGGGCGTAGAGGCGCGCGTGTCCCGGTCGGAGCCTGCGGACGCTGCCGCTGAAAAATGGGCTGGCCCGGCACGGGACGTCCTGGTGCAGGACGGGCAGCGGTTCCAGGCGGCGCCTTGTACACAGGGCGCGGTCCGGTTTGGGGCATGATGACACGCGGCCGCGAGACCTCCACAGGCTTCGATGGCGCAGCCGCTGCAGGCGGCGCCGGCGGAGCGGGCGGAGGCGGCGCCGCCGAGGCGCTGATGGCAGGCGGAGCTGGAGGCACAGCGCGCGGCGGAATGGCAACCGCCGGCGGAACCACGAGTGGCGCAACTACAGGCGGCTTCGGCGGAATGACTACGGGCGCAGGCGGACGCGCCGCCGCTACCGATGCCGGCGTGACAATTCGCGGCGGCGGCGCTTCGGCCGCAGGCGGTGCTGGCGTGGCCGGTTTGGCCGCAACCGGACGAGCTGCGGGCGCTTCGGGCTTTGCCACCGGCGGCGCAGGAATCGCGGGTTTTGGCGCGGGACGCGCCGGCGGGTGGGCCGCGGCCTCTCTTTGCTGCGTAATCGCGCGCAGCACATCTCCCGGTCGTGAGATGTGCGAGAGGTCGATCTTGGTCTTGATCTCTTCTTCGCCGCGCGCGGCACGGCTTGACTTGGCGGGGTGCGCTTCCTCGATGTGAGCGCGGAGGCGTCTGCGGACGAGTTCCGCTTCATGCTCTTCCAGCGAACTGGAGTGCGTTTTCTTTTCGGTAACGCCGACCTCGGGAAGAATGTCAAGAATGGCCTTGCTCTTGACCTCCAGCTCCCTCGCCAGATCATTGATTCGAACCTTGCTCATCCGCCCTCTCGTCGTTTTTGCTGTCCCGCTAAGTTCTCATGTCAACCTCACGGACTCAGTGTGATTCGGCTTTCGGCTCTGGGCCTAAACGCCGTCTGCATTGCAGCGCTGAAGCCTAACCCCCAGAGCCCGAATTTCAAACGCTCGTTCCGGAAACGACTCCGGAATCGCCACCCGACTTACTGCTAGCTTTGTTTATCTTCGGCGGTTTCTTCGGCCGCAGGCTCGGCGCTTTCCGGGACGGTCGTGGCTTCGGCCGGCTCCGTCGGGGCGGGCTCGGCCTCGGCAGCCAGTTCCACTGCCTCTCCGGAAGCCTCTGCGGGCACTTCTTCGCTGGCAGTCTCTTCCGCGCCCTCCGGCGTCTCGGCCGTTACGGCCTCGCTGCCTTCCAGGCTGGCGAAGTAATTATTGACCGCAATACTGATTTTTTCCACTGTCTTCGGGCCAATGCCCTCGATGGCTTCCAGTTGCTCGGGCGTCATATCGGCCAGAGCTTCTACCGTAGTCACGCCGGCGGCCTTGAGTTTTTCGACCAGGCCTTCGCCCAGGCCCGGGACATTCTCGAGTGGGGTCGCGGTCTGCGTGACCATCGCCGACATCTGCTGTTCAACTTCCTGACGCTTCTCTTCTTCGCTCTTGATGTCGATCTTCCAGCCCAGTAACTTCGCCGCCAGCCGGACGTTCTGCCCTTTCTTGCCAATGGCCAGCGAGAGTTGCGTATCGTCGACCACCACTTCCAGATGTTTTTCTGCTGCGTCCAGGATAGTGACGCGGCTGACTTTGGCGGGCTGCAGGGCTTTCTCGGCGAAGACCACCGGATCTTCGTGGAACTCGATAATGTCGATCTTTTCGCCGCGCAATTCGCGGATGATCGACTGCACCCGCATCCCCTTCATGCCGACGCAGGCGCCGACCGCGTCCACATCCTTGTCTTTCGACATAACCGCAATCTTCGTGCGCTCGCCTGCCTCACGCGCAATGGCGCGAATCACGACCGTGCCGTCGTAGATTTCCGGAACTTCGGTCTGGAACAAATGCTGCACCAGTTCGGGCGCGGCGCGTGAAACCACCACGCCGGGACCTTTCGATGCCTTGTCGACCCGCACAATCACCACCCGCACGCGCTCGCCGATCGCGAAGGACTCCAGGCGCGACTGCTCCTTCCGCCCCATACGCGCCTCGGCCTTGCCGATGTCGAAGATCACATCCGGCCCTTCAATGCGCTTCACGCTGGCATTGACGATCTCGCCGACATGCCCGATATATTCGTTGTAGACAGTGTCGCGCTCGGCCTCGCGCACTTTCTGAAAGATGACTTGCTTGGCGAGCTGGGCCGCGATGCGTCCCAGGATGCCTTCAGTGACTTTCGGGATCAGCAGTTCCCCGCCAACTTCGGCGTTCGGATCGAGCTTGCGCGCCTGCTCTACG
>Ga0335070_10006216_pt1 | contig 14056 bp, 9 predicted proteins | sample Lox_Sample_13_FD_206722 | JGI IMG/M metagenome (GOLD analysis project Ga0335070, IMG submission 206722) | Soil microbial communities from Loxahatchee National Wildlife Refuge, Florida, United States - Lox_Sample_1.3 | ecosystem: Environmental > Terrestrial > Soil > Wetlands | place: USA: Florida... | reverse complement strand
GTTTTCCGGATTCACCAGCACCGCCGCATTCCCCACAACTTCGGGTAGCGAAGTCGCGTTCGATGTCACCACCGGCGTCCCGTGCGCCATTGCCTCCAGCGGTGGTAAGCCAAACCCTTCATATAATGAGGGAAATACAAATATTTTGGCTGAGTCGTAGAAGATTCGCAGCACTTCAATCGGAACGAATCCCAGGAATCGCACATCGTTCTGTACGCCGCTCCGTATCACAGTGCGCCGCAGGTCGGGATTGCCCGAAAGATCGTCGCCAATAATGATTAGCTTCAGATCTGGATACGCGTGCTCTTTCTCCAACTCTGTCTTTAGCGCCGAAAAAGCCTCGATCATCCGCACCACGTTCTTGTGGGGGCTTACGCGTCCGGCGTACAACAGGAACGGATAGTTCACCTGATAGCGTTGCCCGATCAGTTCGCGGTCTGCCACGCTGGCGTGCCCACGCAAGAAGCGTTCATCAATCGCGTTGTAGACGACGTCGATGCGACTGCAGGGAATCTCGAACAGCTTCTCGATCTCAGTCCGCGTGAAATTCGACACTGCCAATATCCGAGCCGCTCGGCGCAGCACCTGCCGGGTCATCTGCACGTGCCACGCTCCCAGGAATCCCGTCTGTTGGCGTTCGCGTGACATGTGCTCCAGCATGTCGTGCACAGTTATCACGTACGGGCACGGCAAAAAGCGCGGCACCGAAAAGAGATTGGGGATGTGAACCAGATCGCAGTGCAACCGCGTTAAAGCACCACGGAATTCGAGGTATCCCTGCAGCGTCCGCTCCGACGCCACAGCCGACACATTATGAAAATTGGGCGGGAGCGTTCCGATTTCCTGTACCTTGGCGGGTGGTCCAATCAGGAAATACTGGTTCTCGTCGTCAAGCCGGCAAAGCGTCCGAACAATGTTGCGGATATACGTGCCTACGCCAAACTCCGTCATCCGCCGGATATCGATGGCGATCTTCACCGATGGAATTTAAACACAGAGGAAGGTGTTCGGCTAGCCAGGAGAAGGCTCTCTTCCCTGCAATTCAATCCTCACATGGCGCCGACTTAGAGCTCGTGCTCCTGCGGAGGAGTTCCGCCACCACTTCGAAATCGATGTTGTTGGGATTGCCGAAGCGAATGCATCCTTTCCCGATACTGGAAGCCGAGAGTTTTTCTCGGAACTGGTCCACAATGTCTTTCTTCAGTACATAAAGCGCAATGTATTGCTTGCGGCTAGCAAATGAGACTTCCAGAACGCCCTTCTGCTTGTAGCCCGGCACGCCGTACTCGATACACTCCTCGTATCCTTTGAGATTTTGTTGGCAGAGGGTTCGCAATTTCTTGATTGCTGCTTGCTGTGCCGCAGGGACATCGGCGATGTAGGTCGACACGTTAACAGCGGCTTTCATGATGACGTGCCTCCTCTGAACGCGATGACTACGCTCGTACCTCTGCCTGCGCCCTCGCTCGCCGTTCCGCGTAAAGCGGGAATGCTTCGCACATCTCAAGCACCTGCCGACGTACCTTGTTGAGCACGGCGACATCAGTGCGGTGCAGCAGCACCTCCGCGATCCATAGGCCGATCTGCCGCATCTCCGGTTCCTTCATCCCGCGCGTAGTCAAGGCCGGCGTTCCAATGCGAATCCCGCTCGGCTTTAGTGGCGGATTGGTGTCAAACGGAATCGCATTCTTGTTCACGGTGATCCCCGCCTCGCCCAGCGCCTTCTCCGCCTCGCTGCCCAGCATACCCTTCGAGAACACATCGACCAGCATGAGGTGAGTGTCGGTTCCGCCCGAGATAATTCGGAAGCCTTCGTCTGCCAGAGTCTGCGCCAGCACTTTCGCGTTCGCCAGGATCTGCCGCGCGTAGTCGCGGAACTCAGGCTGCATCGCTTCCTGGAAACAAACCGCCTTCGCAGCAATGATGTGCACCAGCGGCCCGCCCTGCATCCCCGGGAATACCACTTTGTCGATGGCCTGTGCGAACTCTGCTTTGGACAAAATCATTCCCGACCGCGGCCCGCGCAGCGTCTTATGCGTAGTCGACGTGACGATGTGCGCATGCGGCACCGGCGAAGGATGCACTCCGCCGGCCACCAGCCCGGCAAAATGCGCCATGTCGACCAGATAAAGCGCGCCTACTTTGTCGGCGATCTGGCGCATCCGCGCAAAGTCGATAATCCGCGGATACGCGCTGCCCCCGCCAATGATTAGCTTCGGCCGTTCCTTCTCGGCCAGCTTTTCCAACTCGTCATAGTCGATTGTCTCGGTTTCTTTGGTTACGCCGTAAGGAATGATCTTGTATGTCTTACCCGAAAAGTTCAGATGATGTCCGTGCGTCAGATGACCGCCATGCGCGAGGTTCAGCCCGAGAATCGTATCCCCCGGCTGCAGGACGGCAGCATACGCTTCCATGTTCGCCTGCGACCCAGCGTGGGGTTGCACGTTGGCGTGCTCGGCGCCGAACAGCTGCTTTGCCCGGTCGCGCGCCAGACTCTCCACGATGTCGGTGAACTCGCACCCGCCGTAATATCGCTTGCCGGGATATCCCTCGGCATACTTGTTCGTGAACACTGACCCGGCAGCTTCCAGCACGGCTTCACTGACAAAGTTCTCCGAAGCAATGAGTTCCAATCCCTCGTGCTGGCGCCGCGTTTCGTTATCGATCGCCGCGGCAATCTGCGGATCAGCTTCGTACAGCGGACCGTACATCCTGGAATTGTTCATATCGTTTCCCTGATTTCGTTGATAGTTCTGGGGCTGCAAAACAATTCTAAACCCCGGCGAACCATGAAAGAGACGAAGTCTCATGATGGAATTTCAGCAGTATTTCCTTTGTGTTCCTTAGTGTCCTTCGTGGTCGCCGACTTTTACCACGCCGTCCGCAAAAACGAAGCCAGTTGCCACCCATCGATGTACTTGTAAGGAGTCTCTCCCGTCGTGTAATGGCCGCACGGCAGCACTACAGCTTTGTGATCCAGTCCATGCCGCGAAAATTCCTCCACCACTTGCCTGGAAAATTCCGGCAGAAAGGTCAAGTCGTAGGCCGCATAAATAATCAGCGACTTCTTCGGCCAACGTGAGAACTGCTCGAAGTACGACATCGGACTGATCGCCAACCATACGTTCCGCAGTTCCTCAAGATCAATCTTGCTTTCAATCCCCTGCCGGATGTGGCGCGTGGACTGTCCGTGCCACACCACGTCGGCAAAGTAGGTAGAAGCATGGTTGAAAGCCGCCACCCGAATCCGCGGATCATGCGCCGCCGCAATGAACGCGTAACAAGAGCCAAGGCTGGTTCCTAAAACTCCGAGCCTGGTATATCCCTGCGACTCCAGCCAATCGAGACAACAGCGGATATCGATCACGCCCTGACGCACCGCATCCATCGTGCGTCCGATGTTCGCCGAGACCGCATAATCGGCCCGCCTGATCTCTGCGGGCATGCGAATATCGTGATACGGCATGCTTAACCGCAGCACGGCAATACCGAGCAAGTTCAGCACGCGGCATAGGCTCACATATGCAATCGCATCGGAATTCCAGTGCGGCAGCAGGACGATGGCTCGGCGCCCGCGGGCCGCAAACCACCGCGCATTCGCCAGATTGTTTTCGGAATATGGAGTATTCACCGGAGAGGTAAACCGGAGAAACTCCCCGAACGTCCCCTTGACCTTGGCTTCGAGCTTCAGATCCGGCACTTCGCGCGTGGAGAAAACCTGCACCTCGCGTCGCTCCACCCGGAAGTCCCCTGGCTTGCTGTAGTAATAGAATTGATCACTCGCCGCCACGATCCGGCGGTTGTAGTCCAGGAAAAATTTCTGAGGATTCTGCGACGCCTGCTCCAGCGAACATCCATTGCCACAAGGCCATTCCCGCGTCGACTCCACTCCCCATTCCAGCGGACGCACCACCCGATTGTTGTCCACCGACGTGAGCCGGTGCTCCCAGTCGTACATCCACTGTGCGTAACGGGAAGGCATAAGGAACCGTCTAGTCTAACAAGCGGATGAGGCTGATAACGCTGCTGCGCAGCAAATGGCGACAACTGGGGGTTGGCGGTCGGGAATTGCCTTTCAAGTGGAACGAAACGTCGTCGCAGCGTCGTCGGACTAAGGTCTGAAGTCTGAGGTCCGCCTCTTCCTAGCTGACATAGCGCCGCGGAACGCGCTTTGAAATATTGCAGAGAATTTCGTACAGTGAGCTGTTGGCCAGCCGCGCGTGTTCCAGCGCATCGACGCTCAACCCGTCACAGGACCCTAACAGAATGACCTCATCCCCAACGGCAACGCCGGGGATTCCAGTGACATCGACCAGCGTCAAGTCCATCGAAATGCTGCCCAGAATCGGCGCGTAATGATCTCGCAAAATCACCCGCCCCCGATTCGAAAGCTGCCGATTAAAGCCGTCGGCATATCCCACCGGAAGCACCGCAACATGAGCGGGAGCCTTCGTCACGTAAGTCCCGTTATATCCCAGCGCCTGGTTCGCGGGAAAATTTCGCAGCGAAAGAATTCGCGTCTTCCACGTGAGGATCGGTTTCACAGGTAACCGCAGCGTGCCGCCGCTGACCTCTCGACTCGCCCTTTGAAATGGCAAATAGTAGCCGTATAAGGCAACTCCCGGCCGCACCATCGTTTTCCACGTCTCACGGCGGGAGATTACCGCACCGGTGTTGGCAACATGCACGAACTCAGGCTCGAATCCGGCTTGTCTGACCAGGCTTCGTGCGGTTTCGAACCTCTGTTCCTGCTCTCCAACCGAAGGTGCATCCATGATTTCGGAGGACGCCAGATGCGTCGAGAGCCCCTCCACGATGAGATGCTTCGCCGCGCGCAACACTTCGAGCACTGCGGGCAACTGATCGATGGCAACTCCCAATCGGCCCATGCCGGTGTCGACCTTCAAATGCACCGGATGATGCGCTAACCCCAGCCCAAACGCTGCCTTATCTAGCGACTCGATCTGCCATGGTTCCCACACCGTGGGAGTAAGGCGCAGTCGCACGATCTCGCTCTCCTCGCCACGCCAGAATCCAGTCATCAACAGAATGTTGGCGCGCACGCCGGCATCGCGGAGGGGAATGGCCTCATCGAGCGAGGTTACACCCAGCCACATTGCGCCCTCTGACTCGAGCGCCTTCGAGCACTCCACCGCGCCATGCCCGTAGGCATCAGCCTTGACGACGGCACAAACCGTGACGCCCGCGCCGACGTGTTTCTGTACCGTTCGGAAGTTTTGCCGCAGAGTTGCCAGCGACACATCAGCCCACGTTGGACGAGTCGCGGCGCGGCTCAGAATTTCTGCAGTAGTGGCCACTCTCGCGATTATAGCGGGAGCAGCCCGCGCGCCGAGGTTACGCCGGGGCTACTCCCGCGTGGCGCCGGCAACCTGCCGGCTGTCGTGTGGGCGTCTCGCCCACGCCGCGTAAATCGCCCAATTGCCTACTGCCCACCCAGCACAAAGTTCACCGTGATCTGCGTTTCCACCTCAATCACGTCTCCATTCAGAATGTAAGGACGATATCGCCACTGGCTCACAGCATCGATCGCGGCTCCCACCAGTAACGGATGTCCGGACAGTAACCGCAGGTTCTCGATTGTCCCTGCCTTGCTGATGACCGCCGCCAGCACCACAGGCCCCTGAATGCGCGCGGCAATCGCCAGTTGTGGATACCTCGGCTCTACCTTGCGAATCAGGCTGCCCTGCAGAAGGCTAGACGGCCGAAACACTTTCTCGATCGGCTTAGGGGCCTCAGGAATCACGGGATGCATTCCGATTAAAGGGACAGGCAAGGCGGGTCCTGACCCAATATACGGACCGACTCCGATATCAGGACTGCCATTCGGTCCCATGGCGACTGTGGCGTCCCTGCCGGTCGGGATGCCGTTGGGGATATATCTGGGCTGCATGATGGATCCGCTGTACGGAACAATCTGAACTCCTGTTGTCCGACCGCCGCTGCGCATTTGTGGCGCCGGCCCCGGATTCCTCCCGAGAGTGACCGGTGTAGAAACCGTGCGAGCCATTGGCAATCCCACTGTCGTCAGCAACGGAAGAAGCAGCAACAATCCAATGATCACCGCCTGCAGTCCAAACGAAGTCAATGTCGTCCAACTACGGCGCCCGCGCTCGGCCCATGATGTTTCCAGCAAAGTCTCGGCAAACATGGCGTCCTCCAGCATGAACTCTGTCTGCTGCTATGGACACCACCGCCAGCTGTGCTGGGCTGCGTGCGCAAGAAAAAAAGGCCGCGAGATTTCGCGGCCTCGTGGAACTTTTCCGAGACTCGAGGTGTCAGTTCGCCGGTTACTTCGGCGGTTCGCTCGGCTTAGGTGTCGTCGGCTTAGGTGCGGTCGGAGTGGTCGCCGGAGCCCTCGCCGCTGGCTTAGTCCCGCTCGCAGGAGCTGCCGGTGCAGGCACGCCCGATTGTACGTTGTAGGTCTCAATCACGTTCTTCGTGATGTCCACCGCATCGGGATTCCACCATAATACAGGGCTCTGCGGCCACGGCTTGGACGTATCGATGATCATCGTGAACCCATTGTCCTGCGAGTACTTCACGATGACAGGCGCCATCTTCGAAAGAATCCGGCTCGCAATCTCCTGCTGCTGACCGCCAACTTCCTCCTGCGCATCCTGCACCGCGCGATCGAAGGTTTTTTGCTTGCCCTCAATCTGCTTCCTTAGGGTGGCCGCGGCTTCTTCATTGAGCTTGGGGCCCTGAGTATCGAGCTGTTTCTTCAGCGCCTCCAGTTCATCGTTCTGCCCCTTGAGTTCCGTCTGCTTGGGCTCATACTTCTTCTGCAGGGCATCCATGTCGCGTCGCCCCTCGTTGCAGGCAAAAATCGCGTCCTGGATGTTGATTGTTCCCACCTTGCCGGGACCCGCGGGGACTGGGGTGGTTGCAGGAGCCGATGACGGGGCCGACGGCGTGCTTGCTGCGGCCGAAGACGGAGTGGCTGCGGTGCCAGTTTGGGCGGTGGCGGAAAACGTGAGTGTCGCCGCAATCGCCAGTAGAACGCTCAGAAACTTGCTTTTCATTGGGTTGATTGAACTCCTTGGAACATGGTTCCGCGAATGACTTCCAAAACTCGCTCTCTGTCGCTGCTTTCAGTCCACGCTGGGCCGCGCTGAATGAGGTCTCCCCTGCGGTAGCGCTGCGCCATGGACGAGGCGCACTAATTTTGCCAGCCTCGCACGCCACGCACACAGGCGTGCCTGTCCACACTTTAACCCTTACTCATGGGGTGTGAATCACTAGCATTATAGTGAGCCCAATCTGACAGCGTCAAACCTGTTCAGAACGTCGTTGCCACGGTAAACCGGAACGTCTTCCGCGGCTCGCGCAACAGGAAGTTCGGGGCGTACGTCTCTCTCGCCAGCTTGTAAGTGTAGGCTCCGGCCGCCGTCATCTCCCACTGCCCGGTCAGAGGATTGACGCTACCCGGGAACATCTCCGGCGTGATCGGAATCGGCGGATTCGCTTGTGTATTCAGCCGCAAGGGGTTGTACGCCCAGTAGATGCGGAAGGGCGCATTCACTACCGGCAGGAACATCTGCAGTTCCAGCCCGGTGGACATGCGCGGTTTCCAGTTCGTGGCATTCAGCACCTGCAAGTATTGCGAAGGTGTCGGACTTAGCACCTTTCCGCCGGCGCAGTTGAAACCAGCATCCAGCTGAGGACAGCCGAACGGCGTTGAAATAACCTGATCGTATTGCACCTGCGCAATCTGCAATTGAGACTTTCGGACGATCGGGTCAATCCCCGCGTCTATGAACGGGGCCAACGCAACCGGTCCCGCGATCGTGATGCGGTACTCCAGGTTCCCCCACGCGCTCAAGTCGCCACCGGGAAACACGATCTGGTCCACAGGAATCGGGATCGTCCAATTCCCCAATCGCGGATTCGACGGATCTTTCAGCACCGGTGTATTGTCCGGGTTGGTCAATGTGATCACGTTCGAACTCGGCAGGAAGGCCACTGGCGAGACGGAGCGGATATCGAATCCCCGAATATCATTCTCGCCGCCCATATAAAAGCGCTGGAACGGCGGGGCCACCAGGCCTCCGAAGCCGCTGATGAACGAGCCATTGAGGGAAAAACCGATTGCATTGCGCCCTTTCTGCATTGGCACGAAGCGCTTGTACTGCGCAATCGGTCGAATCGACCGAACCGTGCCGCCCAGTCCGGCAAACTCTGCGCCGATGGTCAACTGGTGCCCGCGATGGGGGGAAATGCCGCTGTCCAGCGTGTTGAACGAGAAATTCGGAAAGATCTTGCTGGTGATAATTCCATTCACCGCGTTCGGTCCGGAGATTCCCCGGAATGCGATGAAGTCGAACAGAGTTTTTGACGCCGTACTCAGGGGCAGCAGGTTCGCACGGTCGAACGAATATGTGATACCCACGCGCTTGAAAGAACGCTTCAGCGGATAGCTCAGCGATGTTGTGAATCCTACGCTCGACTGTGAATAGTTCTGCAGGTTCTGCAACACGGCGTTAGGCAGATTCAGTTGCTGTCCACTGAAAATCGAGAGCTGCCTGGCTTGGTCATAGCTGATCTTGTTTCCATACACGCTGAAACCGAACTGCAGCGGGCGGTCAAACATGTACGGCTGCGTGTAGCCAAACATCACGCTGCGCGCCAGGTTTCCCAGGCTCACCTGCACCGACAGGGTCTCGCCGCGTCCCAGGAAGTTATTGGTGGAGTAGTTCAATCCGATGAACGCTCCTTCCAACCCACTGACGCCGCCATTGAGTCCGATCTGGTTCTTGCCCCTCTCCTTGACGTGCAGGGTCAGATCCACATATCCGTTCTTCTCGTCGAGTCTTTTTTCCGTAACGTTGGGATCATCGGGCTTGAGTTGATCGAAATACGAAAGCTGATTCAACCGCAGAATACTCAACTCCCACAAATGCGAGTTGTAAATCCCGCCCTCTTCCAAAGCCAGCTCGCGCCGAATGACCTTGTCGCGCGTCGTCGTGTTGCCCTGGAATTCGATGCGGCGCACGAAGAATTGCTTTCCTTCGTCGACGTCGATTTCAAGGTTCGCCAACTTCTTGTCGTCATCAAAGGTCGTGTTGGGCACCGGCGTGAAGTTGATATATCCGTACTCTCCGTAAGCCTTTCGCAGGTTCTCCAGGCCCTTGGCAATCTTCTCGCGGCTGAAAATGTCTCCATCTTTCAGCGGAAAGAGATTTCGTAGCGCGGCCTCGTTCGAGATCGCCTTATTGTTTTTGAAAGTGATCTTGCCGAGATGATATTTATCGCCTTCCTCGATGGGCATCGTGATGTCAACGGCTTTTCCGGGTCCTGATTGAAGCAGCGGAATATGGAATCCCTTGTGTCCCGTGTCGTGAATGTTTGTCTTGGCATCATTCACGACAACTTTGAAGTACCCGCGGTTCTGATATTCCGCACGCACCCGCTCCGTATCTTCCTCAAGCTTGGTCGCGTCGTAAGTCTTGGCGAACAGGCTTTCCAGGAAGATCGAGTGCGGGATACCCACGGGCCGAAGGTTCTTCATGGCCGCACGTAAAACGCGCTTCTTGATGTTTTTGTTTCCCTGAAAGGTGATCTTGCCGACTTTAACTTTCGGACCTTCTTTCACCACAAACGTGATGCCCACCGCCGCCGGAGGAATCTGCCGCACTTCGGTCCGAATCGTCGCAAATTGTCGCCCATGCTCGGCCAGCAGGTTCTTGATTGCGTTCTCCGCCCGCTTGATGCGCGTCGGGTCATACTGACTTTCCTGCGTGAGCCCAACCTTCTCCGCCTTGAATCGATCGAGGATATCGCTCTGGGAAATTGAACTAGTGCCGATGTAATTGATCTCGCGGATCGTCGGCTTTTCCTTCACCTGCACGATGATCCGCCACCCTTTCGGCGTCTGCTCGCGCAGAAACTTGATGTCCTCGAAATAGCCGGTATTCCACAGCGAGTTGAAGTCTCTCTCCAGGGCCGCGGCGTCATAGATGTCTCCGGGCTTGGTGAATATGCGGGCTTTGATGGTCTCGGCAGGAATGCGGCGGTTCCCGGTCACACTGATCTCAGAGATAACGTCCGTTTGGGCAGAGGCCAGACTGGCTGCCCCTACCAGCAGTAGCGCCAACATCGCCATCCAGACGTACGCGGGCCATCGCCGCTCTCTCCAAATCCGCTGGAATGAACGAGATGGCTCCGTCGCAACCCTTGCGACGCAGGGAGCCTTGGGCGCGGCAAGGTTCTCCGAATGAAAGCGAAAAGGAATCGCTACTGACCTCAGCCTCTGGGATTTAAGAAAACTGTCATTATACGGTAGTGCACAGGAAAGCGTCCAAGTTGCGGCCTTCTCAATAGGCGTCTCGCGGCCGCTACAGTGACTCTTGTTAATGTGGTTGAGATTCAGGGCACTGGTCGCTAGCCACTATTCATTGGCCACTGATCTTCTCTACCTCAACCAAGACGGAATAAAACGTGGCCGAGTTGCCCATGTCGGTAAGTTTTTCTGAGGTTAAGCTGTTGATACTCTGAAATCCCGGCGTCATCTTCGCCCAATGCAGGGTCGCGGAAACCACTCCGGGTTGCACTTTTCCGTCCACTCGGGCTCGAAGCTCGATTTCCCCGCGGCGGTTGTACACCCGCACCCGATCGCCCTCGTCAATTCCTCGCTCCCGCGCATCGGCCGCTGAAATCTCGAGCAGCCCAGGTTCTTCCATTTGCTGCAGCGAAGGCACGTTCGTGAAGGTCGTATTGAGAAAATTGTCCGCCTTCCGCGCCAACAACTCCAGCGGCAGGCCATTTGGCTTCGCATGCCGCGATTCCGAAGGAGGCTTGAACTCGACGACCGGATCAAGGCCCTGCGCCTTCAATTCCTCGCTGTATAGCTCCGCCTTTCCCGATCGCGTACGAAATCCGCCATTTGCAAAAGGGAGAAACGGAGCCGGATACGAAGCGGAACATGTGGGGACAGCCGCCCCCGGCTGTCCGGCGGAGCGAAGCTCCGCTTCCAGACCCCTAACGCCTTGCCCCTGTTCCCCAAAATTCATCCGCACATGTCCAAGCTCCAAGCGGCCGCGGCTTATTCCCTCCATCCACGGATCCTGAGACTCCAGGGCCAGATCGATCATCTCGTCGACGCTCTCCCGGAAACACTCATCTTCAAATCCCATCCGCTCAGCCAGCGCTCGAAACAACTCCACATTCGACCGGCACTCGCCCAGGGGCTCAATCGCCTGATTGGAAACCTGGATGTAGTAATGCCCATAGCCCTTCTGCAGATCCTTGTGTTCGAAGAAAGTCGTTGCCGGCAAGACGATGTCGGCATAATCGGTCGTATCCGTGAAGAACTGCTCATGCACGACGGTGAACAGATCCGGCCGCATCAGTCCGCGAATGACCTCGCCATGATTCGGGCATACCGCCGCCGGGTTCGAGTTGTAGACGAACAATGCCTTCACCGGCGGATCATTCGTTCCATTCAGCACGCGCCCCAGTTCAACCATATTCAGCGTGCGCGCTTCGCGGCCCAGACTCTTTTGCATCAGATCGGGACGCTTCAGGCCCGGAGAATTGAAATCCGCCGCGCCGCTCAAGGACATCTGCAGCCCACCGCCAACTTCCTTCCATGAGCCAATAATGCACGGCAGCATAACGACCGCCCGCGTCGCCATCCCGCCGCCCTCGGATCTCTGCACACCATAGTTCAGCCGGATCACCGACGGCCGCACGGTTGCATACTCGCGCGCGAGTTTTCGAATGTCCTCCGCCGCAATCCCCGTCCACGGTGCGACCCGCTCCGGGGAATACTCTCGGACTCTCTCCTGCAATTGCTCGAATCCCACGGTGTACTTCGCGACGTAATCGGCATGGTGTAGATTCTCGCCAATGATTACGTGCATCATTCCCAATGCGAGAGCCGCATCCGTCCCCGGATTGATCGGCACATACCAGTCGGCGCACTCCGCTGTCCGCGTGCGGTACGGATCAATCACCACCAGCTTCGCCCCATTCCGCCGTGCCTCAGCGATGAACGGCCACAGATGCACATTGTTCCCGTGGATATTCGAGGCCCACGCAATGATGTACTTCGAGTATCGGAATTGCTCTGGCTCCGTCCCCAGCTTCACGCCGAGCACCGATTTCAGCCCCGCCTCGCCCGCCGCCGAGCAGATTGTCCGATCAAGCTGCGAAGCGCCAAGCCTGTGGAAAAACCGCCGGTCCATCGACCCGCCGTTCAGGGCCCCCAATGTCCCACCATAGGAATAGGGAAGAATGGCCTCACTCCCAAACTCGCCGGAGATCGCCAGAAATCGTGAAGTGATCTCGTCCAATGCTTCATCCCACGAAATCCTTTGCCAGATTTGCGAATGGGTTTTTGATTGTGTGGGGACAGCCGCCTTCGGCTGTCCAGGCCCTTTAGGGCCGACCCGCTTCATAGGAAACAACACCCGCCCCGGCGAATACACCCGATCCAGATACTTCGCCACCTTCGCGCACAAAAACCCGCGTGTCACGGTATGCTCCGGATCGCCCTGAATCTTCGTAGCCCGCCCATCCTGAACGCTAATCAACACCCCGCAGGCATCCGGACAATCATGAGGACAAGCCGCGCGCACCACATGCTTCATAGGAGAACAATTATATTTGAGCGAGAATGCTAGCGTGCGGACAGCCGCCTCGGCTGTCCCGCGAAGCGAAGCGAGCGGCCCTGGAGAAGAACTTAGCTACGATCCCCTCCGCAGTGAGACCAGTCGAGCTTCGTTCGACGAACAGTCGAGGCGGCTGTCCATGTCCGCTCCGGTCTCGCCGATCCACAGCGTGAATCTCACTGACGCGTATGATATGCAACACACATCAGCAACTGTTCCAACGACCAACGACGATGAACACCATGCACCCTCTCACCGAACTACTCCGCGGCAAAGGCGCCCACGTCGATGCGATCGGCTGCGTGGAAGACGTCTCCGAGGAACTCGCCGTGCGCCGCGTCGACGGATTTCCCCACACCATCGCCGACTTGGTGTTCCATATGAATTACTGGATGAACTACGAACTCAAGCGCATCCGCAGCGAAAAGCCGCACTATCCCGACCACAACTCGGAGAGCTTCCCCTCCACGCCGCAAAACTGGGAGCAACTCAAACGCGACTTCTCCTGGTTCCTGGGAGAATTCGCCAAACTGGCCCAAGCTCCGCGCCAAGAACTCGATCGTCAACTCGAGTCCATTCATCCCGGCGACCAGCAACAATCAGGCACGCTGGAAGCGATCCTCTGCCAAATGGTCGCGCACAACAGCTATCACACCGGCCAGATCGCGATGCTTCGACGTGCCATGAATGCATGGCCGCCAAAAGCTGGCGGCGACACCTGGTAAAACGACCTGCAAACGAAAGAAGCCGGATCGCGTTATTCTGAGAGCTGATAGCTGACAGCCGAGGGCTCGAAGCTCGCGGCCCGCAGCTCAAAGCTCGATGCTCTCTGACTCCACCATCCTCGCCCACATCGCCCGTCAATCCAAACGCCAAGCCGGATACAAGCAACTTGTCCGTGAGCTGGGTCTCCGCGGTGAAGAACGCCAAGACCTGAACGATCATCTTCAAAAGCTGGTCCGATCCGGCCAGCTTATTCCGATCGACTCTGACCGTTACCAGCTCCCACAAGCCGCCGCTGACAAGAACCTTGTCGCCGGACGCCTTTCCATGCATCGCGACGGCTTCGGCTTCGTCATCCCCGATCCCAAATCGCTCGGCCAATTGAAATCCAAAATCACCGGCGACATCTTCATCCCTCCTCACCAGATCGGCACCGCCATGCACGGCGACCACGTCCTGGTTGACATCACTAACATCCGCCCCGACGGCCGCGCCGAAGGACGCATCATCCGCCCCATCAACCGTGCCCATCCGACGGTAGTCGGCATCTTTCACTACGGCAGCCGCCGCAACTATGTCAGCCCGATGGACACCAAGATCACGCAAGAAATCGTGATTCCCGAAGGCATGGAGTACCCGGAGCCTGAAAGCGGTGCCCCACTTCTGGCCGAATTTGCCAGAAGCGGAGATTTTCAGAAGGA
>Ga0335070_10006215_pt1 | contig 14056 bp, 10 predicted proteins | sample Lox_Sample_13_FD_206722 | JGI IMG/M metagenome (GOLD analysis project Ga0335070, IMG submission 206722) | Soil microbial communities from Loxahatchee National Wildlife Refuge, Florida, United States - Lox_Sample_1.3 | ecosystem: Environmental > Terrestrial > Soil > Wetlands | place: USA... | reverse complement strand
CAGTTCTGGCCGGCGCTGTCCCTTTGAAAGGCACGTGAACCCACTTGATGTTATCCTTCATGGCGATATAGGCCATCGCCGTATGCATACCCGTGCCTATGCCGGCGCTACTATACTTGATCTTACCCGGATTCTTCTTTGCGTAGTCAATGAATTCCGCGAAGGTTGTCCATTGCGCATCGGGCTTTACCAGGAGAGCCGTGTTTTCCGAGGAACTGTGGCCAATGATCGGAACGAAATCCTTAAGAGGTTTAAAAGGGACTTTCTGCATCAGGGCAGTATTGACGAGGGTGTCATTGGGAACGGCTGCGAGTGTATAGCCGTCAGGTTTCGCCGTCAAAATAGCGCCGAGCGCGACCGCGCCGCCTCCGCCTCCGCGTGCTTCCACAAGAATCGGCTTGCCAAGGTATTTCTCCGCTCCTACAACCAGGCCACGTGTAATGATATCAGCCGTGCCGCCGGCCTCATTGCCCACGAGGATCGTGATCGCTCGGTCGGGAAATTCGCACCACCCGGCTATCGGGAGAAAGAAAAGAGACAGGATGAAGAAACCGATTACAGAACCTCTCAAACGTCGTACTCGCATGGTGCCTCCTTGTCGTTGCATTTTTGGGCCGTCATGACTAGTACCGTACAAGCCTCTCTTCGTATGGCGCAAAAACCGTCATCCAATGCAAAACGTCAGGTTGCTACAGGCAGTCGGCACATAGCAGAAGTCTATGCTGACCGGAGGGGGTCGTCAACACAAATCATAGTACTAGAAATTGTTGCGGTAGAAACTGTTTGACAAAAAGAACCTCAGGAGATAGATTTGAGATAGACCGCAGCTGGTACGTAGGAAGCAAGTTCCTAGAGGCAAAATTCATTAAAGGAGGGTGGTATGTTAAAGAGGACTGAGGGCATGCGGATCGGGCTCAGTTGGTTCTGCCGTTCCATGGTTCTTGTAGGATTCGCGCTCGTCATTACGGTGATGACAGCATATGCTCAGGCGCAGAAGCCTCTTGTTGACCTGAACACCGCATCACAGAAGGAACTGGAGGCGCTCAAGGGCGTTGGACCTGCCACAGCAAAAAAGATCATTGCTGGCCGCCCGTACAGTTCGGTTGCTGACCTTTCTAAGGCCGGCGTACCTGAAAAGACCATCGAAGGTATCAAGCCGTACGTGACCGTGGGCAAACCTGCGGTAGCTCAGCCTGCACCAGCCGAAAAGAAACCCGCGGCTCAGCCTGCTGCTGCTAAGCCTGAAGCTCCGCCTTCGCCGGCGAAAGCCGCCTCGCCGACCGTTGCTCCTGCTCCATCAGCTCCTGCTCCGCAAAAGGCGCCTGCAAAGACTTCCGCCACAGCACCGGCCAAGCGTGCACCAGGGCAAAAGGTGAACATTAACACAGCGACCAAGGAGCAGCTCGATGCGTTGCCGGAAATAGGACCGGTAAAAGCACAGGCGATTATTGACGGACGGCCTTACAAGAAGATTGAGGATATCATGAAGGTCAAGGGAATCAAGCAGGGCACATTCAATAAGATCAAGGATTCTATTACCGTGGAGTAATACAAGCGCGAGGCAGTTCCAGCGTAGCCCGGAGGCTACCTGTAATCCTATTTTATGAAAGGAGGATCATGTTTATGAAGAAGATGTTAATCTTTGCAGCCGTAATACTTTTCTTCTCGTCATTAGCTTTCGCCGCAGGTCCCAGGACCTACCAGGTAACAGGCCCGGTTCTGGAAATGAAGGATGATACCATCACGGTGCAGAAAGGGAGTGAGAAGTGGGAAATTGCCAAGGATGCAGCCACCAAGGTGACAGGCGATCTCAAGGTAGGGTCCAAGGTGACCATCGAGTACACGATGAAGGCAGCCACCATTGAGGTAAAGGACGCGGGCAAGAAAGCAGAACCCAAAAAATCAGAACCGAAGCCAGCGAAAAAGTAGCAAGCTGGTGTGTTGATCGATGAGGACGGTGGCTCCGCCTGATTGCGAGAGCCACCGTTCGTTTTTATTCTCGTTTTCGTAAAGCCAAAGAGGGAGGTTACGATGGGATTTCTCGACGACATTGTAAAGGCAGGGGCGAGCAAGCTTCTCGGCGGATCCGGCCAGGGCAGCATGATGGAGCAGGTGCTGGGGCTCATAAACAATCCCGAAACCGGTGGGCTTGCAGGGTTAGTCGAAACATTTAAGAACAAAGGTATGGGTGATGCAGTCTCGTCGTGGATCGGCACCGGGGAAAACAAGCCGGTGTCCGGCGAGGCAATCGCGAATACTCTGGGAAGCGACAAAATTCAGGCGATTGCCAGCGCGCTTGGAATTTCCGGCTCTGAAGCTTCAAACGGCCTTGCGGCATTGCTGCCTCAGGTGATCGATCACCTCACCCCGGATGGAAAGGTGCCGGAAGGCGGCCTACTTGAGCAGGGCTTGAATATCCTGAAACAAAAGCTCTCTTAGGCCGAGCGCCATTGTTAAAGGTCTTCACTGCGTTCACGGGTTCATCGTCGAAGCAACCCGTGCATGTGCGTGACCGCGTTGGAAAATAAAGCATGCCTCACCTTGACTACCGCTCTGCCCGAAATTACCTTTAATTAATTGATACTAATACTTTAGTTTCTATGCAGCACGAGTGTCGGGTGCTAGGGCATTGCTCCGCACGAGGAAGGAGCGCGAATACGAGTAGCGCAACAACGGGTAGTTCCGGATTCCGTGTTCGTGAAAGAGCGCTAGCCATACTTGTTCGAGAAAGAGAGAATTGTCATGACAACCGCTTTCAAAGGAACCGCTCTACCTCTAGGCCGGGAAGGTATAGCTGACGTATGTGATCGCATGGGCGTAAAGGCCGCCGAATTATGGGCCGTGCTCACTGTTGAGACGAGTGGCTGTGGATTTCTTCCGGACCGCCGCCCAAAGATTCTTTTCGAGCGCCACATCTTCAGCCGTGAAACCGGAAGCCGGTTCGACATGTCTAACCCGGATATCAGTAATAAAACACCTGGTGGATACGGATCGGGCGGGGCTAATCAATATGATCGCCTTAATCGAGCGCTAGCTCTTGACCGCAAAGCGGCCCTCAGAAGTGCTTCCTGGGGCATAGGCCAGGTGATGGGCTTCAACGCGGAAATTTCAGGATACAGCGATGTAGAAACGCTCGTCAACGCGATGTCTGTCTCTGAAGACGAGCAGTTGCGGGCCATGACAGGAGAAATCATCTACAACGGCCTTCATAAAGCGCTCAGTGCGCATGACTGGCCGGCTTTTGCCCGCGGGTATAATGGACAGGACTACGCAAAGAACAACTATGATACGCGACTTGCTGCCGCATACCAGAAATATACGGCAGGTCAGCTGCCTGATATCGATCTGCGTGCTGCGCAGGTGTACCTCACGTACCTTGGTTATCAACCCGGTTCCATCGATGGCGTCCCTGGGACATTGACTTATTCGGCACTCAATGCCTTTCAGCAGCAGAACGGGCTTGCAAAGACAAACGAGATAAACGAAGACATTCTGTCCACTCTCAAAGATAAGGCTTTGTCTGGCAACGATGGATGAGGCTTCGTGAGGTTTGCCCCTTGCATGTTCCGACGGAATGTTTATCTTAGTACTAAGGTATTAATACCAATGGCGTAATCGAGCATGGAGGATCTTAGAAGCCCATAGAGAGCAGTGCTAAGTTGAGGTGAAAAGGAGGTTGGCATGGCAAGGACACAGAAAATCAGTGTACGGAAGATAGCCCGCTATGGGTGGGTGCCTGATATCCCTGACAACCGAGACATCATGTTCAGGAAGGTCTACAGGATACCTGCAACGTTACCCTCTTCAGTCGATCTCAGACCACAGTGCTCACCGGTTGAGGATCAGGGGCAGCTCGGCAGCTGCACGGCAAACGCACTGGTCGGGACGCTAGAGTTCCTGATGATCAAGGATAAGAAACCCTATGCCGACCTCAGTCGTCTTTTCGTCTACTACAACGAGCGGGTGATCGAGGGCACGGTCGATCAGGACTCGGGTGCCATGATTCGCGATGGCATCAAGACGCTCGCCAGCCAGGGAGTCTGCACGGAAAAGCTCTGGCCTTATGATATTTCGCAGTTCACGGTGAAGCCGTCGGATCCGTGCTACCAGGAGGCCGTGAACTACGAAATCACTTCCTACCAGAGAATCGACACCGTGGACGAGATGCGTTCCTGCCTGGCTGACGGGTTCCCCTTCGTCTTCGGGTTCACGGTCTACGACAGCTTTGAATCGCAGGACGTCGCCAACACCGGTGTCGTGAATATGCCCGGGCCGGACGAACAGGCGATCGGCGGCCACGCAGTCGTCGGGGTTGGCTATGACGACTCCCAGAAGCGGTTCATCGTGAGGAACTCCTGGAGTGACGGCTGGGGTATGAAGGGTTACTTCACGATTCCTTACGACTACCTGGCGAACAGAAACCTCTCGGACGACTTTTGGACCATTCGCACAGGAGGGCAAATGTAAAGTGACGGTTAACGTCAGCTCGATGGTAGGTTCACCCAGAATGCGAAGAAGCGGCATCAGAAAGGAAATGGCATTGAGGAGCCCTGATCCTTAACTCCAAAGGGAACTGGCGAGACGGTTCCTTCAGACAGGAGGGTATATGCACGTTGCATTGATTGGCGCTGAACTGGAAGAGAATCTCGGACTCCGCTATATGGCGTCGGCCCTGGAAAAAAGAGGCCACACCGCAACTATTGTGCCCTTTAACGAAGAGGCTGAGATTCCGAATGTGGTCAGTCAGGTGGTCAAGCTGGCGCCCGATATTGCCGGCTTTTCGATGGTCTTCACAGGGCGCGCGAAGGAGTTCTGCCGCCTCGCAAAGGCTCTCCACACAGCGGGATTCACGGGGCACGTGACTGCAGGAGGGCACTTCGCCGCACTCAACTGCACACAGCTCCTGACTGATTTCCCTGCGTTCAATTCGGTAGCGCTCGGCGAGGGAGAAGATCTCATCTGCGAATTGGCGGAGCATCTGAACGAACCTTCCGAAGTGGCAGGCTTCTGCTACCGAGACACGAACGGCTCTCCTCGCGTGAACCCTTCTCCGGGAAACCCGGCCAACCTCGATTTAATCCCTTTTCCGCGGCGCGGCAACTTCCACTCGTATTTCGGAAAGCCGATCGCCAGCATCTTGTCGAGCCGTGGTTGCTGGCGCAGCTGCGCATTCTGCAGTATCGATGCCTGGTACCGCAGCGGAGGCGGACCGAAGTTTCGTGTTCGAAGTATCGAGAACATTGTGGCAGAAATGAAAGAGCTTTATTTCAAGTACGGAGTGCGCATATACAATTTTCAGGATGACAACTTCTTTCTGCCCAAGCCAGAGCAAGCCCTCGCCCGCTTTACAGAACTGCGGGATCAGCTCTTCGCAGCCGGCGTGAAGGATATCGCCATCGCTGTCAAGGCGCGCCCTGACAGCATCAATCGCGCAGCTCTGTCCGTGCTGGATGAGCTCGGTGTTTTCCGTGTGTTCCTCGGCGTGGAAAATGCTTCGGAGAGGGCTCTCGCAAACCTCAACCGAAAGTGCACCAGGGCCGAGATCGAGAACGCCCTCACCATCCTGAATGATTTCGACATTCATATCGCATACAACCTTCTCATGTTCGAGCCGGACACAACGCTCGACGACATCCTGATCAACCTTCGTTTCATGGAACGCCATATGGATAACCCGTTTAACTTCTGCAGGGCTGAAGCATATGCGGCCACCGGGTTGGAAAAGAAGCTGCGCGACTACGGCATACTGGTCGGAGATTATTTCGGTTTCGACTACCGGATCAAGGACCCGAAGGTAGAGACGCTTCACAGGATAGCGAACTACGCCTTCTTTGACCGGAACTTCAGCGACTTTGGTCTCCACTACTTTAACATGGAGGTCGACTTTTCATTTCAGCTCCTCAGGCGCTTCTATCCCGAGATCTTGAGCCAGGAGCTGCGGAGTGAAGTTCGCTCTTTCATAAAGGAGACGAACATTGATACGTATCGTTGCCTCTGCCAGATCTATGACATTGTCACCGCCATTCAACCCGATGATGAGAAAGCGATCAGGGGCGCGATGGCTGCCATGCGGCAGAGGGTAGACCAGGGGAGCGCGGAACTCCGTTCCAGAGGCGAGTGGATCCTGCAGCGTTTGCGGCGCGCTTATGCGGAGCGGGAGGCGGGAGGCAGGGAGGTTGTCTTCTGGAAGCATGCACCGGCCATACCATTTTTGGAGAGCACGCTCGCGCCATACGGCGAAGGCGAAGGTTGGACGGGTACGGCATCAAATGAACGGCAGAGCATCTTGGGCATGCTCAGGCAGCCCATCCCGTATGAGGAATTTCGGAGACAGCTGGACAGCAAACGGTAGCAAGGAGGCGACACGCCGGAGAAGAATGGCGAGACTTTAATTGCTTCGTGCGGGTTACCTCACAACTCAATAAAGGAGGACGTGCTATGGCAGTGAAGAACAGGGATTGGGTCGAGCCGGCCCATCCGGTTATCGTGGAGCAGTTCGACGACCTCGTCAATATTTACCGCGCCATCCGTGAAACCTTCCAGGAGCGGATCGACGCAATCTTCGACTCTACGTCCCGCCAGATCGGTTTTGTGGTCACGACCACGCTTCCGGTCACCGTGCAGATCGGCGCGGGAGGTAAGATCGGGAAAGTGGCGTTCACGGCCAAGAATCTGGAAGGGACGCTCTTTGAGCGCGAATTCGCACCTACTTTCAAGGAGATGTCGGGCAAGTCGGTGGGCAAGGTGAAAGCCGGTGATTACAGTCTACAAATTCTCTGGTTTGAGGCACTGAAGCTCAAACTCAAGACCGACTGGATGGAGCCAGCACATTTTCACTGGATGGAGCCCGCACATTTTCGGGGGCTGGGTATCAGGCCCGAAATCATCGAGCAGCTGAGCACGCGCGTTCCCCCTGAAGTGCAGGAGCCGGCTCACTGGTTCGACGCGGGCATCGCGCTCGGGAAGCAAGAGGAAGTCCTCATTTCCGCTATTGACGAGGTTTATCCGGAGCTGAAACTGGCGGATCGAGTCGCAGTGGCCCGTCAGGATACGCGCTTTCGCGTACCGGGCATCCGCGAACCGGCCCATTTCAGGCAGATACTCGAGCAGATGGTTGAGACCCGCTCCATCCTTGGCCCAGGGGTGAGAGAGCCGGCTCATTTCAGGCAGCTCGCCGAGATCCTCGAGAAGGAAGAGACAGTGCAGTTGCTCAGAGAGCTGGTCGCAGCGTTGAAAAAGGTAGGCATGTAACGCAAGAGACAGCGCGAACGCCGAGGGAAATCGTCTAGTTTTCCTGATGGCAAGAAAAAAACCTGATTTGCCCATTGCGGCTGAATCGGGGTCCTGATCGATGTCCCGAAGGGAGGTGATGGAGAAATCCGGTGAAACTCACGTAAGCGACACCAAAACAATTTAGCACATCAAAAGGAGGTAGCTCATGGGTAATCCGATCAGCAGGTTTAATGTAAAGTTTGTGGCCGTAGACTGGATCGTGCCGTTTTGGTGGAAGGTTGCCTACCTGATCATAAACGATGGGATCAAGGGTATTGGCGATAAGTTCAAGAACCCTATTGACGCGCGATTCAACGAGTTCGTCACGACGTACCTGCAGGCTTACGTCAACGAAAACAAGATGCCGCCGGCCGAAATCGCACCGGCCATCATGAACCTCGCTGACGACTTCGCCGCGGGCAGACAGATGTGCATTCGTGCCGGCGATTACATCGCCATCCAGGGTTTCATGCGCCAGCGCAAAAAATAATTCGGGTATCGTCGCTCCAGTTTCCGCGGGGGAGGACAGCCCGTGTCCTCCCCCGATCTAAATCTTCGGGAGGAGATGGTACATGGGTTTTGAAGGATTTCCATTCATCATCGGTTGGGAGCTCACGCTCACATGTAATCTGCGCTGTCGCCACTGCGGCTCCACTGCCGGGAGCCCCCGGGAGAATGAATTGAGCACGGAGGAAGCCTTGTCTCTGTGTGATCAGTTTCCGGAGCTTCTGGTGCAGGAAGTGAACTTTACGGGTGGGGAACCCCTGCTCCGTTCCGACTGGGTATTAATAGCGAACCGACTGGCAGGCCATGACATCAAGACCAAGGTTATCACGAATGGACTTTGCCTTGCCTCTGACACGATCCGTCAGATGGCGGATGCCGGAATTGCAGGTGTTGGTGTCAGCCTTGACGGTCTGGCAAAGACCCATGATTACATCAGGGGATACGACGGGCTCTTTCAGAAAGTTCTGGTGGGCCTCGAGTCATTGATGAAGGCCGGCATTCCCGCCACGGTCATAACCACAGCCAACGCTCTCAATATTGGAGAGCTTCCGGAGATGATGTCGCTTCTCAAGCGGATCGGGATCCGTCAATGGCAGATCCAACCCATCTTCCCGACGGGTAGGAGTAAAGATGCGACCGATCTCCGCCTCACGGAACAACAGTACCTGGACCTAGGGCTCTTCTATCAGCGCTACGAATCAGAGATGCGCAAGAACGGACTGGAGATCCTGCCCGGTGACAGCTTTGGCTACTTCACTGAACTCGACAACCGAGAACCGCCGTGGCGCGGGTGCCCAGCAGGCCTTTATTCTTGCGGCATCACCAGTCATGGCCTCGTTAAAGGCTGTCTATCTCTTCCCGACGAGGTTGTCGAAGGCGATGTGCGGAAGAAGAATCTCTGGGATATCTGGTTTCATTCCGATTCGTTTGCGTACACCAGGGAATTTTCCCTCGATCGCATGGGGTCAAACTGTAACTTCTGCGACAGAGCCGAACAGTGCAAGGGTGGTTGCTCGGCCATGTCTTACGGGAGCACGGGTCTCTTCCACAACGATCCCTTCTGCTTTATGGCATTACAGAAAGCGAAATGTGCAGACGGACGACCGCAAGCGTGTCCTGACAGCCTCTTGCCCAAATCATTTACATGACATTCCAAACGGTTGTCCGGTGTCTTGAGAGACAAGGTCGGATGACTAGAAATATGGTGCCGCTCACTTTAAGTGACGCACACGAATGGCACTTCCGCAAGGGGAGACGTTCGCAGGATGCGATACTGGCCCAGCTGGTCACTGAGCGGTCTGTCCTCAGTGAAGCTGACTGATTGCGCCGCCAGAGTGCGCGCCGTCAACCCTTCCTGGAGCACCTCGTCGGTAGGAAAGTTGACGTTCGACACCGTGCTCCTCAGGTTGTTCCGTATATCCTGCCGATCGAGCCCGCTCACGTGCTCGTAAATATTCGTGATGTGAGGCAGTATCTCCACGACGAGCACGCTTAACGAGGAGTCGGGCGGTAGGCCGTATAAGGCCAGAAGATCACTGACTTCGGTGTTGGTCCAGATTCCTGTGCCGTACTTTGTCGCGTCCACGTTGACGCCCGCGGGGTCAGCCAGTTTATAGAGATGCGCGAGTTCGCCGATATCGGTTTCCGTTTTCCAGTCCTGGACCACGACGCGCTTCAGCTCGGCAAGTTGCGCATCACTATACGCAAAGTTCCAGTTCACGTTTGCCTGATACTCCACCCGCAGATTCGTATGGAGCAGCTTGTCATCCAGCAGGATATTGCGAAAATCCTTGTTATCCGCCTGCTTCACCTGCGCATAAAGAAGGGCCCAGAGCTCCGTTCTCGGCGGGTCAGCAGTAACGTTTTTGCCGTTCTGCACTGCAACCGCATACGGCGCGGTAACGTATACTTTCTCTTCGTCCCGGTTCACCGTGCAGGTTAGCGTGGGTGCAGGATGCTGGATGCCTGTTGCTCTCAGCGGTCTTCCGAAGCGTCCCTGCGCCGTCGTCCATACACTTTCCCCATCGGTATGCTGACCGCTCGTATCGGTGTATTGATAATGTCCAAGCCTCACCTCATACGTGAAGAAGCCGAACATCTCGGGTGATTCCGCGTTGAGCCCCGGGGGAAGGGGCAGCAGGTAATACGTGTCTGAATCGGTCGCCTTTTCCATCGGCTGCATCGCATCGAGTCCGGCCTCGTCGTTTGACTGACCGGGCGTGATCACCCGGATATATTCAGGATCTATCGGGAGCGCAGGCTCGTCAGGCACCACAAGCAAAGAGGGGTTGTTGTTGCTGATCAGTTGATCCGGCGCATAGGCGAGCACCCGTGCATAGTACGTATCTTTGGGGTCGTTCACCGGCTGATCGAACTCGATCCAGAGGAATCTCCTGCGCGGCTGGGTCGTGGAATACTTCTGGTTGCGTGTGTACGGAGAGAGCGCAATGCCGGCGGAAACGATCTTCGGCACCTGCGCCGGCGGGATGGTGATCGGCAACTCCAACGGCAGTACCAGGTCGCCGTCATTCTGCGAGCCGTGGTTCTGCTTGAACTGCACCTGGATCGTATACTCCAGCTCGATCAGGTCAGGAAAGCGCGGATCATTGCCATGCGGCGCCGGCTGCATGAGCGTCGCTTTCGGCTCCACGGCATCGATGAAGATTATAGTGGTGCTGCTGCGATCCGGCGCCTGCAGTGCATTGAGCGAAGCGGTCCTCTTGATCTCTATTGCGCCGACCTCCAGGTTTTCCGTATCGCTCACCGGATCATCCCTGAATCGTTTCTTTCTTTGAATCACGAGGCTATAGTCCTCGAGCGCATCCCAGGTCCAATCCCTGCCAAGTTCCAGGATGATGCAGGAGAGCCAGTGGTTTATGAGATCGCCCTTGCCGGCAAAAGTGATGGATGAATTGTCAGGAGAGAGCGTATGGCGGATCCTTTGCGAGCAGCCGAACTGTACGCGCGTGCCTTTCTTCCCGACCAGCGTCAGGCCGTTATTCTCAAGCCCCAGCTGCTGGGCCAAGCGCTGGATCATATCAGGTGGCTTAGCTACTTCATTCCCGAAGAGGATGCTGGTGAGCTTGCCGTCAAAGATCGCGGGCGGGTCGGGCTGCAAATAGATTTCTTGAATCTGTGTTGCTGCACCGGTATTGAGAAACAACGCGCGTTCGTCAGTCGATTCCTTATAGAGTTGGAACTCGATCGTTCTGCCGTAACGGCTATTGAAGTTCGGGTCGGAATCTTCCAGCCCGTAATAGCCGACCTTCTCGTCGCAGAGCGCGCGTATCGTCAGGCGTATGGTCCTGGCAGTGGGCAGAGGCAGCTCATCCATGGCATCTATCTGGGCCTGGGTTACTCCCAGATCGCCCAGGTCGCTCGGGTCGCCGAAATTGAGCACATGACAGTCCCTGTAATCGAGAGGGACGATCAGTTGATCATCGAAAGTGGGTGAGAGGTTCGGGAATTTCCTGGTGGTCGTGTAGAACTTGATATACGCTTCCTTGCCTGACACGCTCATCAGGTTATCCATCTTCAGCGTCTGAAGCTCTACCGTGATCTCAACGCTCCCCACGTCAGGGTCGGCGATGCCGAAAGCTTCCTTGCCCGCCATATCGATGGATGCTTGTTTCAGCAGGGTAATTGGGTCAACATACTTGCCGGTGAAGACAACCGCAGGATAGCCGAGCAGCGGCCTCTTGATCGTCAGGCTTGCGCCGGAGAAATACTGTTGATCGGTGTTCACGGGGAGATTATCGATCTGTACGGTGGTCGGAGCAACGAAGCGCTTGAAATGTACGGTCGCTGTCTGGGAGACACTCTGGTACGCCGGGTCCTTATCAGGAGCGGGTCCGCCGCCGCTCATGTCGCCCATGCGCACGCGGAATTGATAAATATTGCCATATTGGAGCGGCGTCGCAACGGGGGCCGCTCCATACAGTTTGTTCAGATTATTGGCCGGTCCGCCTTTTACGTTCGTGGACGGATCGGGTTTCACGTCCTGGTTCTGGTAGATAGCCGCTGCATCGCCATCAGGCAGCACCATTGATTTGCCGGCCCAGTTGGCGAAATACATAGGCAGCCAGTAGTTCTTCGTGGTGTCGCCATCCAGCTGGATGGGATATACCTGGTAATTGATCTCCTTATCAGTAAAATCGCCGAGCGTGACAACATTATTCGTCACCGGATCGACCACAACGAGCGGAGCCTTGCTGCTCACCGCGTTCAACGATTGCCACGGTCCGGGAGGTGCAGGTGGCACAGGTTGCTCTCTCACATCGATTCTGTAGCCTGATGCGCCGATCGGCGCATCAATCCGCTGGTTCGGACCGACGCTCGGGTCCTCCATCAGCTGGCGCATGTACCAGATGAGGATCTGCTCGTCATCCCAGCCAAGACGTATGCCTATCTCTTTTGTGGGATGAAAACCATCGCTCTGCTCCAGAAGAAGGTTGTCGCTCACGGGCTGAAAGCCGTGTACGATCTTCGCAAACCCGTCATCGTACTCTGCGGCTTCGATGAAGAGGTTGTCGTAATTGCCGGGAGGCACAACCGGCAGCACCGGAAAGAGTACGGCTGCGAAGACGCTCCGCGGATTGCCCGTCGTCAATGCGGGGATGCGGGCCGCATATTTCCTGATGAAGGTATCGTCTGCGCTCTGCTGCGCTTTGTAGTCGCTCACATCGGCCAGATCGATATAGAGCCACCCGCCTTTCGGAAAATAGCTCGCGTCAATAGTGAGCTGGGTGTGATAAATCATGCCCACCGAATCTGCAAGGAGAGGCTGCCGCATGATATGTGCGAAGACCTGTCCCCAGCTTATCGCCTCGGGCGACTGCGTGAAACCGGAGCTGGGCCCGGCACCGCGAACCGCGCAATGGTACGTGTCGTCGATCACGGCATTACGGGTTTTCGGAGCAACAAAGTTGAAAGATTGCCGATACGAGAGGGGCAGGTATTTCTTGACGGAATGATCCTGGTCAACCGGGTCAGGCGCTTTGGCCGGGAATGTGTTGACGTTGAGATTCGTGTTCTGCACGCCCAGGTTGCTGATCTGAAACTGGTCGGCAAGCGATTCGAAGATGGGCCGCGCCTGAGTCGGCTGCGTCGTTGTCAGTGACACAGGAGGAAGAGTGGGCACGGTACCCGGCAGACCTGAAAGCCCGGTGATGATCTTCGCGACGAACGAGAGTTTTGCGTCTGCGAAGGCCGGCGCATCCGGGATCGGAGCTGCCCCTGTAATGGCTGCCGTGAGCGGGTTCTGGTTGCGGGGCAGGAAGACGATGTTGACATTCAGGACATTCCCATCAAAAAACTGGGGAAAGGTCAGTATGGCAAATCTTCTGTTCGGTTCCATGCGCTAAGCTCTCCTTTGTCATTGACGAGGTATAAACCGGGTGCAGAAAATAGAAACGAGTCTTATCCGTTTTTTCATTGAAGTTGACTGCTTACTGCTCACTGCTGACTTTTTCCTCCGCTGCATCATGCTATCTGCCTTTGCTCCTGCCACGATGTACTGAAGCTGATGTCGATCACCAGGAAGATGCTGATGTCCAATCCGAAGGTTACCTGCGCCGCGCAATCGGTCCTGTCACTGCTCCGGGAAATAGTTCCCTTCGCCTCGATCGTGATTGTGACTCCGACGAGCCCTCCGAGCAGCTCTGCTTGTCCCTGGAACAGGAGGAATGCCGAGACATTCAACTTCGTCGAGTCAGCATAGATCTCCACGCCAACCATGTAGAGCACGCTCACGTTGCCGACGACCGGCAGGCCCACCACGATCTGCGCGCCGAAACCGAATTTCATGGTGAGCGAGGGACCAACTTTCGTATCAGCGGCGATGCCCAGATTAACCTGCCCTACTGCGTAGACCGTGGCGATGCTGATCGATACGCACATAACCGAGAGGCGAGCGTAGAAATCGAGGGAAGCCCCAGCAGTGGGAAGCAGTTTCTTCGGGTCTCCAATGGCAGCGGTACTGAGCGCCGCATTGAAATAGAGACTTACCTTGAGCGATGCTTCCAGTTTAAAGGGCGTGTTGGGATCATTATAGACGACGTCAGGGACCGGGAATTTCACCACCGGTATCTCTTTTGACGCTTCGAATTTGTACTCCCAGCTGTCAGCGTCATTGCTCATGGCGATCTCCAAGCCCTTCTTTACTGCATCGGCATAGTTTTCACCCTGCAGATCCTGCAATATCTGCAGGATATCAATGATGGGCTGAAGGTCTTTGCTGAATGAGAGCTGGGGCGAAGGAAAATCAGGATCAGCTGCA
>Ga0335070_10006214_pt1 | contig 14057 bp, 16 predicted proteins | sample Lox_Sample_13_FD_206722 | JGI IMG/M metagenome (GOLD analysis project Ga0335070, IMG submission 206722) | Soil microbial communities from Loxahatchee National Wildlife Refuge, Florida, United States - Lox_Sample_1.3 | ecosystem: Environmental > Terrestrial > Soil > Wetlands | place: USA... | reverse complement strand
GGGTTTCAATTTCCGTCTTCATTCTCTAGGATCCTCTTAAGAACGTTGCCGCAGGGACCCCTGTGGTTCATTGTGCCTCTTTGAAAGAGCCAAATTGGATGAAAATATATTACATCACCCGCGCGTATGCGTTCTTCAATCAGGTCCAGTGCCTCATCTGGCGGACGAACATAACATACGCTGTCTATGCCTATTGTAGGAAACTGATGAAAAGACTGTAATAGAAAGTCAGGTGGAATTTTCGGCGCTTTTGATCGCCATCTCTTCCACATCACTCTGGCCAGAACTCGCGCCGTTCCATGGATCGTGTAGTAATTGACCTTCTTACCTGTTTTCTCTTCGAGTTGTTTCAATTCTTTAACGGGATTGTTCACGACATGGAGGGCAACCTCGTGCTTCGGGTTATCGATGATGGAAAGTAACTCTTCGTCAGGAATTGTCTTAGGGGTAAAAAACCAGTATGCTTTGACTTCTCTTCTGGCTTGATTAATCATTTTAGCGGCTATCTTGGAGTTCTTCAGATAGTCTTTGCCAACTCGCAAATTTAGCGCGGTGTACATGAAGCTTCTGATTCTGGAGGTGTAGGGGTAGTCAACGTCTATTCTTATTCTTATCATCGCGTTTTCTTTCCAGCTTTTTTGTCATTTGATTTCTAGGGTTATGTGTACCATCACCCGGCCTATTTTGTCTTTGGTCGCACTAACGTATGATGGTTCACGCAAATGCCTGCGGTAAGTCTGAGTCGCTTGGCAACGCGTAATCTGCACAGAGAAGTTTGTCTATGAATACTCATATATTCGAGATGGAAGAGCCATCATTGGAATCGCTAATTTTATCAAGTCAATAGTCATAGGATCTCGAAGAGATGGAAATGGCTAGCAGGCCTCTTCGCAGGATTGTTGTTCCATCTCATTGATGTCGTTCAGAGATGCATAGAAATGAAAAACGAGGACATAACGGTAGTATACTTGGCTGATGGAAGCAGTGTCCACACTCGAACGTTTCTGGGATATTTCGTCGAAAGGAACTATGATGTGCACCTCATAACGTATACACCATCAGATATTAAAGGCGTGAAAACTCACAAAATAGCAACTCCGCGGTTTATGGTTCCATTAAGAACGATTCAAGCGTTTACCCTCGTAAGAAGAATTAGAACTCAGATACTACACGCTTTCTATTTGACCAACAATGGCTTTATCGGTGCATTGTCCGGTTTCCACCCGTTCATCGCGACTCCGATGGGCAGCGACATAACGACAGATCCTGAACAATCAAGAATCTTTAGGTTTCTAGTCGACTCTGCGATAAAAGGGGCGGACTTGGTCCACGCTACGGACAACTTCAGCAGAATCAGATTAATGGAGTTAGGATGCCCCGAGGAGAAGATAATCGTACAGCAATTCGGCGTCGACACCAACCGCTTCTCGCCTAGGGCAAGGTCACAACTACTGAGAGAGAAAATGGGTATAGAAGACAAATACTCAGTGCTTTGCGCTAGGTGGTGGAGACCTCTATACAATGTGCGCATTTTAGTCAAGGCAATTCCGTTCGTGCTGAAGAAAGTGCCCAACGTTAGATTCATTTTGCTCGGAGGGGGTCCGCTTGAGAGCGAGTTGAGAAACTTGGCTCGCGAACTGGGAGTTTATGAAAACATCTTATTCGTCGGCAAGATCTCTTCCCAGGAAATGCCCAAATACATGGCTAGCGTCGATTTGTACGTAGACCCCGTGAGCCTTTATAGATACAATGCTCTTGGGAATGTTGTCATGGCCAAGGGGGACTCAGGAATTGGCCAAACTACAAGAGAGGCTATGGCCTGCGGCACTCCGCAGATTCTTTCGGACATGCCTGGATTGAAAATGAGTGAACTGTTTAGAGGATTAACCTATAGGCAATTAGATCCTGAAGATCTAGGCGAAAAAATCTCTCAACTTCTCCTGGACACGAAACTTCGTCTGAGACTCGGCGAGGAATCAAGAAAGGCAGTTTTGCAATGGTGCGATTTTGCGAAGATCATGAAGAAATGGGAAGACATCTACCATGAACTAAAAGAAACAGGTACGCTGAAAAATGTGATATAGCGCGCGGGGAATTCCCGCAAGTTGGTCAAACGACATAAATATCGTAAACTCGAGGAATTGTTCATAGGTTAGGTGAGTAGCAAAACTAATACAAAAGGAGACCGTGTAAATCCTGATGCAAACGGAGACTGAAATTGGGCGCAGAATTGGAATAAAATCTCTTGGACGTGCCAAAAGACTAGTTAAGGAATTTTTGGGGCAATTGAAGTTGGATCTGTCGGGCCTGACAGTTTTAACTGAGGCAGCAAGCGGAAACTACGTCTACACCCCACTGATCGCCGCAATGGCGAATGCCCAAGAAGTCGTTGCGATAACTAGAGACTCTAAATATGGTAAGGCTAAAGACATAACAAGAAACACTTATGTCTTGGCCAAGCATTTTGGCATTGAAAAGAAACGAATTCAGATATCACAAAGTTTGTCGCCTCAGATGATCGGAAAAGCTGACATCGTGACGAACCTCGGTGTTCTCAGGCCCATTAACAAAGAATTCATATCAAAATTGAAATCAACAGCGGTCATATCCTTGATGTATGAAACTTGGGAATTCAGAGAAGAAGATCTGGATTTGCATGAATGCTGGAAAAGAGGTATTTCCGTCTTGGGAACAAATGAAGAACATGAGGATTTGAGGATTTTCGAGTACGTCGGTCACTTGTGTCTGAAAATACTTCTTGAAGCAGAAATTGAGGTCTTTCGATCAAAAATAGTCCTTTTGGGTAATAACACGTTTGGGAGGAACATAATCAAAGCTCTTTCTGCGGCAGGCGCAGATGTTTTATGGGTGACAGACACACCCGACAATGAAGTCCAAAAACTAGGTGGAACAAAGATAGGTTTTTGCCTGAAAGAATCTAATGTTCAACGTAGCATTGCAAACTGCGATGCTGTAATTGTAAACACGTATCCGAATCGTAGCGCTGCGATAGGGAAATACGGAGACATATCCTCAAAAAGACTGAAGGAATTAGCTCCTGAAACCATCGTTGTTCAACTTAATGGAATGGTAGAAAGAGAATCATTGGATAGGCTTGGTATTACTTGCATGCCCTCGGAAGAACCAAGAATTGGGCATATGGGCTGGACATTGGCTTACTTGGGACCGAAACCTGTAATCGCTCTCAACAGTGGAGGATTAAAAGTTGGTGAACTATTGGCAAGAACAAGACTGAAGGGACTGAATCGCGTCGAAGCAGAGCAGGAAGCTCTAGGAGATCGCATATGCCAGGATTTCAGTCTTGAGCAACACAAAAAGTATGAAAACTAGCCTCTGGAAGCGCGATTTGCTGTCAGGTTTTGTCATGTTTCAGATGATACAAATTAGGTTTTTCGTATAATGTCTATATTGAAGAGGGGACCTTTAGTGTTGTGCGTATCGTCCTCTCAAGAATTGTTCGGAAAGAAGTTGGGTGAAGTTCAACATATCAAGATTTGAGAGATACCATTGAAGTTGGTAAGAATCGCGCTTTCGAGTAAAGTAAGAACTTGATTGCTTTGATTTCCAGTTCTGTCCTTTTCTTCGTGTAGGTTTTGGTGTCTAGGTCGAATATGGTTATTCTGTCATAGCTGTTGGTAACAGTATTCTTCTTGGTGAATACTAGTTTCGTTAAATCATCTTTTCTGACATTTTTGTTGTTGGCTTCTTCAAGGAAGATTATTTCGTAGGTTTTCTCTCCTTCTTTGATACGCCAACCATTATGTGTTTCTTTGGCGTCTTTTCCGTAGAAAGCGTCTACGAAGTCCTTTTCGAAGCCTTTCATCATTTCATATTTTTCTTCCACGGTGACCTTTCGGTAGGTTGCCACTTTGTCCGTAATGTCTCTAGCCGGGTTGCCAGCAACACACGCATATGCTGGAACGTTCTTCGTCACGACTGAGCCAGTTAAGATTACTGATTTTGTGCCCAGCGTTACTCCTGGTGAGATTACGTTGTAGGATCCGACTATCCAGACGTCGTCTTCTATCACGACAGGTGCTCTCTTGAAAATCAAGCAACCTTCTAACAGTTCACCGTGGCCACCATGAGTCCACACGCAACTGTACGTTCCTATTCCAACTCCGTTTCCTATGGTCAGGGGCTCGACCGAATTCAAGATGCAGTTCTGTCCGATCCAGACGTTACTTCCTATATTGATGGGATTTGTTCCGTTCACAAATGTATGATTATGTAAAGTAACATAGTCTCCAGCCACAAAAACGGGAACGATTATTTTGTTATCGTGTCCGAACAGGCAGTTATCGCCAATGGAAAAGTTCGTGTTCTGTCCATTCAATATTACCTTCGAGTTATCTTCAATCTTTGACCCATAACCTATGTGAATAGTATCTGCCGAAATAGTTGTGTCATGGCCTATTGTCACGTTTCCTTCAATATCTATTTCTTTCCCTCTAATCACCACATTCTTGCCAAGCTTGACTGATTTTGCCACATTTGTCTTCTGGCCTTCGACTCTAGCACCATCTTCAAACAATCTAGCATCGACCATATTGACTTCTTCCAGTATCTGCAAGAGAGTTTTCAGATATTTTATCCTTTCTGGATCTTGATTCATAGCAAAAACCGTCTATTGGAAGACTGGGTTCAAAAGGCGAAAACATCAGCTAAAGGGATGAGACCAGACCTACAGGTGCGTGCAGAAAAGCAAATCTTTTAGTGCGTCCAAGATAACGGTTTTGCATTTCTAGTAAAACTTTGGATGTTTCGTGATATCTTTAGCTACCTCAGCCAAGCCCTCTTCGAATCCGACTTTTGGTTTGAACTTCAACATTTTTTCTATTTTTGAGATATCAGCCTGCCGTCTACGCACAATAATCTTTTGTTCTTTTTGATATTCCGGCTCTAGCTTGCTGTTGAACAGCTTGATCACGGTTTCTGCAAGAGTCTTGACCGAAGTTGAAACGCCGCTCCCCACGTTAAATGCTTCGCCCCAAACATCACTCTCTGCGGCAAGGACATTGGCGTCTACCACGTCGTGAACGTTCACGAAATCCATGGATTGGCTTCCGTCACCGCAAATGACCGGCGGCTTTCCTCCCTGAACGTTCTTCATAAAATTGATTATCACAGAAGTGTAGAAAGCATCAACGCTCTGTCTGGGACCGAAGACATTGAAGTTCCTCAGAATGTTGTATTTTAGTCCTTTAGGCGCAAAAATTCCCAAAGCATATTCTCCGGCGATCTTGCTAACGCAATACGGAGTTATGGGATTGAAGGGGTGCTTTTCATCCATGGGAAGGTACTGTGGATTTCCGTAAACTGATGCTGAAGAAGCAAATACTAGCTTTTCAACTCCTGCGTCAGAAGCCGCTTTGAAGACATTGAAGCTTCCGTCCACATTTATCTGGATGCTTTCTTCAGGATGCACAACTGAATAGTTAATGCAGACAGCGGCTTCATGAAAGACATATTTTGCCCCTTTCACAACGTCGCGGACAGTCTGGGAATTTCTTATGTCACCCTCTATAAATTTCACCTTCTTGGCGTCGACCAGATCCTGAATGTACTCGCATCTTCCTCTGGTCAAATTGTCCAAGATAACAACGCCGTATTCCAAATCAACCAGTTTGCGGCAAAGGTGAGACCCTATGAATCCTGCTCCTCCAGTGATGATGACCTTGTCTTTCTTCATGCCGTTGCACCTTTGTAGTATCTGCGCAACAGGCGTTAAAAACGTTCTCATAACTTAAATAAGAAAGTTACAATCAAATATCAGAGGACCCGAGAGGAAACTTGATGGTGTGACTGTTGTCCTACAAACGAATAAATCTAATTGAGCCGGTGGTTGGCGACGAAGAGATCAAAGAGGTTAGCAAGGTCCTGCGTTCAGGCTGGTTGACTGAAGGAAAGAAGACCAAAGAATTTGAAGATGCGGTAAAAAGATACGTCGGTGTTGAGTACGCTTTTGCAATGACTTCATGCACCACTGCATTGGAACTCGCTTTAAAAGCACTGGAAGTAGGCGCCGGAGATGAAGTAATCGTGCCAGACTTCACGCATCCCTCAACTGGCAACATTGTGAGCTGGATAGGCGCAAAGCCTGTTCTTGTCGACGTGGACCTATCATCGCACAATATGGATCCTGTTGAGGCAGAGAAAGCTATCACAAGAAAGACCAAATGCATAATACCTGTTTCATGGGGAGGAAATCCCCTGAATATGAAGCCGCTGCTAGAGCTGAAGAGGAAATACGGCATCCTCATAATTGAGGACGCCGCATGTAGCTTAGGCTCGGAATACAAGGAAAAAAAGACTGGCACACAAGCTGATATTACATGTTTCAGTTTCCACCCAAGAAAGGTAATAACTACTGGAGAAGGAGGCATGGCTGTAACAAATAGCAGGATTTATGCAGAAAGACTCAGCCAACTGAAGAAGTTTGGAATCAAGACAACGGACGGTCAAATCGAATTCGCAGGCTCAGGAACCAATTGCAAGCTCAGTGATGTTTTGGGCGCTATTGGAGTGGCGCAGATGAAAAAGATAGATGCAATAGCCAAGAGAAGACTCGAGTTAGCCAACAACTACAACAAGTTGTTCAGGGAAGAGGAACTCGTCAGCGTACCTGAAAAGAGAAAGGAAGCAAAACATATCTATCAGACGTATGCAGTCTATATCAAAAGGGACGGTACAAGAGACAAAATCATTGCAGATCTCAAAACCAAAAACATAGAGACGCAAATAGGAACCTATGCTCTACATCTGCAGCCCAGCTATAGACAAGTCAAAGAAATAGGCAAGTTGGAAAGAGCAGAAAAACTGTACAGGAATCTCCTCGCATTGCCCATGTGTCATTCAATGACGTACGAAGATCAGAAACACGTCGTTGAAGAGGTCCAGAATAGCCTACACAGATATTCATAAGTAAATCAAAAAGCTGCATAGAGCGGGCGAAATCATTTGGAGTTGAAGGTGCTAAGACGATATCCAAAGATGACGTAAAAAAGTTCATCACTTCACCGCATGCCTCAAAGTTCAAGAGGGCTTTACTCCACGTGAATGCCCAGACTATTCTTCGATTGTCAGATAAGAAACTCTATTTTGTTCATACGAACACGATAATAAGCTGGCTGAACAAGACTTCGTACGAATTGCCCAGAACTTGCGACATAGTTGTGGGTATTCCTCGTTCAGGCCTATTTCTAGCATCTTACATGGGAGAGAGACTCAACTTGCCTTTGTCCACTCCAGAGTTGCTGGCGAAAGGCTTGTACTGGGAAGTCTCTGGCATCGATGGTAATGAATATTTGAAATCTAAGAAAAGCTTCCACCGTGTTCTCTTGATTGATGACAGTGTCAATTATGGAACGGCAATGAAAGATTCGCAAGATGCTATTTGTTCAAGATTCCCCGAAATTAAATTCACAAAGATCGTGCTATTCGCTTTGAAAGATGGCGCAAAACACGCAGATTTTGTCATGGAGACAGTTGGAATTATGAACAAGGTTTGCGAGTGGAGCCTGCCTTCTCGTTACAACGGCTATATCGCATCTGACCTTGATGGCGTTATTTGCGAAGATGGGCCGATGGACAAACTAGCCGATGCAAGACCCTTATTTGTTCCATCGTATCCATTTGTGGCAATAATCACAGACAGATTGGAGAAATATCGAGAAGAAACCCAGAGATGGTTGAACAAGAACAACGTGAAATATGATCGACTTTTCATGGCTCCTAACACAGAGGCAGCTGCTCTTCACAAAATCGAAGTTCTGCGAAAACTGAGACCACCAATGTATATTGAGAGTGACGCGGCCTTGGCTGAGAAGATCTGGAAAGCCTCAGGCGTCCCGACTCTATGTTACAAGACAATGAAGTTTTATTCTTAGAACAGATAGAAGACTTTTTTCAAGGTTTAAATATTCCTTCATTTCTTTGTCTCTTTCCACATTTCGGCACGCGAACGAAGTCAAAAGAACCAGAAGCGAGCTTGTTATGGCAGCATAGCGCGCGCGGTAACGTCGATGTCAATATATCATCTGATCCGAAGGGAGATATTAATAGAGATGGAGTTGTAGATCTGTTTGATGCGCTTCTCTTGGCTCAACATTTCGGTTTGAAACAAGGCGATGCGGGTTGGGCTAAACTTTGACTTGAATGGCGACGGTGTGGTTGACATCTTTGACGCCATTATCCTTGTCAGCAACTATGGACATTGCTCATAGGGTATCTTGATAACTAAGGGTATACTTGGCTCAGGAATCACCAACTTTTTGCAAAGATTTGCAGATAGAAGAACGGACGGTGAAGTTGTGACTCAAGTGAAATTGAGCAATTAGCTCGGAGGTAACGTCCAGTGCAGGCTGGGTTTATTGTTTCTTTGTGAGTTCTTTTTGAAGGTTTTCCGCGATTCTCTTGACTTTGTCAACTTCCTGCTTAGTTTCTTCGTTCTTGATCTCTTCCTTTCTCTTTTCGTTGGACTCCAAGATTAAGCGCAGAAGTTTTGAGTCATATCTTTCCAGCAACAATTCCACGTTGGGAATTACACAGTGGCGACCGATGACGTCTGGAAACATGATTGGTCTATCGAGCCTGACGCGATGCGTGTCAGCCAGAAAATCAACGACTTCATCGAAGCGCGCTCCAAAATGTCTGGTAATTCGCTGCATCTCTTGAAAACAAGTTATCATCCATGCTCTGTAGGTGGTTTCAAACAGTTTGGCAAGTTCGGTTTCTCTGCAACTTTTCAAAACCCGAGTCTTCAGTCCGAGTCTTCTGAAGTGTATATCTGCGATTCTTCCAGCTTCAGGTGTTGCTCCGCCTACGTATTTTGTCCATCGCTTGAGTTCCCATTTCATGTATTCAGGGTTCTCATGGACTCCTCTAAACGGTGAATGTGCGATGAGGCAAGCGCACCGATCGTTCACGCTCATAGTGGTTCCAGGCGGAACAGTGCTGTCTATGATTATGAGCTTAGGCATGAAACGCTTTGCGTAACCTGTGACGATGTCAACGAATTTCGCTTGGTCTTTGCAGGGTAAACATACATGTATAATGTTTGTCGTTTCGGGCAGGGCTTTCTGTTTCAGATCTTTCATTTTGGTTTTGTCCAGGTCCAAACCATAGGCTTCGAATTTTCCGCTTTCTTTCACTAGGTCGAACACTGCTGTGCCAACCTCGCCCAAACCAACGACGAGAATTTTGTCCTTATCCAATTGTCTCCGACTCCTGCCTTTGACAAAAAATGTGGTTCGTCAAACTATTTAAATTTCCCAGGCTTTAAAGGAGTAGCGACGAAGTGAATCGTGTGTTTAAGCCAAAACTGGGTCGAGGCGTAATCGTCGGGAAGAACGTCGAATTTGGTGAAAAAGTAGTTGTTTGGAACTACGTGGTAATAGGTGACGGCACCAAGGTTGGGGATGGTACGCGGATCGGCAGTTTTTGCGACATAGGCAAGAACGTGGTCCTAGGCAGGAACTGCAACATCCAGACTCACGTAACAATATCGAACGGTTGCAAAATAGGCAATAACGTTTTCATCGCTCCGAACAGCACTCTCCTGAACGACAGGTTTCCTGTCAGTGAGGTTCTTTCTCCACCAACAATTGAGGATAACGTGGTAATTGGCGGATGCGTAGCCATACTTCCTAACGTGACTGTTGGGAGAGACGCCGTGGTAGCTGCGGGTAGCGTAGTCACCAAAGATGTTCCAGCAAAAACAGTTGTAAAGGATATGCCAGCTAAGCCTATGATGACAAAAAGGGAGTATGAAGTCAAGAAGAAGAATTTCGTCCAGAAGCACTCGCGGTGAGTTCAATGAAGGTTTGGTACGATGCTGGCACAGGCAAACAGTTTAGGTTCGGCATGGCTGTCGCCAGACGTTTAAGAAAAGAAGGACATCAAGTTGTCTTTACAACACGGAAGCATCCTGACACAGAGGGCTTAGCCAGAGTCCTAGGTGAGAAACCAATCATGGTTGGCAAGTATGACCCGACTTCGCTTTTCAGCCGTTTGGATGAGAGTGCATGTCGTATGCTCCTGTTTTCCAAAATGTTCAGGGATGGGCCACCTGAATTGGCTATTTCACACCAGTCCGTTGAGCTTTCCAGGTTCGCGTTCGGTCTGGGTGTTCCTGTGTTGACGACGGCTGATACCCCACATGCCGAAGCAGTAAACAGATTGACGATACCGTTGTCCAGCGTCGTGCTTGTCTCAGAAGCCATACCGGAGAATCTGTACAAGAAATATGGTGCACGAAAAATCATCCGTTTTGCGGGAGTCGACGAGGTTGCGTGGACAAAGCACCCAGAAAGGTCTAAGTCCTTTGACTTCAAGAAACCCTTGATCGTGGTTAGACAAATGGAGACGAAGGCCGCTTATGGGCTAGGAAAAGAAGATTTCACTCTAGAGGCTGCGCGCAACCTGTCTTCGTTTGGCACCGTAATCTTCCTACCCCGCTACAGCAAACGCACGCGCAAGAACGTCATGGTAATGGATCAGTTTGTGGACACGGCAGGTTTAGCGGAACAAGCCGACTTGGTCGTCAGCGTGGGCGGGACAATTGCGCGGGAGGCCGCTTTGCAGGGGACTCCAAGCATCGTCATTAGACAGTTTGGCAGGATTCAAGTTAATGATTATCTTTCGAAGAAAGGATTCCCGCTTTTCACGGTGGAACCGTCGAAGGTTAGGTCAGTTGCCCGATGCCATTTGGGCAAGAAATTCGATGTGAAAGCAAGGTTGGCAGAGCTTGAAAACCCCGTTGACATCATCGCAAGAATGATCAGAGAAAAGCAATTTGCATAAATGAATGGGGAAAAATTAAATTCAACCCTTTCCACCTTTAATGATGCGAGTGGCCGGTCGTCTAGCTTGGTTAGAATCGACTTCGATGGCGAAGTCTCCCGCAACACCCTCTTTTTCTTCTCTCAATAGTCTAGCTTAGCACGTGCTTAGATGAACTCAATTCAAGAGAATAGTTAACGATCGCATGCTAGACCCATGTCCACGCATACCAAACTGTGATTGCATTAAACACAAGTCCTACAATTATCAGAAACTTGTCGTAAGCTCCAGGGTAGCCAGGCAATCCGACTACATTGAATATGAACATGAACACGGCTGCTATGATATTCACCCAGCGAATCAAAGGATACTGCAATGTTAGCGATAGGAGAAGCATAACAATCGGAACCAGCATGAATATTGCCGCCAACAAGAACGTTGTCTGGGTCACTTGCATGCCTCCAAATTGTCCCGTTTTAAAATCGCCAGCATATATTCGAAGCACATCCCCCAAAAGATAAGTCAACATTAGAGCTGCCCATAGTGCTGAAAGGACTATTCTCAAATCTTCCATAATTCAATCACCTACTCGCGCATCATGTTCCAAAGTCGTATTTACTTTTCTGTGGGCGTATCCTCGGTAGTGATTCCTATTGCGCGCGCCATTTGGCTACTCGGGAGAAGACTGGTTCCACTTCCACGCATACCAGACAATTACTATAGTAGATGCGATTTCTATGATTGAAAAGAATGCATAATACGGCGTTGGCGTTGCGACAAATAGCGTCACGGCCTGAATAATGGTCATTAGAGTGCCTGTGATGATGTTTGCCCAGCGACTTGCTTTGTATTTCAATAGCCGAGACAGGAGAACCATGGCAATCGGAATCTCCACCAATATGGCGGCTCCGATTAAGAATCCTTGATTGTAATTAAAGGTCCCTGCTTTGTCAAATAGTGTTACGACATCGCAGTAGATATAATTCAACGTTGCGAATATCCATAATGTTGAAAGTTTCGCTTTCATATCTTGCATTTCAATAGTTTCCTCCGTTTGAATTCACTATTTTCCCATCGCTCTTGACAGGCTGTAAAGCTTCCATCCGAAGATGAGAGGGTAGATGAGTAAGGCGAGAATGCCGAAAATGGCGAATGTTGATGAATCGACCGCGAAGAAAGATATTCCTAAGACCGCAGCCACTCCGATCACCACGCTCAGCCCGCCAAAGACTTTGCCGAAGGCTGGGGCTTTGAGCATGGCTAGTCCTAGGATGATTAAACCTATCGAAAAGACGGCGAACCCTACAGTGTCTGTCTCATTGAATATGCCCTGGATCCCTTGCCACAAGAGGACGGTTGTAGCCTGCTGCGCGGAAGTTGCCCCAGAAGCGTGATAGAGGTCGGATATCGGGCCCAAAGCGACAACGGGCAGAGCTCCGGTAGCGTACACCACTAGACCCAGAAGGCTCAGTCCGCTCCCAAAGAGAGCGGGCGCCAGACTCGACCCACGGAGAGCTCTATACAGTGCAAGGAAGAGGATAACCCACAAGATGACAGCCACCAGGTAGACGATTTCTCCCGCCGTAACAGCAGCTCTGACGTCGGGGTACCTCGACACTAATCCTTCGGTGGTTGCAGGGGTCGCTGGTATGAACCCCACTAGTATGATGATAGTGAAAATGAAGGCGATGCCGCCCAGAATACCGGCCAGACCGCCCCATCGCAGAACGCTCTTCTCCTTGCTCATGGAATATTCTCCGTCAGTTGGCATTAAAGACCACGACCATCGTTTATTCCACCGCCCTATATAAACGTTAACACAGTGTCAAATTGTGTATTAGCTGTGTTAATATTATATCAGTGTATATTTATTAACAACGATTGATAGTTATGTTTACGTTATGAAATCAATCCAGAACGGATCCTCTACAGGAAAAAAACGATTGCGAGATAGAAAGAAAGAGAGAACGAAAGAAGAAATTCTCGCTGTAGCTGAGAGATTTTACTCTGAAAAACCCATGAATGAGGTCATCCTGGAAGATATTGCCGAAGCGGCTTTTGTTAGTCGAACGACAATCTATAATTATTTTAGAAGTAAGAACGACATTCTTTCGGCAGTTGGAAACAAAGTTTTCAAAGAACTCAATGAAACCATCGCTGCGACTCTACCTGCAGAATTGTCCGGGAAAGAGCAGGTTTTATTCCTGTGTGCCAAAACGTTCAGAGACGGTTGCGATAATCCAATAGTACTGAAGATCACTAGAGACACTTTTGATCATATTAAGAACATGAATCTAATGCCTGAAGCCATTATTGAAGTTATTATCAAGAAAATAGGACAGTCGACCCTGAACAAGCTGATTGAAGACCTATCTCCATTAGAAAATTTTGAATTCGAGAAGTATTTTGAAGAGCCCCATTTCTTTGAATTCTTTATTCAGTTGTTGAGAAATGGCGAATTATGGCTGAAAGCAATCAGAAAAGGCAAGAAGGACAAGACAATAAAGAATGATTTGGAAGACACCCTCATTGTTCAATATGTGACCATGTTAATGAATGGTTTACTATCTGAGATGGAACTCAGACGAACAACTTCGAACAAAATGGGAATTAAGAGAGAAATAATAACCGACAACACAATGAATCTAATAGCTCTTTTTCTTGATCATAATGTCGAGTCTCTGAAGAACGTCGATTGATTTGAATTCATCTAGTATTGATCGCTTTTTTCAGCGCGCGCTCAAGTTATTAGTAATCTTAGAACTCGTCACTAAACATCTTCTGGGAAGAGTTTCTTTCCTTTTTCTGTGATTTCGATAGCACCTGTTTGTTTGAGAATATTAACATTGTCAGTGACGTTCCAGTACTCTGCAAGTTTGCCATTCACGATGCGATAGATGTCAACAGCCTTAGAAGTTATCTTCTTGCCAGTAGGGGCCAATCCCATAAATTCGCCTCTATGGGTCCCAGTATAAGCAAGGCGAACCCACACCTTATCTCCTTCAGCTGTAATGTCTTCGACAGTTTCATGCCAATCAGGGAAGGCGTTAAGACCCATAGCAAATAATTGCTTGAGACCTTCTCGACCGACTCTATTGGTGTGGTCTATATAATCTGGCGCCACAAAATCATCTATCAAACCCAAGTTACGGTTATTATAGGCTTCAATAAACCTTCGAACAACTGCTTTATTTTCTTCCAACGACATACAACATCAACTCTCAGTTAACTTTTCAGAAACTTAAGATTTTGTC
>Ga0335070_10006213_pt1 | contig 14058 bp, 12 predicted proteins | sample Lox_Sample_13_FD_206722 | JGI IMG/M metagenome (GOLD analysis project Ga0335070, IMG submission 206722) | Soil microbial communities from Loxahatchee National Wildlife Refuge, Florida, United States - Lox_Sample_1.3 | ecosystem: Environmental > Terrestrial > Soil > Wetlands | place: USA... | reverse complement strand
CGAGATCACGTTATGACTGAACGTGACGGCGTTGGGATTGGATCCGTCGCGGCGAATGACTGCGGGATCGTTTTTGGAATTGTTCGACGTGGTCGAACCGCAATCCACCAGGACATTGTTGTCAAAAACATTGTTCTGGGGATAGATGTCGTCATCGCGCTCCGAAGGGTTCAGATCGAAGCAGGCGCCGGTGGCGCGGGCCAGCAAGTTGAACCTGGCGACCACGTTGGTGCTGCCCTGGTCCATGTAGATCAGGTCCCCGCCGTACCCGTGGAGGTCGTGCCAGCCGGCGATGGCGTCGGTGAACTTGTTATGGAGCGCGCTGTTTCCGCTGGTGTTGCCGGCGGCGAAGTAGATCCCGCCGACCACGTCCTGCATCACGCCGCGCCCGGATTGGTAGGCCCAGTTGTAGGAAATTTCGTTATCGTGCGCCAGGCAGCGCGGGGCGGCATTGGTGGTGGAACACTTCAGGCTGCTGTCCTGATTCTCATACCCGTAGTTGAAGCCCACGCTGAACGCGGTGTCATACGTGTCGTGGACCTCGTTGTGCGTGACCAGATTGTGATGGGAATTGCCGATCCAGACTCCCCCGGCTGCCACCGTCGGCTGAATTCGCCCGGTATACGCCATGAGGTTATCCTGCACCGTGTTGTGCTGGGTCACGCTGTTTTCCGTGTCGGCCACGGTGCAGGCCGTGACCTGCTGATGGTTGCCGGTACAAGGCCAGCGGCCGATGCGGATGGGGTCAGCGCCGATGTCGTAGAAGCGGCTGCGCAGAACACTGTTTCCGCATGAGCCATTGCCGCTGCACACGCCGCCGGTGAAGGTGCTGGAGCCGGTTCCGTCGCCGATGAATTCCACGGCCCATCCCTGAAGGTTGCGCGCGGTCACTCCGTCGAGCACGACGTTGGTAGTGTTGACGAACGAAATCGCGGCGGGGACGTTGGGCATGCCCTGCTGATCTCCCAGGCCGGCAGAGGGAATCGTCCAGTTATCGTGCGCGAAGGTCAGGCCCTTGAAGGTGACATCGTGCAGACCGGTGGCGCTGAGCAGTTTGGTCTGCTGGGGAATGACAATCTCGTTGCCCGGGTTGGTGGGATTTTCGCCCGCGGGAGCGCAATAGTCCAAGGTGCGATTGGTGGTGTTGATGTCGGGGGTGCTGCGATCCAGGTACCACTGGCCGGCATCAAGATTCTCATAGACGTTTTCAAAGAAAAAGCGATGATCCTGGAGAAAGCCGTTGAACTCAGGACCGTTGAAGGTGTGTCCGGTGAGGGTGACCAGGGTTCCGGAGATGGACTGCACGCGCATGGTGCTCTTGGTCATTTGCTCGAAGTCGTCCACGATGATGTCGCCCTTGGCCAGTCCGTGCCAGGCCGGGTTGGCGTCGGCGGCGGACTTCAAGTGGAAGCGGTCGAAGCAGGTGTAGTTTCCTGGGGAGCAGCCGTTAAGGCCGCTGGTCAGCAGCGTGCAGTATGCGCCCTGAGATGTGGGGAAGCAGGAACCGTCCTGGGTCAGGTAATCGGGCGAGCTGCGCGGCCGGTAACGGCGCTCGCCGTTATAGAACAGAGCCTCGGTATCGGCGTAAGTGGCGCTGGTGTAGGTGGCGGTGTATTTGCTGCCAGCCCCGCAACTGCCGGACGGTGTCCAGCTCTCCGGCGGGATGCGCGCACCTCCGCTAATGACCGGCGTTTCACCGGCGTAGTTCTGATACACGATCGGCGTTGCGGCATCGCCGCCGTCTCCACTGTCCAAAGTCCAGGCGGAGGTGAGGTAGTAGGTCCCGCCTCGAAACGTCACCACGTGTTTGCCGCCGGGCATGCCGCGGACCACCGAGCTGGCGTGCTGCGGAGTAAGGCAGGGTTGCGACATCGTGCAGGGATTGCTGTCGTTGCCACCCTGGGCGGCGGGAGCCAGGTAGACCTGGTTAGCTTGGTCCTCTGCGCTCGACGTAGCCGCGCCCGTGCTCGTCCACGTCCCCGTGTAGACAGACTGCCCCCACGCGGCCGCCGCCAAGACTACAACCAAGACTGATTTCATGATATGAAGGAAAATCTGCGCTTGCGAACCGGGAACTAAGAACCGAGAACTGCTGATCAACCCAAACCTGCCAAATGTTGGGAGTGGAGTGGTCAACGCACCCTTGGACCCGCGGTGCTCTTCCTCAATGCACCACCACGACATACGCGAACTGGGGCGGATACGCATAGGCGCCCATTTCCCAGCCTGTCCCCATCCAGGTTTGGTCTACACCCAGGAGATCGAACCTGTAGCTCGCACCCAGGTCTGTCCCCGCATTCACCACCGGCGAAGCTGCGGTGGGGCGATAATCCACCTCCGGCCCGGTCGCCGCTGACACGTAGTTGGTCGTACTGCCGACTCGCGATTGCGAATAAATCCAATCCATGAGCGCGGTGTTGGTCATCACCGTGGCGCCATTTGTAGTCAGCGCATCCAGCAGGTAGCCGACTTCTGTCGTGGTCAGCTCATTGTTGTGGTAGAAGAGCCCGTAGGGGACCCCCCAGACCGCGCTCTTGAAGACCAGGGCCCGCGTACGGTCGGTTATCTGCGATTGCGTAAGGTTGTGCAGCCCAGAAATCCCCAGGCTGGTCACATCCTGAAGGTTCACGCCCAAGCCATAGACTTCCTTGACGCCCACGCCCATGCTCAATCCGCCGCGCGCGCCTTGGTATCCTGCGGCCACTGCCCAGCCCTGCGTTTGCGAGTCTTCGATCCCGCTGGGGTACACGTACACTTTCACATTGCTCAGTCCAGTGACGTTGGACTGCAGCCAGTTCCTGGAGGCCGCCATCTCATCGGGGACCAGGCGGTCCTTCTGCAGTTGGACGGTGTAAGCCGTGGCCTTAATGGCCTGGCCTCCGAAATCCGCCAGCGCCAGCGAATGCACCGCCCCCTGGCAATTCGCGTCCTGCGTGGCGGTGTACACCCCTCTGCCATTGATCGTGGCTATGAGTTCCGAGATGGTGTCATACGATGGATTCGTCAAATCCAGGTCCAGGTTCTCTCCCCCGGGGCCTCCCGTGATCGTCGCCGTCAGATGGTTGCCGGAGATGCCCGCGCTGGCCGCCGTTCCCGTCCCCGTGTATTGCAGCGTGAAGGCGTTGGCATTGGTGAAGTACTGGTGCGACCAGGAATGCGAGTTGACATCGTGTCCCGCGTCAAACCAGTTCTGGATGTTCGCCTTGATACCCGAGGCGTAACCCGCCACCACTCCGACGCTCAGCTTCAGCCCACGCGCATCAAACAGAGGCAGCATGCTGTTGACGTAGGTCTCTTCCCCGGCCACCAGGCCGGGATCATCAATCGTCACCGTGATCCGCGGCGAGTACCGCTGGAACCCGCTTATAGCGGGCCAGACGTATCCAGTGAGATTGTTGCCGCCGTCCGTTCCACCGGTGACGTCGGTGGAGAGCAGAATCCCCACGCCATTCGCGTAGAAATGACAGAAGGAATAAGTAGCTGCGCCCGTGTTGTCCTCGAGCCCCTTGTTGCGGTTGGCATACGCCCGGCAGTTCTTCACCCGGATTCCGGTGGCGCTGCCGTCAAAGCGCAGGCCGTTGTAGTTGCGATGGGCATCCACGTTGTAGAAGTTGATCTCTGCAGGACTGGGGCTGGCGCTCACATAGAAGCCATGGGGCAGGGTCCCCGCAGGAATCATTCCGTCGGCGTACAGGTTGGCAATGGTCAGATGATCGGATGCTCCGCCGATCCGCAGCCCATACGCGTCGTAATAGGTCAGCTTGAAATGCTGGAGCTCCAGCCAGGACTTGCCGTTGATGTAAATCAATTGCCCGTTGGTCATCAGCATCGCCGCCACGTTGCCGTAATAGGTGGCCGGATTGCCCACGGAGAAGATGTAGAGCGTGTTCGACATGAAGAAGAAGTCATAGGGAGCAGCGCACTCGTTCTTGGATGTCGTGTGCTTCAAGCCCCAAATGCTGCCCCGGAACAGCACATAGTTCATGCCGGTGGCGGTGACCGTGGCCTTCCAGATGTTTCCCGAATCCAGGGTCCAGCTGGCCGACGGCAGATCGAATGCGCCCGTGATGGTCGGCGCATCTCCGGTCCCATAGGCATCGAACCTGATGGGATTGCCCGACGAACCGCTGGACGGCGGCACCAGGCTCTCCCGCCAGACCTCGCCCCGCTTGAACAGGATCTGGTCCCCCGGAGAGAAGGACGAGCCGTTCACCTTGGCGATGGTCTTCCAGGATGTGCTCGTCGTCTGGCCGTCTTTGGTGTCGTCGCCTGCGGTAGCGTCCACGTAGTAGGTGGTCGCGCTTGCGGTCGTCGCAAGGAGACACAACACCATCGCCGCCAGAATCCGCGGAATTCTCATGCCTGCCTCAATTGTTGAAGGGATGTCAGGGGCTAAAGCCCCCGTGTCTTTCGGGTCGCGTTGCGGCACGGCTGAAGCCGTGCCCTCCCGAAAGTAAGTCACTACGGACGCACCTTCAGGCCATGCAGCGACCGAAGTGCGTCAGTCCACCGTGTACTTCACGACGACGTTCATGCGGTGCAGCCCGGCCCCGGTCGAAACTGTGACGTGGTTGATTTTCTGGCCGACCGCGACGGCATCTTTCCCGCTGGCAAAGGCGGATGAAGTGGCACCGCCGGTCGAGCATGCCAGGTCCGAGCTCAGAATGTTCGCTCCTGCCGTTTGCAGGTTGATGCTGGCGCTGCCGGCGTCAATCTCGCAGTACACCTCCACAATATGCAAGGCCGCTGCCCGGTTGACGTAAACCGAGGGTACCTGCAGGGACATGGTCAGCGGATTGTTGGGGTCGAAGAAGGTGTAGGTGAATTGCTGGGGCAGTTTCTTGGCCAACTCCATGACCGTCCCCGCATTCTCCGACACCGAGACCTTGCCGTTAGGACCGAACCCCAGCTTCGACTTGCCGGATGCTGCCGTCGCCATCGTTCCGTACGACCCTTCAATACTCCACGGTCCGGCGCCGGTGGATTGCAGCGCGCCGGCGACCGTGAGGTTGCCGTCAATCTGCACATCCGTCTTGAATTCCTTGAGGGTCGCGGTCAGGCGCTCCTTCCAGTTAGTCCCGTCGCCGGCATTGCCGATGTAGTTGGTCAGCGAAGCCGGCGCGCCAAAGCTGATACCGACGTCGGAGCGGTCCACCCGGCTGCCCGCGGCATCGTAGCCGATATAAGCATCGTAGATGTCGCTCGTGGGCCGGTTGTTCGCAGTGGCGATGGTCTTCTGGAAGTTGGAGTCGGAGAGCGTGATGATGTGGCCCGGCCCCGTACCCAGCGTCGAAAAATTGAGCCTCCCTTTCAGGTTCGGCCACAGTCCCCCGTCGGCATTTGGCTTGACCGCCAGGATGGTCGCTCCCTGCACCGCAAAGGTTGCCGGTGGATACGAGGACGCCAGGCAGCTCAGCCACAGGGGAGTCCACCAGCCAACGGCGGCGCAACTGTGGGCCATCACGGCCGGTGATTGGGTTCCTTGCACCGCCACAATGCCGCCCTTGATGGTATCCAGGCTGGCGGTGGCAGCGGTGAGCGCACTGTTGGAGTCCTGATCGGCACTGAGGACCAGGTTGCCCGGCCAGAAATCCAGCAGCGGAAAGTAGGCTGGCGTAGCCACGCTATACGACTGCAACGGCGCTTGTGTGTCGGTGAAACTGCAGACACCGTTGGCACACGCCGCAGCCCGGCTGACACTGCTCACCACCGCATAGTTGCCGGTGCCGTAGGGTGCCTGCTCGCGCGGCGCCCCCGCTGCGACGTAGGTCACCCGCAGCAAGTCAAAGCTGCTCGCCCCGGCGATGTCGGGCGCGGTCACGGTGATGTTGCCGGATCCATTGGTCAGGGCCCTGCCGGCATACAGGGGGTTGGAGGCGCCGTAGCTGCCATGATGGGCCACGATGTAGTAGCGGTAATCGGTGCTGCCCGTATTGGCGAACTGGGGCAGGGCGCCGGTCGGAGACTCTCCCGCCCCGATCTTTACCGTACTGCCCTGAGCGATCACACCGGCTTCGCCGATGTTTCCTGCGGGATTCGTGCAGGAACCCACCTCTTCGTAGACATCGTTCAACTCGAATCCGCCGAAGCCGCCCCGCCGCGTGCCCGCGCGCACTCCGTACTGGGCGAAGCCCTGGATTACGCTGTCGGAAATGTTCAGTGTGTTGCCGCTCTGCCAATCCACGCCGTTGCCCTTGCACTGCAGCGAAATGTTCAGGTTCTTCAACCACCCCACCGCGTCCCCATTCGCCCCGAACGGACCGGGCGCATACACCACCGGATTGCAGACCGTGGCATCGCAACGCACGCTGTAGTTTCCCCCGGAACCTCCCAGAGTGGTGTCCAGGCCGTCCAGCAGAAAGGCCTCGTCGCCATCCACCTGCACGTAGCTGCTGAAGTAGGCGCCGCTGGCCGCCACTCGCGTCGTCACATTAAAAAGCCGGGTCTTCTGTGCATTCACTTCGATAAAGGGCTTGGAGCCTCCAACCACCATGGGCCGGCCGCGCGGATTGATGAAGGTAATGTCGTTATACGCGGTGGCGTTGCTGGGATCTCCGACGAACACGCAGCTGTCCGCCATGTAGCACTCAATGATCGAGCCGGAAAAGTCAATCGTCTGGTTGGAACTGCGGATGGAGATTCGGGCGTAAGCCTTGATGTCTCCCGGCGGCGCGATGACCTTGCCGGCTTGCCATGCCGTGGCCCCGTTGGGCAGGACCCGTGCCGCGATCGAGGCTTCCTGCAGTCCTCCCGATGCCGAACCAATCGTGTATCCCGCGGCATGCGGATTTGCGGTGGTGAATTGCAGGGTCCCGGGCTGGCCGTCGCCGTTGCAGGTCCCACCCGTAACTTTCACCGCTTCCGGAGTACCCGTGCCGGCGATGTACGCGTAATATTCCGCTTCTGTGCCCTTGACGCCACCCCCACAGGCAGAGAGGCTCACCGTCTTGTTCCCCGCCGTGCTCAGGTCCGCGGTCGGCGATTGCGACCAGTTAAAATCGGTTGCGTACTTGATCGCCTGCATTCCTGCGCTCACGCCCCCACCCGCTTTGGGCTTGTATTTCCCGCTGGAGGCTTCATAGGTGATCACCTGGTTGTCGCTCGGGGGAGTGGTGTCCACCGCCACGTTCTGGATCGAGGTGGCATTGCTGCTGTTGCCGCCGGCCTTCGGCTTGTACTTCCCGCTGGCCGCTTCGTAGGTGATGACCTGGCCATCGGTGGGCGCGACCGGGTCCAGGGGAACATTCTGTAGCGCGATAGCATTGCTACTGCTGCCGCAGGGCCCCCAACTGGAGTCGCCTTTCAGGCAAGTCGTTTGATCTGCGCTGCCACTGCCCAATTGTCCGGCCGGGACCATTCCGCCCACCAGGCTGGCCCGCACAGCCAAGCCGAGGTCCACGTAGTGCTTTGTGGAGGCGTGGTTGGGGGCGGTGGGGTCTCCGGGCAGCATGAGCGGGCCACTCATGGTGTCTCCGGCCTTGCTCACGTACGAGCCGGCGCCCACGTTGCCCACCATCGTGTCCACGTATTGCTTGTTCACCGCGTCCGCGGGCGATATCGGCGCAGGCACGCTGGGAGGGGTGGAAAACTGCTTCGCGCCGCTGATGGTTTCCGCCCCGCTGGTATGCACCACCACGGCATCGCTGGCCTTGGCCGAAACCGCCGCATCCACGTACTGCCGGGTGGCCATCTGAGATGCCGCACTGCTGGCGCCGGGAGTCGTGCGCACGGCAGCGATGGTCGTGGGCGAGGTCGCGGGCACCACCCAGTACTCGGTCTTCGCCGTTCCATCGTTCAACTGGAACACGACCGTGTAGTAGGTTCCCGCTGGACTCGCACCCAGGTTCGGAACCAGGTCCACCGATAACGCTCCCCCAGGTCCCAACAGCACGCTCTTGGTGCCTGCGGCGACTGCCATGCCATCGGCCGTGCTGAACGTGGGCCACGCAATCAGCAGGGTCCCGCCCGCCGGCGTTCCGTCTGCGCGATACACCACATCCTGGATCGTCGTGGTCGCCGGTGTTGCCGCATGCGCCATCATCGACCCGGCCAACAGCAGCAAACAGAAAAGCCGCCCGGCCGGGCGGCGCGCCTCCCACATATTTCCTCCGTTAGCCATGCGAGTCCGAAGACCAGACTGGGAACCGGGAACTGAGAACAGAGCGTAGATCAAAAGAACCGAAATCCAGAAGCTTTCCCTATCCCCCCGTCCGCACCTGCTGCTCCAGAAACCGCTCCACGCTGCGGACATAGACATCGGCAAAATCCACCACCGGCCGCTTGATCTCGATCAAGTCCAGCGCATCGGACAGGCTCCATCCCAGCTGACACAGGATGGCCAGCGCCATCATGGGTGCGCGGTGCACTCCTGCGGCGCAGTGTACGAACAGCTTCGAGTCTCCGTCTTCCAAGGCGGCCAGCGCAAACTCCACTCCGCGCTGGAATACCTCCGGCGGCTTGGCCTGAAAATCGTCGTCAATCGGGTTCCACAGCACTTTGATGGCGTGCGGCATGGCCAGCTGGGTGTCATCAAACTCAATCTGCATGTCGAGGATGTGGGTGATTCCGGCCCGCGCCACCGCCGCCATGTTTTCCGCCGTCCAGATCCCGCCGCCGACCGCAATCCGGGCGGTCACCCATGTCATGTCCATGCCGGGACTCTGCGCCTCTGCTGAATCGCCCGCCCGCTTCTCGCCAAGCCAGACGCCGCTCTATTCCGTCAATGGCCAGACCACCAGCCATGACTGCATCTCATTCTACGGCATCAGCAACAGCTGCCATGGCTTCGACACCTTGGTCCTTGCTAGCTTCGGTTTCTTTCGGCGGCCCGTCCGCCAATCCCAGCCGGCACAGCAAGGTGTTGGCCAGCGAGTCGTCCTCCGCGGTGTGCTCCTGCTCCACGGCGGGATACAGCCCTGCTACTTCAAACAAATACTTCATGGCCGTGTAGTGCTCGATGTCCACTTCACTGATGACGCGCCGCACCATCTCGACTGCCCCGGCTCCCACCACTTCGCCGATCTTCCTGCGAATCGCCGCCAGATCCACTGGCTCGCGCGCGGTTGCCGGCTCCGAGGACATCTCCAGCAACTTTCGCCCCATCGTTCTTTGCGTCTTCTTCATACAGCCCACTCGCGTGCTCCGCAAAAAATAAGGGCGCGCCCTTTAAGCACGCCCTGATCCAAGCTATGAGTACCGTCTACTGTAACTGCCCTGTCCCCACTCCTAATTTCAGAATAGCATTTTGAACCGGCAAAATGGGACATGCTTCCCAACTTTTTATTCCGTCTGCTCCCATGCACTTGCGCAGGATTGACCGCTTTCTTCCGCTTGACAGGCTTTTCGATCCTGCGGCGGCGCGCGCAGCGGGTTCAATATTCCCCCCTTCAGGAAAATCTGGCTCAATTGGTCGAGCGCTTCTGGGTAGCGGCGGCCCACTGTGCGCCGCCAGCAACCCAGCAGGTTGGCGGTCTCCTCTTGCGAATACTCCTCGAGCCCCATCCTGGCAATCAGTTCCCGGTCAAACTCGGCCAGTTTCTCCAGGCTGCGCTCCACATCGTGCACGAAGATGACCGCATCCTCGAACGTCGAGGCGTGGTACGACGTGACCCGCGTGCGAAAGAACTCCCGTCCCAACAACGAAGGCAGCCTCCCAACCTCAACCGAAAGCCGCAGGTAGCGTTTCAGCAGTCCCACGGTGCGGTCCCGGTACAGGCAAATGTCGGGATCGCTGCTGGCATCCTCTAAGTAGGGGAAATCGTCGGGCGAAGGCCGCGGCCGCATCCCCCTGGTTCGCTGGAGCCCCCCGGCCATGGGCTCTTCCAGCACCACAGCCTCTGCGTGCACGCGGGAAATCACCGCCGAGCTCATGCCTGGCCCCCTTCCCCGCACAGCACGGCCAGGTTCTGGCCCCGCCCCGGAAGGTGCAGGTCATTCGCCGGCAGGCCCAGGGTCCCCTTGCGCCTGCGTGGAATGACCGGCCTCACCATCTTGGACAGGCACGGCGGGCAGTACACTCCGTCTGCTCCCCGGGGCCGGAGCCACAGCCCCCCGCAGCGCTCGCAGTACTTCAGTTCCAGCTCGATCACTTCGACTTCATCCACTTCCATGATTGCCTCCATCGTTGTTCCCGCTCGATGCCTGCGGTGTTACGGATGCGCTAAACACAAAAGCCCTGTGCCGATTGACTCGGGCACAGGGCTCGTTTCTCTTACGACGACCTGTTTTACTTATTTATTTATGATTGCGTTCCTGCTGCCTGCCCTCAGCTGCCAATGGCAGGCTGCCGGCGAAAGTATCCCTCCTCGTAGCCGGACTTCAGCACGCGGCCGTTCTGCACCACGACGCTGACCCGGCCGGTAAAATGGAGCGACCATAGCAGCCGCTCCATGGCCGAAGACAGCACTTCGGCGGAGCGCACCTTGCGGCGGAACTCCCCGAAGTTCCCCTCCTCGTTTTCCGGTTGTGGGTTGGCGTTCATACGTTGGATGACTCCGTACATGAGTTATATCGGTGATCAATGTTATAGCTTTTTGGCGACAGGAGGTCAAGAACTATATTTCCCATTGGATGTTGTACTTGTGTACTAAATAGCAAGAGGCTATAGCTGGATGCTACAATCGCAGCATGAAATTCCGTACCCTGCAGGACAACCTGCGCAAGACCCTGTGGCGGCGCATTGAAGGCGGCGACCTGACCGGCATCCGCCTGGCCGAGCAGACCGGCTTCAAGCAGGCGCACATCTCCAACTTCCTCAACCGCAAGCGCGGCCTCAGCCTCGAAGGCATGGACAAAGTGCTGCAGGTCCAGCGCCTCTCCGTACTCGACCTGCTCGACCCCGGCGAGATCAACAAGCGGGCCAGCATCCTGCCCCCGGCCGAGGACGAGTTCCAAAATGTGCTCCTGGTGGAAAGCGCCGTCGCCGCCGGCGAGCCGCTCATCATGAACATGAGCGTCAAAGACATCCTCAAGTTCAAGAAGAGCTTCCTCCGCCGGTTGCGTCCGGACATGGAGGGCCGCCGCGAGGCCTGGGAGCGCTTCGTGCTCATCCAGGTGGATGCCCGCGAGGGCATGAGCATGTATCCCCGCCTGCTGCCCGGCGCCATGATCCTGCTCGACCGGCACTACAACTCCCTCAAACCCTATCGCAAAGGCGAATCCAACATGTACGCCGTGAACAAGGGCGGATTCTGCACGGTGAAATACGTGGAGGCGGGAGGGAAGCACCTGATCCTGCGGCCGCACAACCAGGCCTATCCCGTGGAAGTGCTGCCGGTGGAAGAAGGCACGTCGGTTTCCGATTATCTGGTCGGCCGGGTCTGCTACGTGGGCATCGAAACCTAGGCGGTGGCGGTCACCTCCACGTCCGCAGCACCCGCTGCAGGATGGCAACCGCCTCGCCCATCGTGGCCAGCTCGTTTTGGCTCAGCGTCCGCAGGTGGCGGGCCAGGTATTCGATCCGGGCCCGGCGCCCGCGCTGCATCAGCCGTACTCCCCTAGGAGTGGCGCGAATCTGCAGGCGGCGGGCGTCGGCAGGATCGGAGACGCGTTCGGCCAGCTTGGCCCTCTCCAGCCCGGTGACGATGCGCGTCATGGTGGGCGGCTTCACCTGCTCTGCCGCCGCCAGCTGGCCCAAACTCATGGGCCCCCCAAACACCAGCACCGACAGCGCCGACAACCGCGCCGGCCCTTCTCCCATCGCCGTGTCCTGCCTGCGCACCCGCCGCAACAGGTGAATGGCCGCGGAATGCAGCCGGTCGGCGATCTGCTCCACACAACGGTCGTGCGATATGCCAAGCCTGCGCTTCATCCCCTCTCCCGCTCTTGGCGGCGGCTGCGCCCACTGGCCGGGAAAGTTTCCCTCTTGACATCCCGGCCCCGCTTATTATAATTCGTTAGCATAGCTAAGTAAATTGCATTTGAGGAATCAGGCGTATGGATGAAGCGGCAGAAGTAATCCAGGCGGTGCAGAGCGGAGACGCGGAAAGGCTCCGCGCCCTGTTGGCGAAGGCTCCCTCCCTCGCCGCGGCGCGCGATCCCCAGGGCGTGTCGGCGATCATGCACGCGCTTTATCGCCGGCGAAAGGACCTGCTTGACTTGCTGCTGGCGGCACGGCCCAACCTCGACATTTTTGAGGCTACCAGCGCCGGCGACCGCGAACGCGTCGCCGAACTGCTCCGCCAGGATTCCGGCCTGGCCCGGGCGTGGTCGGCGGATGGCTTCACTGCGTTGCACTTCGCTGCGTTCTTTGGACAGGAGGCCAACGCGGTGCAGTTGCTGCAGCACGGCGCCGACGTGTCGGCCCAGGCCAGGAACCCGATGAAAGTGATACCGCTGCACAGTGCGGCTGCGGCCCACAGCGTGCCCCTGGTGCGTGTGCTGCTTGAACACGGCGCCCCGCCCAACGCCCGCCAGGAGCAAGGTTGGGCCGCCCTCCATGAAGCTGCGCAGAACGGCGACCGGGTCATGGTCGAACTGTTGCTGAAGCACGGCGCCGATCCGTCCCTCGCCAACGATGCCGGCACGAAGGCGATCGACCTGGCCACCACGAAAGGTCACGCCGAGGTGGCGAAGCTTCTGCAGGGTCCGCGTGTTTGAGCAGCGTGCCTGACGAACCTGGCATCCAAGTCTCCATGCGATGCGGCGTCACCCTTCTGTATGCTCTTGTCGCTCTGGGCGGAATGAGTTTTGCCCAGACAGGGGATCCCGCCCTGGCTCAGGGCTTGATCTTGCTGGAAGAAGGCAGGACCACGCTGGAAGAGAGCTCCTTGAACGCCGCCCAGGAGTACTTCGCCCGGCTGACCAAGCAATACCCCGGAAATGCGACCTACCTCTTTCACATGTCGCGGGTTGAGGCGTACTTGGTCGAATCGCATGCCAGCCACGGCGACAAAGGCAAGGCGGAGCATGACCTCGACAATGCTATTGTGGACGCGCTGCGCTCGATCCGCCTGAATGACAACTCGGCCGACGCCCATAGCCTGCTTGCCGACCTCTACGGCCGCCGCATCAGCCTGGGAGGATTTCTCGCCGGCATACGCTACGGCGCCAAGTCGGCCGCGGAGAACAAGAAAGCGTTGGCCCTCGATCCCAACTCTTCGCGTGTGCACGCCAGCCTGGGCCGGCAATATCTGCACGCACCCAAGATGTTTGGAGGCGACGTGGATCAGGCGGTCGCGAGTTTCCGCAAAGCGATCGAGCTCGATCCCAAGTCCGACGAAGCCTACGTTTGGCTCGCCATCGCCTGCCGTAAGAAGGGGGATTCCGCACAAGCGGACCTGGCGCTGCAGGACGCCTTGCGCTTGAACCCACGCAGCGCCTTCGCCCGGCACCTCCAGACGGGCCGTTGAGAAGTTTGTACAATAGTCCAATCGAAAAGTTGCGACCGGCTCGCATGCTTCAGCCCAGGGCTTGCGGGCGACGACAAGAGCATGGACGACAACGACGACATCCATATTCCTAGTATTCGTGTCCCATCGGAGGCCTACATGGAGGAAGCAGCCGTGACCGGAAGTGGCGCGCGCCGCAACCAAGACATCGCACTCGACCTCATGAAATTCATCGCCATGACCACCGGCTACGGCCGGACCAGTGCTTCGGGAGTCGGGTTCCAGGGCAGCGGCGCCGCCGCCAAACCGGAAGAATATGCCAGCCATCTGCTCGAGCTGTATGGGCGATGCCTGCAGGCGGTGGAGGGGAAGAAATAGAAACGCCGGACCCTCGGGCGGGAGACATCCCAGGTCCGGCGTTGAGGTTGCGAGTCCGGGACAGTTAGCGGCGGCCCTTTTTGCGCGCGCCTTTCTTCTTCTTCACCGGTTTCTTCTTTGCAGCTTTCTTTCTTACCGCCTTCTTCTTCGCCGGTTTCTTCTTTGCTGGCTTCTTCTTGGCCGGTTTCCTTTTGGCCGGTTTCCTTTTGGCCGGTTTTTTCTTGGCCGGCTTTTTCGCGGGCTTGGCCGGGCCGCCGCCCATCGGCTCTGGGGGCGGTGGGGTGGACATCACCGGTTCCGGCTCCGGCTCGCCCAGGGCCGGCATTTCCGCTTCTTCTTCCTCTTCTTCTTC
>Ga0335070_10006212_pt1 | contig 14058 bp, 18 predicted proteins | sample Lox_Sample_13_FD_206722 | JGI IMG/M metagenome (GOLD analysis project Ga0335070, IMG submission 206722) | Soil microbial communities from Loxahatchee National Wildlife Refuge, Florida, United States - Lox_Sample_1.3 | ecosystem: Environmental > Terrestrial > Soil > Wetlands | place: USA... | reverse complement strand
CCGCCGCGAGCGCACCGACCGCGAGCGCAGCCGGCCAGAGGTCGAAGCGCGTGTCGAACAGCGCGCCGAGCGCGAGCGGCGCGATCGCGACGAAGCCGAGTGCGAAGATGACGCGGCTCGACTCGGCGTCGACCGCGTCGAGGACGAGCGCCGCGGCGACGAGGCAGGCGACACCGCTGAGGAACATCACGACCGCGAACGACGTCCCGTAGCTCCAGGGCAGCGCGGCCGGCGCGAGGAACGCGACGAGCGCGGCCGGCGGGTACTCGAGGCGGAAGTCGCGGTACGGGACGCGCCCCGCGGCGATCGCCTGCTCGTCGCGGTGATAGCCGCCGACGTCGGTGAGCGCGCCGCGTGCGTACCAGCCGGCGTGGTGGACGAGCACGAAGGAGCCTGCGAGCAGCGCGGCCGCGACGACGAGGGTCGCGGCCCACCCGCGGCGGCTCACTCGACGTCGAACTCCTCTGCGATGTCCGGTTCCTTGCCGATCAGCTCCAGCAGGAAGCCGAGATCGGGCAGCTCGTCCTCGAAGCTGATCAGTCCGAGCCGCTCCTGCGGCTCGTTCGAGATCCACCGGTCGTCGTAGGCCAGCTCCGGCAGATGCTGGCGCACCTCCGCCAACGTCGTCTTCGAGTCGGCGAGGCTCCAGATCAGAACGCGCGCGATCAGAACGGGCCTCGCGGCTCGTAGCTGCCCTTGCGCGCGCCGATCGCGATGAACGTCATCCCGTCGGGGCCGGCGACGGGGCAGCGCGTCGTCTCCGGGTCGAAGCGCAGCATCGAGCCCTCGCGGACGGGCACCTCCTCGCCGTCGACGCGCCAGATCCCCGAGCCGCGCACGACGACGTTGACCTCCTCCTGCGCCGAGTCCGACTCGTCGTGCTCGACGCCCTCCGCGCCGGCGGGGAGGTCGAACCAGTTGATGCCGAACGCCTCGACGCCGAGCGCGCGGCGCGTGAAGCGGACGGCGCCGGTGCGTCCGCCCGGCTCGACCTCGTCGACGTTGATCACGGTGTAGCCCATCGGTCTCCTCTCACATGCGGAACACGCCGAACGTCGTCTCGGGGATCTCCGCGTTCAGGGACGCGGCGATCCCGAGCGCGAGGACGCGCCGCGTGTCGAGCGGGTCGATGATCCCGTCGTCCCACAGCCGTGCCGTCGAGTAGTACGCGTTGCCCTCGCGCTCGTACGTCTCGCGGATCTCGTCCTCGTCGACGTCGCCGACGATCGAGAGGACTGTCGCCGCCTGCTCGCCGCCCATGACGGAGATCCGCGCGTTCGGCCACATCCACAGCTGCCGCGGCGCGTACGCACGGCCGCACATCGCGTAGTTCCCCGCGCCGAACGAGCCGCCGACGACGACGGTGAACTTCGGCACCGCGGCGTTCGCGACCGCCATCACGAGCTTCGCGCCGTCGCGCGCGATCCCGCCTGCCTCGTACTCGAGCCCGACCATGAAACCGGTCACGTTCTGGAGGAAGACGAGCGGGATCCTCCGCTTGCAGCAGAGCTCGACGAAGTGCGCGCCCTTCTGCGCCGACTCCGCGAAGAGGACGCCGTTGTTCGCGAGGATCCCGACGGGGAATCCCTCGATGCGCGCGAAGCCGGTGACGAGCGTCTCGCCGTACAGCTGCTTGAACTCGTGGAAGCGCGAGCCGTCGACGATGCGCGAGATCAGCTCGCGCGCGTCGACCTGGTGGCGGAAGTCCTCGGGCACGAGCCCGTAGAGCTCGGCGGGATCGGCGGCGGGCGGCTCCGGATCGGCGAGCGCCCACGGCGCGTCGGGCCGTCGCGTGTGGAGGTTGCGGACGATGTCGCGCGCGATCGCGAGCGCGTGCTCGTCCGACGCCGCGTAGTGGTCGGCGACGCCGGAGCGGCGCGCGTGCACGTCGGCGCCGCCGAGCTCCTCGGCCGTCACGTCCTGTCCCGTCGCCGCCTTCACGAGCGGCGGCCCGCCGATGAAGATCGTCCCGGTGCCGCGCACGATGATCGTCTCGTCGCTCATCGCCGGCACGTACGCGCCGCCCGCCGTGCACGAGCCCATCACCGCCGCGATCTGCGGGATCCCCTTCGCGGACATCTGCGCCTGGTTGAAGAAGATCCGCCCGAAGTGGTCACGGTCGGGGAACACCTCCGCCTGGAGCGGGAGGAACGCGCCGCCCGAGTCGACGAGGTAGAGGCACGGCAACCGGTTCTGCTCCGCGACCTCCTGCGCGCGGAGGTGCTTCTTCACCGTGAGCGGGAAGTACGAGCCGCCCTTGACGGTCGCGTCGTTCGCGACGACGACGCACTCGCGTCCCTCGACGACGCCGACGCCGGTGACGATGCCGGCGCCCGGCGCCTGGCCGTCGTAGAGCTCCCACGCCGCGAGCGCGTTCAGCTCGAGGAACGCCGTGTCGGGGTCGACGAGACGGTCGATCCGCTCGCGCGCCGTCAGCTTGCCGCGGGAGCGGTGCCGCTCGACCGCCGCGTCGCCGCCGCCGCGCGCGACCTCGGCCGTCCGCTCGCGCAGCTCGGCGACGAGGGCCGCCATCCGCTCGTGGCGCCGGGAGAACTCCTCGGAGTCGCGGTCGAGCTGCGACGTCAGGACCGCCATCGCACCGGAGCCTACCGTCGTCGTCGGCCCGTACGCTTGTTCGGCATGAGCGTGCCGGGCATCGTCGCGCACCTCGACCTCGACGCGTTCTACGCCGCCGTCGAGGAGCTCGAGGACCCGTCGCTGCGCGACCGGCCGCTCGTCGTCGGCGGCGACCCGCGCGGGCGCGGCGTCGTCGCGACCGCGAACTACGCCGCGCGGCGCTTCGGCATCCATTCGGCGATGAGCGCGGCCGAGGCGCTCCGGCGCTGCCCGGCCGCGGTCTTCGTCCGCCCGCGGCACTCGCTGTACCGCGAGTACTCGCGCCACGTCTGGTCGACGGTGCGCGGGATCGTGCCGACCGTCGAGCAGACCGGGCTCGACGAGGGCTACCTCGACCTCGGCGAGGTCGCGGCCGACTTCCTCGAGGCACGCGTCGTCGCGGAGGCGGTGCAGACGGCGGTGCGCGCGGCGACGAGCCTCACGTGCTCGCTCGGGGTCGCGCCGTGCAAGGTCGTCGCGAAGGTCGGGAGCGACGCGCGGAAGCCGGGCGGCCTGCTCGTCGTCGTGCCCGGACAGGAGGCGTCGTTCCTCGCGCCGTTCGACGTCCGGCGGCTTCCCGGCGTCGGCCCGAAGGCGGAGGAGCGGCTGCGTGTCGCCGGCGTCGGCACGGTCGGCGCGCTCGCGGCGCTCGACGACGCCGAGCTGCGCCGGCTGCTCCCCGGCAGCGTCGGGACGCTCCTGCGCGACCGCGCGCGCGGCATCGACCCGCGCGGCCTCGAGCTCGACGTCGAACGGATCTCGATCAGTGTCGAGAACACGTTCGAGCGCGACCTCGTCGACCGCGAGCGTCTCCACGACGAGCTGCGCGGGATGGCGCGCGAGGTCGCGGAGCATCTCCAGCGGACCGGCCGCACCGCGCGGACGGTGACGACGAAGCTCCGTTACGCCGACTTCTCGATCCGCAGCCGCTCGACGTCCCTCGCTGTCGGGATCGACGATCCGGAGCAGATCGCCGGCCTCGCGTGCCGGCTCCTCGACCGGGGCCTGCGCGACCGCCCCGGCGCCCTCCGGCTCGTCGGCGTCGGCGTCTCCGGGCTCGCGGACTACAGGCAGCTGGCGCTCACCGGTCTGTAACCACGCCGCCGTCGACCTTCGGTACCGTGGGTCCGTGCGCCGCACCCTGCTTCTCGCACTCCCGCTCGCGGCGCTCGCCGTCGCGGCGGCACCGGTGGGCGCCGGCGCAGCTTCGGCGAAGAGCTGCCGGATCGACGTCGTCCACCATCACGACCAGGCCGTGTTCGGGCACTTCCCGACGCTCGCGCTCGCGAAGGCGTACAAGAAGAAGGCTGCCGCGGTCGACTTCTCCGGGCTGAAGATCGAGAACGACGGCTGCGGCGACTTCGAGGTGATGATCGACGGCGCCGACAATCCGGCCGACCGCGGGTCGTTCTCGGTCGAGGCACAGCGGGCTGGGTTCCCGGTCACGTTCCGGCAGCTCGGGCCGGTGCTCGGGAAGAGCAAGGGCAAGACGTACGGCGTGTTCGGCACCTTCCGCACGCTGACCGCCGCGAACGCGCTCGCCTGGCGTCTTGCCACCGTGAACTTCCGCTACATCGACATCGCGTACGCGAACGGCAGGTGGCTCGTCGTGATGCCGCAGGTGCCGATCAAGAACGCGCTGTCGATCGCGCAAGAGGTGAACAAGGCCGGATTCCACATCGCGTTCGAGCCGTGAGATGGGGGAGGACATGAGCACATCGACGAACATGTGGTCGTTCCCGGAAGGGGCGGTCGGCCACGACCAGAGCTGCAAGGGCTACGAGGTCGACGGCACCGACGGCCCGGTCGGCACGGTGTCCTGGTGCGACTACGCGCCCGGCGAGGCGTACCTCGTCGTCTCGTACAAGCACCACCTCAAGGAGAAGCACCACGTCGTCCCCGCGGGCGCGGTCGCGACCGTCGACCACGACGCGAAGACGGTCACGCTGAAGGTCAGCGCCGAGGACGTGCGTTCGACGCCGGAGCACCACGACCCCGAGGGGCAGGTCGACTGGGACCAGGTGAACCAGTTCGAGCGCGGCATGCTCGGCGGCGGCTTCACCTGGCCGTACACTGACGTGTAGCCATGCACGTCGGCGACCCCGAGCGGACGCGCGCCACCGATGCCCTTCGCCGGCACTACGTCGACGGGCGGCTCACGGACGTCGAGCTCGAGGAGCGGGTCGGCGTCGCGCTCGCAGCGCGGACGCGGAACGATCTCCGGGCGTCGCTTGTCGGCCTGCCGCGCGGGATCGCCGTCGACGCGACGGGGATCGTCCGTCGAGCGCTCGTGATCGTCGCCGCGGTCGGCGCCTGGTGCTTCATCTCGTCGCTGCTGCTCGTCGCATTCGTCGCGACGCTCGCCGTCGCCGGCGCGTCGGCGGGCGTCTTCATCGGCTTCCCGCTCGCCTGGCTCGCGCTGACCGCGCTGCTCTACCGCGCGGCGGCGCGCTGAAGGGCCGGACCCGCCTCCAAGCAAGAGAGGCGGCCCCGGCCTGCCGAAGGGATCGGCAGCCGGGCCGCGCGCCTCAAGGGCGTGCGGCGCACCCCGCTTGCTCGCCGGGGCACGCCGCAGCACCGGCACCGCCCTTGGGGGAAGGGGACGGTGCTCCGTCCAGCGTACGACAGCAGGGCCGGGGCGTCTCGGTGGCGGGAGCTCGATGGTGCGCCGCAGTCCCCCGGCGAGCTCCCGCCTCCGTTGCGTGGGTCAGCCCCCGCCGCATCGAAGCCCAGGCTCCAGGCGGCTCGACTGAATCACAGGCCTCGTCGGTTCACCCATCACCCTTTCGAGGGATCCCCGGGACACTTCATCTGACGGCCACGGCCCGCTAGTGTCCCGAGTTGCGTGTCCGACCGGCGCTCGACCGACTCCCCGAGCCTCGCCCCTTCCGCCGTCGGCGAACGGGTGCGGCGGCTGCGGATCGCCCGCGGGCTGACCCAGGCCGAGGTCGCCCGGGACAAGTTCACGAAGGAGTACGTGAGCCAGATCGAGCGCGGCCGCGCGCGGCCGACGCCGCGCACCCTCGACTGGCTGGCCGAGCGGCTCGGCGTCGAGCGCGCGTTCCTCGAGACCGGCACCTCGTCGGAGGAGGCGGACCGCGCGACGGGCCTCGTCGTCCGGGCGGAGGCGGCCGTCGCGTCCGGCCGCTACGACGAGGCGCTCGCGTGCCTCGACGAGGCAGGACCGGCGGATCGGCTGCAGCCCGAGCTCGGGCTCCGCGCGCTGCTCGCGGAGGCGTCGGCGCGCACCGCGACCGGCGAGATCGAGCCGGCGCTCGACGTCCTCGTCCGCGCGCGCGACCTGGCCGAGAGCCCTGCGTTCGGCGACGTCGACCGCGCCCGCGTCCTCTTCGCGATGGGCCGCTGCCGCTACAAGCTCTCGTCGATCACGACCGCGCTCGCGCTGTTCGGCGAGGCGCTCGACCTCGTCCGCCGCTCCGGCGGCGCCGACGACCGGCTCGTGTCGAACGTCCTCCGCTGGCGCTCGCGCTGCTACCGGCGCCAGCGCGACTGGCAGGCGGCGCGCGAGGACGTCGAGCGGGCGCTCGAGCTCGCGATCGCGCTCGGCGACCGGCGCGAGATGGCGCACGCGTACTTCCAGGCGTCGATCGTCGCCGACCGCGACGGCAAGTGGATCCTCGCGCGCTCGTACGCCGAGCGGGCGATGACCCTCTACGAGGAGCAGAACGACCGGCGCAACGTCGGCAAGCTCCTCAACAACCTCGGCGCGCTGAACTTCCTGCTCGGCAACAGCGAGGAGGCGGTGGGGCAGCTCACCTCCGCCGTCGGCGTCGCGCTCGAGACCGGCAGCGACGTCGACGCCGCGCAGGCCGAGTCGTCGCTCGCGCAGGTGCACCTCCGCTCCGGCGACCTCGCCCGGGCGGAGGAACAGGCGCGCCACGCGCTCGCGCTGCTCGCGGACAGGGTCGACTTCCTCGACGAGATCGGCAACACGCAGCTCGTGCTCGGCCGCGCGCTGCTCGGGCAGGGGCGCCTCGACGAGGCGGAGGCGGTGTTCGCCGCGGCGGAGTCGACGTTCGACCAGCTCTCCTCCGGCGGCCACCGCGCGTCGGCGTGGACGGCACAGGCCGAGCTCGCCGTGGTGCGCGGCGACACCGAGCGCGCGCTGTCGCTCTACCGCCGCGCAGCGGAGACGCTCCAGGAGCTGCGGTTCTGATGAAGCGGCTCGCCGTTCTCTGCGCCGTCGTCGCCGCGCTCGCCGGCTCCGGCGCCGCGCGTGCCGTCACCGTCCCGGCGCCGGTGACGCCTCCCGGCACTGCCCTGACACAGCCCGGCGGCCCGTCGGACGGCCCGGATCTCGACGGCGCCTGCCCGGCGCTCGGCATCGCCGGGGTGTCGGACGGCCCGGATCTCGACTGACGCAGGCCGGAGCCGCGAGAGCGGCCTCTCGGGACCCGGCCTCCGTGAACGCGAACGACGGCTGACCCGTGTGCGCGCCACATCTGTCCCGAAGACCGTCGCACGCGACGTGACGCACCCGTTCGCCGGGCAAGTATCGCGGCTAGACCTTCCGATTGCGACCTGGTAATACTCGGCGGGACGGGCGGCCCCGTCCAAATCCCCTATCCCCCTAGGAGGACGGGTTGGCAGTCCGTCGATTCGCTTCGTTACGGAACTCTGCGTGGGTCAGCCCCAGGGAACGAGGTCGCAACGCGACCGATGACCTCCGCATCCGGTCGCATCCGGAGCGGGCCCGTTCCCAGCGCGAGTTCGAAGCGGATCCGGTGTGACGTCCGGGCGCGGCAGCTCACCCTGCAGCGCCCGGATGTCCATCGTCTGAGGAGAGACCCAGCAGGGGCGACAGGACTTGAACCTGCAACCCCCGGTTTTGGAGACCGGTGCTCTACCAATTGAGCTACGCCCCTGGGTCGGCGTCGATTGTATCGGCGCCTCCGCGGATACCCTCCAGCCGGTGGCCGCGCCCTCCCAGCGGAACGCGCTCGGCATGCTCTTCGCGGTGCTCGCGGCGGTGCTCGCGGCCGTCGCCGCGGCGGCGCTCGTCGGGGCCGGGGACCGTCCCGTCGGCTGGGTCGTCGCCCTCGCGGCGCTCGCGATCGCGGGCTGGCTCGCCTCGATCTCGCTCGCGTCCTTCCGAAGGCGCTGAGGAAACCGGGCCTTCGCGCCGTATTCTTCCCCCGTGGCCCGGGCCGACGACACCCAGACCCTCTGGCTGCGATTCCGGAAGACCGGCGACCCGGGCCTCCGCGACCGCCTGATCCTCACCTACGCGCCGCTCGTGAAGTACGTCGCCGGGCGCCTCGGCTCCGGCCTGCCCGCCCACGTCGACGAGGGCGACCTCGTCTCGTACGGGCTCCTCGGCCTGATCGGCGCGATCGAGCGCTACGACCCGGAGCGGGACGTGAAGTTCGAGACGTACGCCATCGCGCGGATCAAGGGCGCGATCATCGACGAGCTGCGCGCGATGGACTGGGTGCCGCGCTCCGTCCGCTCCCGGGCCCGCGACATCGAGCGCGCGATCGCCGAGCTCGAGGCGAAGTTCGGCCGCGCCCCGACCGACGAGGAGATCTCGAAGAAGCTCGGGATCACCGAGGAGGAGCTCGAGGACAGCCTGAGCGAGATCGCCCGCTCCTCGATCGCGGCCCTCGACGAGCTCTGGACGGTGTCCGGCTCCGGCGGCGACCAGATCGCGCTGATCGACACGATCGAGGACACCGAGGCGCCGGACCCGCAGGGCGCCCTCTCGCAGACCGAGATGCGCGAGGCGATCGCCGACGCGATCGCGCGCCTCCCGGAGCGCGAGAAGCTCGTCGTGACGCTCTACTACTACGAGGAGCTGACCCTCCGCGAGATCGGCGAGGTGCTCGGCGTGACCGAGTCCCGGGTCTCGCAGCTCCACACGAAGGCGATCCTGCGCCTCAAGGCGCGGCTCGCCGGCTCCGCCGCCCGGTCGACGCTCGAAGCCTCCTAGCGGCCGGCGCGGCGGCGATAGCATTGCCGCCGAGCCGACCCACGCCAGGAGGACACGAGCCTGATGCCAGCGACCGAGCCCGGGAAGATCCGCAACATCGCAGTCGTCGGACACCGCGGGGTCGGGAAGACCTCGCTCACGGAGGCGCTGCTCTTCCAGGCGGGAAAGACGAACCGGCTCGGGACGATCGAGCAGGGGACGACGGTCGGCGACTGGGACGAGGACGAGCACCGGCGCCAGATGTCGCTCTCGGGCGCGCTCGCGAACCTCGACTGGCAGGGACGCAAGATCAACATCCTCGACACGCCCGGTGACGCGGGCTTCCAGGCCGACACGTACGCGGCGCTCCGCGTCGTCGAGGGCGCGATCGTCGTCGTCAGCGGCGTGATGGGCGTCGAGGTGAACACGGCGAAGGTCTGGGCGCGCGCGGAGGAGTACGAGCTCTCGCGCGTCGTCTTCGTGAACATGCTCGACCGCGAGCGCGCCGACTTCTTCCGCGTCCTCGACGCGGTGCGCACGCAGCTCTCCGACCGCTGCGTCGCGATCCAGCTCCCGATCGGCAGCGAGCACGAGCTGAAGGGCGTCGTCGACCTGTTGCACATGTGCGCGTTCATGGATCCCGCCGGCGGCAAGGAGGGCGGGCCGCAGCCGATCCCCGACGACCTGGCGGACGTCGTCGCCGAGCACCGCGAGCGCCTGCTCGACGCCGTCGTCGAGACGAACGAGGACCTGATGGCGCGCTACCTCGAGGGCGAGGAGCTGCCCGCGGCCGACGTCGCCGCCGCGCTGAAGGACGCCGTCACGCGCGACGAGCTCTATCCCGTCGCGTGCGGCGTCGCGACGAAGAACCTCGGCTCGACCGCGCTGCTCGACCTGCTGGTCGAGGGCGTCCCGTCGCCGGCGAAGAAGGGCACGACGATCGAGTTCGGCGACGCGAAGCAGGCGGTGTTCGTCTACAAGACGATCGCCGACCCGTTCACGGGCCGCGTCAGCTGCTTCCGCGTCCTCGCCGGCCCGATCACCGGCGACACGACGCTCGTCGACCCGCGCACGCACGCGAAGGAGCGGCTCGGGCAGATCCTGCTCCTGAACGGGAAGGACAACGAGCCGGTCGACGCGCTCGGCGTCGGCGACCTCGGCGCGGTCGCGAAGCTGAAGGACGTCGTCACCGGCGACGTGCTCGTCGACCACGAGGTCCCGGTCGAGCCGCCGCACATCGACTTCCCGCAGCCGGTGATGAGCTTCGCCGTCACGCCGAAGGCGAAGGGCGACGAGGAGAAGATGGCGACCGGGCTCCGCCGCCTCAGCGAGGAGGACCCGACGCTGCAGATGCGGCGCGACCCGCAGACCGGCGAGCAGCTGCTCTCCGGGCTCTCGCAGATGCAGGTCGAGGTCGCGGTCGACCGGCTCCACTCGCGGTTCCACGTCGACGTCGAGCTGCACCCGCCGCGCGTGCCGTACAAGGAGACGATCCGCAAGGAGTCGCGTGCCAGGCACCGGTACAAGAAGCAGACGGGCGGCCGCGGCCAGTTCGGCGACTGCGAGATCCGGCTCGAGCCGCTGCCCGCGGAGGACGGCGAGCTCGGCTACGAGTTCGTCGACAAGATCGTCGGCGGCGTCATCTCGCAGAGCTACCGGCCGGCCGTCGACAAGGGCGTGCGCGAGGCGATGGAGCACGGCGACCTCGCCGGCGCGCCGGTGCAGGGCGTCCGCGTCGTCCTCGTCGACGGGATGGAGCACTCCGTCGATTCCTCGGAGATGGCGTTCAAGATCGCGGGCTCGCTCGCGTTCAAGGAGGCCTACCAGAAGGCCGACCCGGTGCTGCTCGAGCCGATCATGGAGGTCGAGGTCACCGTTCCCGACGAGGCGGTCGGCGCGGTGAACGGCGACCTGAACTCACGGCGCGGGCGTCTCCAGGGGATGGAGCCGCGCGGCGGGATGACGACGGTGCGCGCCGAGGTCCCGATGGCGGAGATCCTCACGTACTCGCAGGCGCTGACGTCGATGACCGGCGGCCGCGGCGACTACACGATGCACTTCCTCCGCTACGAGGAGGTCCCGACGCACGTCGCGCAGAAGATCATCGAGCAGACGAAGAAGGAGCGGGAAGAGGCGAAGGCGTAGGGCCTCCGCCTCTCCCTCGGCAAGCTCCTAGCCTTCGGAGTGCTGCGGCGCCTGCCCGCCGCCGCGCAGATGCCGGAGGACGTCGTCGATGTTCGCGAGCTCCTGCTCGAGGTCCCGCTGGTGGGACTCGAGGCGCTCGATCAGCTCCTCGCGCGTGGGGAACGGGCGGAAGAGATGACGGCGCGGCCCGCGGCCGTACCGGTGCTGTCCGTGATGCATCAGTTCACCTCCTTTCGCTGTTCGTACCGTTCGAGAAACCGTGTCGTCCGCTCCTGCGAGCGCCGGAGCGCCTCGATCCACTGGCCGAGGAGCTGCTCGCCGGCCTCGGTGATCGAGTAGCGGCGCTTCGCGGGACCGGGGGAGGTCGCGTCCCACTCCGACGCGACGAGGCCCTCCTCCTCGAGCGCGCGCAGGAGGCGGTAGAGGTTGCCCATCTCGACGCGCTCCTCGCCGGTCAGCTCGGGAAGCCGCTCGAGGAGGTCGTAGCCGTGCGCCGGGCGCTCGCGGAGGAGCAGCAGCAGCGCCGGCTCGTTGAAGCGCTCGACGCGGGCGAAGACGCGCCAGTGGCCGCCGTGGTGGTGGCGGGAGCGCGGCCGTCCGTAGCGCCCTCTCAGCGCGTGCTCCGGACTAAGTGTAAAACACACATGTAAGACACACTAGCGCGCGCCCGGGGCGCAGCGCAAGCCGGATATAGTCGCCGGTGTGCGGGTGACGAAGGTCGGCACGACGCGCGTCTGCGCCATCTGCGAGCGCACGCTCCTGATGGGGGAGAGGGCCGTCCGGTACGCGCCCGAGGAGGGCGCGGAGCTCGTCGACGTGTGCCCGCTCTGCCAGGAGACCGCGCTCGAGCACGGCTGGATCAAGGAGGGGACGCCGACCGTCCCGACCGTCGTCGCCGAGCGGAAGCGGCGGCGCCGCGGCCTCACCGAGCTGCTCGGGTTGAGCCGCGCCGGCGCCGAGGAGTCGCTCGCGCCGCCCGAGCCGATCCTCCGCCGGCTCTCGGTCGACGAGGTCGCGCTGCTCGAGGCGGCCGACCTCTTCAACGCGTCGAGCTACCGGCGCACGGTCGGCGGGATCGCGAAGAGCCTCGGCGAGCCGACGGCGAGCATCGTCGCGCTGTCCGGCAGCGCCGGCGAGATGGCCGTCACCGTCGCCTGGGACATCTCCTGGTACCAGTACCGCGTGACACCCGACTCGGGCCAGCCGGTGCGGCTCGAGCGCCGCGGCCACGAGCTCGACGAGCTCGAGACGAGCTTCAAGGACTGGAACGCGCACGTCGAGGACGACGGCCGGCTCGTCCCCGAGATCGCCCGCCTATAACGACGGGGTCTGGCACAAGCCGGATCCGTCCCTACAATCAGGAAAGCGATGATCTACTGCGTGATTCCGCGGGAGCTCGCCGACGAGCTCTACGACAAGATGGTCGAGTACTACAGGGACAACCCGAACGTGACGGTCATCGTCGACCGCCGCGAGGGGCCCGACCGTCGCACCGGCGACGAGCCCGCCGAGCAGAAGGACCGGCGCCGCCTCCGCGACCGCCGTCGCGCGCGGATCCCGGGAACGTTCCCGGACGTCGACCCGCCCGAGTAGCGGCTAGTCTCGTCGCGATGGCGACGACGGAGACCTTCGAGAGCACGAGCCCCGCCGACGGCGAGACGATCGGCGTCTTCCCGGCGTCGACGCCCGCTGACGTCGACCGCGCGGTCGCGGCGGCGAAGGCGGCGTTCGAGGAGTGGCGCCTCGTCCCGGCGCCGAAGCGCGGCGAGATCCTCTTCAACGTGGCGCGCGTCCTCGAGCGCGACAAGGCCTCGCTCACCGAGCTCATGACCCACGAGATGGGGAAGGTGCGCGCGGAGGCGGGCGGCGACGTCCAGGAGGCGATCGACATCACGTACTACATGGCCGGCGAGGGCCGCCGCCTCTTCGGCCAGACGACGCCGTCCGAGCTCCGCGACAAGTGGAACATGAGCATCCGCCAGCCGGTCGGCGTCGTCGGCGCGATCACGCCGTGGAACTTCCCCGTCGCGATCCCGTCGTGGAAGCTGATTCCCGCGCTCGTCTGCGGGAACACCGTCGTGCTGAAGCCGGCGGAGGACACGCCGCTGCTCGCCGCGTGTTTCGTCGAGCTGCTGAGCGAGGCCGGCATTCCCGCCGGGGTCGTGAACATCGTCCACGGTTTCGGCGAGGTCGCGGGCGACGCGCTTGTCCGCCATCCCGACGTCCGCGTGATCACGTTCACCGGCTCGCGCGAGACGGGCGTCGCCGTCACGAAGGCGGGCGCCGACGGCCTGAAGCACGTCCACCTCGAGCTCGGCGGCAAGAACGCGATCATCGTCATGGACGACGCCGACGTCGATCTCGCTGTCGAGGGGATCCTCTGGTCCGCGTTCGGCACGTCGGGCCAGCGCTGCACCGCCGCGTCGCGCGTGATCGCGCACGAGAAGGTGTACGACGCGCTCCAGTCGAAGCTCGTCGCCGCCGCCGAGAAGCTGCGGCTCGGCCCGGGCTGGGAGGACGACACGGACGTCGGCCCGGTGATCAACCGCGACGCGATCGAGAAGATCCACGCGTACACGGAGATCGGCGTCGGGGAGGGCGCGACGCTCCTCACCGGCGGCGAGGTCGCGACGGAGGGCGATCTCGCGAAGGGCTTCTACTACCGGCCGACCGTCTTCGGCGACGTCGAGCCGGGGATGCGGATCGGGCAGGAGGAGATCTTCGGCCCGACGACGTCGCTGATCCGCGTCCGCGACTTCGACGAGGCGATCCGCGTCTCGAACGGGATCCGCTTCGGGCTCTCGTCGTCGATCTACACGCGCGACGTGAACCGCGCCTTCCGTGCGATGCGCGACCTCGAGGCCGGCATCACGTACATCAACGCCGGCACGACCGGCGCCGAGGTTCATCTCCCGTTCGGCGGGACGAAGGACACGGGCAACGGCCACCGCGAGGCGGGCCAGGCGGCGCTCGACGTCTTCACGGAGTGGAAGTCGATCTACGTCGACTATTCCGGCAAGCTGCAGCGCGCGCAGATCGACGACGCGTGACGAACGTGAAGCTCGTGTGGTTCGTGCCGCGCGAGGCGCTCGAGGCGACGCGCGACGCGGTGTTCGCCGCGGGTGCGGGACGCATCGGCGACTACGAGCGCTGTTCGTTCTACACCGCAGGGACCGGAACCTTTCGCGGAGGCGAGGGAACCTCGCCGGCCGTCGGTGAGGCCGGCCGCGAGGAGCGCGTCGCGGAGCTGCGCGTCGAGACGGTCGTTCCCGCGGACCGCGTGCACGCGGTGGTGGACGCACTCGTCGCCGCGCATCCGTACGAGGAGGTCGCGTACGACGTGTATCCGCTCGCAGAGCTGTGAAGGC
>Ga0335070_10006211_pt1 | contig 14058 bp, 6 predicted proteins | sample Lox_Sample_13_FD_206722 | JGI IMG/M metagenome (GOLD analysis project Ga0335070, IMG submission 206722) | Soil microbial communities from Loxahatchee National Wildlife Refuge, Florida, United States - Lox_Sample_1.3 | ecosystem: Environmental > Terrestrial > Soil > Wetlands | place: USA: Florida... | reverse complement strand
CGAGCCATCAACTCGTGCTCACCAGACTCCTTGAGTTTCTCCAGGGCATAAGCCCGCGTCGTGTTCAGCAACAGGAATCGAGGCGCCAACCCACCGACATCGGCGGCAACGAGCGATCTTGCCGCCAAGTCCAGTACTAACCCGACAAGCTCCTTGCCGGAATGATTTCCATCGCAAGCGACCGCTGCGGCAGCGGCTAGAGTAAATCCACCGACGAAGATGCTCAGGCGGAGAATCAGTGCCCTCTCGGGCGCTGTCAGTAGATTGAAGCTCCAGTCCAATGCGGCGCGCATGGTCCGGTGTTGGCCCAACCCAGCGCGGCGACCGCCGGACAGAATGTCCAAGCTGTTCTCAAGTCGCGCCGCCAAACCTTCGACGCCCAGGAATCCGACCCGAGCGGCTGCGAGTTCGATCGCCAGAGGAATTCCGTCAAGTCTGCGGCAAATCTCGCCGACCATGGCGACATCTTTATCACTCAGTTCATACTCGTCTGCGGCGGCGGCCCGCTCGGCGAACAGCTGAACGGCCGGATAGCGCAGTGCCTCCTCCACTGTCAGCCCGGCACGCGACGGCGGGCTCTCTAGCGGTGCCAAGCGATGCAGACGCTCGCCTTCGACGCGCAGAGGTTCGCGGCTCGTCGCGATGATGTGCACGCCCGGCGCATCCTTGAGAAGAGCTGTAACCACGCTCGCGGTGGCATCTATGACGTGAGCGCAGTTATTCAGAACGAGCAGCATTTTCTGTTCGCGGAGGGCAGCAATCAAATCGGCGAGGGGCTCCTCTACGCTAACTTCGACGTTGACCGTCGCGGCTACAGCGCTCTGCACGAGACTTGGATTCGAGAGATGGGCCAGATCAATCATCCAGACACCATTCCTGTAGACGCTGACCAGGCGATCGGCGACGGCGATCGCGAGCGATGTCTTGCCAATCCCCGGCGGCCCCACGACCGTGAGGAGGCGCTGCGTCGGCAGTTGCGCTGTGAGCTTGGCGATGAGATCAGAACGTCCGATCAAGGGAGCGATCCGGTTTGGCAAATTGCTCTGATAGGTTAGCGGGTCTGGCGGCAAGGACGTAGCAGAGCCACCGTGCCCGATCTTGACCGGCGCTACGAACCGGTATCCCCGTCCCGGACACGTTTCGAGGTAGCGGCGACCCTCGCGCTCGTCACCGAGCGATCGCCGCAGCGCCGAGACTTGGAACTTGAGATTCCCCTCCACCACATGGATGCCAGGCCAGACCAGCGCCAGCAGCTCTTCTTTGCTCACGAGTTCACCGGGCCGTTCGACGAGTGCGATCAGGATATCGAAAGCGCGACTACCAAGACGAACGGGCGCCTCGTTGTCGAGAAGAAGCCGCTGTCTGGGAACCAGACGGAAGTCGCCAAACGTGATGGTGCGCTCGCTTGCGCCAATGGCTGGACTCGCTTGAGGAATGCGCCTACCAACCAATGCATTCAATTTCATGGTTCTCCATGAAGCGGTGTGAGATTGCGAAAGCTTTCTTTGTATTCGGCACTTTCAGACTCTGAACAGAACTCTATCTCCTGTTGGACGATCAGATTGCGGTGGACCATGCGGTATCGCTGCCACGGTTAATGGCGAGTGCCAGGGGCAATCCCGACTACACTGCTGATCGCGATAAGTGATGCATTACTCCGCATATCGCAGGACGCTCTCGAGGTGTCCCTCAGTCATCCGGAATTGCCGAACAATACTGAACCCTTGCCGTCGCGGGCTTGTACGTTACAGAGGAGAGTTATCCATTCTTCATACGTTATTTTTTGGCTGCAGTGGCGTACGGCGCCAGCGCTTTCATTTGAGGAAGAGCGACCGGAATGGAGTCGTCGGCGATAGAACCAAGTGGACGCATGTCTCGGTCCGGACGCTCACCACAGTTTACGGCAATTAACCGGGTCTCACCCCACTTGGCCGATCTTTGGCGTGATGATTGATCGTGGCGATCGAACGCGAGACACGGACCCGGCGTGCGGCGTAACGGGGTGGACGCCTTGTGCAGGCGCCGATCTACGACGAGACCGAGCCGAGTCCAGGCGTAGACGCGACCAGACGGTCAACCGGACAGAAAGAAGGAGTCGTGAGATGGATGAGTCATTGGGCAACCGGCCGGCCGCGCCTACTGGTCGGTCGGCCTCCGCGGAAGCGGCGAAGCCAGACAGCCGCAAGCTGGGCCTGATCATGCTGACCGGAGTCGTCGTTGGCTCAATGATCGGCGGCGGGTCGTTCAATCTACCCCAAAACATGGCGAGTGGGGCCGGGCTGGGCGCCGTGGCGATCGCCTGGCTCGTTACCCTGGTCGGCATGTTCTTCCTCTCAAACGCCTTTCGTACGCTGGCCGACAAACGGCCTGATCTGAAAGCGGGCATCTATCGGTATGCACAGGAGGGCTTCGGTCGTCTTGCCGGTTTCGAGATGGCCTGGGGCTACTGGCTGAGCGCCGCGTTCGGCAATGTCGCTTTCGCCGTCCTCATTATGCAGATTCTCGGCTACTTTTTCCCGGTCTTCGGCGACGGCCGGAATTGGCCGTCGATTCTAGGCGGCTCGATGCTCATCTGGACGATGCATTTCACCGTGTTGTCCGGCGTGAGGCGAGCCGCCGCCCTCAATGTCTTCTCCAGCTTCGTCAACGTCATCACGATCGGAGCGGCCCTGGTCGTAATGGTTCTATTCGTCAGCCGAGGGAACTTTTCCTTCGACGTATGGGGCCAGCAGCAGCAGCTAGGAAGCATCCTGACACAGGTGAAAAGCACCATGCTGGTGACCCTCTGGGTCTTCATCGGTATCGAGGCTGCCGTCGTCGTCTCCGATCGTGCCAGGGTGCCCCAGCAGGTCGGCAGGGCGACGTTCATCGGCTTGACTGTTTGCACGATCCTGTATTTCCTGTTGTCGGCGCTCCCCTTCGGCCTCTTGCATCAACACGAGCTGGCTGGCCTCAGCAATCCCTCGGCGGCGTACATCCTGCAAACGCTGGTCGGTCCTTGGGGCGCCATCTTCATCAACGTCGCGCTGCTCTTCTCAGTGCTGTTCTGTTGGTTGGCTTGGACGATCCTGGTCGCCGAGCTGCCGTTTGAGGGAGCCAAGGGCGGCGTCTTCCCTAAGTTCCTCGCCCGCGAGAACCGACACCATGCGGCAGCCCCATCCCTATGGATGTCGAGCATCGTGATGCAGTGCGCGATGTTCATCGTGCTGTTCGCCCACGACGCATGGATCTGGCTGATCTCCATCGCCGGCGTGATGGTCCTGCCGCCCTATCTCGCCAGCACGGCCTACCTTTGGGTCTACGCCAGCCGGCCCGGATACAAGGGAAGCGCTTCCGAGACGCGAGGAATGGGTATCTGGACAGGCGTCCTCGGTACCGTCTACGCCGCCTGGCTGCTCTATGCCGCAGGGCCCCAGTACCTATTCATGTCGACGGTTCTTTTCGCCATCGGGCTCCCGCTCTTCTGGTATGCGCAGCGCGAGCGCGAGCCAGCGAAGGCTGCCTTCACCAGCGTCGAGTTTGCAGCCGCGGTCGTCCTGGTTGTGGTGGCGATTGCCGCAATCGTTCTATTCGCCACGGGTGTTGTTCAACTCGGGTGACCGTCGCCACTTTCAAACTTGACCGTTTCAATCCGGAGCCGATGAGCAGCACAGGATCAAGGAGCTCTACAAATGCTATATGAGAGAATGTTTCAATTTCTGTTCTGTTCGGCGTCGTTGACCGCCAACACGCCGGAAGGTTGCCGTCTGCGCGAGATTGTCGAAGAAGTCGAACGTCTCGGCTTCCAGCCGGTCAAGACTGAAAGCGCCGAGAGCGGGGAACTGGCGATCAAGATGGACGCTGCCATCGGCTGCATTGTGATCGAATGGGGCGGAAACGAGCGGTTCGGTGGCGTCAGCAAGTTTGTCGCCTTCGTGCGCCAGCGCGGGCTCGACACGCCGATCTTCATCTTGGTCCACGGGCATGCCCTGGAGGAGATATCGGTTGACGTGCTGGGCCAGATCACGGGCTATGTATTCGTCGACGAGGACACTCCCGGGTTCATCGCGCGGAATCTGGTCAGCCATCTGCAGCAATACGCCGACGGCCTCAAGACCCCGTTCTTTGGTGCGCTGGTCGACTATGCCGAGCAGGGCAACCAGGTCTGGACTTGCCCAGGGCACAATGGCGGCGTCTTCTACCAGAAGAGCCCGATCGGGCGGGTGTTCGTTGAACATCTCGGCGAAGCCGTGTTCCGCAACGATCTCGACAATTCCGTGGTCGAGCTCGGCGATCTGCTCGTGCATGAAGGGCCGGCGCTTGCCGCGCAGAAGGCGGCGGCGCGCATATTTGGCGCCGAACGGACCTATTTTGTCTTGAACGGCACGTCGACCTCCAACAAGATCGCGCTATCCGCACTGGTCGCTCCTGGCGATCTCGTCCTGTTCGACCGCAACAACCACAAGGCGGCGCACCATGGCGCACTCGTGCTCGGCGGTGGAATACCCATCTATTTGGAGACGGATCGGAACGCACACGGTCTGATTGGGCCGATCGACTATGATGCGCTCGACGAATCCCGCATTCGTGAAAAGATCCGCAAGCATCCGTTGATCACGGATGGCGAGGCTTGGCGACGCCAAAGGCCATTCCGAGTCGCGGTCGTCGAACAATGCACGTATGACGGCACCATCTACAACGCTGAGATGCTCCTCCAGAAGTTGGGGAGGCTCTGCGATTACATCCTGTTCGACGAGGCGTGGGCGGGATTCCTGAAGTTCCACCCTCTCTTCAAGGGCCGATTCGCCATGGGATTGGAAAAGCTCACGAGCAACCATCCCGGAATCATCGCCACCCAGTCGACACACAAGCAGTTGGCCGGCTTCTCCCAGGCTTCGCAGATCCATGTCAAGGACAGCCATCTGGGGGAGCAGGCGCGCAAGGTTGGGCACCGTCGGTTCAATGAGATGTTCATGTTGCACGCCTCGACATCTCCGTTCTATCCGCTGTTCGCGTCCCTCGATGTCGGCGCGCAGATGATGAAAGGACGGTCCGGCGAAGTGTTGTGGGACGACGCGATTCGGCTTGGCATCGAGCTGCGCAAGAAGCTACGCGCCCTCAAGCGAGAGTTTGATCAGCACTCGGATGAGCAGCGCCGGTGGTTCTTTGACCCGTTCGTCCCCGACAAAGTGCCGGCGGCCGACGGTTCGACCGGTGAGGTCGCATGGGAGGATGTACCGACGGATCTGCTGGCCTCTGACCCTCGCTATTGGGAACTTGCGCCGGGCGCCGTGTGGCACGGCTTCACGCGACTCGCCGACGGCTACGCCATGACCGATCCGAACAAGCTAACTCTGCTGACGCCGGGATTCGATCGTCGGACCGGCGCCTACGGCAAGCATGGGATTCCTGCTGGCGTCCTCGCCGAGTTTCTTCGTGAGAATCGCATCGTCCCGGAGAAAAACGATCTCAACAGCATCCTGTTCCTCCTGACGCCGGGACTGGAGGCGAGTAAAGCCGGCACATTGCTGAGTGCGCTGGTCAATTTCAAGCGGCTTCATGACGACAATGCTCCCCTCGAGCAAGTCATCCCGGCGCTGGTGGCTCGCTACGACGGCCGTTACCAGGGCGTGGGTCTGCGCGATCTTTGCGGCAAGATGCACGACTTCTACATGAAGCACGATACCCAGTCTCTCCAGCGCTCCCAGTTTCGGTCGGAGCACTTTCCGGAAATCGTCATGACGCCGCAGGAGGCCATGCACCGGCTGGTCCGCAATGAGGTGGACTACCTGCCGATCGATCAGGTCGAAGGGCGGGTCGCGGCGACCATGGCGCTCGTATACCCACCCGGGATCGGGGTCATCGTTCCAGGTGAACGCTACGACCAGCGCGCGAAGCCAATGCTCGACTACTTCATGATGTTTCAGCAGGGTGGCAACCAATTTCCCGGCTTCGAAAATGAGATACAGGGCGTTTATCGTGAGCCGCAAACTGACGGCACAATTCGGCTCTTTACCTATGTGGTGCGAGAGTAGCACCAGCCATCGCGCAATCGGCGCTGATCGGAGCGGATAAATGGTGCGGGTCCCCTCGCGGCGAAATCCAGAGCCGCGTACAAATTGCTTGCAGTCTGGGCCGCCTTTGCCGCGGTCTTCTATTTTCACCTATAGCATTTGGCATTCTCGCCTAGCGACCGTCGCTGAGCTGCGCGAACATTGATGGCTTGACACCACAGTGTTCCTTCTTTTGCAGGCGGCGTGCGCCGCATTTGCAGCGGCGCTCGCAACGGATGGATTCGGCACCGCTGCCGAATGATGATCCGGCCGCACCGAACCCGATTGCGAAAGCGCGTTATGGTGAGACGCTCACCACAATTGACCGAGACTAACCGGACACTACCTCAGCCGACCGCCCTCTCGTGCGACGATGATCCGATGAGGTCATCACCTCGAGCGCTGCCAGCGTGCGGCCCATATTGGCCATTAGGAGAGTTAGATGTCAGAGATTGTGGTATCGACCGACATCGTCGTGAAGAAGGAGCGGCCAAGCAAGGTGAGGCTGATTCTGACGAGCGCAGCGCTGCTGACTTGCTGCTTGCCAGCGCTGGCTGAACCACCGAGCGCACCCTCCTACATAGATGACAGCGGTTATCCGGCGGCGGCAAAACAACGGATCCTGCCGCCCATGTTTGCGCAGACTCTTACGAGCACGCGCTTCATTGCCGAGCCCGACAATCCACTGATCACGCTGGCCGAATCCAGCGCGTTCCAGCAGACCAGTGACTACAACGAGACCCGGGCCTACATGCAGAAGCTGGCCGACGCGTCGGGGGGCCTGATTCTCCTGCGCGAACTTCCGGAACACAGCGCCGAAGGCCATCCCATCATGCTGGCCGTCGCCTCGACCGACAAGGACAAGTCTCCTGAATCGCTCAACAGCTCCGGGAAACCCATCGTCTTCGTCGAAGCGGAAATCCACCCCGGCGAAGCCAACGGCAAGGACGCCATGTTCATGCTCCTGCGCGACATGACCAGCGGCGACAGACCGCTCGCCGCCCTGCTGGAGAAGATCAACGTCATCTTCATCCCGACCGTGAATGTCGATGGCGACCTTCGCCGAAGCGTCTACGGACGGATCAACCAGAACGGGCCAAAGGAGACCGGTTGGCGCGTCAACGGCTTGAACTTGAACCTCAACCGCGACTTCACGAAACTAGACAGCGCCGAGATCCGCGACGTCGCCTGGGTGTTCAATACCTACGACCTCAGCTTCTTCGCGGACACCCATTCGACAGACGGCGCCATGTACCCTTACGACAGCTCATACTGCGACAACGGAAACGGCTGGTCGCCGGCGAGCAGCGCGTGGATGGAAAGCAAGATGCGGGCCTCAGTATACCACGAGCTGGAGAGCTATGGGCATGTCGTTCACGAGTGCATCAGCCTCAACGACAGCCAGGATCCGAAGCAAGGCTATTACCCCTACCGCACCGATCTCGCACGCTTCTCCAACCAGTACGGCGACATCCGCAATGTACCCTCAGTTCTGATCGAGCAACACGCTTTGCACCCCTACGAAACCCAGGTTCTGGGCAACTACGTCATGCTCATGGCGATGTTTCGCGTGATTGGCGAGGAGGCCGCGTCCCTCAAGCAGGCGATCGCGAATGACCGTCAGCGATCTCTCGCTCTGCGCGATGTCATACTCACCTGGAAGCCGGGCGAACCCAAGCTCACTCCCTTTACAGTGGGCGGCTATCACTTCGAGCAATCGCCAATCACCGGCGCGAAAACCATCGTCTGGAGCAACGAACCCAAGCAACTCAACGTGCCGGTGACCGATAACTCCGTCCCAGATCTAGTGGTCAAGCGTCCGAAACAGTACGTGGTGCCGGCCCAGTGGCGTGACGTGATCCTGCGTCTGAAAGCTCACGGCATCATCTTGAAGACTCTCGATGAGCCGACTCCCATCGCGGTGACCCTTTACCGGATGGACGACATCACGGTGGCTGGAGGTTTTGAACCCGACCGTGCCGAAAAGAATCAGGTTCCCAGCTACGAGGGCCACCTGTTGGTCAGCGGCAAAGGTAAGCCGTTCGAGCGACTGCAGACCTTTCCGGCCGGTTCAGTCGTGATCGATACTAACCAGCCCCTGGGTGTGCTGGCAATCGACCTGCTGCAACCGGAAAGCCCCGACTCGTTCTGGTCATGGGGCTTCTTCAACTCGACCCTGGTGTCGGCGGAGGAGCCCGAAGAATACGTGATGGAGCCAATGGCGCGACGGATGCTCGCTGAAAGCCCTGCCCTGAAAGCCGAGTTCGAGAAGAAACTCAAGGAGGACCAGGCTTTCGCTCGTGATCCCAGCGCAAGGCTGAACTGGTTCTACGAGCACACGCCCTTCTATGACGTGAACGCATTCGTCTACCCCGTCGGCGCAGTGTTCTGACTCGACGCCTGAGTTATGCCACGGCGCTCTTCGGTCGCAGCCACCCACGGTCGGGTACCGGCTCCAGCCAGCCCGACGACAACACCACCGACCTCGGGAGCCGACTCGCCGCCGTTCGAGCCCATGTACGCGACGTCACGATCTCACTGATTCCGGCCGTTATGGGTCGGCCGAAGCAAAACAGGGAGCGTCTATCAATGGTGAGGTTCAAGAGTCCGCGACTCGGCATGTGCGCACTTATTGTAGCTGACAATTTGAAGGACGAAACGGCTGCTGGCCGCGCCGCTCGATCCCTGGTTGATGAACTGGCAAGTTGCAGCATAGAGGTCATCACTTCGACCTCCGCGGCGGACGCCCGCGCCGTTGTCGCGTCAGATCCCTCGATTCAATGCGTTCTTCTCGACTGGGACCTGGAAGCCGGCATGGGCCATGACGCTGCGGCTTCGGTGCTTACCGCAATCCGGTCCCACAATGCCAGGGTGCCGGTCTTCCTGCTGGCCGATCGCAGCTCGGTTTCAAGCATGTCGGCCGAGGTACTCCAGGATGCCGACGATTTTATTTGGATGCTGGAGGACACGACAAGCTTTGTAGGCGGCCGCATCGCAGCTGCGATCCAGCGCTATCGCGACCAAATTCTGCCGCCCATGTTCTCGGCGCTCGTTCGCTTCGCAGCCATTCATGAATACTCCTGGCACACGCCGGGGCATGCCGGCGGCGCCGCGTTTCTCAAGTCTCCCGTGGGCCGGGCATTTTTCGACTTTTTTGGCGAGAGCCTTTTGCGGTCCGATTTGTCGATCTCGGTCGCGGAACTCGGCTCTCTGCTCGACCACTCTGGCCCCATCGGGGAGGGTGAGCGCTACGCCGCCAGCGTATTCGGCGCGCATCGCAGCTACACGGTCACCAACGGAACCTCGACGTCGAATCGCGTCGTGATCATGGCCAGTGCGACGCGCGACCAAGTGGTACTGTGCGATCGGAACTGCCACAAGTCTGTCGAGCATGCGATGACTTTGAGCGGGGCTATTCCCACCTATCTGATGCCCGCACGCAATCATTACGGGATCATCGGGCCGATCCATCCGGAGATGATGACCAAGTCGGCGCTGGACAAGGCGATTGTCGGCAATCCACTCGTGCGCGCCGGGATCGACCGCACGCCTGTTCATGCTGTCATCACCAACTCCACTTATGATGGACTTTGCTACAACGTTGGCCGGGTCGAGGCGCTGCTCGGTGAAAGCGTGGACCGGTTGCATTTCGATGAAGCTTGGTATGGCTATGCTCGTTTCAACCCGCTTTATCGCGATCGGTTTGCGATGCATGGCGCCCCTGAGGACCACGATGCCAACAAACCGACGGTGTTCGCGACGCAATCGACCCATAAGCTGCTGGCGGCCCTGTCTCAGGCCTCGATGATTCATGTTCGCGATGGGCGCCGACCGATCGAGCATGGCCGTTTTAACGAAGCCTTCATGATGCATGCCTCGACCTCCCCGCAATATGCCATCATCGCTTCGAACGATGTCAGCGCTGCAATGATGGATGGACCGGGTGGCGAAGCATTGACGACGGAGTCGATCCGAGAAGCGGTTGCATGCCGGCAGATGATTGCCCGACTCAGTTCCGAATTCGCCAGAAAGGGAGAGTGGTTCTTCAACGCGTGGCAGCCGGATTTTGTCAGGGAGACAGCATCCGGGAAGAAGCACGCGTTTCACTTGGCGCCCGAGGATCTGCTGATTCGCGAGCCGGAATGCTGGATCTTGCATCCGAACGACGACTGGCATGGTTTTGCCGATCTCCAGGACGGCTACTGCATGCTGGATCCGATCAAGGTTTCCATCGTGACTCCGGGCATGTCGAGGAGCGGCGCTCTCGAAGCGTGGGGCATTCCGGCGACCCTACTGACGGCCTATCTCGACCAGCAAGGCATCGTCGTCGAGAAGACGACCGACTTCACTCTTCTTCTCCTGTTCTCGCTCGGCGTCACAAAGGGCAAGTGGGGTACCCTGATCAACATTCTTCTTGACTTCAAGCGCGACTATGATGCGAACGCCCCGCTGGAGCGTGTGCTGCCCGCGCTAGTAGAGGCGTATCCATCCCGATATCGGGACAAGGGGCTGCGCGACCTGGCGACGGCGATGTTCGAGGCGATGCGGAAGCTCGGCAGCACGGCGCTCGTGGCCAAGGCCTTCTCGGTGCTGCCAGTGCCCGATTTGAGCCCGATCGAGACTTACGAGCGACTGGTCGGCGATGAGGTCGAGCAGATACCACTGGCAGCGATGCCCGGGCGAACCGTCGCGACCGGCGTGGTTCCGTACCCACCAGGCATTCCCCTACTCATGCCTGGGGAATGCGCCGGCGCGGCCGATGGCCCAGTTCTAGGTTATCTTCGCGCGCTGGAGACATTCGATCGGGAGTTTTCCGGCTTCGCCCACGATACGCACGGCGTCGAAGTTGTCGACGGCAGCTATCGTGTCTACTGTGTCTGCCGTGGTACAGGGCGCAAGAACTCGTGACCTTCATTATAGTGCTTCCGGGCTGTGATCCACGAGCGGCGGGCCGCCTGCTGTGTTAGCGCCGTACTCGACGACATATTCGGTGATCGGTGGCTTCTGCGAGTGGGGATTCGCTACGCTGTGTAAGGTTCATCGCCACGAATAAGGGATTCGACAGAACGCTTAACGGAACCGACGTGACCGGCGATCTGATCATTGGCGGCGCATTGACTCTTGGTGTCAGTGCTTTGGGCTGGCTTGTCATTGCGACTGCCCCTACAGCAGATGCTGCCGATGCATCGATCCGGGAGTTCGGAACTTTGTTGACCGTCCAATTTGGGATCGTCGCGGCGCTCTGGTGGAACCAATCCGCCAAGCTCTCCGATAAGGTAGTAGATCAGGATGCGCCGACTCGACAGTCCCAGAAGGACGTGAACGCGATGAACGGCGCCGCCGCGACGTTCACAGCGCTTTCTGTCATCTCCAGCGTCTTTGCCAGTTCGCCATGGAGATCGACAGGCAGTTGGGTGTCCGGTATCGGCGTCCTGCTGCTGCTAACGATGGCCGGTAGCGACGTAAGGCAAGCGGTCCCGATTTCGTTGAAGCAACGACTTCAGCTTAGAGAAATCATCGGATTGCTGTCACTTGCGATTGTCATCACGGCGTTTGTTTGGCATTTGATAAAATGAGAACGGGGCGCAGATGAGGCAGCTTTTCTGCAGGACGTTTGCCGCTGACCCGCAAGATGCGGACCAAGATCTCGAGGGACAAAGAGGAATGGAAATCCCTCGCCCCTTCGAGCTTGGTCAAATCGGAAGGAGTTGCACCGTTGCAGACGAACACGACATGCGCGTCGCCACAGTCGCCGTTTTCCATCATAAAGAATCCGCCTCTGATCCCGACTATGACTACCTTGGGAAAGCTGCGCCCTGACGGCTCTCTGTTCTCGTCCCGGGCCGGGCTCGATCCCGAATCACCGAGCAGGTTGCCGGCGCGACGGGGCATGACCGGCGGGCATCCCGGTGGGTGACTCGGCGGACATGGCAACGCCCGGCGGTTCGCCGAGGTCTGACGGCAGGAAACTCGGCCTGGTACTCTTGGCCGGCGTGGTCGTCGGATCGATGATCGAAGGCGGTGCCTTCAACCTGCCGCAGAACATGGCCAGCGGGGCCGGACTGGGTGCCGTGGCCATCGCCTGGGTTGTCACCCTGGCGGGGATGTTCTTTCTCTCCAACACATTCCGCATCCTGGCCGCCCGGCGGCCAGATCTGAAAGCCGGGATCTACCGATACGCAGAGGAGGGGTTCGGCCGTCTCGCGGGTTTCGAGATGGCCTGGGGCTATTGGCTCAGTTCCGCCTTCGGAAATGTCGCTTTCGCCGTGCTGCTCATGCAGATGCTCGGGTATTTCGTGCCGGTCTTCGACGGCGGCGGGAACTGGCCGTCGATCGTCGGCGGCTCGATCCTCATCTGGGGCATGCATTTCATGGTGCTCTCCGGCGTGAAGCGGGCGGTGGGTCTGAGCGTCTTCTCGACCGTGGTCAACGTCACCACGATTGCCGTCATCCTGGTGGTGATGGCGATCTTTGTCCGCAAGGGAGAGTTCGCTTTCGACATTTGGGGGAGGCAGCAGCAACTGGGAAGCATTCTCGCCCAGGTAAAGAGCACCATGCTCGTCACGCTCTGGGTCTTCCTCGGGATCGAAGCCGCAGTGGTCGTGTCCGACCGCGCGCGCAGGCCGGCGCAAGTGGGCGGCGCAACCTTCATCGGTCTCACTGTCTGCACCGGCCTCTATTGCCTCCTCTCTGTACTGCCCTTCGGCATCATGCACCAGAAGCAGCTCGCCAGCCTTCAAAGTCCGTCGGCGGCCGCCATTCTTGAATCCCTCGTCGGCCATTGGGGTACGATCTTCGTCGATCTGGCGCTGCTCTTTTCCGTGCTGTCCTGTTGGCTGGCCTGGACAATCCTGGTGGCGGAACTGCCCCATGAGGGGGCCAAAGGCGGTGTCTTTCCCAGATTCCTCGCGCGGGAGAACAGGCACCACGCCGCGGCACCGGCGCTCTGGATCTCGAGCATCGTCATGCAGATCACGATGTTCGTCGTATTATTCGCCCACAATGCCTGGACGTGGCTGATTTCAATCACCGGCGTGACCAGCTTGCCGCCTTATCTCGCCAGCACGGGCTTCCTTTGGCTCTACGCGAGGAAGCCGGCCTATCGATCGATTGCGACCGAATCTCCCGGCGTCGCCATCTGGACCGGCTTTCTCGGGACGCTCTATTCCGCCTGGATCCTCTACGCGGCGGGCCCCGAGTTCCTGCTGATGTCGACCATCGTCTATGCCGTCGGATTGCCGGTGTTCTGGTACGCCCAGAGGGAACAGGCGCCCGACCGGCCAGTCTTCACCAGCATCGAACGGACTGCCGCCATAGCGCTGGCCATCGCCGCGATCGCTGCCACGATCCTGTTCGCAAGAGGGATTGTCGTCATATCCTGAGCATTGGACCTGCGCCGGTTTACGGGATCAACAACCAAAGACGCCTAAGGTAGGTCCGGCTTCCGACCGACCGCTGCTAATGAGCATTTTGAGCGATGGGGATAAGCCCGCTCGGCAGACGTCCGCAGCCTTTCGATTCGATGCACCAGCCTTTGAAATTCCGCCTCTGCGTCTCTGAACCAGTCGGCCGACCACACCCAGTGGATACTCCAGCCAAGCGGTTCAAGCACCGTCTGGCGCAGCCGATCGCGGTCGCGCGCGACCTTCGAAGAATGATAGGTCGCTCCGCCCGCTTCACCGCGTCGATGTCGTCGAAGCACAGCTCGCCCGCCATCCTGCGCATCGGCCGAACCTTGAGATCCAAAGACGCCGCCTCGCGGACTCACGCATCGAGGACGCCGGCCGCCGCTGCTTGCGCGTGCGCGACGCCACGTCAGCGCGGCGCATCGGACGGAGCGTGTGCCGGCGACGGCAACCAGATCTGGTCGATGGACTTCGTTTCTGATGCCCTGTTTGACGAGCGCCGGCTCAGGGCGCTGACGCTGCTCGACGTGTTCACCCGCGAGGCGCTTGCGATCAAGGTCGACAAGGGCATTACCGGCGAGCAGGTGGCGACCATCCTCGATGCTGTACTGACGATGCGG
>Ga0335070_10006209_pt1 | contig 14060 bp, 14 predicted proteins | sample Lox_Sample_13_FD_206722 | JGI IMG/M metagenome (GOLD analysis project Ga0335070, IMG submission 206722) | Soil microbial communities from Loxahatchee National Wildlife Refuge, Florida, United States - Lox_Sample_1.3 | ecosystem: Environmental > Terrestrial > Soil > Wetlands | place: USA... | reverse complement strand
CCTCCCGCGCCATCTTGCGGCGGTGGATCTTGTCCTCGATCCAGGCGTAGCGCCGCATGAGCGCCTCGACCAGCTCCACGTAGGCCGCCTGGTCGGCGGTTACCTGCGCCTCCCATGACTTCTCCAGCGCTGCGTCGCCGATGATGGCAGGCGGCATCACGAACGCGGCGCTGGACTCGTCCACGTAGCGCTGGCTGAGCTGGCTGTAGCCGAACCCGGCGCGGTGGCGCACCAGCTCGTGCGTGCAGGAGCGCGAGATCCCCTCGATCAGCAGGACGTACACGGCGTGCTCGAGAACCGAGCCGTGCCCCTGCTTCTTGATGTTCTCGAGGTAGTCCGCGGTGGATCGCCTGGCCGGGTTGGCCTGGCTCATGTAGCAGAGGCGGCCGGCGAATTCGGCGAGCTTCTCGCCGTCGCTCGCCTCGCCCACCCACTGGACCGCCAGGTGCGGCGGCTCGATGAACTGCGGTCGCGCGAGCAGGGTGACGATGGGTTCGCGGAGGATGAGCATGCGGGGTGCCGGGTGTCGGGTGTCAGGGCGTGGGCGCGAGGTCGAGGCGGAAGGTAGCCCAGGTGGCGCTCTTTTCAATGTCGCGCAGGGCCTGCGCGATCCCGGGCTCCAGCGGCGGCGCCTCGCCGCCGACCTTGAGTGATGTGCCCGACAGCGGCGCGGCGCCCAGCTTGACGCCGGGATTGAGGATGCCGGCCGGGTCGAAGGCGCGCTTCACGCGAGCGCACAGCTCGACATACGCAGCGCCGTAGAGGCGCTCCAGGAACGGGGCGCGCAGGCGTCCGTCGCCGTGTTCACCCGCGAGCGTGCCGCCGAGCTCTGCCAGGAGGCCCGAGACCTCCTCGAGCAGGCTGGCGAGGCTCACGCCCAGGTCGGCGCGGCCGACGTCGGCGAGCAGGTTGGCGTGCACGTGGCCGTCCCCGGCGTGCCCGAAGATGACGATCTGGAAGCCGTGGGCGGTCGCGAGGCGCCTCAGGCCCCTGATGTAGTCGCCAAGCCGGGGACGCGGGACGCAGCCGTCCTCGACGACCTGCAGCGAGCGCAGCGTGCCGGGAAGGGCGGTGAGCAGCGGGCTGGCCAGGTGGCGCGTCTCCCACAGCCGGCCCGAAGACGCCGGATCGTCGGCATGCACCACGCTGGCGGCGAAGGGCGCGAGCGCGGCCTCCGCGGCGCGCCCGTCGTGCTCCAGCTCGACGAGCAGCATCGCCTCGGTGTCCCCGGGCAGACGGTCCGGGACGGCGGCGCGCACGAAATCCAGGTACGTGCGGTCCAGCAGTTCGACCGCCGAGGGCGCGAAGGGATCGAGCGCGTCGATCGCTGGCGCCACGTCCTCGAGGCTGCGCAGCGTGATCAGCAGGGTCGAGACCGCCTCCGGGACGTCCGCCAGGTCCACCTCGACGTGGGTCACAATGGCGAGCGTGCCTTCGCTGCCGACCAGGAGGTTCCGCACCCGCGGCAGGTCGTCCGGGAAGATGGCGTAACCGCTCGAGTTCTTCCGGGTGCGCGGCCGCAGCCGCGCGAGTTCCTCGCCGCGGCGGTCCAGCTCGGGCGCGACATCCTCCCAGAACCGGTGTTCGGCGCTCGTCGAGGCGTGCCGGTCGTCTCCCGAGGTGGCGCGGCCCGTCTCGCCGTCGGCCGTGACGAAATCGAGGGTGCGGACCCAGCGCCGCATGGCGCCGTACTTCACCGTGTGCGCGCCGGCCGCGTTGCAGGCGACCATGCCGCCGATGGTGCAGAAGGCGCCGCTGGAGGGGTCGGGTGGCAGGCGCAGGCCGTGTTCCCGCGCGGCGGTGTCCAGGTCCCGGTAGATGACCGACGCGCCCGCGTGCGCGGTGCGCGCGTCCGGATCCACGACGGCACGCTCCGGGAACGCGCGGGAGAGATCCACGAGGACTCCGGGCCCGACGTTCTGGCCCGCCATGGCGCTGCCCGATCCCCGCGGCGTGAGCGTGGCGCCGATCTCGCGGGCCCAGCGCACCAGCCGGACGACATCGTCCGTGCCGCGCGGGACCGCGATCGCCACGGGAACGATGCGGAAGACCCCGGCTCCTTCGGCGTATGCCGCGCGCGCGGCATCGTCGGTGCGAAACGCGCCGAGAAATCCCGGTGGTGCACGCATGCGCAAGAATATAGCGGGCATCCGATCGCCTCCGGCGGGGACGCCTCCCGGCTGACGAGGGGTCCGCCGCCGTTCCCGGCTGGTGCCTTGACACGGGAATGGGCCGCGGTGATGCTCCCCGTGATCCATGGCCACCAGCGTCCGTTCCCAGAAGGCCGAGCTCATCCACGTCGAGGTGGACCGCCGCCTCGGTCACGAGTGGGATGAGTGGAACGGCAAGCCCCTGCCGAACCGGGGCGACTTCTCGGCGCCCCCGAGACGGTTCTTCTGGTGGGCCGCGCTCGCGATGAGCGTCGCCACCGGCCTGGGTTACCTCGCGTGGTACCTCCTCGCGCCGCGTCTCGCGGCGCTGTGGTCCCCGCTGAACGTGGCCGCACTGCTCGCCCTTGCCGCCGTCTCGGTGCTCGTGTGGGTGTGGTTCGGCCTGCTGGCGGCGTCCTTCTACGGACCGGTGCTGCTGCTCCCCGAGTTCCTGGCCGAGCGGGGGCCGTTCCTCAGGCTGATGGCGTGGACGAGCCGGATCGCGCGGCGCTTCGGTGCGCGGGACTGGGTCGAGCACGCGTCCGTCGAGGTGTACAACGACCTGGCGGCGCGGCGCGGGCGCAAGGTGGGCAAGGGGGAGCTGCTGGTGCTGATCCCGCGCTGCCTGTCGAAGGGGACCCTCGACGGCGTGCTGGAGATCGCCGGGCGCTACGAGGTGCCGGTCTTCGTGGCGACACGGGGACAGCTCGCGCGTCGCGCCATCCGGGAGCGGCGGCCTCGCGCCGTCGTCGCGGTTGCGTGCGAGCGCGACATGGTCACCGGGCTGCACGACGTGGCGGCGAAGGTGCCGGTCCTCGGGCTCACCATGCAGCTGCCGGCGGGGCCGTGCAAGGACGCGGTGATCGACATGGAGCGCTTCGAAGGCTTCGTGCGGAGCTTCGTCGAGAACGGCCGGTAGCTGGCCCTCAGCGCTGGGTCGGCGTCGGTGTCGAGGGCTGGACCACGATCGGCACCGCGCCGGCCGCCTTCAGAATGTCCTCCAGCAGCACGCGTCCCTCATGACCTTCGGGCGCCATCCGCTCCAGTTCCCGTTCGGGCACGCTCGGGTCCCACGCCGTCCGCAGCGCGCACTCCGCGATGACCCGTGTCTTGCCCTGTACCGGGTCCACGCGGAAGCGCAGCTTCACGACGCGATCGAAGTTCCGGAACGGCTCGGCGACGCTCCGGTGAGCGTCCAGGTCGAACCACCGGGTCTCGAGCCAGCCCTCCGTCGGCGCCTCGGCTAGGACGCCGAGGCCGCGCGCGCGCACGACCGAGTCGAGCGCCGCGACCAGCACCACCGGTGCGGGCTGCACCGTGAGCTGGACTGCTCCCTCGACCGGCCGCTCCTGCGGGCGGATGCCGCCGAAGGACGCGCACGCCGCTGCGACCAGGCACGCCGACGCCAGCAGCGCGGCCGAGGTCATGATCGACACGAGGTGCGGCCAGGCAACTAGAGCCCCAGAGAGGTCAGGGCCGGCGGAGTGGCGGAGTAGTCGTAGAAGCCCCGGCCGCACTTCTTTCCATAGTAGCCCGCGAGCACCATCCGCTTGAGCAGCGGCGGCGGCGCGTAGCGGGCTTCGCGATACTCCGCGAACATGATCTCCGCGATCTTGTACGTGGTATCGAGCCCGACGAAGTCGAGCAGCACGAACGGACCCATCGGGTAGCCGCAGCCCAGCTGCATCGCCTTGTCGATGTCCGGCACGCTGGCCACGCCGTGCTCCAGCTGGCGGATGGCGTCCAGCAGGTAGGGCACCAGCAGCAGGTTCACGATGAAGCCCGAGTTGTCCTTCGCGCTCACCGGCTCCTTGCCGAGCCGCTTCGCGAAGGCGAAGGCGCGCTCGAACGCCTCGGGCGACGTCGTCACCGTCCGCACGACCTCGACCAGCTTCATGAGCGGCACGGGGTTGAAGAAGTGCAACCCGACGAACCGGTCGGCGCGCTTCGTCGCGGCGGCCATGGCCGCGATGGTCAGCGACGACGTGTTCGAGGCGAAGATCGTGTGGGCGGGGCAGAGCGCGTCGAGCTCCTTCCACAGCGTATTCTTCAGCTCCAGGTCCTCGGTCACGGCCTCGATGACAATGTCGCAGTCCTTCAGGTCGGCGACGCTGGTCGTGAACCGCAGCCGCGCGAGCGTGGCGTCGCGCGCCGCAGCGTCGAGCCTCCCCTTGTCCACGAGCTTGGCCAGCGAGGCCGAGATGCCGGCCCTCCCCTTCTGGAGCAGCGCGTCGCTGACCTCGCGGACGACGGTGGTGAAGCCTGCGGCGGCGGCGGTCTGGGCGATGCCGCTGCCCATCAGGCCGCAACCGAGGACGCCGACGGTCTTCATCTCGGTCGCCATGGTTCCGGTGGTTAGGGTTTGAGGCGCATGCGCCGCACGTCGGCGCCGTCGGCGATCGCGTTGCGGATTTCGACGGCGATGTTGAGCAACCCGCCCGCGACGCGGTCCGGGACGGCGTGGCGCGGTCTGATTTCGCCGTACTCGAGGCGATCGAGCACCTGCTCGAGGGCGAGCTGCATCTGCTCGCTCCGGGTCTTCTGCATCCGGCCCGCCAGTGGCGGCGCCGCGACCGTCGCGCCGAGCAAGACGGCCCCAAGACCGATCGAAACGGGTGCGATCACGACGGCGCCGGCGAGCGTCAGGGCGAACCCGCCGAGTACCACGAAGGTACCGCTGCTGGCCACCGCGGCGCGGATCGCCCCGTCCCGCAGCGGCGAGACGTCGGCCGCCAGTTCGACATGACAGTACCCGGATTCGAGCTGTGTCACGCTCACCGTCACGTCGAAAGCGCGCGCCAGCTGGTACTGCCGGCCTCCCACGCCGAAGCCGCGCTTCATCTCGGCGAAGAACCCGCGCTGCTTTTCCCAGACCGTGCGGTCGGGCAGGCGCCGCTTCACCGTGAGCGCTTCGCTGTCGATCATCCACCGATCGAGCGCGGCCTCGATCTGCGCTTTGTCACCCGGCACCACGCGCCCGGCAGCGACGATGCCCGGGCCGAACCACCTCGCGAGGAAACCGCCTTCCGCCGCGCGCGCGCCGGCCCCTTCCTCGTACATCGCCTGGCGCAGGAACCGCCCGTCGATCCCGACCTCGGCGCCGACCTTCAGCAGATCCTGCTCGGTCAGCCCGTCGCCGGTGTCCATGTCGCCCGCCTGCAGCTCCGCGGCGCGCCGGATGATCCGCTCCAGCGCGTCGCGGTCGATGCGTCGCTGCGGCAGGTTGTCGGCCATCAGCTCAGCCGCGCCGCTCTCCCGCGCCCTCGCGGGCGGGCGGCAGCGCCAGGTCCGGGGCCGGCTGGTTCAGCGCCGGGCGCGCGCCCGTCGTGACCGCGGGCGGGGCCGGGGCCTGGGCTCCGGCGCTGGCCAATCGCGCCGCCCCCTCGATGAACGGCTTCAGGAGGTCGATCGGCAGGGGGAAGATCATCGTCGAGTTGTTCTCGGAGGCGACTTCCGCGACCGTCTGGAGGTAGCGCAGCTGGATCGCCGCCGGCTGGCCGCCGATGATGCGTGCCGCCTCGGTCAGCTTCTCGGAGGCCTGGAGCTCGCCCTCGGCGTTGATCACCTTTGCCCGCCGCTCGCGCTCGGCCTCGGCCTGCCGCGCCATCGCCCGCTGCATCTCCTTCGGCAGGTCCACGTCCTTCACCTCGACCGCCGAGACCTCGATACCCCATTCGTCGGTGCGCTTGTCGATGATCTCCTTCAACGTCTCGTTGATCTTCTCGCGCTCGGCGAGCAGCTCGTCCAAGTTGTGCTGGCCGAGCACAGCCCGCAGCGTCGTTTGCGCGAGCTGGCTCGTGGCGTAGAGGTAGTTCTCGATCTGGATGATCGCGGCCGCCGGATCCTTCACCTTCATGTACAGCACCGCGTTCACCTTGACCGACACGTTGTCGCGCGTGATCACGTCCTGCGGCGGGATGTCGAGCGCGATGACCCGCAGCGACACGCGGTGCATGTGCGCGACGAACGACGGCAGGAACTTGAGCCCCGGGCCCTTGGTGTTCCAGTAGCGGCCGAGAAAGAAGGAAACGCCGCGCTCGTACTGCTTGATGATCCGCAGGCTCGAGAGGCAGTAGGCCGCGGCGACCACGACGAGCAGCTCGAAGATGCCGAAACCGGGAGGCATGTGTTCCTCCTACTTCGGGAAAGCTTCGACCAGGACGGCGATCCCCTGACCGCCGCCGATGCAGGCGCTGCCGATGCCAAGCGTCCCGCCGCGCATCCGCAGCGCGTGCAGGAGATGCAGGGTGATCCGGGTCCCCGAGGCGGCGAGCGGATGCCCGATCGCGATGGCGCCGCCGTGCAGGTTCGTCCGGTCCCGGGGCAGGCCGAGCTCCTTCTCGACCGCGACGTACTGCGGCGAGAACGCCTCGTTCACCTCGATGAGGTCCACCCGGTCGACGGGGACGCCGGTCTTCTCGACCAGCTTGCGGATCGCCGGCGCCGGGCCGATGCCCATGAAGCGGGGCTCGACGCCGGCGACCGCCCAGCCCACCAGGCGGCCGAGCGGCTTCAGCCCGCGCCGCTTCGCGAAGGACTCCGAGGCGATCACGACGGCGGCGCCGCCGTCGCAGATGCCGCTCGCGTTTCCGGCGGTCACGAAGCCGTCCTTCTTGAAGTAGGGCGGCAGCTTGGCGAGGGCCTCCAGCGTCGTGCCCGGGCGCATGTGCTCGTCGGCGCGGAACGTCACCGTCTGGCGGGTCTTCGGGTCCTTCACCGGCAGGCCGACGATCTCGTCCTCGAAGATGCCCTCGTCCCAGGCGCGCTTCGCCATCCGCTGCGAGCGCTCCGCATAGGCATCCACTTCCTCGCGCGTGAGCTGGTACTTGTCCGCGAGGTTCTCGGCGGTCTCCGCCATCGAGAAGCCGCACTGCGGATCCTTCAGCGACTCCCACAGCAGGTCCTCGAGCTGCGCGGCGGGCCCGAGCCTCAGGCCCCAGCGGGCGCCCCGCACCACGTGCGGCGCCTGGCTCATGGACTCGCCGCCGCCGGCGAGGACCACCTGCGACTCGCCGAGCAGGATCTGCTGCGCGCCCTGGGTGATGGCCTCGAACCCCGAGCCGCACAGCCGGTTCACCGTGAGGGCGGGCACCTCGACCGGCAGGCCCGCCTTCAGCGCGACGTGCCGCGCGAAGTAGATCGCGTCGGCGGAGGTCTGGAGCGCGTTGCCGAACACCGCGTGGTCGAAGTCGGCAGGCGGCACGCCGGAGCGCGCGATGGCCTCCTTCGCGGCGGCAGCGGCGAGATCGATGGCCGACCAGTCCTTGAGGGTGCCGCCGAAGGTCCCGAACGGCGTGCGCACGCCGCTCAGGAACACGACATCCACGTCCTTGCCCTGCGTCTTCATGCGAGGAAGTGCTCCGCGGGTTCGGGGTGTTCAGCCCCGAATTATGGCGAGGCTAGACCCGCTCGGCCACCCACTGCGCGGCCTCGCGCGTACCGGTCGTGCCGCCGAGGTCGGGAGTGCGCACGCCGGCGGCCAGCGCCGCCCGCACCGCCTGCTCGAGCGCGAGCGCCGCGTCGGCCTCGCCGAGGTTCTCGAGCATCATGGCCGACGTGAGGATTGCCGCGAACGGATTGGCGGCGTTCTTCCCGGCGAGCGGCGGAGCGGAGCCGTGGACCGGCTCGAACAGGCCGACGCGGCCGGGGTGGAGGTTCGCGCTTGCCGCGAGGCCGAGGCCGCCGACCAGGGCGGCGCCGAGGTCCGAGAGGATGTCGCCGTAGAGGTTGTTGGTGACGATGACCTGGAAGCGCTCGGGCTTCAGGACCAGCTCCATCGCGAGCGCGTCCACGTAGCGGTGCTCCGCCGTGATGCCCGGGTAGCCGGCGGCCACGCGCTCGAACGTCTCCCGCCAGACACGGTGGGCGGGAACCGCGTTCGACTTGTCGCTCATCGTGACCAGCGTGCGGCGGTGCGCGTTCGCGTGCTCGAACGCCGCGCGGATGATGCGCTCGACGCGGGGCCGCGTGTTCACCTCTTCGGCGACGTACTCGTCGCCCTCGATGCGGCCGCGCGCCAGGTACATCCCCTCGGTGTTCTCGCGGAAGATGACGAAGTCGATGTCGCGGCCGTTCAGGCGCAGGGGCGTGATCTCGGGGTGCAGCAGCCGGACCGGCCGCAGGTTGATGTAGAGGTCGAGCCGGAACCGCAGGCCGAGCAGAATGTCGCGCGCGTGCTCGTTGCCCGGCACCCGCGGATCGCCGACGGCGCCGAGCAGGATGGCCTGGACGTCGTTGCGCAGGTGCTCGAAGGCCGGCTCGGGCAGCGTTTCACCCGTGGCGAGATAGTGCTCGGCGCCGTAGGGAAGCCGCTCGATCTCCAGCGTGAAGCCGAAGCGGCGCTGGACGCGGGTGAGCACGTCGAGCGCCGCGTCCACGACCTCGGGGCCGATGCCGTCGCCCGGGATCGTCGCAATGCGGTACAGCCTCACCCGAGGCCTTTCACCTTCTGGCCGCAGGTGATGCAGAACAGCCAGCCCACGTCGAGCTCGGTACCGCAGGTCGGGCAGTGCACCACGCCGACGTTCTGGCCGCAGTGCGGGCAGAACAGCACCGCGCGGCCCACCGGCAGCTCGTCGCCGCAGTAGGGGCAGGGGGCGCTGACCGGCGCGACCTCCCGGGGCTGGGCGAGCGGCCTCGCCTCGTCGGCGGCTTCCTCGAGCATGAAGGGCAGCGCCTCGCCGGCCGGCTCGACGCCGTCATCCGCCGGCGCCTCCTCCACGGCCCGCTCGGCGACGGACTCCTCCGGCGCGAGGTCGCCGGCCGTCGTCGGCCCCTCCTCCGGCATGCCGAGCGCCACGGCGACCTGCTCGGGCGCGAGGAGCATCGTCGCATCGTGGAACTGACGGAACAGACCGATGTCCGGGTTGTTGCTCTCCAGCTCCTGGGCGAGCGCCGCGCGCACTTCCTCGGGAAACGTCGTTGCGTAGTCCCCCTCGCCGGCGAGCAGTCGCAGGACCGTCAGATCATAGTCCTCTCCCGTGTCCACGCCGATGGCCAGGCGGTGGGTGCGATAGGGAACGAGCCGCTCGTAGATGTCCACCACGGGCACCGGTCGGTGCAGGGCGGCCGGATCCAGTGCCTGCAGGTTCGCCACCAGGCATCGGAACAGGCGGTCGAGCGCGTCTCCGGGAACGGTGGGACCGGTCAAGGCGAGGTCTCGCGGAAGTAGCGCGGCACGTTAGGCAGGCGGCGATGCCCCTGTCAAGCAGATTCCCCGGCGGCGTCCGGGTCGTAGTCGAGGTAGCGCCCGCGCTCGCGCTCGAGCGCGAGCCAGTCGAGGAAGCCGGAGGTCGCCAGGCCGCCCGATTCCCGCTGCTCGCGCGCCGCGCGCGTGGCCAGGTAGTCGGCGTATTCGTTCTTGGCGTGGCCGGCGTGGCCGCGGACCTTGGCCCACCGGATGTCGCGACCCTCCGCGAGGGAGACCAGGCGCTGCCAGAGGTCGAGGTTCTCGATCGCGCCGCCTTTTCGGCGCCAGCCGCGCGCGCGCCAGGCGGGGACCCAGGCATTCATCCCCAGGACGACGTAGTTGGAGTCGGATACGAACTCGAGGGAAGAGCGCGGGTCGAGCAGCTCGAGCACGGCGATCGCCGAGCGCAGGGCCATGCGGTTGTTGGTGGTGTCGGGCTCGGAAAGGAAGTAGTCGCGCCGCTCCAGAGTTCCGCCCGAACGCGCTTCGACGAGCCCACCCGCGCCTCCGGGGGTCGGAGGCTCCATGCCGTTGCCGAGGCACGCCTCGTCGGCGTGCACGACGACGGCGCCTTTCACCGGCATTGGATGCGGCCGGCGCTGCCTGCTGTGATGACGCCGACGACCGCGGCAGCTGGCGTGCCTTCCGCGCGAAGGGCGTCCAGGAGCGCGCCGACTCGCGCCTCGGGGATGGCGAGCAGCAGTCCCCCGGAGGTCTGCGCGTCGGCCAGCAGCACCCGCGTGGACTCCTCGAGCGAGGCGTCGAAGACGGTGGTCTGCGCCACCGACTCGAGGTTGCGCTTCGTCCCGCCGGGGATGAACCCCGCCTCGGCCAGCTGGCGGGCGCCCGGCAGGAGCGGCACCGCGGTGGCCTCGAGTTCGGCAGCCACGCCGCTCGCGACCAGCATCTGGCTCAGGTGCCCGAGCAGCCCGAAGCCGGTGACGTCGGTCGCCGCACGAACGCCGGCCGTCCGGGCCGCGCGCGCCGCGCCGTCGTTCAGCGTCGTCATGCTGGCGATCGCGGCGGTGACCACGTCGGCCGGGGCCTTCGCCTGCTTGATCGCCGTGGCGATCACGCCCGTGCCGATGGCCTTCGTGAGCACCAGCCGGTCGCCCGGCCTGGCGCCGGCGTTGGTCGTGATCCGGTCCGGGTGGACCTCGCCGACGGCGACGAGGCCGAACTTCGGCTCGGGGTCGTCGATGGAGTGCCCGCCGACGATGGCGGCCCCGGCGCGGGCGACGACCTCGGCGGCGCCCTGGAGGACCTTTCCCAGGTCCTCGAGCGGCAGCTTCTCGCGAGGCCAGCCCACCAGCGAGAGGCACCACAGCGGCCGGCCTCCCATCGCGTACACGTCCGAAAGCGCGTTCGCGGCGGCGATCCGCCCGAAGTCGTACGGATCGTCCACGACGGGGGTGAAGAAGTCCGTCGTGAGCACGAGCGCGCGGTCCCCGGCGACGCGGATCACCGCGGCGTCGTCACGACCCGACGCGTCCACCAGCACGCTCGGGTCGGTCACGGGAGGCAGGAAGCGCAGGACCTGCGCCAGCTCGGCGGGGCCGAGTTTGCAGGCTCAACCCGCGCCATGGGACAGCGTGCTGAGCCGGATCTGCGGTCGCTGGTCCCGCGGCGATGTCGTCATGGCCTTCAGTGTAGCGAAATGGCCGAAACTCGAAAGGTCCGCTGGAATGCGACGACGCTCCGCCTTTCACGGCGTGGCGTCGAGGCCGGGAACGTCGGTCGGGGGAGAGTTACGCGTATTCGCGGGCGACCAGCCACGCCCGCAGCGCGACCAGCGTGCGCTCCTCGGCGGTGGCGCCGTTGCCCAGCGAGCCGTTCTGCTGCTGGGCCTTGGCGAGCCTCGGAGCGGCCAGGGCCACGGACTCGCGGGCCTGGGGCAGCGGCACGTCGACCAGCGTCTCCACGGCCTGGATGATGTCGAGGTTCCGCCAGGAGCCGTCCGGCCTCTGGTTCATCGCCAGGTGCTCGGCCAGGATTGGCAGCTGGGCCCGGAACGGCAGGGGCGACCAGGCGATGGCCGACAGCGCGCCGACCATCAGCGTCGGGTTCCAGCCTCCACCCCAGGTGTCCCACAGCTTCGGCAGCGCCAGGAGGCTGCCGACGTGCCGGCGCACCAGAGTGTCGCCGTGGTGGCCGGAGCGCAGCACCGAGCGCAGTGCGAAGCACGAGGCGAGGAACCGACCGCCGGTGTCCGACGTCGCCACGGTCCCGTTGGGGAGCACCAGCCGGCGGATCGTCCGGCCCGCGGTCCGGTAGGCGAAGAACCCGCCCATGGCGGCCTGCTTGGGATCTGCCGGCGCGCGCCGCGACACCCGTGGCGGCGAGTAGGCGCCGTCCTTGTCCTGCCGGGCCATCATCCACTTGACCGCGCGCTGCACGGTGGGCGCGTCGGCCGGTACGTCGAGGTCGAGCAGCTCCCAGACCAGCCAGGCCGTGGCGACGAGGTCCCCGCCGACGCTGCCGTCGGAACGCTGGTGGGCGCGCAACTGGCGCGTGAGCGTCTGCGCGAGCCGCTCGTCGTCCGAGCGGCGGGCATGCAGGAGCCTGCGCGCGACGTAGCCCGGCCGCGTTGCTCGCTCGGCAAAGTAGGCGCTCACCCGTTCGAGGGCGCGATGGACCGGGTTCATAGGCGCCGAAAAGTAGAGGCGCCTAGCCCAGCCGCCAAGCGAGCAGCGCCCCGGCCACCAGGTAGCGGGCCACGCCGAGCGCCAGGCCGAGCAGCTCGGGACGGGCGGCGGAACGCAGGAACGCAAAACGCAGTCCGCGTTCGGCCCCTGCGACCAGCAGCCCGAGGAGAAGGAAGACCAGCCACCAGCCGCCGTGGCCCAGCGAGCCGAACCACAGTGCCGCGAACAAGGTCAGTACCAGGGCCTCTCCCAGGACGACCCACACGGCCACGGCGTTGAGCTTGCGTCCGCTGGTGAGCCGGGCGGCCGCAAGGAAGAGGACGGCGACCGGGGCAAAACCCAGCAGCAGGGTCGTCAGGGTCATGGGCTCGCCTCGGTCCAGCCCGGCCCGCGCAGCGCCCGGCCCGGCCGTTCGGCCGTCAACCGGCCGTCGTCCAGAGTGAAGCGGCCGTTCACCAGGACGTAGCGGATGCCGGCGGCGCTCTGGTGCGGCTGCTCGAACGTCGCGCGGTCGGCCACGCTCGCCGGGTCGAAGACGGCGATGTCGGCGAAGTACCCCTCGCGCAGCAGTCCGCGCTCGCGCAGGCCCAGTCTCTCGGCCGGGACGCCGGTCATCTTGTGCACGGCGGTCTCCAGGGAGAGGGCGTGCAGGTCGCGCACGTAGTGACCGAGGATCCTGGGGAACGTGCCATAGGCGCGCGGGTGGACCGGGCCCTGGAACAGCGGGCCGTCCGGCGCGGTGGCGCCGAAGTCCGAGCCGACGCCGACCCACGGTGTGGCAACCGCGTCCCGCACGTCTTCTTCGCTCATCGAGAAGTAGGCGGCGCCGCTGTTGCCGTCATCGGCGACGATGATGTCCATCAGCGCGTCCGCCGGGTCTTCGTGCATCTGCGCGGCGATCTCGGGGATGCGCAACCCCTGGTAGCGCCGCAGCGCCGTGTCGAGCGTGGACAGCAGCAGCACTCCTCCCAGGCCGCCGATCTCCCGGCGCACCCGCGCGCGCACCGCCGGATCGCGCAGCCGCTCCACCATCCTGGCGGCGCCGCCCACGCGTGCCCATGCCGGCAGCGCGGCCGACAGGCCCGTGGCGGAGGCGACGTACGGGTAGCTGTTGGCGCCCACCCGGCGGCCGGCCGCGCGGAGCGAGTCGAACTGGGCGAGGATGGCCGGCATCCGGCCCCAGTTCTGCCGGCCGGACACCTTGAGATGCCACACCTCCACGGGCACGTTCGCCTCGCGCCCGATGGTGAACGCCTCCCGCAGCGCCGAGCGGATGCCGCCGCCTTCGTCGCGGATGTGAGAGATGTAGAGTCCGCCGTACCGGGCGGCGACCCGCGCCAGGGCGACGATCTCCGCGGTTCTGGCGTACGAGCCCGGCTCGTAGACCAGCGCCGTGGACACGCCGAGCGCGCCCTGCCGCATCGCGGTGTCCGCGAGCGACTCCATCTGCTGCAGCTCGCCGCGCGTGGGTGCGCGCCGAGCCTCGCCCATCACGTACAGGCGCAGCGTCGTGGCGCCCACGAACGTGGCCATGTTGAAGGGCGTCCCCGAGGACTCGAGCCGGCGGAACCACCCGTTGAGGTCGTGCCAGTCCACCACCAGCCCCCACGCGGCGAGCTGCGCGCTGTCGCCCCGCAGCGTGTTCGCGTTGACGGGGCCCGGCGACCAGCCCTCGCCGGTGACCTCCGTGGTGACGCCCTGGGTGACCTTGGAGTAGCCGCGGCTGTCCACGAGGATGGTGTACTGCGACCAGCCCAGCATGTCGATGAAGCCCGGCGCGACGACGAGCCCGCTGGCGTCGACCACGCGCTGCGCGCCGGCGGAGGAGAGATCGCCGATCGCGGCGATCCGCTCGCCCGTGATTCCGACGTCGGCGCGGTAGCCGCCGGCGCCCGTTCCGTCGATAACGGTGCCGCCACGCAGCAGCACGTCGAAGGCGGGCCGGCGTTCGCGGTCGCCGGAGGCGGCCAGCGTGAGAGCGGCCAGGCCAAACGCAACAACGCGGAATCGCATGTGCCCCAAGCTAGGCGCCGTGGCGGGCCGCGCACAACCCGGCTAACCTTCGGCCCGTGGGCA
>Ga0335070_10006208_pt1 | contig 14061 bp, 12 predicted proteins | sample Lox_Sample_13_FD_206722 | JGI IMG/M metagenome (GOLD analysis project Ga0335070, IMG submission 206722) | Soil microbial communities from Loxahatchee National Wildlife Refuge, Florida, United States - Lox_Sample_1.3 | ecosystem: Environmental > Terrestrial > Soil > Wetlands | place: USA... | reverse complement strand
GCCGCGGGCAGCGTGCACGACGTCGCGTAGCGCCCGTTGACCTTCACCGTACACAGCTTGCAGCTGCCGTGCGGCTTGAAGTCGGGATGCCAGCACAGGTGGGGGATGTACACCCCCGCCTCCTCCGCCGCCTCCATGATGGTCTGGCCCGGCTCGAAGGGGACTTCCACGCCATCGATGGTGATCGTAAAGGCGCGCACGGTTCCCCCTACCGGTCCAGGTGGGCGAGGGCGTCGTCGCGCCCGGTGAGGCCGCGCGCCTCGGCGAGCGCCTTGTCGAGGTCGAAGTCCGGCACGAAGTCCCGCGTGCCGAGCCGGTCCTCCCACTGGTCACGGAAGCGCTTCAGCGAATCCAGGATCGGGTTGGCGGCCGTCTGCCCGAGCCCGCAATGGCTCATGCTCTTGACGATCCTCCCGATCTCCTCGACTTCGCCCAGCTCCATCTCCGAGCCGTGGCCCGCGACCACCTTGTCGATCGTCCGGCGCAGCACCTGCGTTCCGACCCGGCACGGTGTGCAGAAGCCGCAGCTCTCCCGGGCGAAGAAATGGGCGAAATTCTGGGCGATGCGCACGATGTCGCGCGTCGTGTTGAACACCATGAACGAGCCGCCGGTGGGGAGGTCCTCGTACGCCACCAGGCGGTCCAGCTCACCGGCGGCGATCATCGCGCCGGACGGCCCGCCGACCTGGACGGCCAGGATCTCCCCGACCGCGCCGGCATCCTCGCAGACCTGCCGCACGCTTACGCCCCAAGGGTACTCGTAGATCCCCGGCCGCTCCACATCGCCGGACACGCTGAGCAGCTTGGTGCCCTTCGACTTCTCCGTGCCGGCCGCCGCGAACCAGTGCCCTCCCATCACCGCGATCTGCGCCGCCTGGGCGAAGGTCTCGACGTTGTTGTTCGCCGTCGGGTGCTGGAGGTACCCGTGAGTGGCCAGGAACGGCGGCCGCACCCGCGGGATGCCGCGCTTGCCTTCCAGCGACTCGATCAGCGCCGTCTCCTCGCCGCAGACGTACGCGCCGGCCCCGAGGTGGATGCTCACCTCGAAGACCTGGCCGCTGCCGAGCACGTCCCTGCCGACCAGGCCTTCGCGCTCGCGCCGCCGCAGCACCTCGAGCAGGTGCTCGTGGAGATACTCGTATTCGCCGCGCAGATAGATGAACCCCCGCTGCGCGCCGATGACGAGCCCGCACAGGGTCATCCCCTCGATCACCAGATCCGCCTGGCTCGTGAGCAGCACCCGGTCCTTGAACGTGCCGGGCTCGCCCTCGTCCGCATTGCAGGTGACGTAGCGGGGCGTCCAGGGCGCCTCGCGGCACAGCTTCCACTTGACGGCGCAGTTGAACCCGGCCCCGCCCCGGCCGCGCAGCGCGGAGGCCTGCAGCTCGCGCAGGATCGCCTCGGGGCCGCGCTTGAGGGCCACGTGCAGCGCCGCCCCCGGCTCCACCTCGGTCCGCAGCGTGAGGTCGCGCCTGCGGACGTTGTCGTCCACGTGGAACCACTCGCGCGGCCAGGTCGCGAGCGGCGCCTCGGCCTCGATGAGGCGCGCCATCTCGTCCACCCGGTCATCCGTCAGGCGCGTCACCGCCAGGCCGTTCACCAGAGCGGCCGGACCCTGATCGCACATCCCCGTGCACGAGGTGTAATCCACCGACACCCGCCCGTCGGCGCGCGTCTGGGCCCGCTTCACGCCGAGCCGCTCGCAGAAGCGGGCCATGATGGCTTCGTTGCCGAGCATCCGGTCGGTGATGTTGTCGGAAATGCGGATCCGGTACTTCCCCTCCGGGGCCGTGCTCATGAAGTGATAGAACTCGGCGACGCCGTGGATCTGCGAGGGGGGAAGCCCGAGCGCCTCACTCACCTGGGTACGAGCAGCCGGCGGGATGCACCCATACTCCGCCTGGATCCTCCGCAGCATCTGCACCAGCAGCAGCGGGTCCCGACCGAATTCGTCGAGAATCCGGTCGATCGTGGTGGAGTCTACGGCGGGGCTCGTCACGCTGTCCTCAATCGTGGTTCATGCGACCGCTCGATCCGGCCGCAGCCGACCGATTCAGAGCGCCGGTCAGACATAGTGAAAATGTTCACAAGCGGCCGTTTCCGCAACTCCCGGTCGATGCGGCAACCCGGTGCAAGGCGCTGCGATGTATAAACTTGCGGGGGCTTTGCAGCCGTTCCACGGGGCCGGCTCGACGCGCGCTATCTCGAGTTCATTTCAGCGTGCATTCTGACCGAAGACCGCGATGCCCCACACCGAGAGGTAACCGGCGTGGGGCATCGGCGGCAAGGCGGGGTCGTAAGATCAGTCCGGGCCGGTCCCGGTGGCGATCGGGGAACGCTGCGCGAGCGGGACCTCCGCGGGGCTCACCCTGCTGGTGGCGGCGAGCTCCTCCGGGCTCTCCTGCGATTCGGAGACCGGCTCGATGCGCTTCTCGACCAGCTCGAGCACCTGCGCGATCCCGTGGATGATGGCTTCCGGCTTCGAGGGGCAGCCGGGGATGTAGATGTCCACCGGGATCACCTTGTCGATGCCGCCCACGACGTTGTACGTGTCGAACCACGGCCCGCCCCCCACCGCGCAGGCCCCGATCGCGACGACGATCTTGGGGTCGGGGATGGAGTCGTACAGCTCGCGCAGGGGCTTCTGCATCGGACGCGTGACCGGGCCGGCCACGAGGAGCACGTCGGCGTGCCGTGGGGAGCCGACCAGCTTGATGCCGAAGCGCTCGACGTCGAAGTACGGCGTCAGGGCGTCGAGGATCTCGATGTCGCAGCCGTTGCAGGCGCCCACGTTGGTGTGGAAGACCCACAGCGACTGACGCGCCGCCTTCGGGAAGAGCCGCTGGAGCACACCGTGGGTGAGCATGGACCGACCTCCCTCAGCCGCCCGCCGCAAGGTGCAGCAGCGGATCGAGGAGTTGCGGCAGCAGGCCGACCAGCAGCATCGCGCCCGCCAGCATCAGCATGGCCACGCGCATCGTGGCCGGCACTTCGTGGACCTGCTCGACCTGGAGCGCGGCCGGAGGGCTGCGGCGGAAGACCTGCTGGCTCATCGCGATCATGTACGCCAGCGTGACCAAGCTCATCGCCACGGCGATGCCGAGCGGCACCCACTGATGCGCCGTGGCCGCCGCGAGGATGACCCCCGCCTTGGCCACGAACCCGCTGAACGGCGGGACGCCCGCCAGCGACAGCGCACCCGCCAGGCTGCACGCCGCCGTGACCGGCAGACGCTTCCCGAGACCGCCCAGCTCCGACATGCTCCGCACGCCGCGCGTCGCGTAGACGACGGAGCCGGCCGTGAAGAACAGCAGCCCCTTGGTGAGGGCATGGCTCACCATGAACAGCACCGCGGCGTAGTACCCGAGGTAGCCGCCCGTGCCCAGCGCGACCGCCACGTAGCCGTACTGCGCCACGCTGGAGTAGGCGTGCATGCGCTTGAGTTCGTCCTGCGCGAGCGCGAGCAGCCCGCCGACGACGATGGTGAACACGCCGAGCCACAGCAGGACCGTGTTCAGCTCGGGGTGCAGCGGCCCGAGCACCCGCCAGATCCGGATGATCCCGACGAACGGCACCTTGCTGATGACGCCGCCGAGGAAGGCGCTCATCACCGCCGGGGACTCGGCGTAGGCATCCGCCACCCACGGATGGAACGGCGCCAGCCCCGCCTTGGTGCCGAACCCGATCAGCAGCAGCACCGTGGCGAGGACCACGATGTTCGAGGGGAGCTTCCCCGCCACGCAACCGAGGTTGCTGATGAGCAGGGCCGAGCCGGAGCCCAGGTGCGGGGCGGCCGCGGAGTAGAGCAGCACGCAGCCGAAGAAGGCGGCGGTGATGCCCACCGTCAGCAGCAGCAGGTACTTGTAGCCGGCTTCGAGCGCACGACCGTCCCAGTAGAAGGAGACGAGCAGGGCGGACGCCAGCGTCGTCGCCTCCAGCGCCACCCAGAGCAGCACGATGTTGTTGGTCATCACGACCCACAGCAGCGTGGCCTGAAGGACGCAGAACAGGACCTGGAACATCGGGGTGCGCCGCTCCAGCATGGCCTGGCGCTCGGCCTCGCGCGGGTGCACGCCCGGGAGGTACCCGGCCGAGTACACGGAGCAGGCGAAGGCGAGAAACCCGATCAGCAGCGCCATGACCGCAGCGAGCCCGTCCACCAGCAGCTCGCCGCCGAGGGCGGGGATCGGCCCGGCCGCGACGACCCGCGCGGCCTGGGCACCTGCCAGCGCCAGCGACACGCCGGAGGCGGCCACCCACAGCCACGCGCGCAGCTGCGCGCCCCGCGTGGCCCACAGTGCGAGCGCGGTCAGCAGCGGCAGCGCGAGGACGGCGATCGGCAGCACGGCGGCGCCTCCCTCAGCCCTTCAGCAGTGAGAGCCGGCTGGTGTCACGGGATCCGGTGCGCTCCACGATCCCGTGAATCAGGTAGAGCAGGAGGAACACGGCCACCACGACGTCCGTCACGACGCCGATGAGGACCGTTTCGTGCATGGTCGTCGCGAGCGTCACCAGCGACAGGTGTGCCCCGTTCTCGATCAGGCACACGCCGATGACCACCTTGAGGGCGTCGCGGCGCGTCACGATCGCGTACAGGCCGAGGGCCACCAGGGTCAGCGCGACGGCCACGTTGGTGCGGTACGGCTCCAACTCCGCCGCCGGCGTCGGCGCCAGGAACGAGACGTGGTGATGCACCAGCTCGTAGCTCGCCACGGCCAGCGCGCCCACCACGGCCGCCGACGCCACCGGGCCCACCAGCGGCTCCACCTCGCGGTCCTCACCGCCGGCGAGCGCGCGCCGCAGCAGCCACGAGATGATCGCGAACTTGGTCACGAAGGCCGTCGCCGCCCACACCACGAGCGCCGTGTGGATGGTCGCGAAGGCGGCGATGACCGCCACCATGAGCAACGCCTGCGCCATGTAGGCCTGGATCGCCCGCCGCATGCTCCTCGCGCCCACGGCCACGAAGGACGTCAGGATCATCGCCAGCGACAGCGTGCGGATCGCGGTTTCCATCACGGCACCGCGCTCTCGAGCAGCTCCGGCTCGTCCACCCGCATGCCGACCCGGAGCGGCCGGTCCAGCGGGTGCCGGGGGACGTAGCAGCGGCCGCAGCGGTCGCACACGCCCATGAACAGTCGCTGCTCGATCAGCAGGTCGGCGCGGTCCGGCGTGCTCAGCTCGTACTCCGGCACGAGGTGCACCGCGTCGTATGCGCACGCGGTCTCGCACCGTCCGCAGTGGATGCAGCGATCGAGGTGCCGCCGCATGACGCGCCACCACGGCGAGAGATCGGTGATGAGGATGCAGCGCGACGGGCAGACGTCCGCGCAGCCACCGCACCCGGTGCACCGGTCCGTGTCCACGACCACCTGGCCGCGCGCGCCCGGCTCGGCCGGCCGCGGCGCGAACGGGTAGGCCACCGTGGCGCGTTCCGTGATCAGCGCCAGGCGCAGTTGCCGGATCTTCGCCGCGAGCATGTCGCCCTCCTACGCGCCGATCACCGCGAAGGCGATCGCGAACAGCACCAGCAGCCCGACCTGCACGAGCACCACGCGCGCTCCGTCGATCCGCAGCCGGGCGAACAGCACCGACAGCACGGACAGCACGCCGAACAGCACCAGCACCAGGGCGGCGCTCACCGCCGCACCCGCCACGCCCCGCAGGGGAGTCGGCGCGAACACTTCCACCACGACCCAGGCCGCCACCAGCCAGCGCGAGAACAGCGCCCACCGGAACAGGGCGAGCGGCCGCCCGCCGAACTCCACCAGCGCGCCGCCGGTCAGTTCCTGCTCGGCCTCCGACAGGTCGAAGGGGACGCGGCCCAGGTACGCCATGAGGGCGACGATCACCGCCGCCGCCGCCAGCGCGGAGGCCACCGTCGGGCCGTGCTCCAGCTGCCAGGCGGCCAGCTCGCCCAGCCGGAACGTGCCCGCCTGCAGCCCGATCACGAGGAACGCGCACGCGATCACCGGCTCGACCAGGAGCAGCAGGACCAGCTCGCGGCTCGCGCCGAGGAACGCGTACGCGCTGCTGCTCCCCGTGGCGCCCAGGGCGATCGCGGCGCTCGAGAGGCCAAGCAGGTAGAGCAGCACCAGCATGTCGCCGGCGAACCCCAGCGGCGTCACCCCGCCAAGCGGCACCAGCAGCGCCGCCGTCACCGCCGACGTGAGCGCCACCCACGGCGCGACCGCCGTCACCGGGTTCGCGGCCGCCGCCACGCCTTCCTTGCCGGCGAGCTTGGCCAGGTCGCGGTAGCCCTGGAGCAGCGGCGGACCGCGCCGCGCCTCGAGCCTGGCACGCACACGGCGGCCGAAGCCATCGAGGAACGGACCGGCTGCGAGCACGACCGCCGGCCCGGCCAGCAGCCAGACCAGCGCGGCTACCCACGCGCTCATGGGGCCCTCCCCTCTGCGGCCGGCGGCAGGTGCCCGGTCCGCACCAGGCTCCGGATCTCCTCGCGGTGCAGCACGCGCCGCGCGCGGGCGGCGACGTCCACCACCTCCATGCGCTCGGTGCACGAGAAGCACGGATCCACGCTGCCGAGCGTGATCGGCACGTCCGCCACCGTCGTGCCGGCCTTCAGCATCACCGGCACCGACTGGATGTTCTGGTAGCTCGGCGCCCGCACCCGCCAGCGGTCCGGACCGCCCTTCGTTCCGGTGCGCGCGTAGTGGAAGACCTCGCCGCGCGGCGCCTCCACGGCGTGCATCCCCTCCCGGTACGGCGGCAGCTCCGGCGGCACCTCGGCGACAAGGTCGCCCTCCGGCAGCTCCTCGAGGAGGCGCACGCACTGCCGCATCATCTTCGCCGACTCGAACATCTCGCCCACCCGCACCATCGTGCGGCCGAGGTTGTCGCAGCCGTCGTGGGTCACCACGTCGAACGTGAGCTGGTCGTATGCCGCGTAGGGATGGTCCCTGCGCGCGTCCAGCGCCACGCCGCTCCCGCGCGCCGTGGGTCCGACGGCCCCCATGAGCCGCACTTCCTCGGGCGTGAACACGCCCACGCCCTTGAGCCGCGCGATGAACGCCTCGTCGCCCTGCAGCGCCTTCACCAGGGCCGCCGCCTCGCGCTCGACCGTGGTCAACGCCTCGAGGATTCGCTGCCCCTTCTCGCGCGTCACGTCGAACGTCACGCCGCCGACGACGTTGCACTGGAAGTGCTTGCGGCTGCCGGTGAGAAACTCGGCCAGCACCATGAGCGGCTCGCGCACCCGCCAGGACTGCTGGAACACGAAGTCGAAGCCGATGATGTGGCAGGCCAGCCCGAGCCACAGCAGGTGGCTCTGAAGGCGCTCCAGCTCCAGGATCAGGCTGCGGATCACCCGCGCACGCAGCGGCACCTGGAGCGAGACCGCCTCCTCGATCGCCTGGCAGTAGGCCGTGGAGTGCACGCAGCCGCAGATCCCGCAGATGCGCTCGGCGAGCGAGATCACCTGGTTGTAGGGCAGCTTCGCCTCGGCCAGCTTCTCGACCGCCCGGTGGCTGTAGAAGCCGCGGTAGTCCGCCCCCACCACCCGCTCGCCGTCCACGAACAGCCGCCACTGCGACGGCTCCTCCAGGACCGGGAAGAACGGCCCGAGCCGCATGACCGTCGTTCCGGCAGGCGGGTCCCTGAACTTGAACGACGGGCCGTCGAGGGGCGGCTTCGCGTCGTAGGGGAAGTCCTTGCGCAGCGGGTGCACTCCCTCCGGGAAGCCGTCGGGCAGGATCAGCCGCCGCGGATCGGGGTGCCCCTCGATCTCGATGCCGAACAGGTCCCGGATCTCGAGCTCCGCCCACGAGGCCCCCGGAATGAGGGGCGTCACCGACGGGATCACGGGGTGCTGCGCGTCCAGCGGGACGCGCAGTGCACAGCGCAGCCGGTCCTGGTCGAGCGCGAAGCAGTGCAGCACCTCGAAGCCGGCCCCTTCGCCGCGCCGGTCCAGCCCCACAGTGATTACGTAGCGCGCGCGCAGTCCGTCCCACAGCGCTCGAACCGCGCTGACCATGTTCGCCGGCTGGACGGTGGCGTACAGGCGATCCGGTGTCGGACTCTCGAGGTCCTCGAGCCGCTCGTGCAGCGCGGTGAACAGCTGAACCGCCAGCCGATCCGTCCGCTCCATCGCCACCTGGGTCGTCGTCATCGTGGACCTCGCCTACAATCGCTGCAGGGCAAGCAGGGCGATCAGCGCGAGCGCGCCGAACAGTTGCCAGACGATATACCGGTGCGCAGTGCCGCTGTGGGCGCGCTGGAGCGCCTCGCCCACCCGTCGGCCCGCCCGCGCTGCGGGCCGGAACAGCCACCGGTCCGCATCCACGGCGGGGAGCACCCAGCCCGGAAGCGCGACGGGATGGAACGGCAACGAGGGATATGCGCCGCGCATGGGCTCGCGCAGCGGGACGAAGAAGCCCGCCGACTCCACCGCCGCGGGCTCGGTGCCCTCCGGGACGCCGCCCATCCACACCCCCACGCGCCGCGTCGCACCCGCGCGCCCCAGCGCCAGGAACCCCAGCGCAGTGATCCAGGCGGCTGCAATCACCAGCAGCAGCGGTGCGTAGGCGCCGCTCGCCGGGCCGAACGCGAACAGCGACCATCCCGACGCGGCCCCGAGCGCCGGCACCGGCACGCCCTCGAGCGCACGGCCGAGGAGCCCCAGCCACAACCCGGGCAGCAGGCTCAGGGCCAGCACCAGCGCGGCCAGGACGATCTGGGCGGCCTGCATCGGCGCAGGCACCTCGAGCCTGCCGGGGCGCATCGGCCTCGTCAGGAAGCCGGCGGAGAAGAACTTCAGCGCGTACAGGATCGACAGCACGCTGGCGACGAGCAGCGCGAGGCCGGTGCTGACCAGGATGCCGGAGCGCGAGAGCACCGAGGCCTGGAGCATCAGCCACTTGCCCGTGAACGCCGTCAGCGGCGGGAAGCCCGCGATGGCGAGGCTCGCCACCAGCGCCGTCCACGCGCTCACCGGCATCGCCTGGAACAGGCCTCCCAGGTCCTCGAGCCTGCGGCTTCCGGTCCGGTACTGGAGCGACCCGGCCACCAGGAACAGGAGTCCCTTGACCACCGCGTCGCTGACGGTGTGGAACAGGGCTCCGAGCAGCGCCAGCTGCGCCAGCAGCGGATGCGAGGGCAGCAGCGCGAGGCCGGCGCCGACGCCGAGGGTGATCAGGCCGCTCTGGGCGATGGAGGAGTAGGCGAGCATCACCTTGGTGTCCCGCGAGGCGCTCGCCGCGAGCCCGCCCAGCACCGCCGAGACCGCGCCGGCCGCAGCCAGCAGGTAGCCCCACTGTACCGCGGCGTCCGGGCCGGCGGAGGCCAGCGCCCACACGAAGAACCGCAGGAATCCGTAGATGCCGATCTTGACCATGACCCCGGACAGCACCGCCGAGACCGGCGCCGGAGCCGCGGGGTGGGCATCGGGCAGCCAGTCGCCCATCGGGTACAGGCCCGCCTTGGTGGCGAACGCGACGAACAGCAGCGCGAGCACCAGGTGGAGCGTCACCGGGCGCTGCTGCGCCAGGTGCGCCAGCGTGGGGCGCAGGGCGTCGAAGCTCAGGGTGCCGCCGTCGGCCCACAGCACCATTGCGGCGAGCAGCAGGCATGCCGACGCCGCGTGCGTCATCACGAAGTACTTGAACGCCGCCCGCGTGGCGCCCGCCTCGGAGGTCTCGTGTGCGACGAGCACGTAGGAGGCGAGGGTCATCACCTCCCAGCTCACGACGAACTGCAGCAGGTCCCACGAGGCGAGCACCGACAGCATGCCGGCGCCGAACAGGACGTAGCACACCCAGAAGCGCAGCGCGCTTTCGGCGCGGTAGCGCTGCTGCGCGAGGTACGGCTTCGCGTACACGGCGGCGACCACCAGGAGGATCAGCGTGGGGATCGCCAGCACCACGCTCATGGCGTCCAGCCGCCAATGGCCGAGCAGCGCGGGGATCGGCGTCATCAGGCTCGCCATTCGCTCAACTCCCGGGGAACCCCACGGCCGAAGCCAGGGGGAGCCCGAACAGCGGCACGAGGAGGCACAGCAGCATCAGCAGCACGAGCGCCAGGTTCATCACGCGCGGGGTCGGCACGCCCTGCTCGACCGCGGGCGAGGGTGCACCGAGGAAGACCTTGTGGCCGACCCACAGGAACCACGCGAACGCCAGCACGCTCTCGACCAGCAGGAGCACGCCGACCGCCATGCCGATCCCGCCCAGCTGCACCGCCCCGCCGATGAGCGCGAACTTGCTCCAGAATCCCGCGAACGGCGGGACACCGGTGACCGTGAGGGCGCCGATGAGGAAGCCCACGGCCGGCACGGGCGCCTTCTTCAGCACGCCCCGCAGGTCCGCGATGCGGCGCGTCCCGAAGGCGTAGCTGAGACTGCCGGCCGAGAGAAACAGCAGTCCCTTGCCGGCCCCGTGCGCCAGGATGTGCAGCGACGCGCCCTGCGCCGACCGCAGCGAGCCGGCGGCGCCGAGCGCCGCACCGATGAAGACGTACGCCAGCCCGGCGATCGTGGACAGCGCCAGCAGGCGCTTGAGGTCCGTCTGGTAGAAGAACTGCGCGACCGCCACCACCAGCGTCAGCACCCCCATGGCCAGCATGAGGTACGCCACCGCCGCCGGCAGCGCGCCCGGCGCTTCGGATCCGGACGGCGGCGCCGCCGTCACCACGCGCAGCGCCAGGTACGCTCCGGCGTTCACCATCGAAGCGGCGTGCAGGTACGCGCTCACCGGGCTCGGCGCGATCATCGCGTCAGGCAGCCAGGTGTGGAACGGCACCTGGCCCGACTTCGCCCACGCCCCGACCAGCAGCAGCACGAGCAGTGCCGTCGCCAGGCCCGCACGGCCGGCGGCGCCCAGCGAGCCGAACGCATTGAAGTCCACCGAGCCCGACAGGGCGAGCAGCACGATCAGCGAGGCGAGCAGCGCGAGGCCCCCGCCCGCCGTGATCAGGAACGCCTTGTAGGCGGCGGCCAGCGCGCCGTGCTCCTCCTGATAGAAGCCGATCAGCGCCCAGGAGCAGAGCGTCGTGATCTCCCAGAACAGGAACAGCTGGAGCAGCGTGGCGGCCGTCACGAGCCCCGACATCGCGCCGATGAACACGAGCAGCCAGAAGTAGAACGTCCGCCGGTCGTCCGACGCCGGCGTCTCGCGGTTCTTCGGCCCGACGTACGCGGCCGAGTAGAGTACGCACGCCACGCCGATCAGCGCGTTGCCCAGCAGGACCAGGCTGGCCAGCGCGTCCAGCCGGAAGCCGAACAGCAGCACCGCATGGCCGAAGGCGCGGTCCACGAAGCCGAGGCCGCCGAGCGGGAGCGTAATCGCCTGGAGCCCGTGGTAGCTGACCAGCAGCACGGCGATCACCGCGTCGGCCAGGGCCGTCAACGCCGCGAGAGCGTCCGCCCAGCGGGGCGGAGCGAACCGCGTCGCCACGGCGCCGACGAAGGGCACCAGTACCAGGAGCCAGATCCCCGTCACCATGAGCTCAACCATCGTGCGCGGTCTCCGTCAGGGCCGCCGTGAGCAGCCCGACCAGCTCGGCGGCCGCCCGCTCCACCTCCGGGCTCAGCGGCGAACCGGGGGTGAGCTGACCTGGCTCGATGCCCACGATCCACACCGCGACGTCGTGGGCCTCCAGCAGCCCCGCCAGCAGTCCGAGTGAGGGCTGATGCGTATCGGCCGGCCTGGCCGTGAGCTCCCTGGCCGGCGCGACGCACCAGCGGCCCGGGCGCTCGCCATGGGCGACGGCGTCCAGAAACACCACCGGGCGCCCCGGCACCGCCAGCAGCGGACCGAGAAAGCTCTCGGGCACCGGACCGGCGTCGATCGCCCGGCCGTAGAACCGCGGCGCCAGCGACCCGGCGATGACGGACCCGACGGCGTCGTCCCCGAGGAGCGGATGCCCGACGCCCACCACCAGCGCGTTCTCGCGCGCGACGAGATCGAAGAGGCGTTCCGCGGCGCCCGCGATCACCATGGCCGCTCGATGCGCCCCAGCGCCGCGAGCTCGTCGTAGTGGAAGACCGGCCCGTCCATGCAGACGTAGCGGTCCACCACGACGCAGTGCCCGCACTTGCCCACGCCGCACTTCATGTGCCGCTCCAGCGTCGTCACGCACCGATGAGCCGGCACGCCGAAGCGCTGCATCAGGTCGCGCCCGCCGACCTCGATCATGATGGCGGGACCGCACAGGAACGCGCTCGTCTTCTCCGCCACGATGCCCGCGCGGTCGAACAGGGCGGTGATCAGGCCGACGCAGCGCGGCGGGTGCTCCTCGTGCTCCCAGCAGCCGTCGCCGCGGTCCGCGCTCAGCAGAACCTCGACGCCCTGCTTCTCCCACTCGGCGAACTGCCAGGTGTAGACGAGCTCGTGCGGGCAGCGCGAACCGTGCAGCAGCACGATGCGCCCGAAGTCGGAGCGCTGCAGCAGCGCCTGCCACAGCAGCCCCCGCAGCGCGGGCAGGCCCATGCCGCCGGCCACGAACAGCAGGTCGCGCCCGCGATGCTCCTCGAGCGAGAAGCCGTTGCCGCACGGGCCGCGCAGGCCAACCACCGCGCCCGGCCGCATCCGCGCCAGCATGCCCGACACGGGACCCGCATCCCGCACGGTGATCATGAGCGCGCCCTGCAGGCCGGGCGGCGAGGAGATGCAGATCGGCACTTCGCCGGCGCCGAACACGCCGACCTGGAGGAACTGGCCGGGGAGCCAGTCCATGCCCCCGCGCTCGAGGCTCAGGGTGGCGACCCGCCTGGTGTTGGCGTCCGGCGCCACTTCTTCCCGCACCTCGAGCACGCGCGAAAGGCGCGGCACGTACAGGTCGCCCGCATCCTGCGCGGGCCGCGCCGCCACGGCCGTCATGTCGCCGCTCCTTTCGCGCCGACGAGCTGCTCGGTCATCAGCGCCGAGACGCGGTCGATCCCGATGCCCGCCAGGCACACCAGGGCGCAGCGGCCGCACCCGGTGCAGCCGAGGGCCCCGGTCCGCTCGACGAACTGCCACGACAGCTTGTGGAAGAACCGCGTCAGGCACCGTTCACCGCACGAGGCCCGCGGATAGGCACCGCCGGCCTGCCGCACGAAGCCGGCGAGCATGCAGTTGTCCCGCAGCCGCTGCCGCTCCCAGCTGCCCTCGGACGGCGCCGCCACCGGGCCGCCGGGCGCCGCGCTCTCCGGAGCGCCGGCCTCGCCGATCTCGCCGGTGCCGGCATCAGCCACGTCCGCGACGTTGAAGCACGAGCACGTCGGACACACGAATGCGCAGCCGCCGCACTCCACGCACCGCTCGCCGAGGTCCTCCCAGAACGCGGCCGGGAGCCGGCCCTGCGAGGTCATCCGCCCCGCCGCCATCGTCTGCACGCGCCGATGGCTGTGCTGGTAGAACCGCTCGACGACGTCGTGCACGCGCCTGGCCTTCTCCGCCACGGCATCGTCGCCGGCCGGCCCGAGCCGCGCGGCGAACCGTGTCGCCAGCTCGCGACCGCGCTCGCTCCCCGCTTCGACGAGCCAGCCTCTCGCCAGGCGCGTCAGCTGCCAGTCGAACCCCGACTCCAGCGCGGGCCCGCCCTTGCAGCACACGCACATGCAGCTCGCGCCGGGCTCCTGGCAGACGACGCTGAGGATCGTCGCGTTGCGCCGCCGCCGCATGAACGGTCCGTCCGCACTTTCGGGATGGCCGAGCGATTCGCCGGAGAAGAACCGCGTGAGCTGCTCCAGCCCCGCCACGTCGCAGCTGCGCACGCCGAAGAGCACCAGCGGCTTCTCGGCGCCCGCCCCGCCGTCACCATCGAGCACCGGCTGCCCGTCCGTGAAGTGGTAGCGCAGCAGCGGCTCGGTGGCGGGCAGGAAAAACCGCTTCGGGGGCACCAGGCTGTTCACGTAATCGCGGCAGATGTCGGCGGCGCGCGCGACCGGTCGGAACAGCACCTCCCCGGCGCGTCGCACCGGCGCGACCAGCGTCGCGGATCCGGCGAGGTCATCGAGGATCGCGTCGAGCGCGTCGGTGGCGAGCCACCATCGGCCTTCGGGCATCGTCGCCTCCTAGCCTCGGCTGAGCCGCACGGCGCGCGGCCGGAACACGGGGATACGCA
>Ga0335070_10006207_pt1 | contig 14063 bp, 10 predicted proteins | sample Lox_Sample_13_FD_206722 | JGI IMG/M metagenome (GOLD analysis project Ga0335070, IMG submission 206722) | Soil microbial communities from Loxahatchee National Wildlife Refuge, Florida, United States - Lox_Sample_1.3 | ecosystem: Environmental > Terrestrial > Soil > Wetlands | place: USA... | reverse complement strand
ACGCCGGATCGGCCTGCTGCGGGCCCATCAGAAAAAGATCGAGGAAGAATGGGGGCCCGAGGTCCGGACCACGGTCGCCCGCTAAAGTTTGAGCTAACTCTGGGCTTTAACCAGGATTTTTCCGCGCAGCCGGTGGCCAATGTCGCTTTCACGCCTACGTTAAAAGTGTGAGGATTCTCACAGTCGCGGGGCAGGGCTGTGTTAACTTTGGTTAAGGCCGGTCGCGCCGAGTCGCCGGCCGGAGACCGTATGACATGGCTGTCGCCGCACCGGCTGCCGAAGCCCCATCTGCTCCGAGCGCCCCGGCCAAACCGGGCGCAACGCCCACGGCCGGCGAGGTCGTGCTCGGCGCGAATTTCAGCATTTCCGCCAAGGACACCGTCCCGGCGCTGAGCACATCGCAGGCGACCGCTCATCGCGCGTTCGACCGCCGGTTCGCCGCCGATTCCTACGTCGCCCTGATCTGCTCGGGCAACGTCGTGCCCCGGCTCGACGCGATGGCCGCGCTCCGCGGCTTCAGTCGCACCGGCATGCTGCCCTTGAAGGAGTTCGGGCCGGTCGACTGGGTCGACGGCAAGCAGCGCCTGGCGGTCATCTACGGCGGCGCCGGTGGCCGCTTCACGCTTTCACATCCGCACCTGCCCTGGCAGATCGTCGATGCGCTGCTGCGTCCGGCGGCGTCCGCCCTCGGCGAGATCCACAACCACGGCACCGCACACCGCGCAATCCGTCCCGACAATCTCTTCCTGCGCGAGGCCGGCGCCGCGGCGCTGACGCTCGGACCGTGCGTCGCGACACCGCCCGGCTACGACCAGCCCGACATCTACGAGCCGCTCGAGACGGCGCCGGCAGATCCCGCCGGCCGCGGCAACGGCGGTCCCCGGCACGATATGTTCGCCCTCGGCATGACCGCGGTGGCGCTGCTGCTCGGTCGCCAACCCGGCAGCGAATACGACCGCGACGACCTGATGATCCGGCGCTTCGAGATGGGGTCGCTGGCGGCCGTCATCCCGCCCCACATGATCCCGCGCGAGATCGTCGACGCGCTCGCGGGGCTGACCGCGGACGACGAGGACGAGCGCTGGACTCTTGCCGATCTGCAGAAGTGGCTGAATGCGGGCCGACCCGACCAGGCGCGGCTGTCGGTGCCGCCGCGCGTCACCGTGGCTTATGAGATCGGCGGCAAGCAGGTGCGCAGCGCCCGCTCGCTCGCCTACATGCTCGGCCGTAACTGGACGCAGGCCGTGTCGCATCTGCGCAACGATGCGGTCGCCCGCTGGCTGCGCGATTACGCGCCGGAGCGGATGGCAGCCGCCCGCTTCGATCAGGCGCTGGTCGAGCGCGAGCCCGAGGCCGAAGCCGCCGACGGGGACGCATTACAGGTCTGCCGAGCGCTCATGGCCCTCGATCCCGAGGGGCCGGTACGCTTTCGCGGCGGCGCCGTCGACCCGAATGGGCTCGGACCCTGGCTCTTCGACGCGATGACCGCACCCGACCGCCGCGCGGCAGCGGCCGGGATGCTCCGCTACACGCTTGCCCAGAAGGCGCTCGACCGCCGGCTGTCGACGCGGCGCATGGACCGCCGCCGTGCCGCCAAGCAGGCGATCAACTTCGAGCGGCTGCGGCGGTGGGCGCTGTCCGACCAGCCCGGCGAAGGGCTCGAGCGCTGTCTTTACGATCTCAACGTCAACCTTCCCTGCCTCAGTCCGATGACCGGCGGGCGTTGGGTGTCGAGTGTCGGCGAGCTGATCCGCAGCCTCGACGCAACGGCGGCGCGCGGGCGTCTTACCGAGCCGACGCTCGACGCGCATGTCGCGGCGTATATCGCCACGCGCTTCGACGCCAGCGGCGAGGCGCTCCTCACCCTGATGAAACCGAAAGACGCGGACGACGACGCGCGCATGGGGGCAATTCGCCTGTTCGCCGAGCTGCAGCAGAGCTTCGGCGGCATGCCCTTGCCCGGGATTGCGCAGTGGTGCGCGACCCTCGCCCGCCGGGTCGCCGAGAATTTCCACCACCGGCCGAGCCGCCAGCAGATGCTGGAGATCATCGACCGCGCGCTCCCCGCCGGCAACGTCGCCGCCATCCTCAAAGCCATCGACGTGCCTGGTCTCAAGGTCCGTGACCATCGCGCCTTCGCCGGTGCCCGGCAGGAATGGACGCGCCTGCAGCTCGAAGCCAACGGCATCGAACGTAATGCCGAGAACCGGCGCGCGCGCGCGCGGATGCGCGGCCGTGAGAACGCCGCCTTCGTGTCCGGTGCCGGCTCGCTTCTGGCGATGGTCGTCACTCTGTTCCTGGACACGCCGCGATGAGGGTCAGCACCACCTCCCCTGTCCGGGTCAATGGCCGCCTGATCGCCGCCGGAATCTTCATGGTGCTGCTCGCCATGATCGGCACGCGCTCGCTCAGCTATCTGGGCTTTGTGGCACTGGCCCTCATGCCGACCTTCGCCGCCGCGATCGTCGAGCGGGCGGGCCAACGCTCGGCGACGATCTCGATCGGCTCGATGACGGTCGCGACGCTCATGCCGCTGGTCATGGGGGCCATCGCCAACGGCAGCAGCCGCGACCTGCTGACGAGCTCCGGCGCCTGGCTGTTCGTCGGCGGTGCCGTGGCTGGCGGCGCTGCGATCTACTTCGTCATGCCGATGGCGACGGTCCTGCTCGAGGACATGCGCGCCAACGCGCGCCTGCGCGAGCTGCGCACCCGCCAGGCCCAACTGGAACAGCACTGGGGACCTGAAGTCCGCTCCTAGTCCGGTTGAAGCCGGAGTTGCGCGTCTGCACCGCGGTGGATAGGTTCACCTCGCCATGCAGGCCCGCTTGGCGGAATGGTAGACGCAACGGACTTAAAATCCGTAGGCCCTTTGCCGGGCCGTCCCGGTTCAAGTCCGGGAGCGGGCACCAGCGCCCATCCTCTCAATCCCGAGCAGCCCGGCTCGACACCGGGTCCGGAATGCCGCTACAAAGGCCGCTTCGAGCCTTTCGGGAGGACGACATGCGGATCTGCTGGTTCAACGACAATCGCTTGGGGCTGGTCAAGGACGGACGGGTGCACGACGTGACGGCCGCCCTCGGCAAGCTGAAGGTCAGCTATCCGTATCCGAAGGGCGACCTCCTGGTCGCGAATCTCGCCTCGCTCCGTAACGACATCGCCGCGGCGGCCGAAGGTGCGAAAAGCTTCGCTGCCGGCGAGGTCAAGTTCCTCAGCCCGGTCGCCAACCCCACCAAAATCATCGGGGTTCCGGTCAACTACAAAGACCACGTCGCCGAGGCGAGCGCGCAACGCACCGTCTTCACCGGGCGCTATCAGGGCTCCATCGAGGAACAAGGCCTGTTCCTCAAGGCGAACAGCGCCCTCGTCGGCCCGGGCGAAGGCGTCAAGGTCCGCTTCCCCGACCGGCGCACCGACCACGAAATGGAACTCGGCATCATCATCGGCCGCAAGGCGGCCAATGTGTCCGAGACTGATGCGCTGAACTATATCGCCGGCTACGCGATTGCCCTCGACATGGTGGTGCGCGGCACCGAAGACCGGAGCTTCCGCAAGTCGATCGACACCTATGCGGTGCTCGGTCCGTGGATGGTGACGGCCGACGAAATCCCCGACCCGACCAATCTCAATTTCTCGCTCGCCGTCAACGGCGAGGTCAAACAAAAGTCGAATACCCGCGACATGATCATGGGCATCCGCCGGCAGATCGCGTGGGCCTCCGAGTTCTATACTTTGTGGCCCGGCGACATCATTATGAGCGGTACTTGCGCGGGCGTCAGTCAGGTCCGCCCTGGCGACGTCATGCACTGTGAAATCGAGAAGGTCGGCGCCATGGACGTGCCCGTATCCTAGGCGCGGGCGGCGACGACGGTACGATCACGAGCGCGGCGGCGCTCGCCGCTGAAACGCTAGTCCCCGTCACAACTTAGTCACTGGCTCTCGTCTCACCGATCTGTGATGACGAACCCGCTTTGTCGCATCGTTCTCTTGATGCGACCGGAACGAGCGCGACCCAACGGCGTTTTTGCGGCGTCAGGTACTACGGTTTGCCAGCTTAAAGGAGGCAAAAATTAGGCTGCCGCCGAAAGCGAGCGCTCCGCCGGACGACGCCGCGCATGCGCGCGAGCTCCGCACCGATCACCTGATGAGCAACATCGGGCACCGGACCGCGCGCGGCGGCGTTTTCATTTTTGCCGCCCAGGGGGTGAAGGTGTTGGCGCAATTCGGCGCCATGGTCATTCTTGCCCGGCTGCTCTCCCCGGCGGCATTCGGCTTGGTGGCGATGACCACTGCCCTGAACGCGATCCTGGACCCGTTGAAGGAGCTCGGCCTGTCCTCTGCGACGATCCAGAAGGACGATATTTCGCACGCCGAGGTCAGCACACTGTTCTGGATCAACGTCAGCGTCGGCGCCGTCATAGCCCTGCTCCTGGTCGTCGCCGCGCCGGCGATCGCCGCGTTCTATCAACAACCGGACCTCGTGCCCGTCACCCGCTGGCTGGCGCTCGGCTTTGTCATCGGCGGGTTTGGCGCCCAGCATTGGGCGCTGCTACGCCGGCAGATGCGTCTGGGCGACGTCGCCCTGATGGAGTCCGGGGCTGAAATCCTGAGCTTTGCCATGGCCATCGTGCTGGCGTTCGAAGGCGCCGGTTACTGGGCGCTCGTTGCCCAACGCCTGATCGGCCCGAGCCTGGTCGTGATCGGCGGCTGGACATTATGTCGGTGGCGGCCCGGACTGCCGTCGCATACCCCCGGTCTGAACGGATTGTTCGCCTTCGGCGCATCGGTGACGACGACAACCATCCTGGGGACGCTGGCGCGGAACGTCGACCAGGTCTTGATCGGCTGGCTCTGGGGACCCGCCTCGCTCGGTCTCTACGAACGTGCCTCGAAGCTGCTGATGGTGCCGATCAACAACATCTTCATTCCGTTCTATTCGGTCGGGATGCCGATCCTGAGCCGGCTGCCGGACCAGGAGACGCGGTACCGGCACGCGTTCGGGGAGCTCCTGGAAAAACTTGTGATGATCACGATGCCGGCCGCGGCCTTGGTGCTGTTCACGTCGGACTGGATCACCGACGTGCTGTTCGGCCCCCAATGGGAAGCCGCCGCCCCTCTCGTCGGCTATTTCGGCCTGGCGATCGCCTACTACCCTTCACTCCTGGCGATCACGCTTCTCTATATGTCACAGAACCGGCCGAGCGAGATGCTGCGCGCCAGTCTCGTCGACGGCACACTCGCCGTCCTGTCGATTCTGGCCGGGCTGCCTTTCGGCACGACCGCCGTCGCGGCGGCGCTGTCGATCGTCGGCATCGTCGTACGACTGCCGGTTTCCTTCTGGCTGGTCACGCGCTCGGGACCGGTCCGCGTCCGGGACATCATCGTCACTGTCCTGCCGTCGGCAGTAGCGGCCGTCGTCGTCGGCACCGCCCTTTGGACGTTTCGCCGGCTGGCGCCGGTTTCGAGCGCCTCGCCTCTGGCCGAGATGTTCTACGCTGCCTTGATCGCGTTTGTCGGCGCCGGCATCGCATTCTGGCTCCTCCCGCGCGGGCGCTGCGCCTTGCGGAATCTAGGTCGTCTGCCGAAGCTGCTTTTCAGCCCCGGACAGTCCGCCGGGGCCGACTAGCGGCAAATCCCCGCGTTGAGCGCGAACGCGAGCAGCGCCGCGTGCTCGAGGATGGGGCATTCTCCCTCAGCGAAGGCACGCACGACCTCGTCTCTGGACATCATGACGAGCTCTTGCTCCTCCAGATCGCCGGAATCCGGCGCCTGAACCTGCTCGCAGCCGGTCGCGGCGAAGAAATGCGCCGTCTGGCATCGTTGATTGGCTTGGGTCACGAAACTGCCCAGCGGCCGCCAGGCCCGGGCGACATGCCCGGTCTCCTCAAGAAGCTCGCGCTGTGCCGCCGCCCCCGCCTGCTCGTCCGCGGCGACCTGCCCGCCGGGAAAGGTCAGGCAAACGCGGCGCGGCCCATGGCGATACGAACGCAGGAGGAGCCAACGCCCGTCGTGCATCTCCGGCAGGATGCACGTGTAGTCGGGCATCTCGATTTGGTAGAAGTCGTCGACCATGCGGCCGTCGGGCAGGGCGACGGTTTGACTGCTGACTTTCAGAAACGGCGCGCAGGTCAGCAGGGTCGTCTCGCGCTGCACGACCCACGGCCGCAACACGCGAGTCAACGGTCGGCCCGGGACGTCGGCGTTGGCGCGCCGATTAACGGCTGCCTACGGGAACGCGCGCCGCGACCCCGCTCGCCATCAGCAGCGCATCCTCGATGACTGCCCCCAGGCGAGGGGCCGGTATCGCCGATGCCGCCGCGGCGCGATCGTGCCCCCGCGACACCTTGGGACGGCTCGCTTCATCGAGATAGTTGCGGACCCCTTGGTAGACCACGGCGCCGATATCGTTCTGGTAAAGCCATAGGCCGTTCGTCTGGCCCTCGAAGCTCGGCTCGCCGCCCATATGTCCCCACGGCCGATAGTCCGCTCCCAGGCCGATGCCGAACACATTCGGGATGTGCCCCCCATCGGCGAGCAGCATGCAAGCGTCGCGACCGACGGCAGGGCCGCCGTAATCGGCCTTGAGCCGCAGTTGGCAGCCCTCGGCGTCATAGATCGGAACCGTCACAGACCGGTATCCGAACGCGGGGATGATCACCGCCGCTTCGTCCAGCATGCGCCGCAGCGTCGTTGCCGAAAGATGAGACTCCGACAGCGGCACCATGGCGATTCGGCTTTCCGCCTCCGTTCCCGGGCGGCCGGTCAAACGCCGCCACATCTCACGTCCGTCGCCGCGCAGACCGCCCAGCCGGTTGACGCGCTGTGTGCGCGGGCACACGTCGCGCTCGGTGAAGGCATAGCCGTCGGCGTGAGCGTCCTCGCGGGTCCAGTACAGGATTCGGGCCGCTTGGCGATAGAGCAGCGTGATATCGCCGGGACGGAAGTCCACGTCCGGCAAGAGGTGCGTGAGGACCCAGAGCACCGAGAATGCACTGTGTGCGCCGCCCAGGACGACCACGCGGGCCGACGGCGAGTTCGCGAGCATCGCCGCGGCCCGCGCAAGGCCGTCCGGCGTCAGCAGCGCATCGCTCGGCATGATCTTCGCGAGGTCGGCATCGCCAAGGCGCACTCCGCCGATCAGGGGGGCCGTCAAGTAGCTGGCCAGATCCTGGCGCCCGCCCAGCGCCACGATCGCCGTCTGTGCCTCTTCGAAATAGACGTCGCCACCCGCTGAGACGACCTCGGCGGCAACGGTGCCGCCGTCGCGCATGTGCAGCGCACGGACCTGCGATCCAGGCCGGAACTCGCTGTCCGGATACGCGGCGATGATCTCCTCCAACGTGCCGCCCAAGCGCCGCAGAAAACGGCCGACGAGCTCCAGCGGCGGCAGCGCATAGCGCATCGTCTCCAGCTCGCGGGTCACTTCGTCCTCGCGCAGCTCGGCAAACAGCTCCCGAGCGGCCGGGGCATCCAGGCATTCCAGGTAGGCCGTACCGAGTGAGTCCGAGTTGATCATATAGCGGCCGATCGTGCCGCCGATCGACGCTCCGCGCTCGAAGATCGCGACCCCGGCCTTCAGCCAGCTGTCGAGCGCGCCGTTCTGAGCGGCCCAGACCAAAGGCCCGGTACCGCCCGGCCCTCCTCCCAAGATCAGCGATCCACGCATTCGTTCAACTCCGGAGTGTAATGTCTGCAGACGGTCCTCTCGCGGACCCGTGGCCGCAGCGGACTCCCTCGCGATATCAACGTTGAAGGGCGCGCCAGTTCACTTGAATTCGTTCGCGACCGGAAGTGACCAAACTGTGGTTGGGCACGTGGGTACGTCTTATGGCGCCCCCATTCCCCGGTGTGTGGCAAAGACATACAAAGGCGCAGCCGATTATTGTCAGATGGTCACCCGCAGCCGCTCAGAGCCTCCCGGAGCGCCCCTGCAACCCGTTCAACGGCTTCGGAGTCGACGGCGGCCGATGTCGGCAGATTGATCCCGGTGCGCGCCAGGGCGGCACTGTGAGGGCACGGCCGCGCGAATTCGCGATACGGTGGCATCGCCGATAACGGGTGAAAGAACGGACGAATTTCGAGGTCTCGGGCCCGTGCAGCTTCGATCAGGCGATCTCGTGCCGCGGCGGGTACGTGGGCGCACACCAGCCAGACGACCGGCTGGCAATGGCGCGGCAGGTCGGGCGCGAACGTGATGCCCGGGATCGCGCCGAGGGACTCGCGGTAGAGCTGCTCCAGATCCCGGTTCCGCCGCAGCATCCGGTCGATCCGCCGGAGCTGCGCCACGCCGACCGCCGCCTGCAGGTTCGTCATACGGTAATTGTAGCCAACGCGCTCGTGCCAGTAGCCGCGGTTCGGCACCATGCCGTGGCTGCGCAATTCCTGCAGCGTCGCCAGGAGCACCGGGGAATTGGTCAGGCACACGCCGCCTTCGCCGGTCGTCACGATCTTGTTTCCATAGAACGAGAAGCAGGAGATATCGCTGAAAGACCCGACCTTCCGACCCGCGTATTGCGCGCCATGCGCTTCCGCGCAATCTTCGATCACGTAAATCCCGCGCCGTCTGGCGAATTCGGCGATCGGTTCGATCTCCGCGGGCCGGCCGTACAAATGCACCGGGATGACCGCCCGCGTCCGCGGCGTGCAGGCGGCGGCGAAGTCGTTGAGCGACATCGTCCAGATGACGGGGTTGACATCGACGATCACCGGCGTGGCACCGCAATACAAAACCGCGTTGATCGTTGCCGCAAACGTGAGGTCCGGAACGACCACCTCATCGCCCGGCCCGACGCCGAGGGCGAGAAGCGCCAGGTGCAGTGCGACCGTCCCGTTCGAAGTCGCGACGCCGTATCGCATGCCGGTGAAAGCTGGAAATTCGCGCTCGAATTCTTCGATATACGCGCCCTTGCTGGAAATCCAGGTCGACAGAAAAGCGTCGATGACGGCCCGAAATTCCGCGTGCGACAGATCGGGTTGCGCGACCTGCACAAAATTCCGGCTACGGTCCACGACGACGTCGGCGATCCGCCCATCGCTCGTGAGGGTCGGTATGACCGCCGGGGTCGTGCCACCGGAAGGGGAAGCTATCGCCGGCTGCAGGCAGTCTTCGATAGAGGCACGACCGGCGACGATCGCGGCGCGAATACCGTCGAGCGTCAGGCGGCCCAGAACGCAGCCGGCGCCGTCAATCACGAAACACACGCCCGTCTGATTGTCGAGACAGCGTTCAATCGCCGTCATGAGCCCGTCGCCCTGTCGGCAGGTAAACGCGGCAATCCTTGCGTCCGCCGCAGAGACATTCATATCGTTCATGGTTGTCGCAATTGCCCGGATCTCCCGAACGGCGCGGGGGCCAGATCGCCGCTTCGCATGCCGCGGCGGCCGTTTGTGGTGCGATCAAATAGCGCACCGGCGCGGCTCTCCAGTGATCAACCGGTGGCCGGGTCACGCGACCGCACAATCGCCCAAGCGCGCAGCACCTGCCCCTTTTTGCCGTCGCAAGCGACGTGACACAGTTTGATCACTGGTGAGGAACGTGCCTGCGCACATTTACTGGACAAGCCAAGTCAGGGAAACGGACGGCGGTGCCATAGAACCACAACGCGAATAAAGCTTGGTTAGATCAAAAAATTGGGGAGCACGGACCGGCATGACGTTGTTGACTGTCATGGCCCTGCCATGAAGTGCCTGTGGATCACCTTGGCCGATCCGGACCCGCCGAGGAACGGGCAGTTCCTGTACTCGCGCGGGCTGATCCATGGCCTTACTGCCGCTGGTATGGAAGTGCATGTGGTCGGCCTGACGCGGCCGCGCGGCCAGCATCGCCACGGCCAGTTCGCCGACGGAGTCTACTGGTGGCTGGCACCGCATCAATGGTCGGCCGATCACCAGCCCAGTCCGCGGTGGGTCAGCCTGGCGTCGGCGCTCCCGCAGCTCGCGGCGCAGACCAATACGCCGCCGATGCGGCGGATTCTGAATGAGCGGCTGACGGGCGGCGGCTCGTGGGACGCGATCGTTTTTGACAGCATCTGCGTCGGCTGGGCCCTTTCGGTGGTGCAGCAGCACTATGCGACCGCACGGGTGCGCCCGCGGCTGGTGTATCTGTCGCACAACCACGAGCAAAGCGTGGCCGAGCAAATCGCCGCCGACACGCGGCCGTTTTGGAAGCGCCAGTTCAAGCATGTCGATGCATGGAAAGTGGGTCGTCTCGAACGTTGGCTGGTGCGCCACACCGATCTCATCACCTCCAACTCGCCCGCCGATTGCGAGAAGTTCCGTCCGAGCCGTGCCGATCGCCGCGTCGAGTTCCTCCCCCCCGGCTACGGCGGGCGCCGTATACCCTCGCGCCAAATCGGGAGCCAACTCCCACGGCGGGCGATCATCGTCGGCAGCTTCGACTGGATTGCGAAGCGCACCAGCCTGGAAGAATTCCTGGCGGTCGCCGATCCGTTGTTTGCAGCCGCCGGTATCGAGCTCGACGTGGTCGGCAATGCCGACGAGTCCTTCCTGGGGCGGCTGCGCAACAAGGTCCGCGCCACGCGCCTGACCGGCAGGGTCGACGACATCCATCCCTACATGGAGCAAGCGCGCCTCGCGCTCGTCCCGGATCTGCTGGGGGGCTTCAAGCTCAAGGCGCTCGACTACGTTTTCAACCGGCTACCGATCTTCGCGATCGCCGGTTCAGTGCCCGGCATGCCCCTCCATGAGACAGAGAGCATCTTCCTGTTCCGCGATCACCGCAGCCTGGCGGAAGGCGTGATCAAGGCGATCGACGACCTCGATCTCCTCAACCGCGCACAACAAGCCGCCTACACCGCCTGCTGCGATCAGTTCGACTGGACCAATATCGGCCAGCGCCTCATGTGCGCCATGTCCCTTGTGGACCATTCGCAGTTGACGACGCACCGAGCTGCACCGGTGACGCCTCGCTGGTCGACCACGCCTGAAGTCGGCTCCCTCGACAGTCCGGCCTAACGTAGCGGCTGGCCGGCAGCGCCGGACGCCGGGCGCGCCGGGTTTCTACAACGTCGCCACGCGCTCCTGAATCTTCTGCAACGTGTCCGCGGGTTCCGCCGCCGGCAGGAAAATGAAATTGTAGACGTACCTGCCGAAGCGCTGACGCTGCTCCAGCCCCGCCTTGAGATCCGGATAGTTTGCGGGATTCTGCATGAGGTCCTTGTCGAAACGCGCGATGGGCAACACCTGGCGCTGAAAGACGAAGAAGCCGCGGTATCCGAGCTCTTCGAAGAACCTCGCGATGCGGACGATGGCCCCCGGCGCGATACTTTCTTCCGCCTCGACCTGCATCCGCGGCTGGCAGCGCTGGATCGTCCGCCGCATACCCTCGAGCACCGCCTCTTCATGGCCTTCCACGTCGATTTTCACGAAGCCGACGTCACCGTCATAGATATCGTCCAGCGCCTTCAGACGCACCGGCACTTCCTTGAACTCGGAATACTTCGCGGCGACGGCCTGCGAGATGCTCGAGCATCCATGGACCAAAACGCCGTCCACGATCGGCATGCGCAGGACGGTGCTTCCGTCGCTGCGCGATAAGGCGAGGTTGTGGATGATGACTTTGTTGCGGCGTATATCCTGCTGAAATTTGCGCGAGAGCTCTTCGGACAACCACGGGATGGGCTCGAAGGCATGAACCCGGCGCGCATACTTCTTCATGAAGTGGATGTAGCTGCCGTCGTTCGCACCGACGTCCAGCGCCTCGCGATCCGCGCCGCATAGGAACTCGAGCAGATGGAGTTCGACCTCGCCGTACTTGCCGTAATAGCGGGTCTCGCGCCAATTCAGGATCGGCTGTGGACAGAGCGAGCGCAACGTCTGCCGCCCTTCGCGGATCCACCAATCCCCCGCCGCCGCTGCCATATCCATGGATGTTCCTTACATGAGACTGAACCGCTCAGTTGGACCAAAGCCGCCGGTCGGCGGCCAGTGACCAACCTGTGACACGCGTCATGTAACCTGCGCCGAAGCGGCACGAATCCCTGGGGGGGCACGCCGGGGGCCGACTTGACAGGCTCGGGGCCGGCACTAGAAAATGAACATGTTCGGAAACACAGTGCAAAAAGTCCGGCCGCCGACCTCGACACCCGATCGCCGGCAGCGGCGGCTTTTGCCAAACGCGGGGATTCTATGTCGACGACACGCAAGACTGCCTTAGTCACAGGTGCTGCGAGCGGAATCGGCCGCAGCGCCGTCCTGGCACTCGCCCGCGCCGGCTACGACGTCGCCATCAACTACAGCCGAAGCGAACAGGCCGCCAAAGACGTGGCCGCCGAGGCGCAGAAGCTCGGCGCCAGGACGATCCTGTGCAAGTGCGATGTGTCCGATGAAGCGGGCGTGCGCGCCATGCTGAAGCAGGTCGAGACCGCGTTCGGCAAGCTCGACGTGCTGATCAACAACGCCGGCACCACGACCGAGGTGCGGCCGAAGGACATGGAAGGGCTGAGTCTGGAGGAATGGGACCGCGTCTTCGCGGTCAACGTGCGCGGCATGTTCCAGGTCACCCGGGCGTCGCTGCCGTTGCTCAAGAAAGGCGCAAATCCGTGCATCGTCAACACGGCGAGCATTGTCGGGCTCCGTCCTGGGCCGCAGCCCCTGCCCTATGCCGCGAGCAAGGCGGCGGTGGTCAACCTCACCAAGACGCTCGCCCTCAATCTCGGCCCGGAAATCCGGGTGAACGCGGTCGCCCCCGGCTGGATGGAAGGCGACTGGATGCAGCGCATGCTGAAGGACAAGTACGACGATCTAATGGGCCGGCGCGCCAAGATGACGCCGCTGAAGCGCTGCGTCACCGCCGACGACGTCGCCGACACGATGATGTCTCTCGTCACGGCCAACCGTTTCGTCACCGGCGAGATTATCGTCATCGACGGCGGTTTCGCGAGTTCGACCTGACCATGCTCGAAGGCGTCGTTCCATTTCCGCCCGAGTACGCGAAGCGCTATCGCGAGAAGGGTTACTGGCGGGACAAGTCACTGGCGCAGGAGTTCAGCGCGGTGTTCCGCGCGTTCGCGGACCGCGTGGCGCTGATCGACGGCGACCGCGTCTTCACCTACGCGGATATCGACCGGCTCACCGACAACCTCGCGCTCAACCTGCTCGAGCTCGGCTTCAAGCCGCTCGATCGCGTGGTGCCGACCTTGCCGAACGTCGCCGAGTTCGTGCTTCTGTATTTCGCGCTGCAGAAGATCGGTGGCATCCCGATCGCCGCCCTGGTGACGCATCGTTACAGCGAGGTCAGCCAGTTCGTCCGCCTGTCCCAGGCGGTGGCCTGCGTCTATCCCGAGCGACAGAGCGATTTCGAGTTCGCGCCGATGATCCGCCGCGTGGCACAGGAAAATTCCTGCATGCGTTTCGCGATCACCCTCGGCAAGCCGGGGCCCGGCGAGATCGCGCTCAAAGACCTCATCGAGAAGCCCGCGAAACTGCCGACGACCGAGCTCGCCAAAATCAAGCTCGATCCCGTCGACCCTTGCATCTTCCAGCTTTCCGGCGGCACGACCGGCATCCCGAAGCTCATTCCGCGCACCCACAACGACTACGCCTACAATTCCAAGACGGCGGCGACAGTGTGCGGCGTCACCGGCGATTCGACGCTGTTGCTGATGCTGCCGATCGCCCACAACCTGCCGCTCGCCTGCCCCGGCATTCAGGGCTTCATGTTCAATGGCGGCAAGGTCGTGTTGAGCCAGACGACGCGGCCGGAGGAGGTGTGGCCGCTGGTGGCGAAGCACCGCGTCACTCATATCAAGGTTGTGCCGGCGCTGCTCATCCGCCTGATCAATTCGCCGGCGGTCACGCAACACGACACGTCATCGGTGCGCTATATCCAGAGCGGCGGCCAACGGCTGCAGCCCGAAGTCCGGCTGCGCACGAAAGAGCTGATCCCAAGCTGCTTCGTGCAGGAGAACTTCGGCATGTCGGAGGGCATGCTGTACTTCGTCCGTATCGACGATCCCGAGGACGTGCGGCTGGAGACGGTCGGCCGGCCGGTCTCGCCGGACGACGAGGTACGCCTGATCGACGACGACGGCAACGTCGTGCCGTTC
>Ga0335070_10006206_pt1 | contig 14063 bp, 10 predicted proteins | sample Lox_Sample_13_FD_206722 | JGI IMG/M metagenome (GOLD analysis project Ga0335070, IMG submission 206722) | Soil microbial communities from Loxahatchee National Wildlife Refuge, Florida, United States - Lox_Sample_1.3 | ecosystem: Environmental > Terrestrial > Soil > Wetlands | place: USA... | reverse complement strand
GAGGAGGGGATCCTCCTCATCGTCCTTGCCGGAATCCTTCTCGTCCTGAGTCGTCCTTACTGGGGTCTCTTCTTCTAGCTCTATTGAATGGAATCTCGTTGCTTTCACCCTGCCCCAGTGGGGAGAGAGGAAGGGCGAGGGGTGTAGAATCAGAAGGATCGATATTCGCTCAGGAGAATTTGAGTGAATCGCAAAGAGATTGAAAAAGGATCTGTCTGTGTGACCAAGGGGAGCTTTGGGAAACCCGATCTGAACCAGGTGGAGATCGGCGGTCGATCCCTAATGGTGAAGGATGTCCGGAGAAAGAATTTCTTTTTGCGATGGACATTGGGACTCTGGTTAATTGACAAAGAGTGGAGAATCTACTCCCGGCTCGCAGGGATGAAAGGCATCCCCCAGCCCGTGGAGCGGGTTGACCGCTTTGCTTTTGCCATGGAGTTCATTCCGGGAAAATCCATCCTGAGAGGAGAGCCCCTGCCGCCTTCTTTTTTCCGGGAATTAGAAAAGGTTCTTGAAGATATCCATAAAAGGGGCGTAGTCCACATGGATTTGCGACATAAAGGCAATATCCTGGTCTCCGAGAAGGGAGAGCCTTGCCTCATCGACTTCAATAGCAGCTTTGCCTTCAAAGAGAACGGGTTCCTCCGACGTTACCTTTTTCCCCTCCTCCGATGGGTGGATTACGGTGGACTGCTGAAATTAAAGGAGAGGGTTTCTCCTTCTTCGATGACCGCCGCGGAACTCACCTTCCTCAAGCGATTCGACCGTCTTCGAAGGCTCTGGATCTTCAACTGATACCCTGAAACAATGGATTATTGGAGTGATGGAAGATTGCGTGAAAGATGTTCAAACCATCATCCCATTCTTCCTTTATTCCAATATTCCAGTCTTTATCACCTGATCGAAGAGTTCACGCTGTTTGAGGGTCATTTCGCGGGCGCCTTTTCTCGTCCCTTCGTGCTCATAGCCAATCAAGTGAAGCACTCCATGGATCATCAAAAAGATAACCATTTCCTTATCGTTGAGGCCGAAACGGTTCGATTGGTGCTTGGCTGTTTCAACGGAAATCACCAAGTCTCCGAGGAGGTAGGGATGGAGGGTCGAGAATTCACCGTCCCTCATGGAAAAAGCGAGGACATTGGTGGGTCTATTTCTTCCGAGATGCTTCCGATTCAATTCTCGAATCCGGGCATCGTCGACCAGCAGGACGCTGAGCTCCGCGTCAAGAAACCCCAATTCGGTCAATATCCTTCGGGCCGCCCTTCTTACTTTTCCTGAGTCTAAGGGGATAAGTTTTTGCTGGTTTCGAATCCAGATTTTCATCGTACCTTTTCAGAGGTGACTCCGAGCTCGTTGAGACGGGATAATCAATTCTCTGGTGAAAGATGGCAGTTAAGATTCGGTTAAAACTCTCTTGGATTTTCTGAAGGTCCTTCAGAGTCAATTCACACTCTTCCATCTGTCCGTCCAAGAAAATGCTGTTCGTCACCCGCTGGACCAGGCTCTTGATCCGGGAAGGCGTGGGGTCGGTAAGGGCGCGGGAGGCGGCCTCTACCGAATCGGCCAGCATGACGATCCCCGCCTCTTTGGTCTGGGGTTTGGGGCCGGGATAGCGGAAATCGTCCTCGTTGATCGATTCCATGTCGGGATTCTCTTTTTCCTTGGCTTTCTGGTAAAAATAAGAGATGAGACTCGTTCCATGATGTTGGAGGACAATGTGGCCGATCCTTTCTCCCAGGCGATTTTCACGAGCCAGCTCCACGCCATCCTTGACATGGGAAATGAGGATGAGGCTCGACATCGTGGGAGTGAGATGTTCGTGCTTATTTTCTCCCCCTCCCGCGTTTTCGATGAAGTAGAGAGGTTTTTTCAATTTCCCCACATCATGATAATAAGCACTGACCCTGGCCAACAAAGGGTTGGCCGCAATCGACTTAGCCGCCGCTTCCGCCAGACTTCCCACAATGATGCTGTGATGATAGGTGCCCGGGGCCTGGAGAATCAAATCTTTAAGAATCGGATGGTCCATGTTGGCTAATTCCAGGAGCTTGATATCCGTGGTGTAGCCGAACAGGGTTTCGACGATGGGGACAATTCCTAAAACGAGGACCGACGCGAGAGCGCCTCCCAGAAAACCCATCATCAAATCTGAGAGGAGGGTCATTTTAAAGAGATTTCCAGAAATCAGGCCGTAAGAGAGGATCATAAGAACGTTGATTCCTCCGACCATGAGTCCGGCCTTCAGGAGGATGCTCCTCTGTTCACACCGAGCGACCTTGTGGGCGCCGATCACACTTCCGACGAGCGTGAAAATGAAGTAAAAAAGCTGATTTCCCATCAAGGCCGCAGAAAAATAACTCACCAGGAGTGAGAAGATAATGGCAACCTCTGAGTTCAGAACAATCCGAACGAGCATGGCACCGGTGGCGATGGGGAAAAGATAGAGATAAGAAGAAGAAGGGATCGAGAAAAATTCACCTCCCAGGACATCCGTCGTCATCTGGAAAAGTTTGAGGAAGGCCAAGATTCCAACCAGGGCGGTGGAACAGAAGAGGAGATCCTTCTGAGAGAGGGCGACCTTTCGGATGTTTTGTGTGGCGAACTGGTAAAGGCTGGACATCACGAGGAAAATCAGGAGGCCTGTGCCGATCAGGATGGCGAAAAGGTGGGTCCTTTCTTGCGCTTTCCTGAGAGCCTTGATTTTTGAAAGATCTTCTTCTTGGACTCGAGCCCCTGCCTGGAGAATCACCTCGCCTCGTTTGATTTGAAAATAGACGGGATTGACCTTTTCCTTCGCATCGGCTTTTTTCCCTTCGGTTTCATTCTTATTAAAGGTGAGATTAAGCCTCAAAAAGTGTTCGGCGATCTTTAAGGCGATCCTCGAAGCCTCTTTCCCCAGAGGAGGGAAGAGAAGCCCCGACTGACTCCGGAGTTTTGCTCTTGCTTCCTTGAGGTCGAAGAAGTTAAAAGGAGGAAAACTCTTTCTCGTCTCACGGGTCTGGATATTCCGGAAAAGGATCCCTTTTTCCGCATCCGGGTCAAGAAGTTCTTTATCATTGACGATCCCTTTATTCAGGACGGGCGCGATGATTTTCAATGCGGCCTCTCCGATGGCGGGATTGAAACGCTCCTTTTCCAGAACCTGCCATTCTTTTTGGTTAAGCGGAAGGCGAATCGAGGAATCCCATTCCTTTTTCCTGAAAGCACTTTGATCCACGCCTTTTTCCTTCTTTTGGTAAGACGCAGCCAATAATTCAAAGGCGGACCGGACCCGATTTTCGCAATCACTCAGAACCGCAGGATCAAAGTCATAGATGGAGAGAACGGATCTTTCGGCCTCCGCACGTTTCTCCTGAGTCGACTTCTCATCCTCGACCAAAAGGTCCTGGGTGGACCTGACTTCTTTGGTTGCGATGTCGCCCACTTTGTATTCTTTAAGGTGGAGCGTCAGGCTCGCAGAGAGGAGCAGAGTGATAAGAACAGCAATTACGATGCCGATAAACCATTTCTGATAAGAGGGGGTTTTAATCCTTTCCAGCCACGAACGGTCCCTCAGGTCGTTGGTGGTTCTGAGGAAAGGAAGATTAAGAATAAATTTTTTTATCGATGTTTTAATCATCAATCTTCAAGGAGCTTCCTTCTGCCGGCGTCGCTTTTCCTCCATTCTTTCATAAGCTTTGATAATTTCCTGAACCAAAGGGTGTCTGACGACATCCCTGTCTGAGAAATAGACGAATTCAATACCTTCGATCCCCTTCAGGATGCCCTGGATTTCCACTAGGCCCGATGTCTTATTTTCCGGGAGGTCCACCTGGGTAATATCGCCCGTGATCACCGCCTTGGAACTGTATCCCAATCGTGTCAAAAACATCTTCATCTGTTCGGGCCCCGTATTTTGCGCCTCGTCGAGGATGACGAAGGAATCATTGAGGGTCCTCCCCCTCATGAAGGCCAAAGGGGCCACTTCGATCACACCCCTCTCCACAAGTTTAGAGGCTCGGTCAAAATCCATCATATCATGCAAGGCATCGTAGAGGGGGCGAAGATAGGGGTTGACCTTTTCAGCAATATCTCCGGGAAGAAATCCTAATTTCTCTCCGGCTTCTACCGCAGGGCGGGTCAGGACGATCCTCTCCACCTCCTGTTTCATGAGATGAGCGACAGCCATGGCCATAGCGAGATAGGTCTTCCCCGTTCCCGCAGGACCAATTCCGATGACCAGATCGTATTTTCGAATGGCGTCAATATAGCGTTTCTGAGCCAGGCTCTTGGGTGTAATCACCCGTTTCCTCGACGAAATATAGACGGTATCGAGGAAGATGTCCTCAAGATTAACACTCCGATCGTCGGAGATCATTCGAATGGCATAGTCAATATCGTTTGGATAAAGGGGGTATCCTTTTTTCAGGAGGGCATAAAGGTCGTTGAGAACGCGGATAGACAGATCGACATCCAGGTCCTCCCCATGGATCGTGAGGGCATTGCCTTTGGCATTGATCTTCACTCCGATCGTCCTGGCAATGCGTTTTAGATTTTCGCTGTGGGCGCCGAAGAGGGCATTGGTCAACTGGAGATCATCAAAAATGACCTTTTCGACGGCCTCCCTCCGTAGCGTCGAGTCTTCGACTTGCTGTTCTTTCAAAAATAAACCTTCGCCGCGCGAAACCCTCCTGGGCTCACTTTACCGTCCAGAGCCTTAAGGCAGGGTAGGCAAAAAAGGCTACCTAGGATAAACAAATCATATCACCCTGGACCCGAGATTGCAATATTCTTGGGCTTTCCGCCCTCATCCTCGCCCTCTCCCAATCTTTTTTGCCTGACCACCTCTCTCCTTTTCCGAAAGGCTGTATTTTCATATTTCAGAGGGATCAATGAGGGGCTGACCGTTTTACCTTTTCAACAATGGCAGGGATGATTTCCCCGGCAGAGCCGCAAATCAGATAATCGGATATCTCGCCTGTCAAGGGGGTCGGCTCCCTGTTGATCTCAATGACGATGGCCCCCTTTTCCTTAGCCGTCACGGGAATAGAGGCTGCCGGATAGACGACCGCCGAAGTCCCGATGGAAAGGACCAGGTCGCACGATGCGGATTCTTTAAAGGAGGTCGCTTGAGCCTTCCAGGGGATGGGTTCTCCAAAAAAGACGACATCAGGCTTCAAAAGCGATGAACAGCGCGAACATCGGGGAGGAAGATCTTCCAATTTGAATGTCGTCCCATCGACGGTGGAAGAACACTTCAAGCAGGAAAGCGTCCTGTGCGTCCCATGAAATTCGATGACATTCTGGCTTCCTGCGGCATGGTGAAGACCGTCCACGTTTTGTGTAATCACCGAAGACAGGTATCCCATCCGTTCCAGTTCAGCCAGTCCTACATGGGCCGGGTTGGGTTTGGCTCCCATGATGAGGGAAAACATCTCTTTCAGCATCAACCAGACCCGGTCGGGGTCTGAAATGAAGGCATGGATATCGGCATACTCCTCAGGATCATACTTTTGCCAGAGGCCCTGAGCTCCCCTAAAATCAGGAATTCCACTCTCAACAGAAATCCCCGCGCCGGTAAAAGCAATCGCCTTCTTCGAGTTGAGAATGTCTTTTGCCGCCCTCTGGATCAGTTTGTCATCCATATCTTGCTCCTTGCCCTCACTCTTCTCAAAGTCTCGGAGGCTATATCACAATCGAACGGTGGGGCGCAGAAACGGATCAAACAGTCGAATTCGAAAGCTTTAGAATGCGCACGTTTGAGGTTAGAGGTTATTGTCATTGCTCCAAGAATTCAATTCTTTCACGGTATTGAAAGCCCTGAATCTGGCGTTTCAAAGGTTGCGCTCTAAAGCTTTCTCACTCGCCTGTCCGCTCCGTTTTTCAGAGTTTCTGCCGCTTGTCGCTCCTAGGGCCCGGTCTCCACCAATAACCTATTCACGCCATCATGTCTCGATATGCCGGGATGATTCCGAACCCCTCTGCCTTGGTCACTGCCCTTTTGACTGAATCGATCAAGACTGCTTCTCCAAGAAGTCCAACCGTATTCACATCGGCTCTTTTCCTTCCGTAGGAGATGGTGAAAATCAGATCGCCGTCGAAAGTCGTATGAAGGGGCGAGATGATCTTAGCCAAGCCGGTGTGGGCAATCTGTGCGACCTGATGCAACTCTTTTTTCGTAAAATTGGCGTTAGTAGCAACCACCCCCAGGGTGGTATTTGAAGCATGGGAAGCTGAAGCTTTGGTCTCTCCAAACTTTTTCCGTGCCACCCCTCGTTTCATCGACTTCGATGAATTGGCAAATTGGAAACTTTTCTTAGATAACCTTGCGCCCGCGAGGATTTGGTGAGATAGAGGATCCAATACATCGCCAAAGGCATTCACGACAACGAGGGCCCCTACGATAATTCCCTTCGGCCCATGCGTACTCGACGTGCCCACTCCGCCCTTCATCGCCCGATCCGTTCCGAAGAGCTTTCCCACAGTGGCTCCGGTTCCGACCCCAACACTTCCTTCGACTACTTTTGGGGAGGCATTGAGACAGGCCTGGTATCCCATGTCACGATCCGGCCTCACACGAAAATCGCCTATGCCGAAGTCGAAAATCACCGCGGTGGGTACATGAGGGATTTTTGTTTTGACCACATCAAACCCCTTTCTCCTTTCCTCCAGGTAGGCCATCACTCCTCCTGCCGCATCCAAACCGAAGGCGCTTCCGCCAGCCAAGAGAACGGCTTGAATCTTATCCACCCAATGGAGATGGGTGAGAGGATCGATCTGCCTCGTTCCTGCAGCGGTTCCGCGAATGTCGACCGCTCCAATCGCTCCCTCTTCGCACAGAATCACCGTACAGCCGGTCAATGCCCGAAAGTCACTGGCATGGCCCACCTTAATCCCCGGGACATCTGTGATGGAAGGGTGCTTCCTCATTGGTGGGAATATTATCAAAAACGAAACGCGGGTGTCAATGATGCCTTATTGCATTCGATCCGCAGGGGACATCGGGGAAAGTTGAAGTCTGATGTTTCGGGGGTAAAGATTGCTTACTGAAATTCCAGGACCGACATCGATGTTCGTTTCGGACAGAGAAATCTGGTTGCTGCCTTTGTGGGCACTGGACAAATCAATGCGGACCCGGACTTGGTCCGGTTTCAGAGAAAGAAGAAGTCTTTGTGAACCTTTGAGGCGAACGTTCAGTTCTTTCGGCGGCTCTCCCGTGATGACCAGGCTTTGAGGGATGGAATAGTATTCGATGGGAATGTTGAAACCCACCTCTCCCTGCCGCAGGCCGATCACAAATACCCAAAGGAGGCAGACCAGGAAGAGAAAGAGTGCTTTTCTCGGAAGGTCCTTGAGGAGCTTTTTGGGCCATTTCTTTTCCCCATTTTTTTTCTCCTGAACGGGAGCGACATCCACAAGAGCTTGTCTGAGATCTTCTCTTCTTGCCTTTTTCTGTAAGGCTCCTTTACAGGCCAATAGCACCTCCCCTCTCTCTTCGGAGATGATCATGCATTCTGCATCCGAGACTTCGGTGATGCCCACACCCGCTCGATGTCGGGTGCCCCACTCTTTGGGGAGGGAAGTCGATTTGCAAAGAGGGAGAAGGGCGGCTGCGTGCCGAATCCGATCCCCTTGGACGACCACCGCGCCGTCATGTAAAGGGGATTGGGGACTAAAAATGCTGATCAGTAAGTCTTCGTTTATTTCTGCATCTACGTCCGTTTTCTCATGGATGAGCTCGTCGAGGTCATCCCCTTTTTGAAAAACGATCAATCCTCCGATCCTCCTCTCCGCCATTTGAAAGGCGGCCTCTACGATTCTGTCGATGGCTTCCGAAGTGAGTTTCTCAGACCTGCCAAAGAAAAAACTCGGGAGGCTGACGTTTCCGAGGACTTCGCGAATCTCTTCTTGAAAAATCACTACCAGAACGATGAGAATCACCGGCCAGAGATTCTGGAGCCCCCATACCGAAAGAGGAAGATCAATCCATCTGGCAAGAATATAAAAAAGAGGCAGAGCCAGAATAGCGAGGATCATCCGCAGGGCTTTTTTCTTCCTTAGCCAGAGGTAGAGGCGGTAGAAAATATAGGTCAGGATGAGAATATCGAGTGCATCTTGCCAGCGAAAGACGTGGAGAAGATCATTCATTCGATTTCCAACCAGCAAAAGGAGATACCTCCCATTTTTCAATAATTACATGAGCCGTGTCAAGGAGACTTCCTAATTTTTCTTTGATAGAAAAATGCGTTGAGCTGTCAGGGGGACATAGAAGGAACTCGATCTTTCCGAGAATTCGCAGGGAGTCGTTGACGGCGGAAATCAAAGGTCGGGTCGAGTTCCCAGCCGACATGTCCGGATAAGCAGCCCATGAGTATAGCAAGCCCTCACCACAAGGAAATAGCGACGACCCCTAATGTTCAGAGAGAATTATTTTATTGACAAAAGATAAAATTAGTATAGTTTTACTCTCAGGTAGGGGCTACTCCATTGGTGAGATAAGGGCCAGAACAGCCTCACTCTTTTGGCAACAGTTCCCATAGGGATCTCGAAAAGACCTATGAGATAAGGAGAGGGAAAATGAGTCAAGAATATGAAAAGCATGAAGCTCTGGAGCGGATCATCAAATTCGCAGGCTTGAATCATCCCTATTCCCGGCGCGATTTTCTGAAACTGAGCGGAGTCACTGTCATTGGAATCTCTGCGATAGGGGCTGCGGGAGCAATGAGTGGAAAGAAAATGCCCCTGATCATCATGGATCAGGCCGAAGGGATCGTGATCGCTGACCCTACGAAATGTGTCGGTTGCAGGCGGTGCGAGTTGGCGTGCACGGAGTTTAACGACGGCAAGGCTTCTCCGGCGATCTCAAGGATCAAAGTGAGTCGAAACCTCAATTTTGGGGTGAAGGGTGTATCCAGTGGTCAGCGTGGTCAGGGCAATTGGGGAAACGGATTGGTTACTCAAGACCTTTGCAAACAGTGTCCTCACCCCGTGCCTTGTGCCAATGCCTGTCCGAACGATGCCATTGTCTTGAAGCCACCGACTAACGCGAGGGTGGTTGATCCGAAGAAGTGCGTTGGTTGCAAGATGTGTCAGAGGGCCTGTCCCTGGGAGATGGTGTCCTTCGACTCAGATACGAATAAAGCGACGAAGTGTTTTCTTTGCGATGGAAAGCCCAAATGTGTTGAGGCCTGCCCTGCTGAGGCATTGAACTATGTGGCGTGGCGCGATTTGACGGACAAGATTCCTCCGCGGATTGTCCCAACAGCAGTCGTCGCGCCGGCAAAGGCAGCAGCATGCAATGATTGCCATAAGAAGTAAAAGGAGGAAGGATCCCATGGCGAAACAGGGTGGATGGGCAGGTAAGGTTCTCCGGGTTGATTTATCAACCGGTAGAATTTCAGCAGAGAAAACGGTTGAGAAATATAAGGATTATTTAGGGGGGACAGGAATAGGCTACAAGGTCATCTGGGACGAAGTTCCTACGGGGACAAAGCCTTTTGAACCGGCCAATAAGCTCATCTTCGGAGTCGGTCCTCTGGCAGGAACGGGCGCCCCGTGCAATGGACGGACAGCCATTACGACGCTCTGGCCAACCTGCTGGCCGAAGCCTCTGGTAGCCAGTGGACACATGGGTGGCCATTTTGCTGCGGCACTCAAGTACGCCGGGTACGATGCCATCATCCTCGAGGGGAAGGCGGATCGACCCGTGTGGCTGTCCATTGCCGACGGCAAGGTTGAGATCAAGGATGCCCGCCATCTTTGGGGACAGGGAATTCGGCGCACGACCATTGAAATCAGTCAGCAGATGGGGCCTGAAGCATCCGTTGCTGCGATTGGCCAGGCGGGCGAGAACCTGGTTCCCATGTCCGTGGTCATGAATTCCTACTCCCACTCAGCCGGCGGAGTCGGGGCGGTCATGGGCTCCAAGAACCTGAAGGCAATTGGTGTTCTCGGGACCGGCAGTGTTTATATCGCAGGAAATAAAGAGGAATGGGAGAAAGTGATTAAGTTGCATCTCTCCCTTCTTGGAGCCAATAATCAGCATGTTGTTCCCAACAGCCCCCAGCCATGGGCTGAATATTCCAGCCCTGGATCACGCTGGGTCGCTTCCAGGGGCCGAAAATGGGGAGCGGCCGATCCATCCGTAGACACGGGCACTTGCGATCCTCATAACCTTAACCGGATCGCCTACCGGACAAACAATGCGGCTTTCTATTTAGGCGCCAAGGCTTGGAAGTATACCGTGCGAGGAAATGGGTGCACCGGTTGTCCTGTGCGCTGTCACACCATGATTAAAGTTCCTTCGGTGGCCTCCAAGTACGGGATCCCCGAGACAGGACAGAATACCTGTATGGGATTGGTCTTTGGACGAACGTTTTTTAAAACGTTTCCGGACGGGCCTCTCGGAGAAACGGCAATCGAAGCCTGCATGGTCGGGATGCACCTGGCCGATGACCTCGGGATCTGGTGCAACTACGGACAGTTGGAGCGAGATTTCATCAAGATCTATTACGAGGGGATCATCAAGAACAAAATTGGTGAGGCCGAGTTCAAAACGTATTCTTGGGACAAATACGAAAAGGGGGATCCCGGCTTCCTCTTTGAGCTTCTGCCAAGGATCGCCAATAAAGAAGGGGAGTTGGGGACAGCCCTCGGGCTTGGAACCGGGTACATGTTGGAGCGGTGGGGGATTCCCGAAGCAGAGTGGAAAAAAGACTACGACCTGGTCTACTGGAAGATGGGCCACCCGAAGCATCACGCGAACGAGGATGCGGGTCAGTCCGGAGTCATCATCAATACGATCTATAACCGGGATGTTCAGTGCCATTCGCAGGTTAACTTCACCCGCAACGGGCTGCCGATCGACGTCCAGAAGCGCCTGGCTGCGGAGCTCTGGGGTTCTGAGGACGCAATGGATGCCATTGGGGCTTACACGCCGATGAACGTTTACAAGGCTAAATGGGGGAAGTGGGCTCTTGTCCGAAAGGAACTCCACGATTCTCTGTCCCTTTGTAACTGGATGGGGCCATGGGCTGCTTCACCCTTGAGAGAGAGGGGTTACCGGGGCGATGATTCGATCGAATCGGTCCTTTACAGCGTTGCAACCGGCGACCGGAAGAGCCGTGAGGAGTTGGACCAGGTGGGCGAGCGGATCCACCTGCTGCACCGGGCCCTGACGATTCGTGATATGGAAAGCAAGGAGATGCGGACAAAGCATGACACAGTGCCCGACTGGGTGTTTACGGATAAATCGGGCAAAGCTCCCTTCAGCAAAGGGACGATTCGCATGGACCAGGCCGATATTGAGAAGGGCAAGGAGATGTTCTACAAGGAACTCGGCTGGGACGAGGCGACGGGAGCCCCCCTTGCCGAAACCTATAAGAAATTAGGGCTTGGATACGTGGCGGGAGATTTGGGGAAAAAGGGTCTCTTACCGTAATCCATGGATGACGACGTCATTGTTCTCGTATGCGTTGCAACACCCTACGACCGTTGTCCCTGAGCCCGTCGAAGAGACGAACCGCAAGGGCGAGAGCTGACCGGTCAGGGTGAGTCTGCAAGGTGTGGACCCATTCAACGATGAAAAAGAAGGAATCACCGATGGAAAGACAAAACCAAGAAGATGCCCCGGGTCTCGCGATAACCGATTTCATTCGGAGGAGGAGCGAGGCCGGGCAGCTCGTTACGGCAGAGGGCATCTGGAGCGAATTTCTGAGAATGGGTATACTGATAGGAAACGAGAACGAGCTTGCCGAATTCGAGGCCTCTCTGAAAGAAACGCTCAAACAGAATGAAGAGTTGAAAGAGATCGTGGACGGAAGGGGCCTTGCCCATTATTACTCCGTCCGAAGTATGGCTGAAACCTACGCCAAGATTCTTATCCGGAGGGGGGAAGATCCTCTGCTTTTGATGACAGAGACGGTTCGTGAAAACTCCGATCGGTATCCCCGTCCCGTCCCTCTCAGGATGTTCGAAGGCTCTCCCTTCGGGCTGACTCACGAAGAAATCTCTTTGTGCCTGAACAAGATCGTCGATCAAAAGGAATATCAGGACATTCAACAGACGACCACCTCCATCGGCACGGTTTTTCTCTTTTCCACTCTTTATTTGGAGCCAGATTATGCAACTTTTTTGGCGGAATGGATCGACGTAGGACAGGTCAACAATCCCTGAGAAGATGAGAAAGTTTTTTATCTTAGATTACAAATAAAACACAAACCACGGCTCTTCCTGGCAAGGACCGTCCAAGAAAACAAGTGTCGTCAATGGGCTCGGGGGAAAAGTTGAAAGGAGGGGTTTTCGTTTGATCAAAAAGTCTTCTCAACTATAATAGGCAGAGGGCAGGCCTTAAGGTTCTTCAAACCCTACTTTGATGCGTCGGACTGAACGATCCGAACGAAGTTTTAAAGAAAGGAGGAGAAAAGTTATGTGGATTCTACGGCTAAACATGAATGACCGAACCTATCGTTTGGACGAAGTCCCGGCAGCCTACAAGGATTTAGGCGGCCGCGGAATAACGTCCACCCTCGTCCATGATGAGGTTCCCCCCTTGTGTCACCCCCTCGGACCGAACAACAAGCTCGTCTTCGCGCCTGGAATGGTGACGGGTACGGCCGCCCCCACATCGGCCCGTATTTCGGTGGGCGCCAAGTCCCCGCTCACGGGCGGCATCAAGGAATCCAACGCCGGCTCGCCCTGGGCACAGTATCTTGCCTGGATGCAAGTCAAAGCTCTGGTCGTGGAGGGGCAGCCGAAGCAGAAGGGCAAATATTGGATGGCCTACTTGACGTGGGATGCAGTGGCGCGCAAGCCTAAGGTAGAATTCTTCCCCGCTGACAGGTACAAGGGAATAGACTTGTACGAGGTCTACCCAAGCCTGTTTAAGCGCTTCGGAAAGACCGCTGCCGTATCCGGCTTCGGTGTCGCTGGGGAATACGGCTACGCCAACTCGGGCATCGTATTCAATGATCTCGCAAAGCGTCCGAGCCGGTATTCCGGACGGGGAGGGTTGGGGGCCGTTATGGCAAGCAAGGGGTTAAAATTTATTGTCCTGGACAGTAAAGGTGCCCCTAGCGTAGGTCTGGCTGATAACGCCTTGTTTAACCAGGGAGCCAAGAAGCTGGCTGACGCCTTGCGTGCCCACGATGTGACTAAACCCAAGGGTGGTTTGAACACTTATGGCACAGCCGTTCTGATCAATATACTCAATGAGGCCGGTGGACTGCCGACGCGCAATTTCTCAAGTGGCCGATTTGAAGGGGCGGCCAAGATCGCCGGAGAGGCAATTTTTGAGACGAACAAGACGCGCTTAGGTAAGGAGCTCTACAACCATGCCTGCAGCCCCGGGTGTATCATCCAGTGCTCGAACACCTGGTACAAACGCGACGGGACCGAGCATACTTCCTGCGTGGAGTATGAGTCCGACTGGGCCCTGGGCGCCAACTGTGGTATCGATAACCTGGACGATATTGCCGAAATGGTTCGCTTATGCAATGCTTATGGCTTGGACACGATTGAGACCGGCACGACCCTGGCCGTGGCCATGGAAGCCGGCGTGATTCCGTTCGGCGACAGCAAGAAAGCGATCCGACTCGTTAAAGAAATGGGGAAGGGGACATCCCTGGGTCGAATCCTTGGCGGTGGTACAGAGTTTACAGGCAAAGCTTATGGCCTATCTCGTATTCCCACCACGAAAGGTCAGAGCATGCCTGCTTATGAACCACGGGCAGTCAAAGGGATCGGTATTACCTATGCGACAACCACGATGGGCGCCGATCATACCGCGGGCTATACGATTGCTCCCGAAATCATGAGCGTCGGCGGTAAGGCGGATCCTCTCAGCGCCGAAGGAAAGGCTGCCCTCAGCCGGGCGTTCCAGGCAACGACTGCATTTATCGATTCTTCAGGCCATTGCCTGTTCATCGCCTTCGCCATTCTCGACATCCCCAGCGGTTACGAGGGAATGGTGCAGGAATGTAACGGCGTCCTGGGCACCCACTGGGAGCCGGATGATGTCGTCAAGATCGGGTCAGGAATCCTGCGTAAGGAGCGCGCCTTCAACGAGGCGGCTGGGCTCGGCAAGG
>Ga0335070_10006204_pt1 | contig 14065 bp, 11 predicted proteins | sample Lox_Sample_13_FD_206722 | JGI IMG/M metagenome (GOLD analysis project Ga0335070, IMG submission 206722) | Soil microbial communities from Loxahatchee National Wildlife Refuge, Florida, United States - Lox_Sample_1.3 | ecosystem: Environmental > Terrestrial > Soil > Wetlands | place: USA... | reverse complement strand
CTCGGGAGCGCAAGGAAAATCGCGCGAGCTCGCCGCGAATCTACGGCAGGACGAGCTGCGCCATTTTTTCCACCTGGCCCTGCGTGAGCGGGACGGGGGAGATCACGAGAATACGCACGCTGACTCCCGACGGGCATTCCAAACTCTGTCGGAAAAAAATGTGGGGACAGGTAACACCCGTCCCCACCGTGAGACAAGGGGCAAGGAAAGGAGGTGAAACTTACCCCGCTCGAATCTAGATTCCGTTCTGTCTCACAATATCAAACACCGGCACCGCCAATTTGTTACATCCCCTGAAATGGAGATTTTTTCGCTCATTCGGTCATCGCCAAACGCTCCGGCGGTTTTGTAGTATCTTTAGACCGCTGCAGGGAGGAGCACATTGATGGAGGTGAATACCAGCAAGGTGGCGATCGTCGGGGCAGGCTCCGTGGGCTCAACGCTCGCTTTTAACCTGTGCCTCAAGGGAGCCGTCACCGAAATCGCCCTCATCGACTCGAACAGGGAGAAGGCTGAGGCCGAGATCCTGGACATCAAGCAGGGGTCTCCCCTTGGTCGCTCGCTGAAGATCGAGGCAGCGGACTACGAATCCTGCAAGGACAGCAGGATTGTCATCATCACAGCCGGGGCTCGGCAGAAGCCGGGAGAAACCCGGGTGGATCTCATGGAGCGGAACGTTGGGATCATGAAATCCATCGTGAAGTCATGGGTGGCATTCGCTGAGAGCGGTTTCCCGGCATCGCGGGTCATGGGCTCGGGGACGATTCTGGACTCGGCAAGGCTGCGGGAGTATGTTGCTCGCCACTGCCGGGTGAATCCGCAGAATATTCACGGGTATGTTCTGGGAGAGCATGGAGATACCTCGTTTCCCGCGTGGTCTCTGCTGACCATCGGCGGAATCCACCTGAACGAGTTCTGTCCGGTGTGCGGCACCTGCGACGGGCTCGACACTTTCAAACAGAACACGATCGACGAGGTGCGTCAGACGGCCTACCGCATCATCGAGGCCAAGGGGTCGACCTGCTACGCCATTGCGCAGGCCGGTTCGGTGCTCGTCGAATCCATTGTGCGGGACGAGCGGCGTATCCTGCCCATCTCCACCGTTCGCAGGAACTTCAGGGGTGTGGAAAAGACTGCCTTCAGCTTCCCCGCAATCGTCGGCAAAGAGGGAATCGCGAGGGTGCTCGATTTCCCGCTCCCGCCCGATGAGGACAAATGCCTTCTCGATTCGGCGCAGTTCGTTTCGCAGAACATCGCAAAGGCAGGCTACTGAGGACCCTCTGCGGCAGGGCTGTCAAAGTCTGGACCACTCGGTATGGAAGGTCCCTTCGCGGTCCACTCTCTGGTAGGTGTGGGCGCCGAAGTAATCCCGCTGCGCCTGGATCAGGTTCGCTGGCAGCCTGTCCGTGCGATAGGAATCGAAGTAGGAGAGCGCGCTCGAAAATGCGGGAATCGGCACCCCGCGCTCCGCGGCGACGGATACCAGCCGCCTCCATCCCCCCTGGGCCTTTTCCACGATCTGCCGGAAATAGGGATCCAGCAGCAGGTTGGCCAGATCGGGATTGCGGTCATACGCTTCCTTGATGCGTCCCAGGAATCTGGCCCTGATGATGCAGCCGCCCCGCCATATGGTAGCGATGGCGCCGGGCTTCAGGTCCCATCGGTATTCCCGGGCAGCGGCGCGCATCAGGCTGAACCCCTGCGCGTAGGAGCAGATCTTCGAGGCGTACAGGGCATCGTGCACGGCATCCGCAAGGCTTGCCGCCTTCGTCGGGGAGGCGCCACCAGGTCCATGAAGGATGCGCGAGGCCTCGACCCTTTCCTCTTTCATCGCCGAGATTGTGCGCGCGAAAACAGCCTCTGCCATTGTCGGGGCCGCGGCTCCGAGGTCGAGTGCTGACTGGATCGTCCATTTGCCCGTGCCCTTCTGCCCGGCTGTATCGAGGATCTGCTCCACCATCGGATGACCGGTTTCGGGGTCCTTTTTCCCCAGGATGTCCGCGGTGATCTGGATGAGGAACGAGTCCAGGTCTCCCTGGTTCCACCGGGCAAATACGCCGCTCATCTCCGGGTAGTCCATTCCCAGGAGATTTCTCATGATGAAGTACGCTTCCGAGATGAGCTGCATGTCGCTGTACTCGATCCCGTTGTGGACCATCTTGACATAATGCCCCGCGCCATCTGGACCGATGTACGTGCAGCAGGGCTCGCCATCCACCTGTGCTGCAATCTCGCGCAGGATCCGCCCGACCGCATCGTAAGCCGCGGGATGCCCTCCCGGCATGATGCTGGGACCGTGGAGAGCTCCATCCTCTCCACCGGAAACGCCGGTACCGAGGAACAGCAGTCCCTTCTCTTCCGCTTCTCTCACGCGCCTGACCGTGTCGAGGAAGAATGAGTTGCCCCCGTCGATGATAATGTCCCCGCGGGAGAGCAAAGGCGTGAGATGGCTGATCACGTCGTCCACGGGCCTTCCCGCTTGGACCATGATCAGAAGCGCCCGGGGACGCGAGAGGCCGGCGACGAGCTCCTCGAGCGACCAGGCTGGAATGAGGCGAGCTCCCTTCCCGGGACCTGCCATGAGCTCGCGGGTCCTCTCGGCCGTTCTGTTGTACACACCAACCGAGTGGCCTCTGCTCTCGATGTTGCGCGCGAGGTTCTGACCCATGATCGCCATCCCGATGACGCCGATGTCTGCGCCCATGTCACATCCCCCCGTCGTGTCTGCTTTCCCGGCAGGGCTCGAGCCTCGGTTCGCTGCCGTGAATGATGGTCACCGGCATTCCGCCGGCAAGTATGGACTGGCGTCCCGCTTCAACCACAAGGTCGTTTGCGGCGCTGTTTGCCGGTGTCGCAATGAGAGCTTCCGCATCGATTCGGGCTGCCTGTCGTTGGCGCTCCGCGAGCGCTTGCGCCCCGGAAAGACCTCGCGAGGCTTGCTCGATGACGATGATTGCTCGAACGATTGCCTCGATGGAATCGAAGCCGTACCCCAGGGGACGAAGCCCCGCGCCCTGCCATGGCACAAGCTGGAAGAAATCCGGGCTCGTATACCTGAAGCGTGAGCCCTGCTCATGAAAGGAGTCGACGTATGCATGGCTGACCCCGCGATAATGATCGTCGTGCCGGATCATCCCTGAGCAGCCGGTTCCCTCGCAATACATGATGAGGCCCTGGTCGTTGCTTCCGGCGGCCTCGTCGGGATAGCCAAGGCCATTTGTCACAGAAAGCAGAGCGCCGTTCTCCCATCTGACCCTTGCATGAGACCAGAGAAATCCCTCGTTCCCGTTGGGGAACCGGCGGCGGATTCCGACTACGCTGACTTCCACGGGAAGAAGGTCGGTGATAAAGCGGACCAGGTCCACGTAATGACACCCGATATACGTGAAGGGGTCGCTGTTCTCCGCGGTGAACCAGCGCTGGAAATTGGAACTGCGATACCTGTAGGGTTCAAGGAGCCTCGCCTCTCCCATGATGAACTGCCCAAACCGGCCGGCGCGGTAGCCGGCACGGGCAACGAGGGATCTCCGGTCGAAGCGCTTGTGGTACTCGACGCCGACGAAGAGTCCCCGCGCGCGCGCGGTCCGGGAAATCTCAGCGGCGTCCGCATGCCTCAGCGAGAGCGGCTTGACGCACAGAACATGCTGGTCTGAGCGCAGCGCCGCCATCACCACCTCATGGTGGAGATGATCAGGGACCGCGACGACCACGAGCTGTCGCGGCCTGAGGCTCCTCATGGCGTCGGCGTAGAGACGCGGCTGCACTTTTTCCTCCGGCTCATCCTGCGTCGGCCAGGCGGTGAACGAGTGGCCGGGAAATGCGTCCTTGATCATTGGATTGGCCGCAAGATTTCGGACCGTCGCGGAACGGGAGGCGCAGATCGTGACACTGTCGACGACTCCGAGACGCTGGAGCTGATACAGTGACGGCAGAAGAGTGTCGGCGGTGATCATTCCTCCGCCGACAACCAGCGCGTCAACACCGGCGCTCACGGAAGAACCTCGTCCATCGCTTCGCCAAGGGCGGCGAGCCCCTCGTCAAGAACGTCGCGGGGAATGTCGAGCGCGGGTGCTATCTTGATGCACTCCCCGGCAGCGCCAACAGGGGCGAACATGAGAAGTCCCTTGTGGAAACACGCGGTGTTCACGGCAAGAGCCGCTTCCGGATCCGGCTCCCGTCCGCCGTGCCTCACGAGACGTATGCCGCCCACGAGCCCCCGGCTTCGCACGCTGCCAATTGATCCCGGGTGCAGAGCCTGCAGATGCTCCAGTCCCTTGCGCAGCACCGTGTCCAGTGCCAGCGCGTTCTGGAGATACCCTCCGTCGCGAATCGCTTTCACGCTGGCCACTGCGGCGGCAACGGGGAGAGGAGAGCCGGAATGCGTCGATGTCATCGACCCCGGAGGGTACAGCTCCATGACATCTTCCCGTCCAATGACCGCGGAGAGCGGAAGCGATCCGGAGATCCCTTTGCCGCAGGCAATGAGGTCCGGGATGATCCCGTAGTGCTCGAAGGCGAACCACTTCCCGGTCCTGCCGAAACCGGCCTGGACCTCATCCACGATCAGCAGGGCGCCGTTCGTCCTGCACCAGGCCTCGAGCCGGCGGGCGTACTCGTCAGGCAGGAAGTCAGGTCCAACCCCCTGGTAGCTCTCCGTGATCACTCCGCAGACCTGGGATGGCTTCACGCCCTTTCGCTGCAGCGTTTCCTCGAAGAGCTCGAAACGAAGGTCATGGTTCGCGTAGTCGTCGGGGAAAGGCACCTGGACAAAGGAGGCGTCGAGCTTTCCAAGCCATGCCTTCTGGCCGGGGCTGCCCCCTGCCAGTTGTGCTCCCATTGTCCTTCCATGAAACGCGTTGTCGAATGAAACAATGACCCTCCGCTCGGGGCCCGATCGGGCGAGGCCCCATGTGCGCGCCAGCTTGATGCAATTCTCCGTCGCCTCCGATCCCGTGGTCAGCAGGAAGACCTTGTATCCCGGTTCGGGCGCGAGCCCCGCAAGGAGCTCAACCAGCTCTGCACGCTTTTCGTGGGGAAAGACGTACGTGCTGAGAAGAGGGCGCCTGATCATTTCCCTCAGGGCTGCCGCAATTGCCGGGTGGCCGTTGCCGATGTTGGAGATGAGCACTCCGGAAGACCAATCCAGCCACCTGTTCCCCCACGCGTCGTACACGCTCCATCCCTCTGCCCGGTCGATGACGAGCGGAGGCTGGCCATGCATGGAGGAAGGCTCGAAGCGCTCAAGCTTCGACAGGATGGGCAGGGATTCAGGAACCGGCAGCTTCGTCACGATGCGCCTGTTCGGCGTTTCGATCCGAGGTATGTCAGTGGGCACAAGGGAGTATTTTCGGGGCTGGGAGCTCATCCTTGCCTCGCGGTAATAATGGAAACTGACTGCCGCAAAGTCAATGCATGGGGCTGCCGGGAGCGGTTGATGGAATACCGACAGACACGCCGGGGAGCTCCTCGCGGATCTGTTTCTTCACATCCCCAGTCCTGGCGAGTTTCTCGACTGCACGCATGAAAACCCTGATGTCGCTGCCGCAGCGCTGCTCGTAGAACGAGCGCAGGAGCGGTACGTCGTCGGTGTACAGGGCGTAGAGTGAGAGATACGCGTTGTTGAAAGCGATCCTGCCGACCTTTCGGTAGTCCGGTGATCGAAACACCGTTCCCGCTTCATCCGCGAGCTTCTTCCTGAACGCACCGATGATCTCGGCCTTCTTCTCCAGCTTGTCCTGGCGGGAATCCCGCGAGGAGTAGAGCTCGGCGAGAGACTTGCCCAGCTCCTTCAATTTCGAAACAAACAGATCCGAGTCGGCTTTCGCGTCGAGGGCCGCCTGGTATTCCGGAGACTGGACTCCAAAGCGCTCCGCGATCCATCCGAAGGCTCCAATCTCTCCCACGAAGTTGGCAAGCTCTTCGTTGAAATCTGTCTGGCCGTTCACCCACACGGTGGCATGTGTCTGCTCATGGATGATGACAGAGGCGAGCTCGTAGGGGGAGTACTTCTCCATGAAGGAGTACACGGGATCCTGGGTGAAGCCCAGCGTGCTGAAAGCATCAACTTTCCGCACGAGCACGTCGTACCCATCCTTCTTCAGGCGCGCAGCCTCCGCCTCCGCATCAGCCGGTTCGTAGAAACCCCTGTACGGGAGTCGACCGAGGAAAGGATAGCTCCACTCATAGGGAGTGAACGAAGCCGCGTCACAGGCCTGCACGACGGTGGCGAGGTAGTCCCGATCGATACTCTTGTACCGGGTGTAATTCGCGTTGTCACGAAGGCCGACACTCGTCACGGCATAGCGCTTGATGTCTTTCACCTTCTGCAGGAACTCCCGGGTCTCAAAAGGCGTGGAAGGTGATTCCAGGAGCGAATCGATGCTCTGGGTGCCGGTCGAATACCGGTACAGGTATCCTCCCTGCTTGGCAAGATACCCGAGCTGGGATGCGCAGCCTGCCAGCGACGAGATCACGGCAGTGAGGGCAAGGAAAGCCGCCTTCATGCTCACCAAGGTACAGGTGCCACTTGCTTCCTGTCCATTGCTGTCGCTGTGTTTTTTGCTTGAACGCGCATGGCATCCGGTGGATACTGACGAGCAGGCCAATCGCAAGGAGGGACACCATGGCATCCGGAAAGAAGGTGCGGGTCGGAGTCGTCGGGCTTGGTTTCGGGGCGGAATTCGTTCCCCTCTACCAGAAGCACCCTGATGCGGAGTGCTACGCAATCTGTCAGCGGGACACGTCCAAGATGGACAAGGTCGGCGACATGTTCAAGGTTGCGCGGCGATACACCCGCTACGAGGACCTCCTCGCGGATCCGGATGTGGATGCGATCCACGTCGTCACTCCAATCGCGGACCACGCGCCCATGACGATTGCCGCCCTGCACGCGGGAAAGCACGCGTGCAGCACGGTGCCCATGGCAATCACCGTTGCAGACTGCCTGAAAATCGTCGAAGCTCGAAAGAAGGCAGGCAAGGTCTACATGATGATGGAGACCGCCGTCTACACTCGGGAGTTCCTGTACGTCAAGGCGATGGCCGACAAGGGAGAGCTGGGAAAGATCCAGTTCCTCCGCGGATCCCACATGCAGAACATGAGCCTGCCCGGATGGCCGGACTACTGGTACGGTTTCCCTCCAATGCACTACGCAACGCATGCGCTGAGTCCGCTCCTGGCCTTGAGCGGCGGTCAGGCGGAATCCGTGGTCTGCTTCGGCTCAGGAACGATCCGAGATGAGTACGCGAAGCGCTACGGCTCGCCGTACGCAGTCGAGAGCGCCCTCGTCAAGTTCAGAGACTCGGACCTTGCCTGTGAGGTGACCCGTTCCCTGTTCGATACCATCCGGCAGTACCGTGAAAGCTTCGACGTGTACGGAACAAAGCTTTCCTTCGAGTGGGAGCAGCTCGCCGGAGAAAAGCCGGTGCTCTACTCCGGCTACGAGGACGCAAAGCGGGTCGAGGTTCCCGATTTCGGCTCTCGTCTGCCGAAAGAAATCGCGCCCTACACCATTCACGGCGTGTACGATGAGGAGCACGCGCACACCTCTTTCATCCAGGGAGCGGGCCATGGAGGTTCTCACCCTCACCTGGCGCACGAGTTCATCCGCGCGATTGTGGAGGGACGGGAATCAGCCGTGGATGCGCCGCGCGCGGCGAACTGGACGATGACGGGGATCTGCGCTCACGAATCCGCCATGAACGGCGGCAAGCGGGTGGAAATCCCGCGCGTGAAGTAGATGAAGGGCGGCGGGCTGCCCTCCCCGACCGCGCCGCGAAACGGGAAACGCCCGCTCCTAAACCTTCGGCACCGTGACCAGCTTGCCGTCCTCCTGGCCGCTTCGGTGAATCGCGTTCGTGACCGCCGCCACCTGGCAGGCGTCGGCGAACGTCGGGACCCTGTAGGCCGCATCGGGCTGGCCCAGCAGCTGCAGACCGAAATGGAGGTACAACCAGCGGAAGTATTGGAGGTAGCCGTTTATCAGGCCGGGCTTGGTGTCCGTGTTCAGATGACCGTCGGCGCCCGGGTCAGAGACGTGGATGTGCGTCCAGCCGCGCTCGTTCGACGGGATCTTGGCGCCGCCGGGTCGCGTGTGGGAGTAGAACTTGAGGTACCCCTGGTCCTCCAGCTCCCACTGAACGCCGCCCCGGTTGCCGTGAATGGTGCTCTCGAAAAATGCCTTGTGTCCGGTGGACGTGCGGTTTGACCGGAACGTGATGGCGCAGCCGTTGTCGAAATACGCAATCGCCTCGAACGCGTCCACCGCTTTGCCTTTTGCCCGCTGATCTGAGCCGCGGATCATTTTCAGATCCTCTCCGTCGCCGTCGTAGACCCGCGTCTGAGCCGACACCTCCATGATCTTCTTGCCAAGGATGAACTGGATGAGGTCGACCTGGTGCGCCCCGAGGTCCTCGATCACCCCGCCCAGCCCTTGCTCAGCCTGGAAGCGAAAGTCGGTCCGGTCGTTGCGGCCCCAGTCCTGAAGGAACTCGGAAGTGCCTTCGAAATAGCCCGATTTTCCCAGGATGAGGCCGTCCCTGATCAGACGGCGGGCCTCTAACACTCCGGGAGCCCCCTGGTAGCAGAACATCGCCATGTTCGGCGAACCGGCTGCCTTTGCCGCAGCCACCATCTCCTGCGCCTTCTCCAGCGTCGAGCTCAGAGGCTTTTCGCAGACGACGGCCTTCCCAGCCTTGAGGGCGGCGAGCGCCATTGGCGCATGCTCCTTGTTCGGAGCCGCCACGACGACCAGATCGGCTTTGCCGATCTCTTTCTGCCAGTCAGTCGAGGTGCGGCTGTAGCCGTACATCTTCTGCGTTACCGCGAGCTTGTCGGCGTCCCGGCCGGCAACGCAGTCCATGACGAACTCCAGGCCCCGCGGCCGAAGCTGCTGGTTGGCCTCAAGGATGGCCCGGGGATGGGCAATGCCGCCCATGAACCCCTGGCCGATGACGAAGACATTGATCTTTTTCATGGCAACCCTTTCCCGTCGATTCAGTACTTCACGTCGACCTGTTTTCGCGCCGCGGCTGACGCCAGGATCGCATCACAGATCACCGCAGCCCGGTACCCGTCCACGAAGCTCGCCCCGTGCGGGGCAACGTCCTTCCCGTTCACAATGCAGTCGAGGAAGTGAGTCAGCTCATGCACGAACGTGTGCTCCCACCCGATGATATGGCCTTGCGGCCACCAGTTGGACCAGAACGGGTGGTAGCCCTCTGTCACGAGGACCTGGTGAAAGCCCTGAGTCTCCCTTGGCTCCTCGCCGACCCAGAACACCTCCAGCTCGTTCAGCCGCTCCAGGTTGAACCGGATGCTTCCCTTCTCCCCGTTCACCTCCAGGACCTGGAAGTTCTTGCGTCCCGCGGCAAATCGCGAAGCCTCCAGCGCGCCGATTGCCCCGTTCTGGAACTCCACCGCCGCGACGAACGCGTCGTCCACGTCGACAGTTCCCTTCCCTTTCCCGTCTGCGGTCGGGCGCTCGGAGATGAAAGTCTTCGTCATCGCGCTCACACTCTTCGGCTCACCGATAAGGAACCGGGCCAGGTCGATGATATGCGCGCCCAGGTCTCCCAGGGCCCCGCTCCCGGCAATCTTCTTCTCGAGGCGCCAGATCATCGGAGACTCGTAGTGGGGCATGATCCACTCCTGGAGATACACCGCGCGGAAGTGGTAGATCCGGCCGAGCTTGCCGCTGGAGATGAGGTCATACGCCTGGCGAACTGCGGGGACGAACCGGTAGTTGAACGCCACCTGGTGCTTGACTCCTGTCTTCACGACCGCATCCAGCATCGTCCTGGCTTCCTCGGCAGTCCGCGCGAGCGGCTTCTCGCAGAACACGTGTTTGCCGGCTCTTGCGGCGGCGATGCACGGCTCCGCGTGGGTGTCGTTTGGTCCGCCGTTGTCGAAAAGTTGGACCCGGTCGTCCTCAAGCATCTTGCGCCAGTCGGTGTAGTAGCCCGTGTAGCCGTAGCGCCGCGCAGCCTCTGCCGCGGCGGCCTCATTTCGGCCGCACACCGCCACCAGCTTCGGCACTGCCGGCGGCGGGTACATCATGTAGGGGATCTTTTTGTACGCGTTCGTGTGCGCCTTCCCCATGAAGGCGTACCCAAGCATGCCGACCCCGATTTCGGGCGCCTTCCCCTCCGCCTTCGGGCCGGCCATCGTTGTAAAACCGGTCTTCTCGCTCATGGCATGCTCCTCGTTGCTCAGCCTTTTGCTGAGAATGCAGCGTCGAAAGCAACTGACGAAGCGGTGAAGTCCTGCTTGCGGATCACTGCCAGCGCCTCGGGCGCGCCCCACTCGCGATCCATGCCGTTGTCCTCCCATTCCAGGGAAAGCGGGCCTTTGTAGCCGATGCGGTTCAGCGCCCTGATGATCGGATCCCACTTCACGTCTCCACGGCCCACGGAGACGAAGTCCCAACCGCGGCGGCCGTCTCCGAAGTCCAGGTGCGAGCCCAGGATGCTGTTGCGCCCCGTCAGCTGAACGCGGGAATCCTTGATGTGGCAGTGAAAGATCCTCTGGGGAAACTCTTCGATGAAAGCCACGGGATTGACAAACTGATGGATGAAATGACTGGGGTCGAAGTTGAACCCGAACGCGGGATGGCTCTTCACTGCGTCCATGGCGCGATGAGCAGTGATGATGTCATAGGCGATTTCGGTCGGGTGGACCTCGAGGCCGAACCTGACCCCCTGCGACGTGAAAACATTCAGGATGGGGGTCCAGCGATCCGCAAAGTCCTTGTAGCCTGCGTCAATGTCACTCTGGCTGGTCGGAGGGAAGAAATACAGCTTCGCCCAGACAGAGCTTCCCGTGAAACCGTTGACGACATCCACGCCGAGAAGCTTCGCCGCCTTTGCGGTCTTTTTCAGCTCCTCCGCGCAGCGCTGGCGCACGCCTTCGGGTCTGCCGTCCCCCCAGAGCCTGTCTGGAAGCACGTTCTTGTGCCGCCCGTCTATGGGGTCATCGCACACGCACTGTCCGATGAGGTGGGTGCTGATTGCGAAGCATTTCAGGTTGTTCTTCGCCAGGATGTCTTTCTTCTCTCGGACGTAGGAATCCTTCTCGAGTGCCTTCTCGGCGTCGAAGTGATCTCCCCAGCATGCAAGCTCGAGGCCGTCGAAACCCCAGGTCTTCGCTTTCTTTGCAAGGGTCTCCAGGGGCAGATCCGCCCACTGGCCCGTGAACAGCGTGACTGAACGTGCCATCGTATGTCTCCTTTCTATGTCATCAGTTTTTTCAGAAAAGCGAGACCGTCCCGGGCAAGAGCCTCAGGGCTGGATGCCAGCGGCCGCCAGACCGCCGCGGCTCGGGCGATCTCCTTGACCTCCGTGGAAAAACTCTCGATCACCAGGGCTCCGGCGAACTTCACTTTCTTCAGCGCCGCGGCGATCTCGTTCCACGTGACGTGACCAGTGCCCGGCGCGCCGCGATCGTTCTCATTCGCGTGCAGGTGGACCATCAGCGGCCCCGCTGCCTCGATGGCCCTCCCGAGGCTTTTCTCCTCGATGTTGGCGTGGAAAGTATCCATCATGAGCTTCACCCGCGGACTGTCGATCATCCCGACAAGCTCGAGGGCCTGCTCGGTGAGGTTGATGAAGCTCGTTTCGAACCGGTTCAAGGGCTCAAGGGCAAGCGTGATCCCCTTGTCCTCGGCATGGCGCGCAACCTGCTTCAGGTTTTTTGCGCACCGGTCCAGCTCCCTCCGCCGCTGGTCCGCCGTTGCCTGCCAGGTGCGTCCAACCGCAGCGTACAGCGGGCCGACAACGATCGGCGAGCCCATGATGACCGCCGCGTCGATCAGGTGCTTCAGGTACGAGACGCCGCCTTTCTGGATCGACTCATCGTCATGCGAGGGATCCCTGCCCGCTCCCATCACAGCGCAGATCGAGCATTTCAGTCCCGCGCGCTTGTATGACTCCGCAGCCGCGCGGTAGTCGATGTCCTGCTCCCCCTCGATGGGGATCTCCATCAGATCGAAACCGAGTGACTTCGTTTTGTCAAGGAGCGGCAGGTCTCTTGTGCGAAAGGGCGAGGCCCACATGAACGTATTCACGCCGTATGTGATCACGGAATCACCTCCGTGGGACATGCAGCGGACCCGGCCGCACGTGCCGCCAGGTCCGTGCAACTCTATGCTCCGTATTTCGAGACGAGCTTGTCCATGAACGCTTTCGCCGGACCGGTTGCTTCGAGCGCGTTTTCCCAGTAGCACAGGTCGATGGGCCACCACTCGTCTTTGTACCCCGCATCGAGGATGGCCTGCGTGATGGAGTCGAAATCGAGCTTCCCCTTGCCGAAGGGCGCATGTGTGCTCGTCCGCTCGTCGTGCAGCGTGCCATCGGAATCGATGAAGTGTACGGCACCGATCTTGCCGGTGAGCATGTGGGCGAACTGCACAACTCCGCCGGGCAGCGTCTCCCTTGTACCCCTCTGTCGCGCGCCGACCACGCAGCACATGTATGCATGGCATGTGTCGAACATGACGGAGAAGTTCGGATGGTCCACCTTGTACACCATGCGCACCACCTCGCTGGGCTTGTTGTACAGGAACTGCGGTTCGAACTCCCAGACGAACTTGATCCCGCTCTTCGCGCACAGATCGGCGGAGGCGTTCCACGTCTCGGCGGCCTTCGAAAACGCGCTCTTCTCGTCAAACCCGGCCGGGACCCCAGTCGGGGCGTCTACTGTTTCCGTTCGAAGCTTGGGAATGCCCATCTCGAGGCACATCTCGATGTGGCCCTTCACCACGTCCAGATATTCCTTTGTGGCGGTCGTGATGGGGGACGGGAACGGCGCTGCCACGCCGGAGATCCCCAACCCTGCGTCGTCCAGCATCTTCTTGAGCTCTTTCCGCTTTTCCTTCGTGTTTGGCTGGAGGTGCGGCTCGAAAGCACCGAACTCGATGCCATCGAACTTGAGCTCCTTCAGTCTCTTGACGACCATGGGGAAGGGAATCGGCTTGTCCGAGTAGCCGCCCCAGATGTAAGCCCAGGTGCCGACAGAAATCTTCTTCCTTGCCATGACAGCCTCCTTGCTCTCTGTTGTTGAGATTCTATCTTCGCGAGCCATGCCGGGCTCCGTTGCGCTGATTTTCAGCACGTCACCGGCGGGCCTTCTTCCTCGTTCCTTTGTGAGCTCATGACAAATCCTTGCTCGACACGGTGAGTAGATTCTCTCTGAACCAGCTCGGGCTGGAAGAGACGCAGCGGCGGGACGACCTCGCGGCCGGAGATGAGGCTGGCAAGCGCTGCGACACCTGCCTCCATCATGTCCCGCAGGGGCTGCCGAACGGTCGACAAAGAGGGCACGGTGAGTGAGCTGAACGACACATCATCGAAGCCAATGATCGAAACGTCGCCGGGAACGGAAAGCCCTCTGCCGTGGAGAAAGCGGAGAATGTGCATGGCCTTGAGGTCATTCGACGCGAACACCGCGGTCGGCCTGCGCGGTCCGCTGAAGAAAGGCTCCAGCCCCTCGTAGCAGCCCTGGCTCCACTTTTCTTCGCTTTGGGTGAAGAGCAAACCTTCCCCGCGAGGAACGCCGTGCTTGTGGAGCGATTCGTAGAACCCCTGGCGCCTGTGAAGCTCGGCATCGTTGAAATCCGAGGTCGCGAATAGGATGGTGTGATGACCCAGGGATAGCAAGAAATCGGCGGCGCACATGCCGCCCGCTTGGTTGTCCAGGTTGATCGCGGGGATGTCATACCCGCGAACCTCTCTGTCGATGAGAACCACAGGCAAGTCGTTCTTCGAATGGAAATTGACCAGGTTTGTCTGGTCCCGGTTGCCTCCGACGCACAGGATTCCGCCCGCCCTGAGAGAAACCGCGGCCTCGAGAATCTCCCGCTCCGTGGCGGAATCGCTGCCGCCGTTGAAGACAACCATGTGAAACCCGTGCGTCTTGAGCAGGCGTTCCGCGTACCAGCAGGCGGCCGAGGCATAGGGATTTCGGATGTCCTGGACAACGAGGGCAACCGTATCGGAGCGCTTCAGAGCAAGATTTCGCGCGGTAGCGCTGGGCTTGTAGTTCAAAGCATTCATGGCCGCACTCACCCGGG
>Ga0335070_10006202_pt1 | contig 14068 bp, 11 predicted proteins | sample Lox_Sample_13_FD_206722 | JGI IMG/M metagenome (GOLD analysis project Ga0335070, IMG submission 206722) | Soil microbial communities from Loxahatchee National Wildlife Refuge, Florida, United States - Lox_Sample_1.3 | ecosystem: Environmental > Terrestrial > Soil > Wetlands | place: USA... | reverse complement strand
GAGCGTGGCGTCCGGATTGGCGAACCTGGAGTTGCCCGCCCGCCAGCTCCCGTCCGTCTCCTGGATCCCGACCAGCCACTCGGCGGCGCGCCGGCCGGCGGCGACGTACCGGGCATCGCCCGTCTCGTGCGCCAGGGCCGCCCAGCCCTGGAGCACCTGGCCGGTGTTGAAGACGGCCGGCGACGGCTGGTCGGTGACCATGCCGCCCATCACCGCCCCGCTGGGCATCTGGATGGCGATCTCCCAGTCGCCCATGCGCACCGCCCGGTCGCGCCAGCGGGCGTCGTTCCACACGCGCGCCAGCCTCAGGCAGGTGGGGATGATGTAGCCGGTGGTCTCCGGGTAGCTCGGCAGGAACGACCCGCCGAACCGCGTGCCGTAGGCCACCCCGTCGTCGGTGCCGCTGTCCTGGGCGCGCGCGATCCAGGCCGCGGCCTCGCGCAGGTGGGTGTCGACTTCGAGGTCGGCGTGCAGCCTGGTATAGACGCGCGCGAACCGCCACCGCTCGATGGCGTGGCTGACCGCGCCGAGAACCGCGCCGGTGTGGAACATGGACAGCGACAATCTGCGGAACCCGCGCCGCGGACACCACCCCCGGCGTCAGCTGCGGATCAGTGGATGTCCTTGAGGATCGTCTCGCCCTTCACGAACCACGACAGCCCGAACGCCCACAGGGCGAGGGTCTCGAGCCAGAAGACCGGGTGCAGCGCGTCGAAGACCGCCGGGCTCAAGACCGTGTAGCTGAGGCCGATCGCCGCGATGCACAGCAGGATGGCGACGCCGCAGGCGCGGTAGACGGTGTTGCGCATCCGCTTGCGGTTGGTGGGCGCGCCTTCGGACTTGGTGAACAGGAACAGGGAGAAGAAGGCGAGCGTCAGGAACAGGGCGATCGCCGCGGCGAAGTGGACGGTCCGCTCCGCCGGCGTGCCGCTGTTGGGGAACAGCGCCACCGCGAGCGCGAACGCGCAGGCGAAGTTGCCGGCGACGTCGTCGATCAGCTCGTAGCCGCGGTAGGTGAACAGGAACCAGGCGATGGTGAACAGGATCCCGACGAAGGCGTCGCGGGTCCGCAGGGCGTAGTAGTCGCTGATCGACGGCTGCACGCGCCCGCAGGAGCACAGCGCGAAGCCCCACACCGCCACGACGATCGGCAGCGCGACCCCCAGCACGCCCACGACCCGGCGCAGCGTCTTGTAGGAGACGAGGTCCTCGTGCCGGTCGCGGTAGCGCGCCATGTCCGAAACTATCGCCCGGCGTCCGACGGGCCGCCAGGGACCCGGCGGTTGACCCGGGAGCCGCATTGCCGTACCCTATGCCGACCTCGGCCGGACCAGCCACACGGCGACCAAGTCGACGCACTCGGAACCCCCCACGAGCCCGGGCATCGGTCGCAAGACCATGGCGGTCGTGCGCTCGCTGTACGAGCGCCAGTCCATGGTGCTGGTGCGGCACCTCTACGAGCGCATGCGCCGGCGCACCATCATTTACCGCTGGCTGGCGGTCGCCGCCGCGGTCGTGGCGGTCGGCATCGGCGTGCGGCTGTACGTCGTCAACCGCCGCATCGAGACGATCCGCCGCCAGGCCGCCGACGTGTTCTACCGGATGAAGACGCTGGAGTTGGAGGTGGCGCACCTGCAGCCCGGCACGGCCGAGCGCAGGGAGTACGCGGACCAGCGCGCCCGCCTCGAAGGCGTGTACGCGGACTGGAACAGCCAGCTCGACAAGGCGAGCAGCGATCCCCGCGACGTGCGGGCGATCCGTGCGGCCGTCTCGCGGCTCGGCGAGGCGCCGATGCTCGTGTCGGACGGCTTCATCGGCGACGTGCGCAAGAAGGTGGCGGCGTGGCGCCGCAACTCCGAGTTCAGAACCTCCCTGCGCACCGCGATCGACCGCGGCTACCCGTCGCTCATCGAGTCGGTGCTGGCCGCCAACAGCCTGCCGCGGGACCTCGTGTACCTCGCCTTCCAGGAGAGCCGGTTCCGGCCCGCGGCCGTCGGTCCGGACACGCGCTTCGGCATCGCCAAGGGCATGTGGCAGCTGCTACCCTCCACGGCGCGGGAGTACGGCCTGCGGGTGGGGCCGCTGGTGGGCCAGCCGCGCTACGATCCGCGCGACCAGCGCTACGACGTCCCTCTCGCGACCGCGGCGGCGGTGAAGTACGTGGGCGACTTGTACATGGTGGACGCCCAGGGATCGGGTCTGCTGGTGATGGCCAGCTACAACGCCGGCCAGACCCGGGTCCGGCACCTGCTGCTCACCCTGCCGGCCACGCCGCAGGACCGCAACTTCTGGCAGTTGCTCGAGCACCACCGGGACGACATCCCCGATGAGACATACGACTACGTGGTCGGCATCGTCGCCGCGGCCGCCGCGGCCGCCGAGCCGGAGGCGTTCGGCCTGCCGGCGCTGTAGCCCCGGGGGGGGCGCCGCTCCTCACACGCATCGAGCCGCCGTCCGCGACCAGCGCTGACGCGGCGGGCCACGACGGGAGATCTGCCATGCTTTCCCTGAGACTCTTCACCACGGCAACGCCGGCGCCGCGCCGGCCGCTCCGTGCCGCCGCGCTCGCCGCCGCCCCGCTGCTCCTGGCGCTCGCCGTCGCGGCCCCCGCCGGGCGCGCGCCGGCGCCGCAGGCGGCCCCGTTCGCCCTCGGCGCCGACATCTCGTTCCTCGACGCGCCGACGCCCCGCTGGCCGGCGCGCACCTACCGGGACGGCGGCACGACCGGCGACGAGCTGACCATCCTCCAGCGGCACGGATGGAACGCGTTCCGGCTGCGCGTGTTCGTCTCGCCGGTGCGCCAGGCGCCGGACAACTCGCTCGAGCGGACCATCCCGCTGGCCCGGCGCATCAAGGCGGCCGGCGCGACCTTCCTGCTCGACATCCACTACTCGGACACCTGGGCCGACCCGCAGCACCAGGAGATCCCGGTCGCGTGGCGGGGCCTGTCGTTCGACTCGCTGGAGCGGCAGGTCGAGACCTACAGCCGGGACGTGATCAGGGCCCTGAGGGACGCCGGCGCGATGCCCGACTGGGTGCAGGTCGGCAACGAGATCACCCGCGGCACGCTGTGGCCGGCCGCCCAGGTGGAAGAGCCGGGCGACACGATGTACCTGCCGCCGCAGCCCTACGACTCGACGCTGCAGTGGGACCACCTGACGCGCGTCCTCAAGGCAGGCATCCGTGGCGTGCGCGAGGGCGCGGGCGACACGCCGCCCCGGATCGCGATCCACATCGACCGCGGCGGAGACTGGCGCAAGACCAAGTGGTTCTTCGACCATCTGGTCGCGGCGCACGTGGACTGGGACATCATCGCGCAGAGCTTCTACCCGGAGTGGGGGCACGGCACGCTGGAGCAGCTGTGGCAGAACATGGACAGCTGCGCCGCGCGCTACCACAAGGACTTCCTGGTCGCGGAGACCGGCTATGGGCACTCCCACGTCGCCGGGAACCCGGACATGGTGTGGCCGCTCACGCCCCAGGGAAGGCTGCAGTTCATGGCGGACCTGATCAACACGATGCAGCGGGCGCCGCGCGGCATCGGGGCGATGTACTGGGCGCCGGAGATCGAGGCCTGGAACGACGACGGCAGCCCGGGGCCCGTGGTGTTCGTGCTCGACCGCCTCGCCGACCTGACGGCGCGGCCGGCCAGCCACGCGCCGGAGCACCCGTGAGCCCGGCCCCGCCGCGGGTGCGGTGGTGGCTGGCGCTGCTGGCGGCCGCCGTCCTGGCGCTGGTGATCGTCCCGTCGCTCGCGGGCCTGCTCACCGACTGGTGGTGGTTCCAGGAGATCGGCTTCCAGGTGGTGTTCACCCGCCAGATCCTGGCGCGTGGCGACCTGTTCCTCGCGGTGTTCGCCGTCACCGCGCTGCTGCTGCAGCTCAACCTGCGCGTCGCGCAGCGCGGCATCGCCCTGAACCCGGTGGTGGTGCGGGTCGGCCCCACCACGCCGCAGCTCGACGCGTCGCGCGCCGTGCGGCGGGTGACGCCGTGGCTGGCGGTCGTGGTGGCCCTCCTCGCCGGCCTCGGTGCCACGTCGCAGTGGGACGTCGCCCTGGCGGCGCTGAACCGGACGCCGTTCGGCGCGACGGACCCGGTGTTCGGGCGCGACGTCGGCTTCTACGTGTTCACCCTGCCCGCGGTGACCGCGGCGCTCGGCTACCTGTTCGGGGTGCTGCTGGTCACGCTGCTCGCGCTGCTGGTCGTCTACGCGGTGCGCGGCGCCTTCGCCGTCCGCGGCCGCGGCCTCGTGGTCGAGCGGCGCGCGGGAATCCATCTCGCCGCCCTGCTCGCGGCGCTGTTCCTCGTCGCCGCCGTGCAGCTGTGGATCGTGGACGCGTCGAACCTGCTCTACTCGACCACCGGCCCGCTGGTGGGCGCGAGCTACACCGACCTGCACGCCACCCTCCCCGCCCTGCGGCTCTCCGCGGCCGCGGCGGTCGCCGCCGCCGCCGTGGTGCTCGCCGGCGCCCTGCGCCAGCGGCTGCTGCGCTACACGCTGTTCGCGATCGGCGGCTACGCGGCCCTCGCGCTCGTGGGGCGCGGCCTGGTCCCGCTGGTGATGCAGAAGTTCGTGGTGGCCCCCACCGAGCTGACGCGCGAGACGCCGTACCTGCGCGCCCACATCGCCGCCACCCGGGCGGCCTGGGGCCTCGACGGCGTCGAGGTCCGGGACCTCGGCAGCGAGACGCCGCTCACCCTGGCCGCGCTCCGGGCCAACGGACCGACCATCGACAACGTGCGGCTGTGGGAGCGCGACCCGCTGCTGCAGACCTTCGGGCAGCTGCAGGAGATCCGCACCTACTACGACTTCGTGTCGGTGGACGACGACCGCTACTGGATCGACGGGAAGTACCGCCAGGTGCTGCTGTCGCCGCGCGAGCTGAACCCGGCGAATCTGCCCACCCGGACCTTCATCAACGAGCACCTCACCTTCACCCACGGCATGGGCCTCACCCTCGGCCCCGTGAACCAGTCCACCGCCGAGGGGCTGCCGGTGCTGTTCGTGAAGGACCTGCCGCCCGCCTCCAGCGTCTCCCTCGCCGTCGCCCGCCCGCAGATCTACTACGGCGAGCTGGACGACGACTACGTGTTCACGGGCACCCACCAGCGCGAGTTCGACTACCCCTCGGGCGACGAGGACGTCTACGCGCCCTACCGGGGCCGCGGCGGCGTGCGGGTGGGGAACGTGTGGCGCCGCCTGCTCCTGGCCATCCGGTTCGGATCGTCGAACGTCTTCTTCTCCCAGGACATCACGGCCGACAGCCGGGCGCTCTACAACCGCGAGATCCTCGGCCGGGCCCAGAAGGCCCTGCCGTTCCTCTCGTTCGATCCCGATCCCTACCTCGTGATCACGCCCGCCGGCCGGCTGGAGTGGATCCTCGACGGCTACACGTCGACCGACCGCTACCCGTACGCGCAACAGCTGACGGACGGCACCAGCTACATGCGCAACAGCGTGAAGGTCGTGCTCGACGCGTACGACGGCTCGCTCGAGGCGTACGTCAGCGCGCCGGCCGATCCGCTGATCCGCACCTGGGCGCGGGTCTTCCCGGGGATCCTCGCGCCGCTCGACAGCTTCCCGGCCGACCTGAAGCCGCACCTGCGGTACCCGGACCGCATCTACCGCTACCAGACGGCGCTGTACGCCACCTACCACATGGACGCGCCGGTGGACTTCTACCACCGCGAGGACCAGTGGCAGATCCCGGTCGTGAACCGGGCCACCGGCGGCGCGGTGCCGTTCATGCGCCACATCATCATGAAGCTGCCGGGCGAGGCGCAGGAGGAGTACGTCTACATGGTCCCGTTCACGCCGCGCGGGAAGGACAACCTGGCGGCGTGGATGGTGGCGCGGAACGACGGCGCCGAGTACGGGAAGCTGCGCGTGTACCGCCTGTCGCGGCAGACGCTGGTCTTCGGCCCGACGCAGATCGAGAACCGCATCAACCAGAACACCGAGATCTCCCAGCAGGTCTCGCTGTGGGACCAGCGCGGCTCGCAGGTCATCTGGGGCGACCTGCTGGTGATCCCGATCGGAACGTCGCTCTTGTACGTGCAGCCGCTGTACCTGCGGGCCGCGGGGGGCAAGATCCCCGAGCTCAAGCGCGTGGTGGTCGCCTACCAGAGCGAGGTGGCGATGGCCGAAACGCTGGATGGCGCGCTGAGCGTCCTGTTCGGCGGGTCGGCGGGACCGCGTGCCGGGCCCGCACCGGCCGCCGCCGCGGCGGCAGCCGCGGGCGAGAGCATCCCGGCGCTCGTAGCCGAGGCGCGGCAGCACTACGACGCCGCGATGGCGGCGCAGCGCGCCGGCGACTGGGCGCGCTACGGCTCGGAGATCAAGGCCCTGGGCGCGGTGCTCGAGCGGCTGGGCGCCGCCCGCGGACGGTAGGGCGGCTCAGCGCTCCCGGAAGGGGCGCGGCACCAGCAGCGGCCGGTAGCGGTACTGGTCGATCACCGCCTCCAGCGCCTTGAGGCGCCGGAACAGCATGACCCGCGCCTGCTGGTGCTGGGGGTTGAACCCCTGGCCGTCGGGGCCGAAGTCCAGAGCCCCGGTCGGGGCGTCGAAGGCCGCCCCGTCGGCCGGCGCGAACCGCCCCCTCAGGCGCGTCCGCACCTCGGCGTACCAGGTGCTCAGGTCCGCGGTCCACTGCTCCTGCTCCGCCAGGTCCGCCACGTCGCGCTGCATCAGCGCGTCGCCCGACGCGGCGAGCACCACCAGGGCGTCGATGTCGTCCTGGCGGGAGCTCTGGATCTGCTGCGGCGTGAGGTTGGCCCGCTCCTCGGCGCGGACCTGGGCGATGCCCCGGCCCACGTTGAACAGGAACAGCGCGGCGAGCGACACGAAGTAGCAGATGACGATGTTGGGGATCGTCACGGCCGACAGTACGACGGTCAGTCCGACGCCCGCCACCACGGCCCGGACGCCGAGCCACGGGCGCGTCTGTTTCCACGCGCGCTGCAGGATCAGCCGGCCGTGCTTCACGCCCCTAACATACCCCCCGCCACCTCAACGGTGAGAGCGGCGCGCCAGGAGCTTGACCCCGAACGCGGGTAGCCGGAACGCGCGCGCGCCGGACGGTGCCGCCTCGTCCGCTCCGGTCAGGAGGTCGGTGAGCCGGCCCGCGGCGAGCGCCGCGGGCAGGACGTCCCGCGCCACGCCGGCCGTCACCGCCGAGTCCGCCAGGTTGACCAGGAGCAGGCTCGCCGCCGCCGGCGTGCTGCGCACCACCGCGAGCACGCTCGCCCGGTCGGTCGCCACGATCCGCCCGTCGCCCTCGCGCAGCTCCACTCGCGAGTGCCGGATCGCCAGCAGCCGGCGGTAGAACGAGAGCAGCGACCGCGGGTCGCCGCTCTCCTCGGCCACCGACACGCCGTCGCCGTCGCGGTTGTAGCGCTGTGTCCACCACGGGCCCGTGTCGGCGTACCAGATGGCCGAGCCCGGGTCCGTCAGCCGCGGCGTCCAGCGCATCGCCTCACGGTCGGGGATGTCGTTCGCATCGGACGGGAAGACGTTGGACTGCTTCCCGCGCATGCCGATTTCCTGGCCGTAGTAGATCAGGGGCGTGCCCTCGAGCAGCACGTCGAGGGCGGCGCCCACCTTCTCCTTGCGCAGGTCGCTGTCCACTCGCGAGGCGAAGCGGCTCACGTCGTGGTTCTCGATGAACACCAGCTGCCCCTTGCCGGGCGGGGTGTGCTGCCGCGTCTGGACGATGGCGGTGGCGATCGAGTCGCGGTTCAGGGTCGCGATCGCGCGCTCCAGCGGGAAGGCGAACACCAGGTCGGCGCCGCCGCGCGTCAGCCAGTCCTCGCCGAAGCCCCAGTCGGCCTGCTCGGCGATGAACCTCACGCCCGGGTTCGCCGCGCGCGTGGCCGCGAACAGCGGCGCCCAGAAGTCCGCGAACAGGTGCGTGAGCCGCGGGTTGCCGTCCAGGTCGTCCTGCATGTGGTCGAGGCGGAAACCGTCCACGCCGTCGTCGAAGCGCCCGTCACGGTTGGGATCCACCAGGGACACGAAGAGGCTGTCGATGTCGTGCTGCACGCCGGGGTCGAGGAGGTTCACCGGGGCGACCGGGATCCTGGCCCCGGTCCACGTCGGCAACGCCGTGAGGCCGAGGATGATGGGCTCGGGCTGGGTGTTGCCGGGGTCCTTGTAGAGGATGTAGCGGCCGTACCGCGAGTCCGGATGCCCGAGCGACTCCTTGAGCCACGGATTGTCTCCGGTCGCGTACTGATCGTCCTCGTCGAGGTAGATCTTCATCCCCCGCGCGTGCACCGCCTCGACCAGGTCGTGCAGCGCGGCCAGGTCGCCGTACAGCGAGTCCACGCCCCAGATGCTCGAGGCGAAGTAGTTGTGGTAGGTGGGCGAGGGATTGACCGGCGTCAGCAGCAGCGACGTCACGCCGAGGTCGTGCAGGTACCCCAGCTCCTCCTGGATGCCCCGCAGGTCGCCGATCCGGTCGCCGTTGCTGTCGCGGAAGCTGCGCACGAAGATCTGATAGACGACCTCGTCGCCGGCGATCCGGGCCGGGCCCGGGCCGGCCTGCGCGCGGGCCGGCACCTGCCGACCGGCGGCCGCGAGGCCGAGCAGGCCGAGCACCACCGTCATCCGCACCACGTTCCCGCGAGCGTCCATCGTGGGTCCCCCGAGCATGGACCGGCCGGGACGGCCGGCCCATGGCCTAATTCTGGCCTCTGCGAACCGGCTGCACCACCCGCGCCGCCCCGGCCGTGCGCCGTCCGCGTTGGCGGCGGCCCGCGGCGCGGGCTAGCATTGGGCCGGATCCTCGGAGGCCGGGAGTCGATGGCCCTGAACCCGCCGCTCGCTCGACCCGCCTTCCGCACCCTGCCCCTGGGCGCGGTGCTTCCGCGCGGGTGGATGCTGGCCCAGATGCGGCGCGACCTCGCGGACGGGTTCGCCGGCCGGCTCGACCGGCTCACGCCGCACGCCGCGCGCGACCTGTTCCGCGACCGCATCCCCTCCTCCACCGAGCCCCGGGCCTGGTGGGACGCGGAGACCCGCGGCAACTGGCTGTGGGGCTACGTGATGATGGCGCACCTCGCCGGCGCGGCGGAGCACCAGGCGAGGGCGGCGGACCTGATGACGGGCCTGCTGGCCACGCAGGACGCCGACGGCTACATCGGCATCTACGCCCCCGACCGGCGGTACCGGCATGCCGACGGTGAGAACGGCGAGCTGTGGGCCCAGAGCCGCGCGTTGCTCGCGCTGCTCGCGTGGCACGAGGCGACGGGCGAGCCCGGCACCCTCGAGGCGGTGCGGCGCTGCGTCGACCTCACGCTGCGGAGCTACACGGCCGAGCGGCCGTGCTTCCGGCGCGGCGAGCGCGTCTCCCGCGACGCCCTGACGGGCCTCACGCACGGCCTCTGCTGGCTCGACGCCCTCGAGTGGCTGCACGAGCGCACCGGCTCCGCGGCGTACGCGGAGGCCGGCGTCCGGCTGTACGAAGAGTTCTCCGCGATGCCGCGGCCGTTCCCCAACGACGATCTCGCCCTGCCGAGCCTCGCCGAAGCGAAGCGCGACTTCGCCGGCCACGCGGTACACACGGCCGAGCACCTGCGCGCGCTGCTGTGGGCGGACTCCGTGGCGCCGGCGCGCGTGGGCGCGGACGCCGTCGAGACCGCGCTCGCGCGGCTCGCGCACCACATGCTGCCGAGCGGCGCGCTGGTGGGCGACGAGGCGATCCACGGCCTCCCGCTGCCCGAGTCGGGCTACGAATTCTGCACCACGGCCGAGCTGGCGTTCAGCCTCGCCAGCGCGGTCCAGAAGCTGGGCCGCGCCGGCCTGGGCGACCGGCTGGAGACGCTCGCCTTCAACGCGGCCCAGGGCGCGCGGCTGCCGGACGGGCGCGCCGTCGCGTACCTCTCGGCCGACACGCGGCTGTTCGCTTCCGCGGCCCGCCCCGACAGTTACTCGGCCGGGGCGCCGAGCGGGCGCTACAAGTACTCGCCGACGCACGACGACGTCGCCTGCTGCTGCAACCCGAACGCCGTGCGATTCCTGCCGCAGCTGGTGAGCCGGATGTGGATGCGGCTCGCGGCCGAGGACGGCGTCGCGGCCGCCCTGTACGGCCCGTGCGAGCTCGTGACGAAGATCGGCGGCGTCGCCGTCCGGATCGTCGAGGAAACGGGCTACCCGTTCTCCGACACGATCGAGCTCACCGTCGCGCCGCAGCGCCGGGCCGAGTTCACGCTGGCGCTGCGCCGGCCGGCGTGGCCGGGTACGATGGACGTCGCCGTCGCGGGCGCGGAGCCGGTCGAGGCGGACGGCTGGTGGCGCATCCGGAAGGCGTGGGCGCCCGGCGACCGCGTGCGGGTGACGTTCGCGTGGGCGGTGCGGGGCGAGCCCTACGGCAACGGCGAGGTCGCGGTGCTGCGCGGCCCGCTGCAGTACGTCCTGCCCCTCGAGCACCGGCTCGAGGTGGTGCGGCGCTACGAGGCGGCAGGCATGTGCGACTGGGACGTGATGCCGCTGGACATCGCCCAGGGCTACCGCATCCCCGTGCTCGACCCGGGCGCGCCCGATCTCGGGTTCAGCTTCGAGCGGCGCGACGGCGGCGACGGCGATCGCCCGTGGGATGCGCCGCGCATCCTGCTCCGGACCGGTCCGGCGGCGCTGGTCCCGCTCGGCTGCACGGTGCTGCGGCGGGCGGCGTTCCCGGTGCGCTGACCGCGCGGCACCAGTGCTGGCGCGCTATCGGATCAGGGGCAGTCCACCACGACGTCGCGCTCCTGGAACGTCACCGGCTCCGGCGGCAGGGGCACCCGCACCAGCTGCGCCGGCGCCGTGATCGCCTGGGTGGTGAAGCAGCGCTGCCCCGGCGAGCGGCCGGTGAGGTAGACTGTCGTCCCGCTCTGGAAGGCGACGACGCTGTCGATGCCGATGTCATAGCCGCCGGAAGACCGCGTACCGAGGGCCACCACCAGGACGCGGTCGGCTGCGAAGTCGACGCTTGGGGCCGGCGGCTTGGGCTCCAGGCTCCCGACGAACTGGGTCCACGTTGTCGCCCACGTGAGCCCATCCGACACGACGGCGTGCGTGGCGGTCGCGAAGCCGCTGTAGTAGTCGTGACCGAGCACCGCCGCCGAGTCGGGAACCCACGCCGACACCGGCAGTCCCAGGTCGGCGACGGCAGGGCTCGCGACGTCGCGGCACCCCGCGCACACCGGCACCACGCACGCGGCACCGACCGCCGCCAGACGAACGATCATCGGCCACCCTCCCGGGCTGCGACCGCGCCAGCTTGCTGCGCGCGGCGCCGCGGTCGTGATTAACGTCCACTGGTCGCGACGGTCCGCGCACCGCCCGCGGGACGTTGGACCCGCTCCGGCGTCGCGCCGTCACGGCCGCCGGTGACCGGATTCCCCAGTCGAGGGTCTGGATGAACGAGGAAGAGCCGGACGGAGCGCTGGTGCGCCGCGTGCTGGCGGGCGACACCGACGCGTTCGCGGGACTGGTGGCGCGCCACCGGGACCGCGGGCTCCGCTTCGCGGCGTCGATGCTGGGGGACCCGTCCGAGGCCGAGGAGGCGCTGCAGGACGCCTTCGTCCGCGCGTACCGGAGCCTCGGCAGCTGCCGCGAGCCGGACCGGTTCGGCGCCTGGCTGCTGCAGATCCTCGTGAACCGCTGCCGGACCCGGGGCGCGGGGCGGCGGCGCCGGGCGCGGGTGTTCGTGCGCGACGACGTTGCGCTCGAGCGGGCGGCGGCGGCACCGGGTGGGGATCGGGACTGGCGGGAGGAGATCGAGCTGGCACTGGCGCAGTTGGACCGGCTGCAGCGGGAGGCGTTCCTGCTCAAGCACGTGGAAGGGCTGGACTACGACGCGATGGCGCGCGTCACCGGCGCGCGCATCCCCGCGCTCAAGATGCGGGTGAAGCGCGCCTGCGACCGGTTGCGGGTGATGTTGCGGGAGGTGGACGATGACGGGGCCCGGTGACGATCCGCTGATCGCCCGCCTCGCCGCCGAGCTGCGGCGGGCACCCGTGGCGCGCCCCGGCTTCGATGCCCGGGTGATGGCGGCGGTGCGCCGGGCGCCCGCCTCGCTGCCGTCGCGGGCGTGGACCTGGCTCCGCGAGGAGAGGACCCTGGCGCTGTCGCCCCTCGGAGGGGCGGCGATGGCCGCGGTCCTCGCCGGCGTCGTCATCGCCGGCGTGTGGGGCGCGGGCCGGCTGTCCCCCGCGGGGAGCGGACCTGCGCCCGCCTCGCCGGTCGCTGCCGCGCCGTCGGTGGTGACCTTCGTGCTGGTGGCGCCGCAGGCCCGGTCGGTGGCGCTCGCCGGCGACTTCGACGGCTGGGACGGCTCGCGGCTGCCGATGCGGCGCGGGACGGCAGGGATCTGGACCGTCAACGTGCCGCTGGCGCCGGGCCGCTACGACTACGCCTTCGTCGTCGACGGCCGACGGTTCGTCGCCGATCCGGCGGCACCGCCCGCCACGGGCGACGACTTCGGACGGCCGACGTCGGTGGTGACGGTCGGCGGCGGCGCCGCGCGCGCCGCGGGAGGATCGCTGTGAACGTCCGGAAGCTGACCTTCGCGCTGCTGCTCGCGGCCCCGGCCTCGCCGGCCCGCGCCCAGGTCGAGCGGCTCACCGGCCGGGTCGACGAAGCCACCCGAGCGGCGGTCGTGGCGGTGGTGGACTCGAGCCGAAGCGCCGGCGTGCCCGCGGTGCCGCTCGTGAACAAGGCACTCGAGGGCGCCAGCAAGGGCGCCGACGGCGCGCGCATCGTGGCCGCGGTGCGGGCCCTCGCCGCCGACCTCGGGCGGGCCCGAGCCGCCCTCGGGCCCGCGGCCAGTGATCCCGAGCTGGTCGCCGGCGGCGCGGCCGTCCGCGCGGGCGTGAGTCCCGCCTTCATCGGGACGCTGCGCGCGCGCTATCCCCGTGAGCCGCTGATGGTGCCGCTCGCGGTGATGGCGGATCTCGTGGCCCGCGGCGTCCCCGCCGACACCGCGGCCGAGTCCGTGGCATCCCTGATGCGCGAGGGCGTGCGGGACGCCGACCTGGTGGCGTTCCGCCAGAGCGTCGAACGCGACATCGCGCTGGGCGCTCCCGCCGGCGGCGCCGCCGCCGTGCGGCTCCTCACCGGGACCCCGACCACCAGCACGCTCACCCCCGGCGACAACACGAACCGGCTGCCGCGGAAGCCGTAGGCCGACCGCGACCGTGCGCCCGCGCACGGCAAGCCGCATCCTGGCTCTCGCCGCGTGCGCCGCGGCCGGGGCCGCGCCCTGTGCCGCTCAGGTCGAGGGCGGCGTGGACGCCGCGGCTTCCTGGGTCCACTACCAAGGCTTCCTCGGCTCCAGCGCCGCCAGCGTCGCGCCGTCGCTCGTCTGGCGGTCGCCACGCACGACGCTGGCCGCCCGCGGATCCTTCCTCGTCTTCGAGAGCGGCAATACCACCGTCCAGGGCCTGCTCACGGCCAGCACGTTCACCGCGCCGGTCGGGCCGCTGCGCGCCGAGCTCGGCGCCGAGGCGGGCGCCGGGGAGTACGTCGGCTTCGCCCGGTTCGCGCACGCGCTGGGACGGGTGCGGGCGCACGTGCTCGGAAGCCACTGGGGCGCCTGGGCCGGGCCGTTGGCGGGCACGGTCTCGACCGACGGCGCCGGCAACGGCGCGGCAGGCCTCGAGGCGGGGGGATGGACCCGGTGGCCGCTGGGCGCGCTCGAGGTCGGCTGGACGCGCGTCACGGTCCGCGACACGTCCTTCACCGACCTGGTGGTGCGAGCGCGCGCCGGGCCCGGCGTCTTCGACCTCTCGGGCTCGCTGGGCACGCGCACGTCGAACCGTGGCGGCGTCCCGGCCGGCTACGGCGACCTGTCGGTCGCGATGCGGCTCGGCGGACCGCTGGCCCTCATCGTCTCCGTCGGCAAGTACCCGAGCGATCCCGTGGGCGGGAGCGTCGCCGGCCGCTACGTGACGGTCGGCCTGCGCCTCGCGCCGCCGCCCGCGCGGCGCTCGCCGGTCGCCAGCCTGGCCGCGGGCGCATACGGGCGCGGCAGCGAGACGCCCGTCGGGCCCGAGGCGGCCGTGGTGGCCATCGAGCCGCACGGAG
>Ga0335070_10006201_pt1 | contig 14068 bp, 10 predicted proteins | sample Lox_Sample_13_FD_206722 | JGI IMG/M metagenome (GOLD analysis project Ga0335070, IMG submission 206722) | Soil microbial communities from Loxahatchee National Wildlife Refuge, Florida, United States - Lox_Sample_1.3 | ecosystem: Environmental > Terrestrial > Soil > Wetlands | place: USA... | reverse complement strand
GTCCTTGACCAACTGAATGTTGTAATCCGTGCACTGACGGGTTGGCGCCCCAAGGGCAAGCGACATCGAGGCGGCATCCCCGCGTTCGAATGTCCCTTTGTAGATGGGGTACAGGACCGCACGTCCGTTCTTCGCGATGAAGGACAGAAACCAATCGAATTCCCGGTACCGTTCCAGTTTCCTGCTCGAGGGGTGCGAAGCCGAACCCGTCCCAGGAAAGTAGATGACCGCCTGGTAGGGCGGCCGGATTCCCTTGGGAAGGAACAAATAGATCGGCAGCTTCTCATTACCGTACGCCGCGTCCACGATCACTTTTTCCTGGACCCAGTCGGCGGAACTCTCATCGCGCCACTCGACGTGAGGGTTCAGTTCGACCTTGTCGTAGGAGAACTGTTCCTTGTAGACCTTGAAAACCGGATCGGGAACCGGCTTCTCCTTCCTGAAATTGGGAAAGTCGGTGCTCACGATCTCGTAGGGCTCAAACGCCTTGCCAGCGAGTCTGGTCACATCGCCGTACATCGCGCAGCGGAATCCGTTTTTGGGCGAGCGGTCAAAGGCCGGAGACTGGCTGATGTAAGTAGCCATATAGGTGGCGTCGTTCCACGCTCCTCCTCGCAGAATTCTCCCCTCGCCAGTTTTATTCCAGCACCACTCCCTCACGTTCCCTGCCATGTCGAAGGCCCCGTACGCGGTCATACTCGGGTAACTGCCAACCGGAGCTGTCCCTTCGCCCTTGAAGTTGCTCACGTAGCCGAGCCAACCCTCCCCCCACAGCGGTGTGGCTTGACCCGCAGCCAGCCCCCAGTGCCATAGCGTTGGCAAGTTCTTGCCCACATACGCCGCATACGCCGCGGCTTCATACCAGCTCACGCCGTCAACGGGCTGGTCCGCTTGTCCGGCGGGGTAATCCCCTGCCTGCCAGGTGGCGGGACCAGGCCTCCCCGTCTGGTCGCGGAACTGCGCCATGGCCTCGTCCCAACTCAGATTCCTGCCCTCTTTCATGAATGTTTGTGTCCAGTACTTCCGCTCGCGATAGCCTCCTTTGTCGACGAATTCCTTGTACTGCCGGTTGGTGACCTCATACTTATCCACGAAGAAATCTTCGATCTCGCCGGTGGCCGTCGCGGCCCCGAGAACGCGCGTCATCCCCGGCGGAACCTTGCCCACGGGATCCAGGACTCGCGAGATATCGGACGGAACCAAATAGTTCCTGGACGTCATATCCAGCCGAAACGTGGGTGCCATGGCGAACACCGTCGCGTAGCCCTGTTTCTCGAACTTCCACCAGAACAAGCCTGCAGGCAGGCGCATCTTCTCGATGGGTGTCATGCCCAGCGGCCGCCATGGCAAGTCGGCGCCGAACAGTTGCCTCATGTGGGCCGTCGCTCCCGGCGGCTCGGTCTTGATGGAGATACTCATCGCGCATTTTCCCAGCGCGGCCATGAGCGCCGCATTTTCCGGGACGTATCGTTCCGCTTCGACTGCCAGGCCGTAAGCTTTGGTGTAATTCGCAAATCCGGGTTCCCGTGCCAGGATCAGCCGCTCGACCTCCGGAACAAGTAGTTCCCTTGCCCGCCGGATCTTGCTCTGCCGGTAACCGAACCATACGGCCACCACGCAGAGGGCCACTACGCAGATCGCCACCGGTATCGCGACGGTCGCCTTTCGAACGGTAGGAAGAACTGCCCCTGATCTCAGGCCGATCAACTCCTGGGCCTTCACACTGTCCCGATACCTCTTCAAATCCTTGCCCATCTCTCCGGCCGAGCTATAGCGTGTCTTGAGACTCTTCTGCAAAGCCCGGCTTACAATCGCGCTTAGTTCCGCAGGAACCCCAGCGTCTTTCAGGGGTTTGGGCTGGGCGTGCACCACCGAGTAGAGAATCGCCGTGTCCCACTCCCCGGCGAACGGCAGTTGCCCGCTCAGCATCTCGTAAAGCACGACACCCAGCGACCAAACATCGGTGCGCTGATCCACTGCTGCTCCCTGCGCCTGCTCCGGCGACATATACGCGGCGGTCCCCAGCGTCGTCCCCTCTCGGGTGTGCAGGGTCTCCCCTTTTACCTTCGCCAGCCCGAAATCCATTACTTTGGCTTGGCCCTTCTCGGTCACCAGGATGTTGGCGCTCTTGATGTCCCGGTGTACGACCCCATGCTGATGCGCTTCCTCCAGCGCCTCGGCCACCTGAATCGCGATGTCCACCGCCTCGCCCGCGTCGAGCGGGCGCTCCCTGATTCGTGCCCTCAGGCTCTGCCCCTCCACGTACTCCATCTCGATGAACGGCGGTTCCTCCTGGTCGTAGATCTCGTGAATCGTGCAGATGTTCGGGTGGGAAAGCGCCGCCGCGGCGCGCGCTTCCGTCAGAAATCGTGCAGTCGATTCTTCGGTGTGCAGCAACTCAGGCGGCAGGGACTTCAAGGCTACCAGGCGGTGGAGCTTTGTATCTTCGGCCTTGTAGACAATTCCCATGCCGCCCCGGCCCAACATTTCGAGAATCTTGTATCTGTGAGCCCACATGGTCCCGGAAGCCAGGTCGCCTGTCCGGCCGAGGACCATGGTCCGGGTGATAGCGTCGCCGGATGAATGAGTAGGAGTACCGCATTTACTGCAGAAAGCGGAGTCGTCGAGGATTTCGGCCTGACACTGCGCGCACTGCATGGGCACTCCCGGCGCACGGTCTGGAATGGATCCCGGGCGTCAGATCAGCGAGTTTGAGGTGCTGGACGGTTAAAGTATACCTCGACCTCTCTCATACTGCTTCGCTGTAGATGTGGAGATGCGTCGGACGCTCGGATACTCGGATACTCGCCTACTTGTTCTGCAACTCCTCCAGGAGTTTCTCGGTGCCATAGAGTTTGCGCAAGGCCTCGGTCATGGCGGCCGTGTGAACGGCGACAGAACGGTTTTTTTCGAAGTCGTAGACGAAGTCGCCCACCAGCGATTCGATATTGCCGTCGAAGATCAACCCGACGATCTCGCCATTGCGATTGATCACCGGCGAGCCAGAGTTTCCTCCGATAACATCGTTGCTCGATACGAAATTGAACGGCGTCGCAAGGTCCAATTTGCCGCGGCCTTCTTTGTAGCGGGAAGGCAAGGCGTACGGACCATCGTAATCGAAGCTCGCGGCGCGATCGTACAGTCCGTAAAACGTGGTCTTATAGGGTGCATTGGTGCCATTCATCGGGTAGCCCTTCACCTGGCCGTAGGAAAGCCGCAGCGTGAAGGTCGCATCGGGATAGGTGGTCTTGCCGTAGGCCGCGAACCGCGCCTTGCCGAGATGTTCGCCGGCTCTCTGCAGCACGCTTTCGACGTTATCTTCCCTCCACTTGATGAACTCGCGCCGCATCGGATCGAGCTTGCGCGCCAGCACGATCAGGGCATCGCTGGAGGCCGCGACTGCCGCTTCGCCGCCTTCCAGCAGCTTCTTGCGCGCGGCAGGGTCGTCCAGTCTGGTGCCGTTGACCAGCTCTGTGGCCACTTCTTTCGGCGACTTGCCGTCCAGAACCAGCTTGAGGAACGCGTCATCCTTGCCTGCCTCCTCCAGATCCAGCTCGAGTGCTCCGGTGATTCGCGCAATCTCCAGCGCCTTATAGGTCGGGGCGGGCGACGCAAGTTCGAATCGCAGGGAATCGAGTTGCGCCTCGTGATAGCCCGCAAGGCGCTCGCCGTCCGGTTTCTTCACCTCTGCGACGTACTGGACGATGATCCTGGCAAACTCGGCCAGATCAGAATCGAGGCCGTGGAAGAACTGCTCCTTGGCTCGTGAGGCCGCCGTCCCTTCCGCTGCCGCAATCGCTTGCCATGCGCCGCCATAAGCCTCCTTCCATTCCGGGCGCGCCATCACCATCGCCTGAAACTCGCTTTCCTCCTGCTCCTTTTTGGCCATCACGTGGTTATCACGCAGACCCTGATAACGTCCCTCGTACGCTTTGAGTGAGTTCTCGAGGCGGCGACTGCGTTCCACGGCTTCGCGTGCCTGCTCCGGACCTAGCTCCGAGTATTGCCGCAGCACAGCCAGCCGGTGTTGCAGAATCTTTAGAATGCTGGGCTCGACGACGTCTCTCTCGAAGGTGAGTTGCGCCATGGTGTCCAGCCGCTGGGTCGCGCCCGGGTTGCCGGACACGAAAACCAGCTCGTTATCCGCGGCTCCCTTGGGGTTCCACTTCAGATATTCGCGGCTCTCAATTGGTTTGCCGTTTTCGTAGACGCGGAACAAAGCCATGTCCAGGTTGTAGCGCGGATAAGTGAAGTTGTCGGGATCGCCGCCGAAGAAAGCGATTTGTTCCTCGGGCGCAAAAACCAGCCGCACGTCAGTGTACTTCTTGTAGCGGTAAAGCCAGTATTCGCCGCCTTGATACAGCGTGACGACGTCGGAGCGGAGCCCGGTCTTCTGCTCGCTCTCGCGCTCGATTTCGGCGATCGCGGCTTTGCGCGCGGCGAACTCCTGATCGGGCGTCTTCGCGTTCTTCACGGCGGCCTGCACGCGGGCCGTGACATCTTCCATCGAGATGAGCACGTTCACCTCTAGATCCGGCGACTTCATCTCCTCGGCCGGCGTCGCGGCGTAGAATCCGTTTTTGACGTAATCGTGCTCGGCGGTCGAATTCTTTTGCAATTGCCCGAGGGCCACGTGGTGGTTGGTTAGCAGAAGGCCATGCGGGCTCACGAACGAGCCGGAGCCGCCGTCGTTGAGACGCACCGAAGACAGGCGCACATGATCCAACCACTTCCCCGTGGGGGTGAAGTGGTACTTCTCTTGAAGCTGCTTCACCGGCGGATTATCGAACGTCCACATCCCCTCTTCGGCATGTACGATCGCCGGTGCCATGAGCGCTCCCGCCAAAATGAGCGCTGCGGTGTGACCAGAGCCCTTAGGTTTCACTTTTTATCAAAACTCCTTGTTGATGTTCGACGTACGGCGGACCGATATGTTGCGTCCGTGCCATCTTGCCATTGTAGATTCTTGCGTAGGAGCGGTGCCCGCCGCCACCCCTTTCGCCTCGCCAGCGCGCCGTCGTGTCCCCGCCGTGCAACTCCCAGCCCCGTCTTTGCATTTGTACCGCCTCTGCCTTACGCTGCTTATTTAGGACCTGTTCATCATGAAACTTCGCATCGCCATCGCTACGTTGCTGCTCACCGCCCTGTGCGCGGCTCAACCTACTCAGTGGTTCCCGCCCGAACAGATGATGACCATCGGGGTTTACTACTATCCCGAGGCCTGGCCGGAGTCACAGTGGGAGCGCGACATCAGCAACATCAAGAAGTTCGGCTTCGAGTACATTCACCTGGCCGAATTTGCCTGGGCGTTCATGGAGCCCGAAGAGGGCCGCTACGAATTCGGTTGGCTGGATAAGGGCGTCGATCTGGCCAGAAAGCACGGGTTGAAGGTGATTCTCTGCACACCCAGCGCGACGCCGCCCGCATGGCTGGCTCGCAATCATCCCGACATCCTTATGGTGCGCGCCGACGGCACGCGCATGAATCACGGCTCGCGTGAGCAAGCCGACTGGAGTTCGCTGGTTTACCGCCGCTACGTCGAGAAGATCGTCGAGAAGATGGCCGAGCACTACGGAAGCAATCCCACCGTGTGGGGCTGGCAGCTCGACAACGAACTATCTCATTACGGCGCCGGCATGTCCTATTCGCCCGCCGCGCAGCAACGATTCCGCGACTGGCTGCGCGAGAAATACGGCACGGTCGAGCGTTTGAACCGCGACTGGGGAAATTCGTTCTGGTCGCAAATGTACAACAACTTCGACCAAATTCAAATGCCCAATCCGCACGAATTGGTTGCCGGCGCGAACCCGCACGCCATGCTCGACCTGCACCGGTGGTTTGCCAGCGAGGCGGCGGATTACCTGCGGTTCCAGGCTTCCGTATTGCGGCGCCACGTAAAAGGCCAGTGGATCACCACCAACTTCATGATGAATTACGACCTGATCAATCCCGCCCTCTCGGAAAAGGATCTCGACATCATGGCCTTCACCATGTATCCGGTCAGTGGAGGGCTATTCCGCGGGCAGCTGGGCTTCCGTATGGGAGATCCGGCGGCCGTTTCGTTTACCCACGACTTTCTCAGAAACCTGGGCAGCGGCATTGAGGGGCCGATGGAGCTGCAGCCAGGCCAGGTGAACTGGGCCCCCGTGAATCCATGGCCGCAGCCGGGTGTGATCCATGCCTGGATCATGCGGGGGTTCGGGTTGGGCGCGCGCCTCGTCTGCGTTTACCGGTACCGCCAGCCCCTGGCAGGCGACGAACTCTACCACAAAACGATGGTTGAACCGGACGGCGTCACGCTGGCGCCGGGCGGAAAGGAGTTCATCCAGTCCATTAAAGATGTGCAGCTACTGCGCACGCTTTACAAGCCCAACATGCCCCCGCCCGCGGACTACAACGCCCGGCGCACGGCTTTCTTGTACAACTTCGAAAACCGGTGGGACATGGAAAACCACAAGCAGACCGTTCGCTGGGACAGCTTCGATCACCTGCTGAAGTACTATCGCGCACTGAAATCCCTCATAGCGCCGGTCGATGTGATCACCGAAGCGAAAGACTTCTCGAAGTATCCGTATCTGGTGGCGCCTGCGTATCAACTGATCGACAAGGAGGTTATCGCGCGCTTTACGCGATACGTCGAAAACGGCGGCACGCTGATTCTGACCTGCCGCACCGGGCAAAAGGACCGGCGGGGGCAGATCTGGGAGGCGCTCTGGGCCGAGCCAATCTATGACCTGGTCGGCGCGGCGATCCCGAAATACGATGTGCTTCCGGAGGGCCGGAACGGCAAGGTGATCGCCGCGGGTAGGGAGTATGAATGGGGCAGTTGGGCCGATATCATCGAACCGCGTCCGGGAACGGAGGTGCTGGCATCCTATGCCGACCAGTTCTACAAAGGAAGCGCCGCGGCGACCAGCCACCGGCTGGGCAAGGGGCGTGTTGTTTACATCGGCGTCGATTCGCTCAATGGCGAGATGGAAGCTGATCTGCTGCGGACGGTCTACGGTCCTGGCGGCGCCAAGCCAGCCCGCTTACCGCTGAACTTTATGGTGGATTGGAGGGACGGTTTCTGGGTGGCGACGAACTTCACCGATAACGACCAGACCATCCCCGCGCCGCCTGACGCAAAGATGCTTGCCGGCAGCCGGACAATTCCTCCTGGCGGCGTCGCCATCTGGCAATAGGCAGACTCTCGCCCGGAGATGCCTTCATTCCCGTGGAACCGTGCAGGTTAGTCTTCTTCGTCAATGAAGCTTTGCACATAGAGCAGGCGATCCATGCCGGGGTCCCACTCTACGTTACAACTCGTCAGGTACGAAAGCGGAAGAAACCGGAATCGGATCACGGTCTCCCATGCATCGCGTGGCACCAGGCGCGATATCGGATCGCTCTCTGGATCTATCCGCGAACTGGGTGAGTAAGCTCTGGCTGTGGCTGCGCTGGTGTAGCCCATCCGATTTAACTCCGCGCATAGAATACTGCGAAACCTTCCGGGTGTAAACAAAAAAATGTTAACATGAGACATTTTTATCTGAAATAATGCGAACGAACTATATTAAGAGATCCTGAAATCCCGTATCATTAAAGTGCCCACACATATCTCTGAATGGATCTCTGGGCTGCGCCGGCCCCGAAGGGGTTGGTCCGCCGAAAAGAGGGGGAATCCATCCGTGACCAATCATCGTGATGTCGTGGTTTTGAGCGCCGTGCGCACTGCAATCGGAAAGTACGGTGGTGCGCTGAAAGATTTTCCGCCGACTGATCTCGGCGCCACCGTGGCGCGCGAAGCCGTGAAGCGCGCAGGCGTTGCGCCCGCAGACGTTGAACACGTGGTGTTTGGAAACGTCATCCATACCGAACCGAAGGACATGTACCTGTCTCGCGTGGTCGCGGTCAAGAGCGGGATGCCGGTCGAGACGCCTGCCCTGACCGTCAACCGGCTTTGTGGTAGCGGCTTGCAAGCCATTGTTTCCGCCGCACAAATCGTTCAACTGGGCCACGCGGATGTGGCGGTGGCCGGCGGAGCTGAGAGCATGAGCCGCGGGCAGTACTGGATTGGCGGCATGCGCTGGGGCCAAAGGATGAACCACGCTGCGGTGATCGACGCCATGGTGGGCGCGCTCACCGATCCGTTTGATGACGTCCACATGGCGATCACGGCGGAAAACGTTGCCAGCAAGTGGGGCATCAGCCGCGAGGACCAGGATGCTCTTGCCGTCGAGAGCCATCGCCGGGCCGTCGATGCCACTAAGCATTGCGTGTTCAAAGGGCAGATCGTGCCCATCGAAATGAAAACAAAGAGCGGCCCTGTGATGTTCGAGACAGATGAGCAGCCGCGCGCCGATACCACAATCGAAGCTTTGGCGAAGATGAAGCCGGCGTTCGACAAGAACGGCACGGTAACCGCGGGGAATGCATCTGGAATCAACGATGGCGCCGCCGCCGTCGTGCTGATGGAGGCGAACGCCGCGGAACAGCGCGGCTTCAAGCCTATCGGCCGGCTGGTGGATTATTCGGTCGTCGGCGTGGATCCGAAGTACATGGGGATCGGACCGGTACCGGCGGTGAGGAAGGTGCTGGCGCGAACCGGCATGGGGCTCGATGACATCGACGTGTTCGAGGTGAATGAGGCCTTTGCCGCCCAGGCGCTGGCCGTCGTCCGCGATCTCGGATTACCGATGGAGAAGACCAATCCGAACGGCAGCGGCATCGGGTTGGGACATCCGGTTGGAGCCACCGGGGCGATTTTGACCGTCAAGCTGTTGCACGAACTGCATCGCGCCGGCGGCCGTTTCGGACTGGTGACCATGTGCATCGGGGGTGGGCAAGGTATCGCCGCTATTTTTGAGCGAATCGAGAGCTGAAGTCACGAGGGCCGGATGCGGCGCTCCAGCCAACAGGGGGAAGCCATGAGAGAGGGGAATGGACATGCAAACCGGTGGGCGAACCTGAAGGGAAAGGTCGCTCTGGTGACCGGCGCGGCGCGCGGCATTGGGCGCGCGATCGCGCTGGAACTTGCAGACCGCGGCGCAGCCGTTGCGGTCAACTACAGGAACAGTAAAGAGAACGCAGAGAGCCTTGCGAAACTAATCCGTGAAACGGGGAGCGATTGCCTGCTCATCACGGGCGATGTATCGAACAAGGAAGATGCGCGCCACGTTGTGCAGACGGTTCTCGATGCGTGGAACCGCCTGGACATCCTGGTGAATAATGCCGGGATCACGCGCGACAAGTCACTGCGGAAGATGGCCGACGACGAATGGGCTGACGTGATCAACGTCAACCTGAACGGGACGTATTACTGCACGAGCGCCGCGCTGCCCGCCATGATGGCACACAAGTTCGGACGGATCATCAACATCAGCTCGCATGTGGGACAGAGCGGCAACTTAGGCCAGGCAAACTACGCAGCCAGCACCGGCGGCATCATCGCGTTCACGAAATCGGTGGCGCTCGAGATGGCCAAATATAACATCACGGCCAACGCCATAGCGCCCGGTTTCACGTCGACCGAGATGCTATCCAAGATCCCGGCGAAGCTTCTTGAGCAGATTCGCGCGAAGATCCCGCTCCAGCGGTTCGCCAGGCCAGATGAAGTAGCCAAGGCCGCTGTATTCCTGGCCGCCGATGGCGACTACATTACCGGGCAGCAGATCAATATCAACGGCGGCCTATACATGTAGGTTTGGCGAAAAGCACTAAGCCGAGCGCTTTCCCAGCCATGTGTCGATGTGAGGCCAGGTTTGCTTGCTGGCGCCGCTCCCGGCCATGATGCCGATGTGACCGCCGGGAATGCGGTACAACTCCTTATCGCGGCTTCCTGCCTTCTGATGAACCGATTCGGACTGGCAAGAGGGCGTGATGTGATCCCCCTCCGCAATGACCGTCATGAGATTAGCGAGGATGCGGCGCACGTCGACGCGTTCCCCGCGCAGCATCCAGGTCCCCTCCATCAGCCGGTTGTTCTGATATAGGTCCACGATCAACTGGCGGAAAGTGGCGCCGGCCATGGGGATATTGTCGATGACCCAGGTATGCATGGCGCGCCATGCGTCCACAATTTGAGGGTTGTCGAGGTTGTCCCACAGGCGCACGTAGTTGCCAATGTAGTTCTCCACGGGCCTGAGCGCCTTAGCCCCATACTCGATCATCTCCGCCGGCATGTTTCCGAAAGCCGCCAGGATTTTCTCCACATCGAAATAGCGCGAGTCCGTCCACTTGGCGAAGGTAATGGCGTCCTTGTTGGAAAAATCCAGCGGGGCGGTCAGCAGGATCAGATTCCGCAAGCCATCATCAGGCCGGAGAGCCGCGTACGCCGTGGTGAGGATTGCCCCGATGCACCAGCCCAACAGGCTGAAATCTTCACACCCGGAAACGGCCTTGAGCTTCCGGACGGCCCGAGGCATGTATTCGAGCGTGTAGTCGTCGAACCTAAGGTGCCGGTCCTCGAGTCCGGGAGAACCCCAGTCAAGGAGGTAGACGTCATATCCCTTCTGGATCATGAACTCCACAAAACTGTGTCCTGGCCGGAGATCCAGAATATGGGGCCGGTTCATCAAGGCGAAAACCAGCAGCAGCGGCACACGATGCCGCTTCTCGGCAGGAACCACGGGCAGGTAACGGTAGAGTTTGGCCTTGTTCAGGGTCCAGATCACCTGCTTGGGCGTCTGGGCAATGGCGGCACGTGTGGTCAAAGCCCGCGTCAGCTTGCGGAGCCTCTCTTCTGCCGGAGCGATAGCCTCCGGCTCCATCTGAAAGCCTGTCATGCCGATTTGGCCTTCTTGGGTTTCGATCTTGCCGCGCGGGGCTGGGCAAGCTGATCCAGTTTGGCGTCCATATCATCCAGACGCATTTCCAGATTAGTCATCCGTTCGGCCAGGTTTTCGAAGTCCGCCCGTGTGGGCAGGCCAAGCTGTTGGAGGGCCTGCACCATCGATTTCTGCAGGGCCTCGCGAAAAGGCGCTGATGCGGCCAAGTACGTGTCCAGCATGACACCCGTGGTTCTGGCATACGCATCGGTGTTGACCGCCTCTGTCATCGCCTTGGCCCAAGCCTCGAGACTCGCGTCACGCATGTTCTTCCACGCTTCCAGGGGATCGAAAGGTTTGCTGCCGCTTTCAGGTTTGTCGCTCATGGAGTTGCTCTCTCCACAGATTACATCTGACAGGCCATACCGGCGCTGCCGCAGGGGGAATGGGACCCCGACGCGTCAGCCGGGGTAACGGCGCGCCGGCTGGCCTGAGCGGAGAAATTTTTAGTCCGCAGCCTGCTCCGTGGATTGCCACGTCACATCGGACTAGTTGACTTCAACCGGAGTTCGTGATTAGCTCCTTACTGGCCTTCCAAGGAGCGAATTGATGCTGCACCGCAGCAAGTTCATTGTGGCTCTGACAGATGGGAGTGTCAAGGCTTAATTTAGATGAAAGCCGGCAAGGTGATCATCAAGAAATACGAGAATCGCCGTCTCTATGATGCGGCCAACAGCCGCTATGTGAATCTGGAAGACGTTGCTCGGATGTTGCGCGAGGGAACCGAGGTGGAAGCCGTAGACGCCACAACCGGCGAAGACATCACTCGTCTGGTTCTGACCCAAATCATCGTGGACGACGCGAAGGAGCATGATTCCGTCTTACCCCTCGACATCCTGCGCCAGATGGTGATCGCCACCGGCAAGGCAAGCCAGGAGGGCCTTCTGAAGTACATGCGAGCGATCCTCGAGATGTACCAGAATGCCTACCGCGGCTTCTCGCACGTCCTGCCGCCCTTCGACTGGATGCGCATGATGCCCGGCGCCGGCGCTGATCCACCAGCCGAAGTGAACGAACTCCGCCGTCGCGTCGAGGAACTGGAGCGGATGGCAAGGCCGTCCCCGAGAGCACGCAAGCGCGGACGCCGGAAGCCGCGCCGCCGGTGACATCATCGGCCATGCAAGGTGCGTATTGTTGCAGCGCAGCACTAGCGCGTGTGCACGGGCGTGCGCTGGCGCTTGTCGCCGGTCAGACCGGCAGCATCCAGAATCCGGCGCACTTTCTTGGGCGAGATGGAAAGCTTCTGGGCGACTCTCGAAATCTTCCGCTCCTCGCGTTCCCAAACCCGCGGAATGATGATGCTGGCGAACTCTTCGGTGATCTGCTGGAAGGTCTTATCTCCGGTCTGGCCCTCGGACCATTCCTGCAACGATGCATCAATCCGCCCCGAATGGCGGACCTTGGCCTTGAGCGTCTCGAGATCTTGCCAGGTATATGGCTGGCCTCCAGGCCGCAGCAATGCGAACGCTGCATCGCAGCACCGGCGCGCGGCGTCGTGGTCCCCACGGCTGTCGTTGCAGTAGGTCAAGCCCTGCCAGACGAGGGTGCGGGCCAGCAAGCGGCGGTTCTGCGTCTGCTTGGCAAAATCCACAGCGTCGCGTGCCAGATCATGGGCCAGTTGCGCGTGGCGGGCAGTGTCTTCGCCGATCTGTTCCTCCAGCCTGGCGTTTTCTACCATGCACTGCAGCATGCGCGCCCTGGCCATCAGAATGTAGTCGCGTTTTTCCTCGCCATGCCGGAAGGCTTCGGCGCCTTCGGCGGACGCGTGGTCCAGGTCGCCTTCATCCAGGTATAGGGAACCGTAATTGATGTGAACACTGCCAATGCCCCGGTGGTTGTGGTGCTGGGTGTAGATGCCAAGGGCTTCGGAGAGCTGCGCCACCGCCTCGCTCCGCAGGCGCGCGATCTGCGACCGGCGCGCGCGCAGGGTTTCGGCGGCTTTCTCCGGCAGCGAACCGGACCGGCGCCGGGCTAGTTCCTCGTCAATCGCATTTTGGAGCTCCAGAGCGATCTGGCGTTTGACGAACGCCGTGTTGACCAGCGCGCGGGCCAGGTTCACATGCTGCGGGTCGCGGCGTTTGTACTCGGCCAGCGAGTTTTCGAAGTATTCGAGCGCACGATCATACCGTCCAAGGCGGCGAGCCACCCGTCCGTATGCGGACTGAATGTTGCCCCGAGTAATAAAATCGTCGGTTTCGCTCAAGGCCGCTTCGGCTTCGCGCAGAATGGCTGTCGCTTCGTTCAGCTTCCCTTTTTGAAACAACATCCAGCTCTCGAGAACCTGCATGACCGCGGCCATCTCCGGGTAGCCGCGCTCAAGGGCCAGCGTTTTTCCCTTGATGGTGTAACTGAGGGCGTCATCGTACCGTCCCTCCTTGCGCAGGCACCGGCCGATCCAGAAATTCGAAATGGCAAGCAGTTGCGTGTCCCGGATCTCCTCTTCCACCGATTGCGCAAACTGGAAATGGCGAACGGCCTGATCGGTCTCCTCTTCCACCATGGCGAGGAGGCCTTCCGCCATTCTCAGGTGCAAGTAGTCGACCAGCGGCAGGCGGGCCCGGCACTGGGTGGGGAAGCGGTTCAGCAGGTCCCGCAGCAATTGCGGACCTTCGAAACCGATATCCACCCACTGGGCCACACATCCCACCAGGATGGCCGCTGCAGGTTGCGTAGGATCGAGCCCGGCCAACAAAGGCCGGTTCGCTTCCAGCGACTGCATGCCGCTATCGATCCGGCGGAAAGCGAGATCTTCCTGGAGTTGCCTGATGAGGGCACTCAACATGGGTGAAGCCCTCCTTACGGGAAGTATGAGGCGGCCTGAAGGCATTGTCCAGCCCCATTTTGCTGCAGTGCAGCTAGGATACTGAGTTCTAGTAAAGTGTCCTGTGATTTCGTGACTCGTTGTAGGGGCTCAGCATGCTCGGTTGCCGCAGCCTCGACATGCTCGATGCGACATATGGATACGCACGATCTTTCCCAGAGTCGCGGCAAGGTTCCACTACGTCATGGCCGTGGCGCCGGCGGGGATGGAATTGGAGGGCGGATTCGTGGATAGCGGGACAGGATGGAAGCGATGGTTCTAGGGCTGATCCTGACCAACGGCGTCTCGTTTCCCCGCCCAAAAGAGACCGGCAACGCACACCGCCAAGCTCAATACACTGATGATGGCGCCAGCCGCGAAATACGTCGAATGATAAGTAAAGGAAAGCTCTCTAACCCCTGCCGGGACAATTATGCCCATCAACGCGTGATCGGCGCAG
>Ga0335070_10006200_pt1 | contig 14069 bp, 10 predicted proteins | sample Lox_Sample_13_FD_206722 | JGI IMG/M metagenome (GOLD analysis project Ga0335070, IMG submission 206722) | Soil microbial communities from Loxahatchee National Wildlife Refuge, Florida, United States - Lox_Sample_1.3 | ecosystem: Environmental > Terrestrial > Soil > Wetlands | place: USA... | reverse complement strand
ATGCTTCTCCAATCGATCGCAAAGGGGATAAAGAAAAACCACAGAGAGATCCACCTCATCATCCTCCTCATCGATGAACGCCCTGAAGAGGTTACGGACTGGAAGCGTCAGGTAGCCACAGCCGAGATTATCAGTTCGACCTTCGATGAGCCGCCGCCGCGGCATTGCCAGGTCTCTGAAATGGTTATCGAGAGGGCAAAAAGGCTGGTCGAGTCCAAGAGGGACGTCGTCATTCTCTTGGACAGTATCACGAGACTCGCTAGGGCCTATAACGCGGTCATTCCGACAAGTGGCAAAGTCCTTTCAGGAGGTCTCGATGCAAATGCGCTCCAGAAGCCGAAACGGTTCTTCGGTACTGCCCGGAATATCGAAGACGGCGGGAGTCTCACGATCATAGCCACTGCCCTCATCGATACGGGGAGCAGGATGGACGACGTCATATTCGAAGAGTTCAAGGGTACAGGGAATATGGAACTTCATCTCGATAGGAAACTGGTTGACAAACGTATATTCCCGACGATCGATATTAATGCCTCGGGGACGAGAAAAGAAGAGCTCCTCGTGGATAAAGACACCTTGAATAAGATGTGGATACTCAGGAAAGTCCTCAACCCCCTCAGTACCGTCGAGAGTATGGAATTCCTTCTCGCCAAGCTCATGGGCACAAAGAGCAACAAGGACTTCCTCGAGATGATGAACAAATAGTTATCCCGACCCTACTTCGATTATCGCGACGACAGCCCCTCTTCAGCTTTTGAGCGCGTCGCCGGTGAGACCGGCCGATCAATATGAGGAGTTAGCCGCCTGCCATATCTTCGAGAACCTTGAGCTTCGTTCTTTCCCCAAGGGCGATCAAAACATCCCCGGCTTTGATCGTAGTCCTGAACGTCGGATTGAACCTCATGTCGCCGCCGCTCCTTTTTATGGCTACGATGATAATACCCAGATCACGGCCGATGCCGCATTCGTCAAGGGTGACGTCAGCCACCTTGGATCCTTCGCGCACAGGGATCTCTTCCATCTGGAGGTCGATGTTCCCTGACCGCGTTGCGAATTCGATAAAGTCGACAACGGCAGGCTTCAGTAAGGTATGGGCGATTCTCAATCCCCCGATATGGTACGGAGAGACAACCCTGTCCGCCCCGGCCCTGAGGAGTTTCTGTTCGGATCCTTCCTCGCCGGCCCTCGCCACAATATTCAGTTCTGGGCTCAGCACCCTTGCGCTGAGCACGACGTAGAGATTTTCAGCATCTGTTGAGAGTACCGATATGAGGCCCCTGGCCCTTTCAATTCCTGCCTCTTTCAGTACATCGTCGTTTGTGGCATCTCCGCGGACAAACAGCAGCTCTTCATCAAAGGCGTCGGTAGGAGAATGCTCTTTCTCGACAACGACAAAGTGCGCTCCCTTCTCCTTAAGCTCCTTGCAGATGACCTTTCCCATCCTTCCATAGCCGCAGACGATATAGTGGTCTCGCAATCCCTTGATCCTCTTTTCCACCTTCCTCCTCCCGAAAATCTCCTGTATTTCTCCCTCTACGACGATTCTTGCCGCATTATTGAGCGCATAGAGAATGGTACCCACTCCTCCGACGATAAGGAAGATTGTGAAGGCCCTTCCGACATTAGAAAGTTCATGGACCTCCCGATACCCCACCGTTGTAATGGTCGTGACGGTCATATAGAGCGAATCGAAGAACGACCAATGCTCGATGAGAACGTATCCGATCGTCCCGATGAGGGTCACCACCGCAATGAGGGACAGGGAAAAAACGAATTGTCTCCTAACCGCTCGCATTGTCTCCCGCACCTTGCTGCACAATGTTCCCGATCATGCTTCTAAAGCGCTTCAAATGGGTACCTTCCCAATACACTCTACCACAAGAATGGCAAAGGAAAAAACTGTTGCAGTTCAGAAAAACATACTCAGGAACGGCGTCTCTCACCGTTCCCTTCTCAGGAACGTGCTGGAGGATACCATTACACCGTGCGCATCTGCCCTCGCCGTAGCCCGTTATGCCGCAGCGTGTTATCACTTCCCTTAGCTGCTCCAGAGGACTATTTGACCGGACAAGGTAAAGACTCTTCAGGTTCTTCATTCTCATAAAGTGGGAGTCCCTCGTAAGGAGAAAGCGGCCCTCCCGAAGTGTCAGTCTGAGAAGGTCGCCGTCCTCGATGTCGGGATAATAGAGGGTATCAAGACCAAGGAGCCTCAGCCATCGTGCAAGACGGCCGAGCATGGAATCTGCGATGAAGCGTCTCTCCATATCCTCTGAAACCAGTGGGCACTTAAGGGGCTTCATCCTTAACTGCCCACTCAGAATGTTCAGGAGAACTTATTCTTCAGGTTCTTCAGCAGCCGGAACCGTGGCAAAGAGCGGCTGCAATTCCCGTTTCACGAAGGTGTTGCGATATTTCTGCATGCCCGTACCGGCAGGAACGATCCTCCCCATGATCACATTCTCCTTCAACCCGTTAAGCTCATCGATCTGGGCGTTGATCGCAGCCTCCGTGAGAACCCTCGTCGTCTCCTGGAAGGAGGCGGCAGAGACCCAGCTCTCCGTGGTGAGGGATGCCTTGGTGATTCCAAGGAGGAGGGGTTTGCCCTGCGCAGGAGTGCCGCCTTCAGACCGAACCCGTTCGTTCTCTTCCTGAAAGAATGCCCTGTCAACCTGTTCTCCGATGAGGAATATCGTATCTCCGGGGTCTTCGATCCTCACCTTCCTCATCATCTGACGGACAATGGTCTCAATATGTTTGTCATTGATCGAGACGCCCTGGAGCCGGTAAACCTTCTGGACCTCATCCACAAGATACCTCTGGAGTTCCTGAGGTCCGAGGATGTCCAGGATACTGTGCGGGTTCACTGCCCCGTCCATCAGGGGTTCTCCTGCCTTCACCCAGTCCCCTTCATGGACGCTCACGTGCTTGCCCTTCGGTATGAGGTATTCCCTCTGCTCATCTCCACCCTTGACCACGACAACACGCATTCCCTTGTGTGCGCCTCTGAATTCAACAACCCCGTCGATTTCGGTGACGATCGCCTGTTCCTTGGGACGGCGCGCCTCAAAGAGCTCCGCAACCCTCGGAAGACCGCCGGTGATATCCTTTGTCTTCGTCGTCTCCCTCGGGATCTTTGCGAGGATGTCGCCGGGGAAAAGGACATCACCCTTTTCGACGAGGATATGGGCTCCGGCCGGCAAGAGATACCGTGCAAGATTTTGGGAAGACGGTATCTTCAACGTAGCCTTGCCATGCTCATCCTTTATCGAGATCCTGGGCCTCATGTTTGCGGGATAATCGATGATGACCTTGTGGGAAAGACCGGTGATCTCATCGACCTCCTCCTTTACCGATATCCCTTCCACAATGTCCCCGAAGGCGACCTTGCCGCCGACCTCGGTGAGCAAGGGCGTCGAATAGGGATCCCACTCGACGAGCCTCTGTCCGGCCTCAACCTTCTGCCCCTCTTCCGCCTTCAGCTTGGCGCCGTAAACGAGATTATACTTCTCCCGCTCTCTTCCCTGCCCGTCAATAATCGCTATGAGGGCGTTCCTGTTAAGGACAACAAGGGCGCCTTCCCGGTTTCGCACGGCATTGATGTTTATGAACTTCACCTTTCCGTGATTCTTGGCATCAAGGACAGCCTGCTCAATGACCTTCGTCGCAGCACCGCCGATGTGGAAGGTACGCATCGTCAACTGGGTACCGGGCTCTCCGATCGATTGGGCAGCAATAATCCCGACGGCCTCTCCCGTCTCGACCAGTTCGCCCCGCGCGAGATCCCTTCCGTAACATTTTGCGCAGACACCGATCTTGGCCCGGCAGGTGAGAACGGATCTGATTTTTACCCTGTCGATACCGCTCTCGATGATCCTCTGGGCAACCTCTTCGTCGATCTCCTGGCTCTTCCTGACAACCACATCCTTTGTGACAGGGTCAAGGATGTCTTCAACGGAAAATCTTCCGGTTATCCTCTCCTCAAGGGGCTGGATTATCTCTCCGCCTTCGACAAGGGAAGAGACCAGAATGCCGTCCGTCGTTGCGCAGTCATCTTCCAGGATATTGACGTCCTGGGCAACGTCCACAAGCCTCCTCGTTAGATAGCCAGAGTTCGCCGTTTTAAGGGCTGTGTCAGCAAGACCCTTTCTCGCTCCGTGGGTCGAGATAAAGTACTGGAGAGGGGACAGTCCTTCCCTGAAGTTAGCAGTAATCGGCGTCTCGATGATCTCTCCCGAGGGTTTTGCCATAAGACCTCTCATACCGGCAAGCTGCCTTATCTGGGCAGTGCTTCCTCTTGCGCCTGAATCTGCCATCATGAATATGCTGTTAAAGGCCCTTCGCTCTTTCAACTCCTCTTCCGTAAACTTCCTGCCGTCTTCGGCCCCGAGTTCCTTCATCATCTCGTCGGCAATCCGTTCCGTAACATTGGCCCAGATATCGATGACCTTGTTATACCGCTCGCCGTGGGTGATCAGGCCGTCGGCATACTGCTTCTGAATTTCCATGACCTCCTGCTCGGCCGCCCTGATCAGTTCAGCCTTCTTTGAAGGTATATGCATATCAGCCATACAGATCGAGATGCCTGACTTTGTGGCAAAGGTAAACCCTAATTTCTCGAGATTATCGAGAAAGACCACTGTTGCCCTTCTGCCGGCCCTTTTGTAGGCATATTCGATGATCTTGCCCAATTCCCTCTTCGTGATCTCCCGGTTAATGGTCTCGAAGGGTATCTCGGCCGGGAGTATTTCACTCAGGAGGATTCTTCCGCAGGTCGTTTCAACAATCTGACCGTTTATCCTGACGTTGATCCAGTTATGTTCTTCAAGCTTGCCGGAATCGTATGCCTCCCTCACCTCATCGGGGTCCGAGAATATCTTTGTCTTGCCCTCTACATGGGCTTCCTTCTTTCTCATGCTGTTGAGGACCTCCTCAGCGGTCGTCTCTACAAGATAGACATAACTCTTTGCGGGGTCCTTTTTCTTTGCTTCCATCCGTACATATATCCGTTCGTCTTCCTTCACTTTGTCGGACTCGTATGCTACCTTGACCTCTTCAGGGCTCGAGAAGACTCTTCCCTTTCCCTTTGAGAGATAGTAGATTCCGAGGACCATATCCTGAGTCGGAACAACAATAGGCTTTCCGTTGGCAGGAGAAAGGATGTTGTTCACCGACATCATGAGGACCCGGGCTTCTATCTGGGCCTCGATCGAAAGAGGGACGTGAACCGCCATCTGGTCTCCGTCGAAGTCCGCATTAAATGCGGTGCAGACGAGCGGGTGGAGCTTGATCGCCTTTCCCTCGACGAGGATGGGGTCAAAGGCCTGGATGCCAAGTCTATGGAGGGTCGGGGCACGGTTCAGAAGTACAGGATGTTCGGCAATCACGTCTTCGAGGGCGTCCCAAACCTCAGGCTGTTCCTTCTCAACGAGCCTCTTTGCAGCCTTCAGGGTCGTGGCAAAGCCCCTCTCCTCCAGCTTGTTGAAGACAAAGGGCTTAAAGAGTTCGAGGGCCATTCTCTTCGGAAGTCCGCACTGATGGAGTTTCAGTTCGGGACCGACCACGATAACCGAACGGCCCGAGTAGTCAACCCTCTTCCCGAGAAGGTTCTGTCTGAAGCGTCCCTGTTTGCCTTTGATCATGTCGCTGAGAGATTTCAGGGGCCTCTTCGTTGCCGTCTTCAAGACCCTGCTCCTTCTGCCGTTGTCAAAGAGGGCGTCAACGGCTTCCTGGAGCATCCTCTTCTCGTTCTTTATGATGACGCTCGGCGCCTTGAGTTCCATAAGCCTCTTGAGCCTGTTATTCCTGTTAATGACCCTTCTGTACAAGTCATTCAGGTCTGATGTCGCAAAACGGCCTCCTTCAAGGGGGACAAGAGGTCTAAGGTCAGGAGGCAGAACAGGGACAGCATCCATGATCATCCACTCGGGCTTGTTCCCCGAGAGCCTGAATGCCTCGGCGACCTTCAGCCTCTTGGTGAGTTTCTTCTTGACGCCGAAAGATGAGGCCTCCTTTATTTTCGCTTTCAATTGAACGGCAAGAGAGTCGAGGTCCAGCCTTCTCAGGAGTTCTCGTATCGCCTCAGCACCCATACCCCCTTTGAACCGGGAACCGAACTCCGCAGTCTTTTTCTTGTACTCGTCCTCGGTCAGAAGTTCTCGCTCTTTCAGCGGAGTATCGCCGGCGTCAATGATAATATAGTTTTCGAAGTAGAGGACCTTCTCGAGATGCCTCATGGTCATATCGAGTAGAGTACCGATTCTGCTCGGTACCCCCTTAAGAAACCAGATATGAGCCACAGGTGTTGCGAGTTCTATATGGCCCATCCTCTCGCGCCTCACCTTGGACTGAATGACCTCGACGCCGCACTTGTCGCAGACAACTCCCCTGTGCTTCATCCTTTTGTATTTGCCGCAGAGGCATTCCCAGTCCTTTACCGGGCCGAAGATCTTCGCACAGAAGAGTCCATCCCTCTCGGGTTTAAAGGTGCGGTAGTTGATGGTCTCAGGTTTTTTGACTTCACCATAAGACCATTCCCTGATTTTTTCCGAAGAGGCGAGCTTTATCCGGATCGCCTCAAAGTCCGTAGGATTCTTTGGCCTCTGAAAAAGGGCATAAACATCTGTTTCGACGTCTACCAAAACTTATTCCCCCTTGCTTTTCTTCTCCAGGAGCTCAACGTCAAGACCAAGGCTCTGGAGTTCTTTAATTAATACATGGAAAGACTCAGGAACCCCTGGTTCGAGAGTCGCGTCGCCTTTCACGATCGCCTCATACATGCGGCCCCTTCCGGTGACATCATCGCTCTTTACCGTCAGGAATTCCTGCAGCGTATAGGCGGCACCGTATGCCTCAAGCGCCCAGACTTCCATCTCACCAAGCCTCTGGCCACCGAACTGCGCCTTGCCGCCAAGGGGCTGCTGGGTGACAAGGGAGTACGGGCCGATGGAGCGGGCATGCATCTTATCGTCAACAAGGTGATGGAGCTTCAGCATATACATACAGCCGACGGTTACGGGCCTCTTAAAGGGCTCACCCGTTCTGCCGTCACAGAGGGTGATCTGGCTTGACGCCGGAAGGCCAGCCTTCTTCAGCATCTCCCTCGTCTCGCTCTCCTTCGCGCCTTCAAAAACAGGGGTCGCAACGTGGAGCCCCAGGGCCCTCGCAGCCCATCCGAGATGGGTCTCGAGGATCTGCCCGACGTTCATCCTCGAAGGGACACCGAGGGGGTTCAGTACGATATCAACGGGAGTCCCGTCAGGAAGATAGGGCAAGTCCTCTTCAGGCAGCACCATGGCAACGACCCCTTTGTTCCCATGCCTTCCTGCCATCTTGTCCCCGACCTGGAGCTTGCGTTTCATCGCGATATAGACCTTGACCAGTTTATTCACGCCGGGGGGGAGTTCATCGCCCCTTCGCACCCGATCAACACTCTCATCGTATCTGGACTCAAGGTACCGTATGTACTGATTCGCCTCATGGTGAATTACTTCGAGTTTTTCTTTTATGTCGAGGTCAGCAATCTTGATCCGCAGAAGGTGTTCGTCTTTTATTCTATCGAGTTGCTTCTCCGTCAGCTTCCTCCCTGCCTGGCAGATCACCTCCTTCGACTTCGGGTCTTTCACGTCCTCCATGACCTTGCATCCGACGAGGAGGTTCTTCACCTTCCTGAACTTTTCCTCTTTGACGATCCTCACTTCTTCCTCAAGATCGCGCTGCAATCTCAGGATGTCGTCTTCTTCGATACTCTTCGCCCTTTCGTCCTTCTCCGTCCCCTTTCTCGAAAATATCCTCACATCAACAATTACGCCTTCGATACCAGGCGGAACATAGAGACAACTCTCCTTCACATCCTCGGCCTTTTCACCGAAGATGGCCCTCAGCAGTTTCTCTTCAGGCGTCAGCTGGGTCTCTCCCTTGGGAGTGACCTTTCCAACAAGGATATCCCCGGCCTTCACCTCTGCACCGATCCGGATGATTCCACTTTCGTCAAGGTCTTTCAGCGCTTCTTCTCCGACATTCGGTATGTCTCTCGTTATCTCTTCAGGGCCGATCTTGGTATCGCGGGCCTCAACTTCGAACTCCTCTATATGGACGGAGGTAAAGACATCTTCTTTCACAAGCCGTTCACTGAGGAGGATTGCGTCTTCAAAATTGTATCCCCCCCACGGCATGAAGGCGACAAGAACATTCTTGCCGAGGGCTAGCTCCCCCCTATCGGTGGAAGAACCATCGGCAAGGACATCATCTTTCCCCACGGCGTCCCCGACATTCACGATAGGCTTCTGGTTTATGCAGGTCGCCTGGTTGGACCTCTGGAACTTTATCAGGTTATAGATATCGACACCGCCGGCATCTTCCGCAGCCCTCACAACAACCCTCGATGCATCAACACACTCGACAACACCTGCCCTTTTTGCGAGGACAAGAGCTCCGGAATCCCTTGCGGCGGCATGCTCCATCCCCGTGCCAACGATAGGCGCCTCCGTCTGAATGACCGGAACCGCCTGCCTCTGCATGTTGGATCCCATGAGTGCCCTGTTCGCATCGTCATTTTCGAGGAAGGGGATTAATGATGCTGAGACGCCGACGATCTGTTTCGGGGAGACGTCCATGTACTGGACTTCCTGAGGCGTTACCATCTTGAAATCTCCGCCAACCCTTGCCGAGACTGCGTCACCGACAAGGTTTCCCTTCTTATCAACCGGTGAAGTCGCTTCCGCAATAATGAACCTTTCACCTTCTATGGCAGAGAGATACTCAATCTCCTGCGTCACCCTTCCATTGGCGACCTTCCGGTACGGCACCTCGATGAAACCAAAATCATTCACCCTTGCGTAGGTGGCGAGGGATGTTATCAGTCCGATATTCGGACCTTCCGGCGTTTCTATCGGGCATATTCTTCCATAGTGGGTCGGATGAACGTCCCTCACCTCGAACCCTGCCCTCTCGCGGGTAAGACCTCCGGGGCCGAGGGCAGAAAGTCTTCTCTTGTGGGTGATCTCGGAGAGCGAGTTTGTCTGATCCATAAACTGGCTCAACTGGCTCGAGCCGAAGAACTCCTTCACTGCAGCCATGACGGGCTTTGCATTGATGATGTCATGGGGCATGGCAGTCTCGAGCTCGGTGAGCGTCATCTTTTCCTTTATGGCGCGTTCCATCCTCACGAGTCCGATTCTGAACTGATTCTCAAGGAGTTCACCGACACCCCTGATACGTCTGTTGCCGAGATGATCGATGTCGTCGATCTCGCCTTTGCCCGTCCTCAGGTCAAGGAGGTAATGAACGATCTCCACAATGTCCTTATCCGTAAGAACCCTTATCTCCAGACCAGTCCCAAGGCCGAGTCTCTTGTTGATCTTCAATCTCCCCACCGACGAAAGATCATACCGTTTTGGATCGAAGAAAAGACCGTTGAAGAGGTCCCTTGCTGAATTGATTGTCGGGGGTTCCCCCGGTCTCAGTTTTCTGTACACCTCGATGAGCGCCTCATCCTGGGAGCTCACCTTGTCGGTCAGAAGGGTATCCCGCAGTGAAGAGAGGTACTTGACATTATCTATGTAAAGCAGGTTGAGGGTGTTGACCTTGAGGGCAAGGATCTTGCCGAATATCTCCTCGGTAATCGGCTCGTTACTTTCCAGGATGACCTCGCCCGTTTCAGGGTCTATGACATCGACGAGGGTGATCCTCCCTATGATCTCCTCTTTTAGTATCGGGATCTCCTTGATGCCCGAGGTCTCCATCCTCTTAATGGCTCCCTTTGAGATCTTCGATCCCTCCTTCACAATGATTTCCTTTGTCTGGGATGCGACAATATTCTTTACCGCCTTTATTCCTGCCAGAACCTCGCTCACGACCCGCGTGAAGGTATGATGATCCTTGATCGTGATCTTCTCGACAGGATAGAAGGTCTTCAGCAGGTCTTCATTAGAGTATCCCAGTGCCTTCAGCACGATCGTGGCAGGAAGTTTCTTTCTCCTATCGATGCGGACGTAGAGGATATCCTTGGTATCAAACTCAAAATCAAGCCACGACCCCCGTGAAGGTATGACTCGTGCGGAATAGAGGAGCCGACCACTGGCGTGGGTCTTCCCCTTGTCATGACTGAAAAAAACACCGGGAGAACGGTGGAGCTGGCTCACAATAACCCTCTCGGTCCCGTTGATGACAAAGGTGCCTGTATCGGTCATAATAGGCATTTCTCCTATATAGACCTCCTGCTCCCGCGACTCCTTCAGCCTTTTTTTCCCGCCGTCTTCTACCTCCCAGAGGTTCAGTTTAACCCGAATCTTGATCGGAGCGGCATAGGTTATTCCTTTTTGCAAGCAATCCCTGATATTGAATTTCGGTTCGTTCAAAAGGTATCCCAGGAATTCAATGGACGCCGTTTCATTGTAATCCATGATCGGAAAGACGCTTTTCAGTGCAGCCTGAAGTCCTGTATCTTCCCTTCCGTCCATCGGGATATCCTTCTGGAGGAACTTCTCAAATGAGCGTTTCTGTATCTCGATGAGATTGGGCACCTCCAGAATGGGCGGAACCTTACTAAAGTTTAATCTCTCTCTCAAAACCCTTGCCATGTTTCTCCTTCTCTCCAGTTACGAAATGAGGTTCAGGCAAAGGCTGAGGCTCCGTATTCTTCACCCCAACCTTAACCTTACACTCTCTCTTTACTTAATCTCCGTCTTTGCTCCCTGCTCTTCGAGTTTCGCCTTCATGGATTCGGCCTCTTCTTTGGTGACGCCGGTCTTCACCGGTTTCGGGGCGCCGTCGACGAGGTCCTTTGCCTCCTTCAGACCGAGTCCTGTCAGCTCTCTCACGACCTTGATGACCTGAATCTTCTTATCACCTGCTGACGCAAGGATGACGTCAAAACTGGTCTTCTCTTCGGCCGCAGCCGGAGCGGCCGCACCTGCTGCAGGAGCTGCTGCAACAGCAACGGGAGCTGCTGCCGTAACGCCATAGCGCTCTTCAAACTCTTTAACAAATTTTGACATGTCGAGTATCGTCATAGTGTCGATGAACTCAAAAACCTGTTCCTTTGTGATTGCCATTCTTATTGGTCCTCCTTCGTTCTTAACAAATTATCATTCGTGACCAGCCATGAGGAGTGCGGCAGTCTTTGCTGCCCCGATTGGGAAGCCCTCTCCTCAGGCATCCGTCACGATTCACGCTTCGTCTTCAGAGAATGCACTGCGTAGGCAAAGCTACTCACCGTTGCAGAAAGGGCTGCAGCCAGCTTGCTTAAGGGGGCCTGGAAGGCGCCGGCCATCATTGACAGGAGCACTTCCCTTGACGGCAGTGTCGCCACGTCCTTTACTTCGTCCACACCGAAGAATTTTCCCTCGATGACTCCGCCACGGAGCTTGAGTTTCTCGTTCTTCTTCGAAAACTCCAGGACTTTCTTGGCCGCCGTTACCGGGTCGTCGTAGCCGATAGCAACAGCCACCGGTCCCTTGAAGGCATCTCTCCCGGCAGACACCGGGGTATCCTGAGCTGCTATGCGGGCAAGGGTGTTCTTTACAACTCTGTACTCCACCCCTCCTTCACGGAGAAGCCGCCTCAGGTCGTAGAGCTCTGCAACAGTCATGCCTTTGTAGTCCGTAAAGATTACCGCCTTTGCCTCTGAGAATCTGTCCTTCAGTTCAGCAATAGCCTGTCCTTTTTCTTCCTTATTCAGATCATCCTCCTTTCCCAGAGACCACGCATCAGCGAGACCGTAAAACTTCTCCCGCATCCTACGTCGAAATCAGTCAGCATTGTCTCGGTAGGCAGCCGGTCGGCCTCTCGCCGACAGGCTTTATGGTAACCACCTACGGTCTCTGACAATACATCAATCGGACTAAGTCCGAAGCTTTTTGATTATAGATAAGAGCCCGGACTGAGTAACGCTCTCTCTCACTCTTGACTTCAGCCTTTTCATCTATTTAGTCGTTAGTCTGCCAATGTCAATCCTGATTCCCGGTCCCATGGTTGAGGACAAAGTAATCTTCCTCAGATACCTCCCTTTGCTCGTACCCGGTTTTGCCTTGAGAATGGAATCGATAACCACCCTTGCATTATCAAGGAGGGAGGTTTCGTTGAAGGAAACTTTCCCTACAGGAACATGCACGATGCCGCCTTTTTCCGCCTTGTATTCCACTTTCCCTGCCTTTATTTCCTTCACCGCCTTTGCAACATCAAAGGTGACGGTACCGAGCTTCGGATTCGGCATGAGCCCCCTCGGACCAAGCACCTTACCGAGTTTCCCGACAAGACCCATGATATCAGGGGTTGCCACGGCGCTGTCAAAATCGAGCCAACCCTTCTGGATCTTCTCAACAAGGTCTTCAGCTCCCGCATAATCCGCGCCTGCCCCGAGGGCCTCTTTCTCCTTTTCGCCCTTGGCAAAAACGAGGACCCTGACCTTCTTGCCGGTACCGTGAGGGAGCACGACAGTGCCCCTTACCATCTGGTCGGATTTCTTAGGGTCAACCCCGAGGTTCAGGGCGAGATCTACAGACTCATCGAACTTTACATATGAAGTCTCTTTCACAAGCTTTACAGCCTCTTCAAGGGAGTATTCTTTGCCGGCCTCAACCTTTGTGCCGGCAGCCTCCATCTTCTTTCCCATCTCCAACCTCCAAACTCGAACAGATTTTTTCCGCCCCAGAGGACAACGAGAACCGGGAACTCTCAAGCAATGCTGCAGCTCGGTCCGATCCCGTCTCTGTCTTCTCTACTATCGGTCTTTCAGGTAAGTTTGTCTTTTCACTCAACAATGTCAACACCCATGCTCCTTGCAGTACCACGGATTATCGCAGCAGCCTTCTCCAAAGAGTGTGCATTGAGGTCGGGCAATTTTGTTCTTGCTATCGCCATCACCTGATCTGACGTCAGTTTGCCCACCTTCTCTTTATTCGGAGTACCTGACCCCTTCACAATGCCGGCGGCCTTCTTAATGAGTTCAGAAGCGGGAGGCGTCTTTGTTATGAAACTGAAGGACCGGTCAGAATACACGGTGAGGATAACGGGAATGATCGTTTCGCCCATCGCCTGAGTCTGGGCATTAAAAGCCTTACAGAATTCCATTATATTAACGCCATGGGGACCCAACGCCGGTCCGACAGGGGGTGCCGGATTCGCCTTTCCCGCAGGTATCTGCAATTTCACCTGGGCCGCAACTACCTTCTTAGCCATCTAAACCTCCATTCGTTTCACAAATTGCATTGAAAAGAAACGCAGACTGCACATTATCAATAAAATCACGGCATGATCCTATGAATTCCACATTCTCCATCTCCCGGAACCCATTCTGCATTGCTCTGCTACGCCTTCTCCACCTGGAAGAAACCGAGTTCAACGGGCGTCTGTCTTCCGAAGATGCTGACCATAACCTTCAACCTTCCATGGTCCATGTCAACCTCATCGATAAACCCGACAAAATTTGTAAAGGGTCCGTCGATAATTCTGACATTCTCGCCTTTCTGGAACTGCGTCTTAATCTGGGGCGCCGGCCCCCTTTCAAGCTGCTGAAGGATGATCTCCACCTCTTCCTCTGGAAGCGGAACGGGTTTTGTTCCACCCACAAAGCCGGTGACCCTCGGAGTACTTCTCACAAGATGCCACGTTTCATCATCGAGTTCCATCTCGACAAGGACGTATCCGGGATAAAATTTTTTGTCGCTTTCCCTCTTCTTGCCACCCCTGAGTTCTATCACCTTTTCTGTCGGTATAAGGACCCTCGATATCTTGTCCTTGAGACTCCTCTTCTCAGCCTTATCCTCAATGCTCAGCTTTACTTTCTCTTCATAGCCGGAATATGCATGAACCACATACCAGTTTTTTGCCATCCTCTTACCTTAGCGCTACCTTCACGATTTTTGAGAGACCCGTGTCGACGATCCCCAGAAAGAAGGAGATGACGATTACCGTCACGATCACAACCCACGTGGAGCCAATAAGCTCCTCCCTGGTTGGATAAACAACCTTCTTGATCTCGATCTTCACTTCCCGAAAGAATTCTTTTATCTTCTCAACCATACCTTCCTCAACCCCGGGATGGTATTCTTCATAAGGTGATCACAGGATCC
>Ga0335070_10006199_pt1 | contig 14071 bp, 13 predicted proteins | sample Lox_Sample_13_FD_206722 | JGI IMG/M metagenome (GOLD analysis project Ga0335070, IMG submission 206722) | Soil microbial communities from Loxahatchee National Wildlife Refuge, Florida, United States - Lox_Sample_1.3 | ecosystem: Environmental > Terrestrial > Soil > Wetlands | place: USA... | reverse complement strand
ATAATATTTATTCCCAGTTGTAGTCGTTCCTGATTGGAAGTGGATAGTGGGGCCCGATTTGACTTCTCTACAGACTCGGTTTCCGTTACTTCTTTGTGGCAGTCCCTGGAAGGTGGAAAGGCGGCAGTTTGTCCAAACCTGAATAATCTGAATTGTCCTTGCCTATTTCTTCTGTATCCAAAAGTCTATGCAAAGGTACAAATCCATCCTCAATCCCATCATTTTCACACTTGAGATCACAGAATGCATTCTTCTTCAAGCATTTGGCATCTTGATAGAATTTACAATTGTTTCCGAAAATAATGAACACCTCCCATATCCTAGCGATGCTTTTTCCCAATACCTCCGTTGGAGGAGGTGGAGAACCCAAAGAAAAGGGCCCGTGTCGACATAGACCACGGGCCCTGCAACATTCCTATTGCTTCGGCAACCCGGCTATCCCGGATACTCGGGACCCGTGGCTTTCCCCGCTTGCGCCATCCTGGAGCAGCGGGCCCCCCACCGGCTATGGCGGGCAGGCGTCCCACGATTACTCGTGGTTTGGCTTTATCGACAGTCTATCTTAAAACTTTTTTACTATTTATACTCTAGCAATTTCAATGCCAAAAAAGATTGACCTTTTAAACCCATTGATTTTCAAGGAGTTGTTCAAAAATTGAAATTTTGGAAAAGTAAAAATGTGGACTCTTTTTGTCTCGAAACATAATTATTTGGTGGTTGTCACTCAGGAAGAAGCTACGGGGAGAAAGTTTGATGACGCTTTTATTCTCCCTCTCGGTCTCTCTTGTAATATTCAGATATCTGTGGGATGAGGGTCTTGGCTCTCGAATTCAATTCCAGCTTTCCTTCTCTTTCGAAATATCCGGCTATTGATTCGAGAAAGACCTGAACGGTGGCAGGCGGACAGTGGAGTTTTATCGGCGGAATCTCTCTCAGTCATTTTTCACTTGAAGGAACTCACTTCATTCGTCGCAGGCACCTGCGCTTGAAATCCCTTCTTTTCATTCAGGTCAGAATTATATCGAAGAAGATTCGCATCATGCTCGCTGACGAACTTGTGAAGCGCCTCTACTTGAAGGGGATACAAAGAACAGTCGATGGGATTTTTCTCGTCTGGGTCATGCTTTAAATCAAAGACCCAGCAGCTTTTTTTCTTCAACGAATATTGGACCTTTATGAGATGACTGTCCAGCGACGAGAAGGATTCTTCATATCCATAGAAGTAGATGGGTTTCCGAATTGATTTACGTTCGAAGATGGACTCCCCGTCAAAGGCCGTTGAGGCATACGGAATCCTCACGGCGTTGAGGAGGGTCGGCAATAGATCGACATGGCTCGTAGGAAAACCGAACACTCTTGGCTTAAAAAGGGCCGGCTGGTAGAGGACGGCCGGAGTCTCAAGATTCTCATTATAACTGTACCGGTAATGCATAAAATTATTGGGGTGGTGTTGACCAAAAGCCTGACCGTGATCCCCGACAATCACCAGAATCGTACGTTCCAGTAGCCCTTTCTCTCGGAGATGATCAACGATTCGCTTAATCATGTGGTCCAGAAGATTTAAGTTGTTGTAGTAGCGGCTGATTAAACGTCCATCCTCCACAACACGGTAATCCTCGCCATAGTCAAAATATGGAAAGTGGGCAGCAAAGCTGATATAGGTCCCGAGAAAAGGCTCTCTTGCTTTGCTCAATCTTCCAATAAAGAAGTCGACGGTTTGGATCTCGTCCCTTGCAATATAATGCCCGAGTGAATGAAACTCCTCTCTTACCTTAAATTTCAGATCTTCATAGCTATGAATCTCCGGCGGTCCGCTGCTTTTTACAAACTTGGCCGGGAAGTACCAGGAGATGGAAGATGGGGTTACCAAAAAACGATCGTAACCCTCACCCAGCCAACTATAGACGGAAGGAACTTCGGCATCCGGCTGCGTACCGATCGTCTTCCGGTTAAAGAAATCATAAAGTCCGCTAAACAGAGAAAAAATGGCCTTGGTGCTTACATTCGATGTGGTGAAGTGCCTTCTCAAATACCAACTTTCTTGCGAAATCTTGTGGAGAAAAGGCATCGGCATTCGATTGCCATTGCTTGTATCAAAGATGTATCGGGTTCCGACCGACTCCATGATAAAAAAGATAACATTCCACGGATGCTTACTCTTCGCCGGCAAAGAATTCGCCGGCTTTAAGGGGGAATCCTCCTTGAAACGGGGGGACTGGATGTCTAACCTTGTCCCTTTGGAAATGTCCAGATTTCGGTACCCAGGGGAATATCTCAGAACATCTTCCGTCACGTCAGACAGCAAAAAAAGTGCCGGGTTCAGGCGTATCTCATCGGCAACATCTTTTGTCCTGCCACCGGCGGCGAACAAAGAAAGGCATGAGAGAAACATGGCTAGGAGGACGGAAACCCTGACCGTCCAAACCCTTATACGCGGTGAGGATAAGAGAACCAGCCAAAAGATTCCAAACGGAAAGAGAAGGAAAAGGTAATCTCTCACCTCCGTCAGATTGATCGTCTCAACAGCCGAAATGCCTGAAAATGCCTCCTTAATCACCGAACGATCGATCCCGGTCTGAACATCGAAGAGGAGGCGGCCGTGAACCCCATGGATAAGAACCAAACCGAGCAAAACAATTTGTAAGAAGACCATTCCCGATATTTTAAAAAATTGAAATCCCTTTCGATCTTCCATGAAATGAGTCACTCGAGACAAAAGCCAGCATATCAGGAAGCAGAAGAGGACAATGGCAAGATCGTAGGGCAAATTAGCAAGGGTAAACCAGAACGGATGTCCTCCCGGATGAAAATCAAAGGGTTTGACTCTGTTCGTAAACAGACCGATCGTGAGCTGCACCCGGTAGACCAGCACCATGGCAAACAGACAAACGAAGAGGACAAACGAGGACCTGCTGGAAGAGACCTCTCGGGTCAGCCAATCAGATAATTTTCTCAAGGCACGTTTCATTCTTATTCCAACTATGGGGAGCTTTTTATGTACCGTATTCCATTTCACCGGGAGCACGAGGAGTCGCCTTCGAAAATCCTTTCCCCCTCCCCTCGATCCCCCCTTTCCTAGTCAGGAAAGATTTTGGTCATTTCAAAGATGCTCGGAGAAATTCCCTTAGATGGACATAAATCCTTACGTTTTGATGATAAACAAAATAACTGCAAAGGTCAATTCTGCCATGAGGGTTGTGAAAAGATGGCTGAGGCAGCAGCTATTGAAATCTAATCGAAAATCGTCTATGTTGATTTCATCTGATTTATCTTATTCATATCCTGACATTCCATGCCAAGAACCTTTTCTAAGAAGATAAAATATCGCTTTTGGGATTTCTTTGGCAGTCCTTTAATAGCCTTTATCGTTGTCGCCCTTCGTGCCGTCCCTTCCAGACTCTTGATTCTGGTCGCAAGGGTTTGGGGCACATTGGGTTTCTACTTGATCAAAAGATACAGGCAGAGAGTGCTGAGCAATCTTTCCTTGGCCTTTGCGGGAGAAAAGGATGTCAAGGAGATGACAAAACTCGCCAAAGAGGTTTTCTTCAACTTTACACTCACGCCGCTCGAAACGATCTATACGGCTGCTGTTCCCTTATTCATGAAGCGAATTGAAATAACAGGTCGAGAATACCTTGACGCCGCATTGGCAAAGGGGAATGGAGTGATCGCTCTGGGCAGCCATATGGGTGCCTTTACCATACTGGGACTGAGGCTTGCCATGGAAGGCTATCCGTTTAATATCATCACCAACGTTGGGAATTTTCCAAAGATATGGAAGAGATTGGAATATTACCAGCGGAGGCTGGGCCAGAGGCCTTTTCCCCCCAAACCGGCTACGGCGTCCATCAAGAAATCTCTCAATTGCCTCCGTCGAAATGAAATTCTCTATCTCATCGCAGACGAACAACAGATCATTGGAGGCATCCCCGTACCCTTCTTTGGCAGAACAGCCTACACGCCTCCTGGACCGGCTATCTTTTCTTTAAGGACCGGCGCTCCCATTCTGCCCATGTTCGTCGTAAGAGAAAGGGGAGTTCCGAAGACCCTATTTATCGAGAACCCCATCGAAATAGAACGGACCTTTGATGAAAGGAAAGATACGGAATTGCTAACCGCCAAACTTACAAAGGCCATCGAACATTCCATCCGACAATATCCCGAACAGTGGCCGTGGCTAAACCGGCGTTGGAAACAACGTTACCAGAAACCAGCGTCTGAGGAAAATGAGTAGAGCCCTTTCATCGGTGCAATCCTAACATTAATCGCTGTCATCAAGAATTTCTTGCAGATCTAAAAGGTTTCCCTGTCAAGCCAATTTAGAAATGTCCTCTTCTTACCAAGATAGAAATGTCCTGTTTTCTAAATCTGAGATTCTAAGAATCTTTTTCTGTCATAATGGTGGTTCTTGATCTTGAACTTCCTCCAAGGGTGATCGGCTGGAGGAATGTAAGTCTTCCTCCTTTTCGTGGCAATGGACGGTTTGGTCTCTCTTATCGGCCTTTCCGTGATCTCTCTAAATCTCAAAGGGTGGCCTTGATAGGTAATCTTCATCGAACCATCCATCCGATCTTGGACAATCACCTTTGTAGCCTTGGTCGTTTCCTCGATCTGGTAAAGCTTACGGTTATGAGCCACCGTAAAGTCATTTCTCAGAGTTCGCTCTGTCTTCACACATAAGATTGCATCCAGATCCAGCCCCCTGGGTAAAGCTCTGTGGAGATCCTCCTTCTCCCTGGGGCGCACTGAGAACCTCTTGTTATACACGGGCAGGTACTCCGCTAAGAACCGATTGCCTTCCTCTATGGTCCTGATCCCTCTTAAACGCATCTCCTTGATCACTCTGTCCTGAAAGGTCCTAAAGAGTCGCTCAATCCGCCCTTTGGCCTGGGGGCTATGGGCATGACTGACCTCTCCCCCAGTTCTTTTAAGGCCCTCTCAAACTCACTTAACGGCTCCACGCCCTCTAACTCATCCTCGATCGTTGGCTTGGCCGTCGATTTATAGGTCGAATGCCCATCCAAATAGACCTTCAGCGGTGAACCGCGCCTCCGAATATAGCGCCTGAAACTGTCCATCGCCGGCATCGTCCCCTCATGATCATAGAACCTCCCAAACGTATCCCCTGTGGCATCGTCGATTAAGCCCATGAGGACACAGGACCCCCCTCTGTCTTCAAACCAGGCGTGATGAGACCCATCCATCTGAACCATCTCCCCACGATGCCCCTTACGCTCCCTCCACTGCCGATGCCTCCTTCGCTTCCGCACCCTCTTCCAATCCCCTGCCTCCATGAGCCACCTCCGTAAGGTCTCATCACTGAGGGTCACCCCATCTCGCTCCAAAAGCTTCTCGGAGGCCAAGGTCGGCCCAAAATCCTTATACCTCCCCCTGTAGAGCTTGATCACCTTATCCTTGAGCTGATCCGGTATCTTGCGGTTCGATGGCCGACCTCTCGATCGGTGAACGATCCCTCGCTGCCCCTCTTTCTTAACCCGCTTCACCACCCTCCGAATTTGTCTGGAGCTCAGGGAAAGTATCTCTGCTGCCTCAACCTGCTTCAATCCCCCTTCCAGAACGTTCTGAATCACGTGTAACCGCCTCAGCTCTTCCTGAGTCGCCATAATGATGCCCTTTCCTGCCATGATGCCTCCCTCCGAGAAAAAGGCATCTTAGCACTTTAGAACAGGACATTTCTATTTTGGCTAAACAGGACATTATCATTTTGGGATTACAGATCTAAAAGGTTTCCTTGACAGAAGGAGCCAAGAAGTATAGTATTCTTGTCCGATGGAAAATATCATACTGAAGCGATTTAAGGAAAGCTCCAAGGTCAAAGCACTTTTTCTGAGGGAAAACCTTCCCAAACTTCTTGATGTCATCAAATCGGTCTCTCACGCCTTCGAATCTGGGAATAAGGTCTTTTTCTTCGGAAACGGGGGAAGCGCAGCCGATGCTCAACACCTGGCGGCCGAATTTGTAAACCGATATGTCATGGACCGTCCTCCCCTGCCTGCCATCGCCCTAACGACCGATACCTCCATTCTCACCAGTGTCTCAAATGACCTTGCCTTTGATGAAATCTTTGCGAAACAACTGAGAGCCCTGGGCAAGGAAGGAGATGTGGCCATCGGCATCAGCACCAGTGGGAACTCCCCGAATATCATCAAGGCCTTTGAAGTCGCCAAAGAGATGGGGATGAAAAGGGTTGCCCTCACCGGCAATAACGGGGGCGTCATTTCAAAAATGGCTGATTTTTCTCTTGTCGTTCCTTCCACCAGCACGCCCCGCATCCAGGAGGCACACATCCTCATCGGACATATCCTTTGCGAAATGGTGGAACACTACCTTTTCTTCAAGGTGAACCCGCGATGATAGCTATTCGTTCGCGTGCCTTCGCCGAAGCGGCTTCGCGCGGGCGGGGAGTTCAGGGATTTTATTCCGGTAGCGTTGCGAACTATGGAAATCAAATTTGAGCGATTTCATCTCCAATCCGACCTCCGCTCCCCCCTCAAAAGGTTCGAAAAGACTTCAATCCCAACCGAAGTCCGGACCGATCCCCTTACAAGACGTCGGAGCCGTATTATCACCTGGGCGCTGCCTCCTCAGGAAAGATTTGACTTCTCCAAGATGGCCGAGCAGTCGAAAGGATGCATCTTCTGCCCGGAGAATGTGCACCAAAAGACCCCTCAGTTCGTTAAGGAAATCTCCTCGGATGGAAGAATTTCGATCGGAGGAGCAACTGGCTTTCCCAATCTCTTCCCCGCTGGGACCTATGGAAGCGTCGTAGTTCTCTGCCGGGATCATTTCCTCAATCTGAATCAATTGACGCCCGAGATCTATGAAGAGGGCTTATCCGTTTCCGTCGAGATCATACGAAGGACGATGATGTTCGATCCGGATGCTCGCTACTGGCAGGTGAGCCAAAATTTTCTTCTTCCAGGAGGGAGCAGTATTCTTCATCCCCATCTCCAGGTCATTGGAGATCCTCTCCCGACGAATGAGATGGGATGGCTATTGGACGCCAGTTCATCCTATCACGAGAGAAATGGTACCCACTACTGGAAAGATCTCATTCAGATTGAAAAGGGGGTCGGAAAAAGATATATCACCAGCATCGGAAATGTCCACTGGTTCGTCTCTTTCGCTCCAATAGGATTTAATGAAGTTTGTGGAAGTGTCGAAGGGCATGGGTCGATCACCACGCTCGGTAAGGAAGAGATTGTCTCGTTGGCCGAGGGGATCGTTTCAACGTTGAAATATTATGATGCCAAGAATCTTAACAGCTTTAACTTCTCAATCTACTCTATTTCCGGTGAATCGTCCCACCAACTCCTGATCCGTATCATCTCGAGAACCCCTTTCCAGCCGAATTACCTGAATGACTGCACGTCATACGAAGCCCTCCAGTCTGAATTGACCTCCAACATCTTTCCCGAGGAACTCTGTCGTGAAATCCGACCCTACTTCCCCTGAAAAGGTTGCCTCGATCGATATCGGTACCAACACTATCCTCCTCCTCATCGCACAGGTGGAGGGAGGGAAAATTCATCCCCTCCATGAGATAGAAACGGTGGCCCGATTGGGTGAAGGACTCCAGAAGAATGGAATCCTTCTGCAGGAAGCCATGGACCGCGTCATTCAAACACTGGCCCAGTATTTGAAACGGAGTCAGGAGATGGGAGCCCAAAAAATATTTGCTGCCGGGACGAGCGCACTCCGGGAAGCCAAGAACTCCGAGGATTTTTTGAAATCTGCCAAGGGAAAACTCGACCTTTCCATTGAGGTCATTTCCGGGGAAGAAGAAGCCCAGCTCTCTTTTTTGGCTGTCGTAAAAGATCTGCAGAAGAGGGAAGAGCCCATTCTCGTGGTGGACATAGGAGGGGGAAGCACCGAGTTCATTCTGGGGAAGGGAGATCAGATCAGTCAGTGGATAAGTCTTCCGGTTGGATCGGTTCGTTTCACAGAGCAGTTTCTCCGTTCGGACCCCGTCCAAAAGGAAGAATGGGAGAAGATGGAGAGAAAAATTAGAGAGTTACTTGTCAATGTTCCCCATCCGCGGGAAAAAGCATCCATGGTAGCGGTCGGAGGGACCGCCACGACGTTAGCCTCTGTCGAACAAGGTTTGGAGGATTTCGTCACCGAAAAGATCCACCATTTTGTTTTGAGAAAAGAAGCTTTAGAAAATCAGCTTCTTCTTTACCGATCCAAAACCGTTGAAGAAAGAAAAAAAATACCCGGCCTTCCCCCTGCCAGGGCAGATGTTATTTTGGCCGGAGGCGCGATCCTTTATCTGGCGATGGAAGAGCTTCAATGTCCTGCCGCCTTAATCAGTTGCCATGGAGTCAGGTACGGTCTTCTTTACAAAAAACTCAGCCTTTAGCGACTATTTTGGGATGGCTCCGAACTCTCAAACTCTGAACGATTTAGCGGTCAACCCTATCGCCCGACCTCCGCGTCTCCCCATCATCATCTCAGATAATGATACAGCATGTCCACCCGTCCGTGTTTGATCATATGTATTCCGGAAAACTTCATGACCTCTCGAATCTTCGCTTTGTAATCACCGTGGTAACATTGGGCTTCGCATTTCTTGCACATGGGTTTGGGATCATGAGGACACTTCAGCCTCATCGTTAGGCCATAGGCGAGAAGCCTTGAGCAATCTGCACAGAGGGAGATCTCTTTCTTTTCAATCTCCCTGATATCGAAAGGCTTGAATGGAAAAGGAGCTTTCTCGCTGTTGTGATTTTCTCTACAGTAGATCTCGATGAACGTCATCAACGTCCGGATGTCATCCTTCTCTTTTTTTGAAATCTCCTTCTGCTTCACCATCTCGCTACTTTCTCTCTCGGTTTCAGGGCACCATTCCCCCTCCCATTATTCCAATATTCCAACATTCCAGAGAATATTGCCTTGACTTAAGTCAACCCTTCGACTCCCCGGCCTGAAAGGCGGGGCTTGCATTCGACCCGAGTTCAGGCCGATGGACTCAGGGTTGACCCTGAGCGGTGTTTTCCGTCGCCACCTTGAAAGGCAGAGCTTAGCGCCGTCGAACGGGTCAAAATAGGGACACATCCCTCTTCTTAAATGCCGCACCGTAAAATGGGATGTTTCCCTATTTTTGGATAGACAACCATTCTTTCTCGAAATATCTTTTTGACATCAGGAAGGCCTGGACGAATTGAGAGATATTCATCGACCACCAAACCGCAACCGGCCCGAACCCAAAGAGGACCACAAAGAAATAGCTGAGCGGGATTCTTACAAGCCATACGCTCAGGGCAACCCGAATCATCACGCTTCGCGTATCCCCTGCTCCGTTCAACCCCCCTCCCAGGATAATGCCCCAAGCCATAAAGGGTTCACTGATCATGCTAATGTAAATGTATTTCATGCTCTCCTTGATCACCATCTCATTGTGCGACAGGGACGAAGCGATCCATCGAGCATTCAAGATGACGGCGATGACCATCATCGTAACAATCACCACGCCAATCGCAGCGGTGATGGCCCCGCTTCGAAAGGCATCCTCTTTTCTCTTCTCACCGAGCAGATTTCCAACGATCACCGCATTGGCCATGTTAAACCCGAAGACGGGGAGGTAGATCACAGATTCGATTCGGAGGCCGGTTGTGAGAGCTGCGAGAATCTCAACTTTGTGCTCGGGCAACGCGCTCAAAATCAAAAAAAGGACCATTGAGGAAAGCTGCCACAACACCTGGAGCATGCCGATCGGCCAACCAATGCTGACCATTCTTCTTACAAGGTCCGGAGAAAAATCTTTCACCCGGAGCATCAACCTTCTTACCTTCCACAGATTGACCATGCTCCCGATGAAGACACTCGAGGCAGTGGCCGTCGCAATTCCTCCGAATCCCAGTGGCGTATGAAAGACCAGAAGGAAATTAAGAGCGATGTTGAGAGCACAAACGAGGGCCTGGGTTTTCAAAGAGTCCCTCACCCGGTCACAGGATCTCAAAATCCCATTGGAGTTGATCAAGAGGTAATGGAAGAATAAACCAACCGAATAAATTTTAATGAAGGAAATGGCAGGACGTTTCAGCTCCTCCGGGATGTTCACAAGATGGATGATTTCAGGACTGAAGAAGATACCCCCAACGGCGAGGACAATCCCCGCACCTGTCGATGTTATGAGAGAAGAAAAGACGGCACGGCTTAAGTCCTTTTCATTCCCTGCAGAAAACAACCTCGAAACGACCGAGACCGTTCCCACTGTGATGGCATTGGCGATCACGATGAGGACAAAATAGAGCTGAATGACGAACCCGTAGGTGGCCTGAATCTCTTTGCTGATCCTCCCGGCGATATAGACATCTGTCAGACCCATCAAGAACTCAAAAAACATAATCACGGTCAGCGGCCAACTCATTGACCAGCTGCGCGCGATGAAGGACCGGATGTCTTCCCTTTTAAAGAATGTGAGTGGATTCATCATGAATCGCCCAGAAAATAACCGGCGAACACCCTCTCCCCTGGTGGGAGAGGGCGGGGGTGAGGGGGAACATGCTATATCCACCCCCACCCCAATCCTCCCCCGTCAAGGGGGAGGATAATGCTCGACAATTTTCATTGTTCGATGGTGGCGCAGGCGTCATGACACATTACCTTGCCGATGGGTCGGGAATATTCTTTCAGTCGCGATGGCGATAATCGTACACTCCTCTCCCACTTTTTCGACCAAGCCGCCCGGCCTTGACCAATTTAACCAGAAGGGGCGCAGGTCGATATTTTTCACCTAACTCTTTGTGAAAGGTTGCCATACAACTCAACAGAATGTCGAGGCCGAACGCATCCGCTGCAGCTAAGGGGCCTAAAGGAAAACTGAGCCCTCTCACGCAACACCGATCAATCTCTTCAGCGCTGGCAAGGGAACTTTCCAGGGCATAGAAGGCTTCATTGACCATCGGAAGGTAAAGCCGGTTGATGACAAAACCGGGAAAGTCCGAGACGGTGACGGTTTCTTTCCCGCACCGTGTCAAGAAATTGATAACGTCTTGGTGAGTTTCATCCGAGGTGTCTAACCCACGAACCACTTCAACTAAGGGCGTCAGGGCTGCTGGAATCAAAAAATGCGTTCCGATGCATCTCTCGGGCCGGGAGGTCACTGCCCCCATTTCCGTGATGCTGAGCGTTGACGTGTTGCTGCCAAAAATCGACTCCTTGGCGCAGATCCCATCCATTTTTCTAAACAAAGTTCTCTTGACGTCGATATCCTCAAAAACAGCTTCGATGACGAGTGATGCGTCAGAAAGAGCCTTCGCTAAATCTGTCGTCGTGCGAATCCGCGAGAAAACCTTGTCCATTTCTTCATTCTCCAGTTTCCCTTTTTTTACTTGACCCATCAAGAATGACCTTATTGCACTCAGCCCCTTTTCTATCAACTCTTCAGAAAGATCGACGATGACCGTTTGAAAACCACCTCGGGCGGAGACAATTCCGATCTGGCTTCCCATTGTCCCCATACCGACAACAGCCACTTTCTTAATTTCCATTTAGGATCCTCCTTCCAGAGATGACATGCACTCGAACTGAGACTAACTTATCAACAATTTTTCAATTTATCAATTTCATCTTTTCTTTTGGTTGAGGATCAGTTATGAATTAGCCTCGGCATTAAGGATGCGGATCTTTGGGAAGAGAGAAGTCAGTTCATGGATTTCTTTTTTGAACCAAAAGGGATTGCCGCGGTGGGGGCCGCCCCTGAACGCTAATCCTCTATTCATTGTCGATGGCGAACCCGTGGCTGTGGACGCCACCATTATTTTTCGGCAGTTGCTCCGCCCATTCATCATCAAACGACATTCTTCTCTTTTGATTGTCTCAACTTCTAAAGAATTCCTTCAAACTGTTTTGGCGAAGGCATCTGCCTACGGGCCTATCCGCGGCCGAATTGAAAGGAACTGATCTCAAAAAGCCAGGCGAGGAAACGCTGATGAGGGGGAATGATCCCAGTGAGGAAATTCCTCCATTAAATCTTTAAACCCGATGCCAATTCCTCTAAGGATTCTCGATTTAAGATGAGGATCCTGTTTTTCTTAACATCAATAATCCCCTTTGCCCTCATCTTTGCCAGGGTTCTTGAAAGGGTCTCACTGATCGTCCCCAATTTCGAAGCCAACTGACTTTTGCTCAGATCCAGTTCAACCTCGTTCGTTCCCCTTCCCTCCTTTGTTGATTTGAAAGAGAGGTCGAGAAAGTATTTTGCAATTCTTGAGGAAACCTCTCTAAGCGAAAGCTCTTCAATCAGGGATGCGAATCTCCTTAAATATTGGGAAAGAGAGACGATCATGTTAATGCTGAGCTGGGGATTCCTTTCGATCAACTGAACAAAATTTCTTTTTGGGAAAAAGAGAAGTTGACTATCACTCAATGCCTCAGCAAAAGCGGGGTAATTCCCTTCGACAAAGAGAGCTGCTTCTGCGAAGGCATCCGGCGAAGAGACAACATGAAGAATCTGTTCTTTGCCTTCAGGCGAGATCTTGAAAAGTTTAATCCTTCCCGATAGAACAACATAGAACCCTCTCGCCTCCTCTCCCTGGCCAAAGAGGATCTCTTTTTTCCTGACCTGTTTGACTGAGGCGAGCGCTCTGATCTTCTTCAGGTCTTCTTCTTTTAGCCCTGCAAAAAGGGGGCATCGTTTCAAGAGTTCTGTAGACATGCTCAGATCTTGTTCGGATTTGGACACAACATCCAAAATCCTCTGTTGCTGTTTGGACCTTGTCGCTGCCCGAGCTTTGAATACTCAAAACCGGCGTGTTTTTAACGCTACATCGTTTTTAGCCTTTTTTCAAGGGAAAAGAGAAGTAGCCCCCTTGCGTCTATAAAACCTTTCTTAATTATTTCATTAGGTTGGGGGATCACCAAAAACTCCTACTCCCTGAGATTCCACGATTTCGCCACCCATACAGAATGTTGAAATAAGCGATGGATTATGTTACAAAGCAGGTTGAAATTATAAAATACCGGAGGAAATTTCTTGAGTTCTCTTTATAAGAATCTTATTTTTTGGGCAATTATTATTATTGTAATGGTCCTTCTCTTTAATCTTTTCAATAAACCCCGTCAAACAACCTCGGAAAGAAATTACTCTGATTTCATAACTGCTGTGGAGAACAGTCGGGTTCAGGAAGTAGAGACGCGCGGCAGGAATATTACCTGGAAAGATACAGAAGGGAAACGTTTCAAAACCTATGCTCCGGAAGATCCAGACATGATCAAGCTTCTCAGAGAGAAGAAGGTAGTCATCAACGCAAAGAAAGATGAGGAATCTCCCATTTGGAACATCCTCATCTCCTGGTTCCCGATGATTCTCCTGATCGGCGTCTGGCTCTTTTTTATGCGCCAGATGCAGATCGGCGGTGGAAAGGCCCTCTCCTTCGGTAAGAGCAAGGCCAGGGTTCTGACTAAAGAACTCCACCAGGTAACCTTTGAGAATGTCGCTGGAATTGAAGAAGCGAAGGGCGAGCTGGAAGAGATTATTTCCTTTCTCCGAGACCCTAAGAAATTTACAAAGCTTGGCGGAAGAATTCCCAAGGGAGTCCTTCTCATTGGTGCACCCGGAACGGGCAAGACACTTTTAGCTCGAGCGATTGCGGGTGAAGCGGACGTTCCCTTCTTCACTATCAGCGGGTCTGACTTCGTTGAGATGTTTGTGGGGGTCGGGGCCTCCAGAGTACGCGATCTCTTCCTTCAGGGAAAACGTAATGCTCCCTGCATCATCTTTATCGATGAAATCGATGCTGTGGGAAGACACCGAGGAGCAGGCTTGGGTGGAGGACACGATGAGCGGGAACAAACCTTAAACCAACTGTTAGTTGAAATGGATGGTTTCGAATCGAACGAAGGGGTGATCTTGATCGCGGCAACGAACCGGCCAGATGTCTTGGACCCCGCCCTGCTCAGGCCGGGTCGGTTTGACCGTCAAGTCGTTGTGCCAGTTCCAGATGTGAAGGGGAGAGAGGAAATTATAAAGGTCCACTCGAAAAAGATACCGTTAGCTGAGGATGTCAGTCTCACCCTCCTGGCCAGAGGAACTCCTGGATTTACT
>Ga0335070_10006198_pt1 | contig 14072 bp, 18 predicted proteins | sample Lox_Sample_13_FD_206722 | JGI IMG/M metagenome (GOLD analysis project Ga0335070, IMG submission 206722) | Soil microbial communities from Loxahatchee National Wildlife Refuge, Florida, United States - Lox_Sample_1.3 | ecosystem: Environmental > Terrestrial > Soil > Wetlands | place: USA... | reverse complement strand
GTATCTGGAGCGGATACATGGGGTTCGATTGAAGGTGCGTCAAGCTCAGCGATGGATTCGTCGATTAGGGTTTTCTTTGCGGCAACCGATTTATCGGTATGCTCAAGCCACGACAGAAGGGGTGGAGTAGAGGAAATGGGGTCAAGTCTTGAAATATAAGGTTTCAATTTCAAACACCCCACTTCGCTCAGATTCATCTTGCCCAAGTTCCCTCAGTTGCCCTCCCCTTTCAACATTAGAACCGTGATTCGTGACTCCCGCCTACACTAAAGTTTTAGCGAGGCACGCGTGAATCGTGGATCGTGAATAAAACCAAAGACATGAGGCAACACCTAACTTTTCCTCTTGATTTTTGTAATGTAAGGAACTTTGGGTTCCTCAACAAGGAATCTAATTGGGCGCTTCTTGGATTCCGGTGGTTTCATTAGCTCACGAATGGCATCAAAAACCACCTTGAACTGAGCATCGTATTTCCTTTCGAGCGTATCCAATTTCCTCGCCAATTCAGCATGAGAGGCAAGCATGCGCCGCAGACGGACGAAGGCCCGCGTGATCTCGATATTGACCTGAACGGCACGCCTACTTTGGAGTAAGCTAGAAAGCATAGCAACCCCTTGTTCCGTAAAGGCATAAGGTGGATACCGGCGCCCTCCCCACTGACTTGAGGTGCCAAAATGGCATCTCAAGTTTTCGAATTCGCCTTTACTGAGTTGAAACATAAAATCGTGTGGGAAGCGAGAAGTATTCCTTTTAACGGCACGAACCAGTTGCCCGGTTTCTACACCGTAAAGTGCCGCCAAATCAGTGTCCAACATCACCTTATGTCCGCGAATCAGTAGAATGGATCGCTCGATGCGCTCAACGGGGATCAAGGACCCGTTTTTTGACGTTTTATCATTCATTCACTTCCCTTCCCCTTTCAACTGTTCTGGAGTCCTTTCTTCCAGCCAAAGCTTGCAGATATTTTTCCACCCAATATGCCGCCATCTTTTGAATACCGTCTTCAACTCACCCAAATCTTTCGCTGCGAGAAGATCTTTTTGAGCCATCTTTAAATCTTCAAGAGATGCAATTGCTGGCATGATCTACTCCTATAAGAACGTGTGGGTTCTCCATGTCGCGTGTCCGTAATAAAGCATAGAGCAAAGTGCATCTTGCACCATTAGGCGGAGAAAAACAAAAAAGCCCATCCCTTTTAAGAATAGGCTTTGACTTGAACCAATCATTGGGAACCCCATCCGTTAGCCGCATAGCGCATGGCGCATAGAGCAAAGCGTAGAATAAATGTGGATTGCGGATTGCCGAATTGAAGATATGAACTCATCTAACTTAAAGAATCCGCCACAATATATCAGAAAAACACTGTCAATACAACTCTGGGAGGAGCATTTCTTGTGGCATTGGAAAAGCAAGAGCGCATGGAGCAGAGCGCATAGCGTAAATCCTCTACCATGAAGCGCGAAGCGTTAGGCATTTCCTGGGTCTCCGGTTTTCTCTTCCAAACGAGCCCGCGCCAGAAGTATTGCTTCGTGGATTTTGCGGACACTGTCCGCAAGATTTGTGGATATGCCCTATAGAAAGCCCGATAGTTGTATAATTGCCTGAACCGACATCCGCTAACACTGTGTTGGGCAAGTTTCGCAGCAAGTTCATTAAAAAGATTTTCTCCGTACCCGGCTCTATCAGCGCGGGCTTATCAAATTTCTAAGGCCGCACCAGAAAAACAAAAAGCCCAACCCAATTGTCGCGACAGTGTGACGACAATTTGCTGATCTGGTCCAGCCGAACTTTTTCGTCATGCGGATGTAGGACTCACGTTCCAGTGGATCACGACAACGATGGAGAACGATTAGATTCTGTGTCCACCCGATTTGTGCAACCAGTGGTTGCACTTTTGGCAGATCGCGGTATGCGATGTAGAATTCCCGCATGTAGCGGCTTTTTAGCCAATCTTGCAAGCTCACGTTTGTCCCCGACGGGGAATAACATGCGTCCTCTTAAGACGGTATTGAGGAAATGGTTTCCTGCCGCCCCCCCCAGGTAATGTACTCATTTTGGGTACGATTGTACCTCTCTTAGGTGTTATTTTAGAAGCATTGCGGAATGCGGAGTCGGGAATAATTCTCAAAAATAGCTACTAAACTTTAGTAATTCATGTAAAAAAGCAAGTTCTTCAGCGATTATTTTTCGGGCTTCATCACAATGACGCGATACGTTACGGTATTTGAACGGCGTGTTTTGCCATCTCGAATATATTCAGCGTAACAGTCTATTCTCTTTGAACCCGCAGGAACATGAATCGGTACTCGGAAGTAGGGATGGGATCCGTAGATCACATCTTTTGCCTGAATATCGACACAGGTTTGGCCGCCACCTGAGAAACTGAAGCAAGCTCTGCGAATCTCCGGTAAAACCTCTGACTCAAAATGAATCGTCGTCCAATAGGCTATGTCGGGTGAGAGGTTCCCACTTTGGGGAACATCCACACTTAATAATTTAATTTCGTACGTACTGGAGGGCTCTTTTCTTGATCGGAATAAAGAAGATCCTTCCTCTCCTTCGGTGACAGTGGCAAAAGAAGAAATGACTAAAAAAACAGCTATACTTATGAGAACAATGGCTGAAACAGACTTAATATTCATCGCCTCCCAGCAGAGATTAGTGTCAGTGTTAGTGTCTGTGTCCGCAAGAAAAGCATAGAGCAAAGCGCATGGAGTAAAATTAGTTTTAAGGAGCTAAATCTGTTGAGGCCAAGCCTGCCCCATTTTAACTTGCTTTCTTAATGACCTTCAGCTCCTTTCGTACCACCTCTTTAATAATATCTTGGATTGGGCGCCTATCCTGCTTGATGTAGTTCCGTAGGGCTTGGTTTATCGCCGTCTGGTATCCTCGGCCTTTACGCTCAGCCCCATCTTTGAACCATTCTAATATATCCGAATCAATGAAGATCGTAATCCTGGTTTTACCTTTATGGGGGATAACCGATCCGCGCTTGCCTTTGCTGAAGTCATATTCCTCCAGCATTTCATTCTTTTTGCTCATAAACTATCCGCTCCAGATAATTAGTCGCATAGAGCAAAGCGCATAGGGCATAGCGTATTTTTAAAGAGGCCGTGATTCGGTATGTTTGCCGCGGCCTTCTTAATGTCCCAAACAACGTTCATATTATATGTATTTTATATGTATTTGTCAACCCGAAAAAATCATATTCTTGAGGTTCGAAATTGGCACGTCATGATGATCTTCAAGGTGGTTGCAATTTGCGACCAGTTAGCCTATGCGTCTGAGATCGCAATTTGCGATGTCATTTATCCCAGCCAAAACAAAAAGCCCACTTCCGTCTTTATAAAAGCTCCGGATGGTTTGAACGAAGCCAGTTCTCTACATCGTCCCTTAGATTCTTGGCCACGACGAACATCTCTTTTGCCTCTTGTTCAGATACCACTCCCGCTCGTTCGTACTCAGTAATGTTTCTTTTCTTCCGGAATTTATCTAATTGAGCGATCAGGGTAGCATGGGCCTTGATGGTATGAGCAAGCGACTGGATCACCCTATACTGATGGGCATCTCTCGCCGCCCGATAACCCGCAGCAGCCAGAGCTGCCGTTGCCGCCTGCAACGCAGCGTTGTAGGCGATATTCAGTTGCCAGTCCGGGCTGAGATGAGGCGTTCGGCACTGGGCTAGGTCACGATCCGCCATGCTTAGCAAGTCCAGAATCTCCTGGCGACTCGTTTGGTGTTCAATGAGCCAGCGGCTTCTTAGCCAATCTTGCAAGCTCACGTTTGTCTCCGATGAGGAACAACATGGGTCCTCTTAAGACGGTATTGAGGAAATGGTGCCCTGCCGCCACTTTTGATCGGAATTCCGCAGGAGGATAAACGGCCGGATTGATCTCCCGGCCAATTGCCTTCTGAACCTCGCACAGCGATGACACAATCTTAGCAAAGGTTACCTTGCCCACGAGCAAGACATCTACATCGCTCTCGCGGTGTTCTTCACTGCGCGCGACGGACCCATAGATGAAGGCTACATTGATGCGGTCACCCAAAGGCGCCAAGGCAGCTTGTAGCGCAGCCCCCACCCCAACCGTCTTAACGACCAGGTTCTTCAGCTCTGCAAACACAGGGCACAGGGGATTCGCCTGGTAATAAACCTGGTGGCCACGGACAAGGCGTCGGATAATCCCAGCGTCTGAAAGCTGTTTTAATTCTCTCTGCACCGCACCCAGCCCGACGTCGGCGGCACGAACGATTTGGCGCACATAAAAAGCATCGTCGACTTGGCTGTAGAGTAAAGAGAGAACAGCCCGGCGGGTCTTACCAAACAGGGTCCTCGATAGGTTATCGGTGTTAGGCAATGTACTCACTGTGGGTACAATTGTACCTCTTTTAGGTACGATTTGCAAGGCCGTCCGTTTATTCATTTCCACCTTGCTGTGTAAAGGCATAGGGTGGGCCTCTATCTGGACGATTCCTGCCTTCTGTTATCTTATCTTGCCGGCCTTCTCAAACCTCTTGATCAGTCTATCCAGCATCCAGGATTCCTTTCAGAATGACCACGCTTCCTTTTAGAATTAAATTCAAAAAACCTCCTTCCTTCCTCCTTTCTTTCCTTTTCGCGAATTACCTCTTGTGAAACAATCTCTGTTTCACTTCCACCAGGATTCCTCTGCGTAGGGTTAATACCGAGGTAATGAATAAGATTCCCATGATAAAATTCCATTGTTCGGTCCAAGCACTCAACAGATTCTTTAAGTAAACGAGGAGCATCGCGCCAAAAATTGGCCCGTAGAGTGTTCCTATCCCGCCGATAATGCTCATGATCACCACGTCCCCTGACGTCATGATGTTTAAGGTTTCGAGGGGAACGAAGTTAAGGTGTAAGGCATACAGGCCCCCTGCTAAGGCACCGAAGAAAGCGGAGATCAAAAAGGAGATGAGCTTAAAGTGGTTCGTATTAAATCCGATGCTCTTTGCCCGGTCCTCATTGCTTTTGAGAGATTGGAGTGCTCTTCCAAAGGGGGAACGGACGATTCTTAAGGCCAGTAAAAGGCAAAGAACAAAGAGCATCAAAACGAGATAATAGAGCCGGATTTCGGAATCCAAATGGATAGGACCGATCGAAGGTCTGGGTACCCCATGGAGGCCGTTGTCCCCTCCGGTAAGACCAGACCATTTGAGTGCGATGAAGTAGAACATCTGGCAAAAAGCAAGGGTAACCATGACAAAGTAGATTCCCTTTATTCGGACACTCAAAAAACCAATGATCAGGGCGATCATTAAACTCACAAAGATACCGCCGAGAAGGCCAACGAACAGGGGTGCCTGAAGTTTGATCAAGATCAAGCCTGAAGTGTAAGCTCCTGCCCCGAAGAAGATCGCATGCCCAAAGGAGAGAAGACCCGTATAGCCAAAAAGAATGTCGTATCCCATGGCAAATATGGCGAAGATCAGCATCTCGCTGGCAAGGGAATGGTGAGGGGTAAGAAAAGGCAAAGATATAAACAGAGGGATGAGCAGAAAAACGACCCATCTATTTCTGATGAAGCTTAAGATTCCCAATGCTTCCATGAGCTACTCAAAAAATTTAACTCGACCGAATAAGCCCCGAGGTCTCAGAAGAAGGACTGCAGCCATAAAAATGTAAATCAATGTGTTGGCCAAAGGCGGCCAGAAGATGACACCCATCGTGATCAGTTCCCCAACAATAATGCCGCCGAGTATCGACCCGAAGATGCTACCCATCCCGCCGATGATCACCACCACGAAGGTTTCGGTTAATATTCCCATACCCATATAGGGGAATATATTCTGAAGAGGAGCGGCGAGCACTCCAGCTAACCCTGCAAGGCCCGCCCCCATTCCAAAGACCAATGTGAATATTTTGGAGATGTCTATTCCAAGCGCGTCAACCATCTCACTGTCGTCCGTGCCAGCCCGGATGATGGCTCCCAGTTTTGTTTTGACTAAGAAAAACCAAATACCGATGGCGAGGAGGGTTGTTACCCCTAATATGAGGAGACGATATTTAGGGAAGAGCATGAAACCAAGGTCAATGGATCCAAGGAGCTCCTTAGGAGTGTTAAAGGGTTTGCCCATGGGTGAATAGATGATTTGAATTAATTCTTCGATAAAAATCATCAAACCAAATGTGAGGAGAAGATTGTAGAAATGAGGAAGATCGTAAAGTTTACGCAAAAGGGTGGATTCCATCACCATTCCAATAAAACCAACGATCAGAGGCGAGAGGATCACAGCCATCCAAAAGTTACCCGAGCAGACCTGGACCAATGTATAACCGCAGTAGGCGCCCAACATATAGAGAGCGCCGTGCGCAAAGTTGACGACCCCGAGCATCCCGAAGATAATGGTCAAGCCAAGGGACAATAAAATATAAAAGGACCCAAGGGCGAGGCCATTAAATAGTTGTATAAAGATGAATTGGATATCCATAGAAATCAAAAGGAGGGGAGGGGCCACCCTCCCCCGATATCTGTTAAAACCCCCCGATCTTTCTACCAAAGAAACCTAAGGGTGGGTTGGCCTCCTCAGCTGGCACGGTTCCTATGATTTCGAAATAATCTTCTTTTTCCTTCACCTCCGAAGCTTTCTTAACCTTCAGAAGATAGGACTTCGCCAGTTGAAGCTGATCCTCTGCCCGGACGAAACCTGGGTTAGCGAAAATATCCTTGAAGGTATGGTTGAGAAGAGCTTTGATCACCGGGACCTGTTCTTTCGTCCCAGCCCTTTTCACGGCCTCAAGATATTGCAAGGCGGCACTATAGCCTCCCGCTGCCATAAAAATAGGCCTGTCTCCATATCTTTCATAAAATTGATCGGCAAATTTCCGGGTTCCCGGAATGGGGACCACCCAGTTCCAGGACGCTGCGGTATAGTCGCCCTCGAAAATATCGACCCCGGCTCCCTTGATATCGACCTCAAAAAGAAGGGCATGAACTATTTTGGCCTTCTTTTTCAGACCATATTCTACAGCCGCCTTGGTGGAGTTCACCGCATCCTTTCCAACATTTAAGAGCACGAGGACATCCGGATTCGCTTTCGCAGCCTTCAAGATATAAGGACTGTAATCGGCCGTCCCCACAGCGACCATATCATTTCCAACATGTTCACCGCCTTTCTTTTTTAAAGCCGCTGTGAAATATTTCAACAAATCATGCCCCCATGCATAATCCGAGGTAATTGTGTACCACCGCTTTCCCAGATTCTCCGCTCCCCAGAGACCCACTGTGGTCGTAAGCATATAGTCGTTGTAATTCCACTTTATCGTATAGGGGTTGCGGGCAATCAGGTCGCATGTCCCAGCATCGGTCGAGATGAACAGCTTTTTGTTCTTCGCGGCCTGATCAGAAACCCCCAAGGCTGCAGCACTGTTCGGGCATCCAATAATCACATCCACCTTATCCTTTTCATAAAGCTCCTTTGCCCTCTCAACGGCTAATCCCGGACTGTAAGCGTGATCCTTGATAACCAGTTCGACCTTTTCTCCCAGAAGGGATCCGTATCCCTCGATCAGCATTTTGATCGCATCAGGCTCCCCTTTCCCGACGACCGCTAAAGGCCCTGAAAGAACAGAAATCACACCTACCTTCACTGGATCTTTTGCTATGGCATAAGGTGCGCCCAAAAGGAACAAGAAACATATCATGCCTATGACGATGATTTTGCCTCTCATGTGCCATTCCTCCTTTCCCGTAGGCCTCTTTCCGAATTAAGACGAGATCCTTTCCGTCGCCTAAAATCTACAAATAAGTTAAAAATCTCACCTCCTTTCAGACCCCAAGATATCTTTCCTTAACCGCCTCATCCATGATGAATCTTTCTTGGTCCCCCGTATAAACAATCTCTCCGTTCGAGATGATGTAATGCCTTTCTCCCACTCTCTCGGCAAACCGTGTGTTTTGCTCTACCAAGAGCATGGTGATCCCATTCTTTTTGATCCCTTGTAAAATCGACTCGATGCCTCGGACAAAAAGAGGAGCAAGACCTTCCGTGGGTTCATCTAAAAGAATGAGGGAGGCCTTGGTTCGTAGGATCCTGGCGATCGCGAGCATCTGCTGTTCGCCGCCGCTTAACTCAAAACCTTTGTGTCCCTGCCTCTCCTCCAACCTTGGAAAGTATTCATAGATTTTCTTTAAATCCCACCCCACCCCTCTTTTCTTAATGACCGGGAGATTCAGATTTTCCAGGACCGTCAGGCTCGGGAAGATTCGCCTGTCCTCCGGAACAAAACCAATTCCCAAACGGGCAATTTGGTGTGGCTTGAGGCCGATAAGACTCTTTCCGTCAAACGATATATTTCCCTCCTTTGGAATAATCAATCCCATAATGCTCTTCATCGTTGTCGTCTTCCCGGCCCCATTCCTCCCTAATAATGTCGTGAGTTCTCCCTTTTTTACCCGAAGGCTAATGCCCTTGAGGATATGACTTTCTTCGTAGTAAGCATGGAGATTACTGATGTCTAACAAATTAATATCCCCCAAGATATGCTTCTTGGACTCTCGGATCCTTTTTGATCTTATCCGGATGGTCTTCAGCAATCACGAAGCCTTGATGGAGGACAGTGATTCTATCAGAAATGGATAATACCACGTCAATATTGTGCTCAATGAGGACGACGGTTACCGTATCCGCTACCTCCTTCACCAGTTTAATGACCCTGGATATTTCTTCCCCGGTCAATCCGGATGCCGGTTCATCCAAAAGGAGAAGGGCGGGGTCTATCGCTAGACCGATTCCAATATCAAGAATTCTCTTTTCACCGTGGGAAAGATTGCGCGCTGGCATCGCCTTCTTATCTGCCAACCCGACCCTTTGGAGAATTTGCATCGCTTTCTCTTCGAGTGGTCTCAGTCCACGCAGGGAGATGATAAAATTATAATTCGCCTTTGTCCGGGACTGTACGGCAATCCAAATATTTTCAAAGACCGTCAGATCCGGAAAGATGCTCGTCATTTGAAAAGAGCGCCCAATACCGAGTCTGGAAATGGCAAAGGAGGGTAAGTGAGTAATTTCCGATCCTTTAAAGGAGACCCTTCCAGAGCTGGGTGAAAGAAACCCGGTCAGGAGGTTGAAAAGGGTTGTTTTTCCCGCTCCATTTGGACCAATAATGGAATGAATCTGGCCCGGGTAGACCTTGAGGTCGACGTCATTGACAGCCCTCAGGGCTCCAAAATTCTTCGAAAGCTTTTTTGTCTCAATAATGGGCTGGGCTTCCACAGGATCTCAACCACCGGGCTTTGGAGGAAGATGCAGAATGCTTCTGGCCTCTTGAGGTGTTGCGATCTCCCGATCCAGTTCTTTCGCCAAACGGACGACCTTCTCTACGAGTTCGGCATTACTCTTCGCCTTTATTCCTTTCGAAAGATAAATATTATCTTCAAATCCTACGCGGACATGGCCTCCCATCAAAATCGCCATTGTCCCCATGACAAACTCATTTAATCCAATGGCACAGACGGACCACGGACTTCCTTCCGGAACGCTTCGAACCATGTGGATGAGGTTATCGACCGTCGCGGGAATTTGGCCTAACACCCCTAAGACAAATTGGAAATATAAAGGTTTCTCAATATGCCCTGACTCGCCCAAGAATCTGGCGTTATTGATCATTCCCACATCGTAGCACTCTAATTCAGGCTTCACCCCGCAGGCTTTCATCGTTTCTGCCACATGAACCATGTCTGGAAAGCTGTGGACCATTACGAACTTCAGAATAAACTCCTTTTTCTTATTGTTATAGATATCAATCACAGGGGAACCGGCATTAAAGGAGGCCAGGTCCGGCTTTGCCAAGGGATTCTTACATAATTCAGGTATGACAGATATTCTTCCTTTTACGCTTTCTTCCGGTATTTCCTTATACAACCAGTCTCCATCCACTCGCTTCCCTGACCCGCCTGTAGTGACATTGATAATCATGTCGCATTTCTCACGGATAGGGACAATAGCCTCCTCAAACCATCTGGCTTTTTGCTCACCTTTGCCGGTCTCGGGATTTCTCCCGTGAATGTGGACCACAGCTGCTCCAGCCTCATAGGCTTCCAAAGCCGCCTTCGCCTGCTCTTTAGGGGTCTTCGGCAGGTAAGGATTGTCCTCGGGCGAAGCCCCGCCGGTGATCGCTGCAGTGATGATAAGCTTTTCCATCAGGAACCTCCCAAAGGTTTATTTTTACTAAACAACCAATCGAAACAATTTACGCCCTTCGATAATTGTATATAATGCAGAGCATCTTTACCTTTTCATCGCCTAAAGCGCGGCCGGAATGCTCAATTCCTGAATCGAAGTAGATACTATATCCTGGCTTTAAGATATACTTCTTTCCGCCAAACCCGAATTCCAAAGTCCCTTCCAGAATGAAGAGAAACTCCTCTCCATCATGTTTGAAACTGCCCCTGCCCTGGGAGTCCACTGTGATAAGATAGGGCTCCATGTTTTTACCGGCCTTTTTGTACGCCAATGATTCATATCCATAGCCACGGCGAAGGCCGCCCGGGGCAACTCTCTTTCTCTCATCCGGTTTGATAACAGTGATTTTTGAATCTACCTGCTCATTCTCGCTGCTGACAAACAAGTAAGTAATATCCACACCTAATGCATACACAATCTTATCGAGAGTTGAAAAAGGAGGTGTCTTAGCGGAGTTCTCAATTTGAGATAGATAGCCTTTGGTAAGACCTGTCATCTTTGCAAGTTGATCCAAAGTGACTCCTTTGGTCTTTCGGAGGGACTGAATTTTTAAGATGATTCCTCTTTCATCAAGTCGCGCCATGAATTGGGTAAAAGTATGCGATTGCTAAACTTTTGTCAAGTGAAAAATGGGATAAGAACCGAAATGGGAGATATCTTTCTGAGTTTACCTACGATGTCAGTCATGCAATTTCCTTCTCTATGTTTCTAAATATCTTTAAGAACGTTCCCCCCAATGATTTGTGAAGTTCCCCGGCCAAACGCCTTTAACCACTTTTTGATATAGACTAAATCATACTTCTGGTTTCTTATCTGCGGCAATTCGTGGACCTGATCCCTTGTTGACACATCGGGGTAAATTTCTTATACTGCTTCCCTCAAAATGTCTACCCGCGAATGTGTTGAAAAAAATGGCCACAGGGTGTTGATCGAACTAAAAGTGAAGCTTCCCGCCCACAGGGGCGGAGTTTCCCGAAGAGGAAGTTTCGTTGATATTGTGCCCCTTCCTGCCTGCCGGTAGGCAGGGACCCTGCTTATAAGGCGGGGCTTGCGGGGCAAATTTCGGCCAAGGAGGTACACCGATGAAAGAGTTGAGAGATGTTGTCATTGTCGGATATTTGAGGACGGCACAATCCAGATCGAGGCCCAACGAGCCCGAAAGGGATGTATTCTACAAGTTGAGGGCCGATGACCTCCTGGCACGCCTTCTGCCGGAGGTGCTTAAGAGGAGCAGGGTGGATCCCAAGGAGGTGGACGATTTTCTGGTGGGATCAGCGGTAGGGGTGAACGAGAATTGGACCTATGGCGGCAGATACCCCATCCTCCTTGCCGATCTGCCCCAAACCATTCCAGCCAAGTTCGTGGATCAGCAGTGCGGCTCTTCCATGGCGGGCATCCACATTGGATTTCTGGAGATAGCAGCCGGCTTTGCGGATACGGTGCTCGTGGGAGGGATGGAGCACATGACCCGGAATTACGGCGCTAAATTGAGGGCAAAAGAAGGCGCCATCAGCCCTAACCCCCGTTTTTTTAATGACGAGGCTATGAAACATTGGGACTATGCCACCCTCTCCAATATGGGATTTACGGCTGAAAAACTCTTCACCCTGAGGGATTTCACGAAAGAGGACATGGACCGATGGGGCACACGTTCTCACAACCTGGCGGAAAAGGCACAGAAGGAGGGTTTCTTTAAAGACGAGATCTTGCCCATCAAGGCCGAGCAGGCGGATGGCTCGATGATGGTGATTGATAAGGATATGGCCGTGCGGGCCGGTGCCACGTATGAGGGGATGAAGGAACTCAAGCCGGCTTTTAAAGAAGACGGCGTGATTACCGCCGGCAACTCCTCTCCCTTGAATGCAGCGGCCACATCGATGATCCTGATGTCCAAGGAGAAGGCCAAAAAGAAAGGGCTCAAGCCCATGGCCACCCTCCGTTCCATCGGTTTCGCCGGGGTTGACCCCACGATCATGGGGGTGGGTCCGGTGCCGGCCTCTCGCTTGGCCCTGGAAAAGGCTGGACTAAAAGCAAAGGATATCGACTACTGGGAGATCAACGAGGCATTCTGCATTGTTGCGCTCAACTGCATCAAAGAGCTGGGCATCGATCCGGACCGGGTCAATGTCATGGGGGGCGGTACCGCTATCGGACACCCGCTGGGGGCCACCGGCAATCGGCTGGTCGGGACCCTGGCGCGCATCCTTAAGCTGAAAGGTGCCCGCTACGGCCTGGCCAATGCCTGCTGCGGCGGGGGACAGGGCGTTGCCACGGTCATCGAGAGAGAGGAGTATTGGTGATATCAAGGCATGAGGCACGAGGCGATGGAGAATAGAGAGACAAAAGGGTTGTTTGACAGGGCTAAAAGGGAAGGGGTGTTGTAAGCGTCATTCGGAAACGATTCATCAACCGACGTCTTGGCACCTCATGATGATCATCAAGGTGGTCGCAGTTTGCGACCAGTTCAGCTCTTCACCTGAAGGCGCAAATTGCGACTCATCTTTTAGAGGGACAATCTCAACAAAATGGCTCCAACCCAATTGTCGTGACAGTGTCACGACAATTGGGTCGATGTTAGTCATGGAATTTCCTTCTCTATGTTTCTGAATATCTTTAAGAACTTTCCTCCTAAGGATTTGCCAAACGCCTTCAACCACTTTTTGATATAGACTACGTCATACTTCGGGTTTTTTAACAGAATGGATTTTATATCCTCAAAATCCCTTGCTCTTCCAGCAATCACTTTATGGATCACCACATCTTCAAGAGAGGCAAATCGAACGATTGACCTGCCCAATTTAATATCCTTCGCCCGCTCGATGGCTTGCCGTTCATACGGGGAGAATGAAAAGATAAAATCAACTCGAATACTACTTTTTTTGTCTATGGTAGGAAGCACCATGTTCTTCTCCACAAATTCCTTTTCCTTTTGAATAAGACTCTTGAGGCCAATGATCGGGATGATTTTTTTAACTCTATCCAATCCCTCCACGCCAATCCCCATGGTGATATCAATATCCCGGGTCAGCCTTGGTTCTCCATAAAGAAGCACAGCTTGGCCACCGATGACCATGTAGGGAATCGAGGCCTGCTTCAACTGAAGCGCAATCTTTTTAAGCAACCTCTCAAACACGATTAAGGGCCTTTGCTATTCTTAGGTCCACCTCTAATCCATCGAGAGGGTTCTTTATTGGGATGACACCGAGAGTGACGGCTTCATTATAGAGAGCCTCCACAATGCGGAAATTCCTGACAATGTCCACTTTCTCTTTCTTCAGAAAGTCAAGCTCAAACTTTAGCAGCTCCCTTCGTTTGCGTACATCCTTACTCTCCACTCTATAAATGGCCTTGGCTTCGGCAACAACGGGTGGAGGCTGCTGTTTTTTGCCTTGGATCTCTACATGAACGTTAGCTCCGAGAACGTCTGCAACCCGGCGCAACATGCTTAAAGAGTGACCTTTATACGAAGGGGATTCCAGACGGCTAATCTGCTGTTGAGATGTCCCCACTCGGTTTGCCAGCTCTTTCTGAGACCATCCGGACTTTTTACGGAGAGAAGCTAATTGAATTGCCACGTCCCGAGCTTCGCCGGCCCTTCTGAATCTCTCGGTAAAAGCTGGATCTTTTAACTGTCTTTCAACGTATAAATCGAAATTAGTTTTCTTCTTCATCGTGCTTCGCTTAAACATCGCGCTGCAGGAACCTCATAAGACCCTACAGTAAATTCCATGAAGAGTCAACATCAAATTTCATGTATGTGTTAGCAAAGGGAAAGTGTCCCCTGTAACTGCAAAGCTAAAATGTCCCCTATGAAAGGGGAAAAGATACTTATGAGTCAGAAGCAGCTACAGAGGTGGCAGGTAATG
>Ga0335070_10006197_pt1 | contig 14073 bp, 15 predicted proteins | sample Lox_Sample_13_FD_206722 | JGI IMG/M metagenome (GOLD analysis project Ga0335070, IMG submission 206722) | Soil microbial communities from Loxahatchee National Wildlife Refuge, Florida, United States - Lox_Sample_1.3 | ecosystem: Environmental > Terrestrial > Soil > Wetlands | place: USA... | reverse complement strand
CGGTCGCCGGCCTTGGCCTTCTTCACTCCGTCGCCGACGGCTACCACCGTCCCTGCGGCGTCTGATCCAGGCGTGTACGGCAACTCCGGCTTGATCGCGTATGTTCCATTCCGCATATACGTGTCGTACGGGTTGACTCCCGCGGCATGCACACGCACCAGGATTTGTCCGGCTCCCGCCTTCGGCGTCGGCACTTCCTGAATCTTCAGAACCTCGGGACCGCCAAACTGATGGACTTGAATCGCTTTCATGAGAGTCTCTCCAATCGTGCTGATCAATCGCTTGAGTCGAATCTAAAAGTGGTCGTCGTGCAGAAGGTGCGCCGGATTTTCGCTCGATACGCCGCTGGTTTTGGCCCACGCCGTAGTTTCCCAGTTGTCTCGGCCTTTCTTGTCGGGAATCCATCCCGGCAGGGAATGGCTCAAGTGGCGCGCCAGCGCATTCACGTACGGTTCGTACATTTCCCGCAGTTCCCTGAGTTTCTGGGCCGCCTCCGGCGTTTCGAGCAGCGCCATGCCCTGCTTCGCCAGCTTTCCTCGCAACTTCTCGTAAATATCCGGCGGCAGGCGGTCCGTCTGCAACGGCAGCGGTGGCGCGCCAAACACCTGGCTGAGATCCACGACCGCATGCCGGGCGATCGCAAACGTGAGCTCAGCCTGCTTCGAACACGCATCTTCAACGCCCGCAATCACCAGCGCGCATGTGTCCAGAATCGCCGTCAGTGAAGCGATCCAGGACTGGTTATCGTGTTGAGAACGAAAATAGGCAAGCACGGGATACGAAAGATGCGACTCCAACAATTGCGCGCACCACCGTTCCCATTCCCGGAGCAGCTTTTGCAGCGCCGCTTCTCCTCCTTCGTACGCGTGGCGTCTCAACAGTTCACCCGCCGTCGGTGGTGTACCCGCTCGCGCATCAAGCAGCGCAATGTTCGTCTCGCGGTTGCTAAACGCTCCGTAAATGAACGGCAGGTAGCCCAGGATTGCCGCCAGAAATCCGAAACCGAATCCCGCCTCGGTGACGACGAGGAATCGCGCCAGTCCCGACTTCGGCACCACATCGCCCAGCCCCAGCGTGAAAAACGTGGTTCCGCTCAAATACAGGTCCGTGTACAAACTCGGCGTCATCCCCGACAGATTCACCGCCGATCCCGCGCCGTACTGCATCATTCCGAACGACAACACCAGGCCCACCGCCCACACGCCCACCAAAAAGAACAACGAAATCGGACCAAAGAATCCGAGAAAGGTCTCTCTAGTTTTCTTGGCGGGGAGCAGCCGCGCGTACAACTTCCACGTTTTCCAAGTAAACAGGTAATAGAAACGCGTCAGCCGGAAGCGCCGGGTCACCCGCCTGGGCAGGATAATCGCTTCGAACGCGTCCCAAAGCACGATCAGGAATATGGCGACACCAGCAACAAAGACACCCGGAACGGGAATCATGCGGAGCATTGTACTCGCTTTGTGATTTTGATGAGGTTACGCCGACTTCGAGGTCACGAGCTGTGAACTCACCGTGATCTCCGCCTTGTACAGTTTCGATACCGGGCACCCTGTCTCGGCCGCCTTCACCGCCGCGTCGAACTTGGCCTTGTCCGCGTTCGGCACGTGCGCGACCAGATCCAGATGGCTCTTCGTAATCGAAAAGCCCTCGCCTACTTTCTCGAGCGTGACCGTGCAGGTAGTTTCCAGCTTGGTTGCCGTCAGTCCGGCATTTCCGAGTTGGGCGGAAAGCGCCATCGTGAAACATCCGGCGTGCGCCGCAGCCAGCAACTCCTCGGGATTGGTGCCAACGCCATTTTCGAAGCGCGTGCTGAACGAATACTGCGACTGCTTTAACACGCCACTGTCCGTCGAAATCGATCCTTTGCCGGTTTTCAGGTCACCTTGCCACAGTGCGGAAGCTTTGCGTTGCATAATGCGAATCTCCTTTTGAATGTCGCTCGCGGGCCTGGGGATTGGATTCGGGGTTGGCCGGGCGGGTTACGTTTGCGACGCCCCGATTCTACCACCGGCTTATGAGGGTGAAACAAGAACGCCCTGAGCTACTCGATTTTTGCTCCCTTGGACAGGTTGTGGCGCGCACAGAGTAACCGAATATTCGCGGCGGTCAGAGATGAGCCACCTTTGGAATACGGCAAGTCATGATCGAAATGGAGATTGTCTTCCGACCCGCACAAAACGCATCGCCCTTTGTCTCTTTGCCAAACCTCGAGTTTTACGGCCGACGGTATGACGCGATTGTGAACCAGATCGGACGCGTTTTGGGCAGCGGATCCGCTATCTGACTCAACCAGTTCGAGCCTGTACTTGAACACGAGCCTGCTTCCGTCAGATTCAGTCCAAGCATCCTGCAAGAGGAAGAAACCGTTAAATGCCCAAATGCCGTCATGGATTTTCTCATATACGGCCACGACTTCAGGATGAGCCTTGCAGCTCTTAGCGAGAAGGGCAGCTTGTTCAAACAGTCCGTTCTGAGTCAGCTTGCCTCCCGGAGTGACTCGCGGCTGATCGATTGTCTTCGGACTCGGATTCTTGCTCGTTCGAGACACATCATGCCCCTCATAAATGAGTACCCTTCCCTCCTCTTCCACGCTGTCACGATATGGGGCATTCGAGCGCCTGCTCATGAGAATTAAGCTGCAATCGGGCCTGATATGAAAATTCATCCCTCTTTGGAGACTAGCCGACCAAGCTTGACACATTTCTATATAGGAAATGACCTCGCCTGGAACGTGAGAGAGTTCACGCATTTGCAGACTGACTTTAGCCGTTGAGGGAAAGCGACACCAGCCCCGCTGGCGTGGCGGGCACAATCGGTGGCAGCTTGCTGCGATCGATGGGGTTGTAAAGCGTATCGCGTTCCACCGGCACGCGTCCGGCCGCGCGAATCAGCCGCTCCAGTTCATTGCGCGGCGTAAACTCCGCCGTGGTGGCGCCCGCATCGTGGTAGATCTTCTCTTCCACCACCGTACCGTCCATGTCGTTGGCGCCGAACCGCAATGCGATCTGCGCGATGCTCGGGGTCATCATCACCCAGTACGCCTTGATGTGATCGAAATTGTCCAGCATCAGCCGCGAGACCGCGATGTTCCGCAAATCGTCGTAGCCCGTTGGCTTCGGGATGTGTGCCAGCGGCGTATTTTCGGGATGGAATGCCAGTGGAATGAACGCCACAAATCCGTGCGTTTCGTCCTGCGCCTCGCGCAGCAGCACCAGATGATCGACTCGCTCTTCCGCGGTCTCCACGTGTCCATACAGCATGGTCGCATTCGAACGGAGTCCGATGCGGTGAGCCTTCTTGGCCATGCTCAGCCACATTCTCCCGCTGACTTTGTGGTCGCAGATGATTCGGCGCACACGCGGGTGGAAAATCTCCGCGCCGCCGCCCGGGCAGGAGTCCACGCCCGCTTCCTTCATCTTCATTAACACTTCGTCGACGGTCAGCTTCGCGATGCGCGCGAAATAATGCACTTCCACCATCGTGAAGGCCTTCAGGTGCAGATGCGGGTGCCGTTGCTTGATCCCGCGAATCAATTCCAGAAAATACTCGAACGGCAAATCCGGATGCAGCCCGCCGACGATGTGAATTTCCGTCGCGCCCTCGCGAACGCCCTGCGCCGCGCGCTCGTACATCTCTTCCAGCGAAAACGTATAGGCGCCCTTCGCCCCCGGATCGCGTCCAAACGCGCACAGCTTGCAATGCGCCACGCACACATTCGTGGGATTGATGTGGCGGTTTACGTTGTAATACGTCACGTTCCCGTGCCGCTTCTCGCGCACATGGTTTGCCAGCCAGCCTACCGCCAGCAAGTCCGGCGTCTTGTAGAGTGCCACGCCTTCCTCGAACGACAAGCGCTCGCCTGCCAACACCTTGTCGGAGATGGGCCGTAAAGTTATGTCCGTGAGTTTCAGTTCCGCCACTTTGTTTCCCGTGCCTTCGCGAATTTCAAAATCGTCAGACCCGCCAAGCCGCCGCGGCCGCTCCCCAGAACAGCAGGAACAACATACTAATATAGCCGTTCACCGTGAAAAACGCAGCGTTCAGCTTGCTCAGATCGTTGGCCTTTACCAGCGAATGTTCGTAACCCAGTAGCCCCGCTACTACCGCAATTCCCGCCCACGCCGGCCACGGCAGCCCCAAACTCGTCGCCAGCCAGCTCAGTAGAATCACCACCCCCACGTGCATCCCTCGCGCGATGCGCAACGCGTTCGCGATTCCAAATCGCTTCGGCACGGAAAACAGCCCGGCTTCCCGGTCGAATTCCACGTCCTGACACGCATACAGCACGTCGAAGCCGCCCACCCACAGCGTCACCGCCCCGCACAGGATCAGCATGTGCCAGTCGAAGCGGCCGGTCACCGCAATCCAGGCCGCCGCCGGCGAAATTCCCAACGCGAACCCCAGAAATAGATGCGACCACGAGGTGAATCGCTTCGTGTACGAGTAGAAAAACAGGATTCCCAATGCCACCGGCGCCAGTTCCAGCGAGAGCAGGTTCAACTCCCACGCCGCCACGAAAAACACGGCCACCGCCACCATCGTGAACATCCACGCAAACGAAACCGACAACGACCCTGTCGCCAGAGCGCGAGTCTTCGTCCTCGGGTTCCGGCTGTCATACCGCAAATCCACGATCCGATTGATTGTCATCGCCGCCGAGCGCGCCGCCACCATCGCCACCACGATCCACAGCACTTGCCGCAGCGACGGCCAGCTGTGATATGTCGAGCGCGCCGCCAGCAGCGCTCCCGTCAGCGCAAACGGCAATGCAAACACGGAGTGCTCGAACTTGATCATTTCGAGCACGGTGCGAATCCGTCCCGCCATGTTCTACGACGCCGCCTTTCGTCCCACCGCGCTTCCGCTCCAGCGGTACATTTTTTCTTGCGGCAAGCCCGCCTGCGCCAGAACGCGGCAGACGTATTGCGTCACCATCTCATCGATCGATTTCGGCTTGAAATAAAACGCCGGCACCACCGGCATGATCACCGCACCCGCTTGCTGCGCCCGCAGCATATTCTCCAGGTGGATCCGGTTGAATGGCGTGTCTCGCACGCACAGCACCAGCTTGCGCCCCTCTTTCAGCATCACATCCGCCGCCCGCGCCACCAGATCGTCGCTCATCGCCGTGGCAATCGAGGCCAGGCACCCCATCGTGCAGGGAATTACGATCATTGCATCGACGAAATAGCTGCCCGACGCGATCTGCGCGCCAATATCCTTGTTCGAAACGGTCTCGATCTTTTTCGACGCGCGCCCCAGAATCCGTGCCGGCAGTTTCTTCAAATCGCCGGAGGTGATTCCCAGTTCCTCGGAAAACAGCCGTTGCCCGGTTTCCGTCACCACCAGGTGCACCTTCGCCACCCGCGCGTCGTCTTCGAGCAACGAGAGCGTCTTTTGCGCAAAAATCGCCCCGCTTGCCCCGGTCACACCAATCGTGATGATTCGTCCTTGAGGATTTGCCATAGTGTTTGCGCGGAGAGTCTCAGTCTCCCAGCCGCTGCCCGGCAAGTCAAGCATAGGCGCACTGCGTCGGCGGTGTTAAGATTTTTTCGGTCAAACACAATGAACTCCGAAGAGATTCTGAAGCTTTTGAAAGCTGTGCGCCAAGGCGTCATCTCCCCTGAATCCGGGGTGGAGCGCCTCAAGCACCTGCCATTCGAAGATATCGGCATCGCCAAAGTCGACCACCACCGTGCTTTGCGCCAGGGCTATGCCGAAGTCATTTTTGGCAAGGGAAAGACGCCGAACCACGTGGCGGAAATTGTCCGCGCCATGATCCGCCACAAAGACTCGCATCACAACGTTCTGATCACCCGCGCCGACCAGAAAATCCACGCCGCCGTCAAACGTGTCAGCCGCGCCGCCAAATTTCACCCCGTTTCCGGGGCCATCACCATCGAACGCGACTCCACGATTCGGGGGAAGGGAACCATCCTGGTCGTTTCCGCCGGTACCAGCGACATTCCTATCGCCGAAGAGGCTCTGCTCACCGCGCGCATGATGGGCAATCGCGCCAATCCTCTCTACGACGTCGGCGTTGCTGGTATTCATCGCCTGCTCGAGCATCGCTCCGACCTCACCGAGGCACGTGTCATCATCTGCATTGCCGGGATGGAAGGTGCTCTTCCCAGCGTTGTCGGCGGCCTTGTGGCCGTTCCCGTCATCGCCGTGCCGACCAGCGTTGGCTACGGTGCCAGTTTTGGCGGCGTCGCCGCCCTTCTTGGCATGCTCAACTCGTGCGCCTCCAACGTCACCGTCGTGAACATCGACAACGGTTTCGGCGCGGCTTGCGTCGCCTCCTGCATCAATCGCCTCTGATTGGCATCTGTCGACGCTCACGTACAATACATCGCGGTCATCCCGAGCGAAGCGAGGGATCTCAACCGATCCGCCATCGCTGCTCAAAGATGCGCGCTACTTTCCATTCTTGAGAAGGACCTTTACCACTCCCCGCTTTTGCGCAAACTGAATCGCCTCTGCCGCGTCTGACAACGCAAATCTCTTCGAGATGAGTGGCGTCGGATCCACCTTCCCCAATCGCAACAGCGCGATGGCTTTCGCAAAAGGTCCGCAGCGCGAACCCACCACCGTGATTTCCTTCACTACGATCGGCCAGTTCTCCACCGGAGCGGCTCCATGAAACGTCGACTTGAGAATCAGCGTTCCGCGAGGCTCGGTCATTTGTTGTGCCAGCGCCAGCCCCGTGGGCGATCCCGTAGCTTCCACCACCAACCGGAAATTCTCTCTCACCGTCTTCAGGTCGTTCGCATCGCCGCGCACTTTCTTTGTGCGGATCCCCGCGCGCCGGGCCAACTTCATCTTGTCTTCGTACTTTCCGTACAGCGTCACGCGGCTTCCCTGCGCCTGCAACACAAACGCAATCAGCAACGCCAGCTTTCCGTCTCCCAATACCGCCGCCTCAGGAAACTTGTGAATCGGAATCTGATCCAGAATTTCACAAGCCGCCGCCAACGGCTCGATGAACACTGCCTTCTCGTCGCTCACGTTTGCCGGCACCTGGTGCAGATTCTCCAGTGGCAGCGACAGGTATTCCGCGAACGCTCCGTCGTGCACCACAATCCCCAACACCGTGCGCCGCGCGCAATGCGTTTTCAGCCCCCTCCGGCAGAAATCGCAAACCGGCTTGTGTCCGTAGGCCGAACACGACACGTTGATCTCGCCCGCTACGCGCTTCCCCAGCCATTTCTTCCGAGCTGCCGCCGATACACCCGCCACTTCCACCACTTCGCCAACGAACTCATGCCCCGGCACGCCGCGAAACTGGTGATATCCCCGCAGAATCTCCACATCAGTGTTGCAGATTCCGGCGACACGCATTCGAACCAGCGCCCAAGCTGTTCTCAACTTCGGAATCGGTTTTTGAATTGACTTGAGACGTCCGCGAGCTGCTTGAAAGGCCAACATGCTCAAGAGTATGAAGAGTTTTAACCGAGTGCCGCAACCAGCGATTTCTGCAACGCAGCTTCCTGCTCCGGAAACACGGTGCGCAAGTCAATCAGCAGCCGATCATCTTCAATCCGCGCCACCACCGGAATTCCCGCCGGCGCCGCGCGCAAGCGCTCCTCGAGCTGTGTTGCCGAGTAGCGCTTGCTGGCAATCTGCAGCAGTTTCGTCGGCAGCGATTGCGAAGGCGTCGACCCGCCGCCGACCAGCGAATTCCCATCCACAACCTCCAGCCCAGCTTCTCGCTCATTGATTTGCGGCCACACAGACTCCGCAAAACGAGTCGTCCGTTCGCTCAACTGCTCCAGGCTGGTCCGAATCATCCGCTGCGACGGTATCTCGTCCCACGCTGCCCGCAAGTACGCTCGTAGCGTCGCCTCCATGGCTGCAATCGTCAGTTTGTCCACACGCAACGCGCGGAACAGCGGGTGCCGGCGCACTTTCGCAACCAACTCCTTCTTCCCCGCGATAATTCCCGCCTGCGGCCCGCCCAGCAATTTGTCTCCGCTAAACAGCACCAGCGAAAATCCCGCCTCCACGCTTTCGCGCACCGTCGGTTCGCTGATTCCCACTTCGCCAAGATTCACCAGGCAGCCCGAACCCAAGTCTTCGATCACCGGCAAACCTCGCGTTGCCCCCAGCGCGACGAGTTCGCTCACTTCGGGTTTTTCCGTGAATCCGCTTACCGTGAAATTCGAAGGATGCACCCGTAACAGCACCTGCGTCTTTTCGCTGATCGCGTTTTCATAATCTCCAATTCGCGTGCGATTCGTCGTTCCCACTTCCCGCAAGATCGCTCCGCTCTGTTCCATGATTTCCGGAATGCGGAATCCATCGCCAATCTCAATCAACTCGCCCCGCGACACGATCACTTCGCCGCCCCGTGCCAGCGCCGCCAGCGACAGCAACACCGCCGCGGCGCAGTTGTTCACCACGATCGCCGCTTCCGCCCCGCTCAGCCGCGTGATCAGCCGGGCCAGGTGCACGTCCCGTTTCCCCCGAACTCCGGCCGCGATGTCGTATTCCAGGTTTGAATATTGCGTCGCACTGCGCCGCATCTCTTCAATCGTCGCGTTCGTCAGTGGCGCTCGGCCTAAGTTCGTATGCAAGATCACGCCCGACGCGTTGATCACCGGCCGCAGCGACGGTGCCAGCTCTGCCGTGACCGCCTCGATAACGCGGTCCTCGATTCGATCGCTCCCGATCTCGCCGGCACTCTCAATCTTCCCCGTCGCCACGTCTCGCCGCATCTCGGCCAACACCGCGCGCACGATCTCCACGGCATAGCCCCGCTCGATCCTCGATCGCAACTCCGCGATTCGCGGCCGCAGCAGCAATTCATCCACCGACGGCAGATTCCGCAACAGCGCAGTCTGTTCCGTCGATGGCACGCGTTTTGCCGGTGATGACATGGCGTCATTTCATCACAGCCCGCCGGACCCTGCAATCACGCCACCCTGCCTGTCCCTCGGACCAGCCCTCCCGCTCTCGTATTCGTTCCGCCGCTTTTCCCCGCTTACCCGTTGACGCCTGCCGCCGCCCCCCCTACGATGTGGGGTCGAGGCTCATCGCGCCATGGCCACTATTGACGAGGAACTCGCCCAACTCGAACGCGACATCCGCCAGCTCAAGATCGAGTACGACATGTTTTTCGGCGGCGGGCGCAAACGCCCTCCCACCGAAGTCGAGTGGCGCATCGAAATGCTCATTAAGCGCTATTCCGAGCGCGGCGGCGAACTGAAATTCGGCCAGCGCTTCCGCTTCAACAACCTCACGCAGACCTACGCCAAATATAAAGACGTGTTCCGTAAGCGCATGGCCCAGCGCGAAGAAGGCACCGTGCAGCGCCATTTCGGCGCTGCCGCCAAGGCCATCGAAGCCGAGCGCGCCCGCTCTCAGTCGGCAGCCATGCCCAAGCAATCGCCCACAGTCGAACCTACCCCTTCCGCAGCCGCGGCTTCTGCATCCGCGGCCAGATCCTTCCGCGTGGCTTTCTCTCAGCCCGAATCCGAATCGCAAAAGGTCGATCAGCTCTTCCAGGCTTTTGTGGAGGCCAAAAAACAGGCCGGCGAAGAAACGGCCAAACTCACTCGCGCCGGCTTCAACGAATTCGTTCGCAAGAAAACCAAAGACCTCCAGTCCAAGAAGAACTGCCGCGACGTCGAATATGTCGTCGAAACCGTCGACGGACAGGTCAAGCTCAAAGCCCTCGTCAAATCCTGATCACTTGCATCTGATTTTTCCCACAGCTGTGCATTTCTCCAAATTGCCCGCTGCGCATACACTATAGGGTCCAATCTTCATCGGAGGACCTCATGGCTGTAGAGCGGGCGCTGCTCAGCGTGTTCGACAAGACCGGTATCGTGGAATTCGCTGCGAAACTCGCGGCCCTCAAGATCGAGATTCTTTCCACCGGCGGCACCGCCAAACTCCTGCGAGAGCAAGGAATCGCCGTCAAAGACGTCTCCGACTTCACCAACTGGCCCGAGATGCTCGGCGGACGCGTCAAAACTCTCCACCCCAAAGTCCATGGCGGCCTCCTCTTTCGCCGCCATCTCGCCGAAGACGTCCAGCAGGCTATGGAGCATGGCATCACGCCCATCGACCTCGTGGTCGTGAATCTCTATCCATTTGAACAAACGGCCGCGAAGGTCTATCTCACTCCGGAAGAGCTGATCGAAAATATCGACATCGGCGGTCCCACCATGCTGCGTTCCGCTGCCAAGAACTTCGAAAGCGTCACCGTCGTTACCGATCCCGCCGACTACTCGCGCGTGGCCGACGAACTCGCTGCGAACAAAGACACCTCGCTCGAATTTCGCCTCGAACTTGCCCGCAAGGTCTTCGCCACAACCGCGCGCTACGACGGTCTGATCGCCACCAACCTTGAGCGTTTGACCCTTCTCGGCGACAAACTCGAAGTCCAATCCAAGCCCATCCTTCCCGAGCGCTATCACCTCGCGCTCCGTCGCAAGCAGGAACTCCGTTACGGAGAAAATCCCCATCAGGCTGCCGCGCTCTACGTTCCTGCCGGCAAGCCCATCCAAGGACTCGCGGCCGCCAGGCAACTCCAGGGCAAGGAACTGTCCTACAACAATTACGTCGACCTCGAAGCCGCCCGCAGCCTCGTCGCCGAATTCGAGCGGCCCGCCGCCGTCATCATCAAGCACAACAACCCCTGTGGCGCCGCCGAGCAGTCCTCGCTCGAAGAGGCCTACACCATGGCCTTCGCCTGCGACCCGCTCTCTGCCTTCGGTGGCGTGCTCGCCTTTAACCACATCGTCGACGGCGCCACCGCCGAAGCCGTCTCCAAATTGTTTGTGGAATGTATCGTGGCGCCGGGTTTTGCCGATCGCGCCCAGGAAATTTTCGCCACCAAGAAGAACCTCCGTCTTCTCCAGCTTCCGCAAGGCGGCTTCGATCACGACAAAAGTCTTCAACTCAAACGTATTTCCGGCGGCGTGCTCATTCAGCAGCCTGACCTCGGCTCGCTGGCCGGCAGGGAATTGCGTGTTGTCACCAAGCGCGCTCCCAACCCGGAAGAACTGGTCGACCTCCACTTTGCCTGGAAGGTCTGCAAGCACGTCAAGTCCAACGCCATCGTGTTTGCTAAAGAAGGCGCCACGCTCGGTGTCGGCGCCGGTCAGATGAGCCGCGTCGATTCCGTCAAAATTGCCGTGGCCAAATCGCAGCAATCCCTGCAAGGTTCCGTCGTCGCTTCAGACGCCTTTTTCCCGTTCCCCGACGGTGTGGAAGAAGCCGCCCGGGCAGGCGCCACTGCCGTCATTCAGCCCGGCGGCTCGGTGAAAGATCCCGACGTAATCGCCACCTGCGACCGCCTCGGATTGGCCATGGTCTTCACCGACATGCGCCACTTCTTACACTGAAATCGGTTGTTTGTCTGACACAACCGCTTGACCGGCTAACGGCTCGAACCAGTGCCGCGTTCGGTTACACACCTTGCAGACAGAAAGCATCACAGGCACCTCAATGAGCACTCCCACGACCGTCGCCAACGCTGCGCCGGAGCCCGCGCCAAACAGCGCGATCGATGTCGCCACCGCCAATTCGAAGAAGTTGCTTGCTCCAATCAGCGCCCCGGGCGCAGCGACCCGGTAATCTACCCGCAACATCCTCATCAATCCGTATGCGAGCGCTGCGTTGAAGTACACCTGCAGCAGAATGGGTACCGCAATGAGCAGAACATGGAACGATTTCCCGGTGAGGTTGTCCGCCTGGAAGGCGAAGATCAGCACCAGCGTCCCCAGCAGCGCCAGAATCGTGAGTGGCGCGAATTTTGGCAGGAATTGAGTCGTAAACCACTCTTTTCCGTGCCGCCGCACCAGAAACGCCCTCCCTCCCGCGCCCACAGTAAGCGGGATCACGATAAAGGCCACGACCGAATAGAACAACACGCGGAACGGCACCGAAAGGGAAGTCGTGCCGCTCACCAGAAACCGGACAATCGGCGCGAACAGTACCAGCATGATGAGGTCATTCAGCGATACCTGTACCAGCGTGTATGCGGGATCGCCATCGGTGAGGTAGCTCCACACAAACACCATGGCGGTGCATGGCGCCGCGGCCAGAATGATCGTTCCTGCTACGTATTGGCTGGCGTCTGCGGGAGAGAGCCAAGGTGAAAACACATGCCGCAGGAAAAACCATGCGATCGCCGCCATCGAGAACGGCTTGACCATCCAATTGACGAATAGCGTCACCAGCAGGCCTTTGGGGTTCTTTCCGACTTCGCGAATCGCCAGAAAATCGATCTTCATCATCATCGGCACGATCATCAACCAGATCAGCACTGCAATCGGCAGATTGATCTGGCTTCCTGTGCCGAATTCCAACTCGCGAACGCTTCCCACAAGCGAAGGAAAAAACTTGCCGATTAGAACGCCGGCGATCATGCACGCTGCGACCCACAGGCTCAGGTAGCGTTCGAACACATTGAGCCGCTTTTCGGACTGCTGCGGCGCGGGCATGTTTGTTTGCTCAGAGGTTTCCACAGTTGTGTCCGATCTCGTCGAGACGTTTCTTGATCGCAAGAGAATCGAGGCTGGCTATGGGCAGGCTCAGAAAGAGCCCAATGCGGCGATCCAGGGTCACAAATGCATCCCGAAACGCGCGCTCAATTTGCTCCTCCGAGCCTTTCACGGCGGCGGGGTCCGGCACTCCCCAATGCGCGGTGATCGGTTGCCCCGGCCAGACCGGGCATACTTCATTCGCGGCGTTGTCGCACACGGTAAAGACGAAATCCAGTTTAGGTGCGCCGGCCGCCGCAAATTCGTCCCAACTCTTGCTACGCAATCCACCCGTCGCGAATCCCGCGGCTTCCAGCAAGCGGATCGCGTGAGGATTCACTCGCCCCGTCGGATGGCTCCCGGCACTGAAGGCTCGAAAATTCGGTCGACCTTTCTGGTTCAGGATGGACTCGGCCAGGATCGACCGGGCCGAATTCCCGGTGCATAGGAACAAGACCTTGAATGGCGGCTTCATCTTTGTACTTAGCTGCAACAGGTTGGCCCGCAGCACGGACGTGCTTGCGGTTTCTTCGCGCGGATAAACGCGCTCATGAACTTGTCTTTGATCTGCGGCCCCACGACCTCCGCGTCCAGCCCCGCGGCCGTTAGAAAATTGCGCGCCTCCTCCGCCTGATAAACCCGCGTCGGCTCCACGTCGACGCTTTCGAAGCCGGCGGCTTGCAGCTTCTGACGGTATTCCGTCTCCTGCATCGCACCGGCGATACACCCTACCCACAACTCCATGCTCCTCCGCACTGCCGCAGGCACCTCCCCGCGAATCACCACATCGGAGACGGCCAAGCGCCCATTCGGCTTCAGCACGCGAAACGCTTCGCGCAGCACGCGATCCTTGTCCCCCGAAAGGTTGATCACGCAATTCGAAATGATCACGTCGACCGAATTGTCCGGCAGGGGAATCTCCTCAATCGTCCCTTTCAGGAACTCCACATTCTCCACGCCCGCCTTTTTCCGATTCTCTCGTGCCAGTGCCAGCATCTCGTCGGTCATGTCGAGCCCGAACGCTTTCCCGGTCGGCCCCACACGCTTCGCGGAAAGCAGCACGTCGATGCCTCCCCCCGAACCCAGGTCGAGAACCGTCTCTCCCGGCTGTAACTGGGCCAAGGCCGTGGGATTTCCGCAACCCAACGAAGCGGCCACAGCGTCCGACGGTAGCCCCGATTTTTCCACCTCGTTGTACAAATTCCGCGTGATCGGATCGCATCCGCTCAGTTCGGCCCCGCCTCCGCAGCATGCCGTCTTGCCCTGGCTCACCTGCTTCGCCGCCGTTCCGTATTTTTCCTTCACCGCTTCCTGAAGGCTCTTTTCACTCATGAATTACTCCGGTCTACTTCGAAATCTGTACCACCGCTTCCGCCGGAACGACTCGATTCCGCGTACAACATTCTTCGTACAGGAATCCGAGCACTTCCTTCAGTGCGTCCGTGTTTGCTCTGTACCAAAGGAATGTCCCGGCCCGCCTCACTTCGGCCAAATCCACCTGCCGCAACTTGTCCAGGTGGTGCGAGAGGGTGGACGACGGAATCTCTAGCTCTTCTTGAATTTCGCCAGCGACCAT
>Ga0335070_10006196_pt1 | contig 14075 bp, 12 predicted proteins | sample Lox_Sample_13_FD_206722 | JGI IMG/M metagenome (GOLD analysis project Ga0335070, IMG submission 206722) | Soil microbial communities from Loxahatchee National Wildlife Refuge, Florida, United States - Lox_Sample_1.3 | ecosystem: Environmental > Terrestrial > Soil > Wetlands | place: USA... | reverse complement strand
TGCGCTGGCCGGGAAGCCGGTGATGGAAGGGAAGGCGGTGCTGTTTAAGCGCTTCGCCGACGTGGACGTGTTCGACATCGAAGTGAACAGCAAGGATCCCGACGAGATCATCAAGCTGTGCCAGTTGCTGGAGCCGACCTTCGGAGGAATCAACCTGGAGGACATCAAGGCACCAGATTGCTTCAAGATTGAAGAAGCCCTGCGCAAGACGATGAAGATCCCGGTCTTCCACGACGACCAACACGGGACTGCGATTATTTCCGGCGCGGCCCTGCTGAATGCGCTGGAGGTGGTCGGCAAAGATATCGCCAAAATTAAAGTGGTCTTCAATGGCGCTGGAGCTGCCGGCATCGCCTGCGCCGAGCACTACGTCCGCCTGGGCGTAAAGCGTCAGAACATCATCCTGTGCGATACGAAAGGCGTGGTCTACAAGGGTCGCAAATCCGGGATGAATGAGTATAAGGAACGCTTTGCGCAGGAAACCGAACTGCGCACGCTGGGCGAAGCGATCGTCAACGCTGATGTTTTTGCGGGTCTGTCGGTAAAGGGAGCGCTCACGCAGGACATGATTCGTTCCATGGCGGCGAACCCGGTTGTGTTCGCCATGGCGAATCCTGATCCGGAAGTTACCTACGACGAGGCGAAGGCCGCGCGGCCGGATGTGATCATTGCGACCGGGCGCTCGGATTATCCCAACCAGGTGAACAACGTATTGGGATTCCCGTTTATCTTCCGCGGTGCGCTCGATGTGCGCGCGACGGCGATCAACGAAGAAATGAAGCTGGCGGCCACCCGGGCGCTGGCGGAGCTGGCGAAGGAAGATGTTCCAGATTCGGTGTGCCGCGCTTATGGTGTCTCGCGCTTACAGTTCGGCCGGGAATATTTGATTCCGAAGCCGTTTGATCCGCGCGTGTTGATGTGGGAAGCGTCTGCCGTCGCCGAAGCCGCTATGCGCAGCGGAGTGGCGCAGGAGCCAGTCGACTTGGGTGCATACCGGGCGCAACTGGAGAAGCGGCTGGGCAAGGCCTATGAAGTTTCGCGCACCATGATCCATAAGGCGCAGGCAAATCCGAAACACGTCGTGTTTCCCGAAGGCGATAACGAGAAGATCCTGCGCGCCTGCCATGCGGTTGTGGAGGAGGGGATTGGGCATCCCATTCTGCTGGGCGACGCAGCCACCATCCAGGCACGCGCCCGCGAATACGGTGTGAATCTGGAAGGAATGAAGATCGTTGATCCGGCGACCTCCGGTCATCACGAGGCCTACGTGCAGGAGATGTTCCGCTTGCGCCAGCGCCGAGGTGTCACGCTGCGCGAAGCCGAGACGCTGATGAAGGATCGTAATGTCTTCGGTTCAATGATGGTGCACATGGGAGACGCCGAAGCGCTCGTCTCCGGTGTGACGCAACATTATCCAGACACGATTCGCCCCGCGTTGCAGATCGTGCGCATGCGGGAGGGGCTGCATCGGGTTTCCGGATGCTACGCCGTGATTACGCGGAAGGGAGAAGTATTCTTCCTGGCCGACACCAGCGTCAACATTGAGCCGACGGCTGAGGATCTGGTCGAGATTGCCTTGTGCACGGCGCACATGGCTCGCCGATTTGACCTCGTTCCTCGTGTAGCCATGTTGTCGTTCTCAAGTTTCGGGAGCGTCGATCATCCCATCTGCACCAAGGTGCGCAAGGCGGTGGAGTTGATCAAGTATGCCGATCCGACGTTGATCGTGGATGGCGAGATCATGGCCGACGAGGCGTTATCGCCGGAGTTAATCGAAGAGCTGTACCCGTTCAGTTCGCTGAAGGGCGGCGCGAATGTGCTGATCTTCCCGGATCTGGCGTCGGCGAATATTGCCTGCAAGTTCTCGGCGAAAATCAGTGGCGGCGAGTTGATTGGTCCCATCCTGATGGGAATGGCTCGTCCGGTGCACGTGCTCCAGCGGACCGCGACGGTGGAAGAAATCGTGAATGTCGCGGCGATTGCGGTAGTGGATGCGCAGGAGAACGATACATACGCGCATCCGCGTGTGCATGTTTCCGACGAGCCCGAGCTAGTCGGAGAAGACTAGGAATCAGGTTTCAAAGTTTCAGAGGTTTCAAGGTTTCAAAGTTGAATCGGGGCCATTCGCCACACTTTGGATATCTTGAAATTCCTTGGAACTTTGAAACCTTGAAACTTTAGAACCGTTCCTACTGCTGTGCCGCATCAAAGCTAAGGCTGGCGAGGAGACTGGCAGGCATGTCCACACTCTGGAAGTCGCGGTACGCACAACGCACTTTGGGAATCAAGAGCTCCGCCATTCGGGAACTGCTGAAGGTCGCGCAGCGGCCCGGCATCATTTCGTTTGGCGGCGGCCTGCCCGCTCCAGATGTATTCCCAGTACAGCGTTTCCAGGAAGCGTGCCACACGGTTCTTGCCGACCATGGCGCAGAAGCGCTGCAATATGGCCCGACTGAGGGTTACGGACCGCTGCGGGAGATGATCGCAAGCAACATTTCTCGCTACGGAATTCGAGCCAAGGCGGAAAACGTCCTGATCACCTCCGGATCGCAACAGGCTCTCGACTTGATCGGCAAAATGCTCATCAATCGTGGCGACCGCGTGCTGGTCGAAGCCCCGACGTATCTCGGCGCGCTGCAGGCGTTCAACGTTTACGGAGCACAGTACGTTTCCGTGCCGGTCGACGAAGACGGTCTGCTGACGGAAGAACTGGACGCGAGTCTCCGCGCGGGACCGAAGTTCATGTACATCCTGCCCAACTTCCAGAATCCATCCGGAGTGACGCTCTCCGAAGGCCGGCGGCATCAGCTGATTCTTCTCGCCGACAAATACGGGATTCCGATTGTCGAGGATGATCCCTACGGCCAACTGCGGTATGAAGGAGAGCACCTGGCGCCGCTCGTGGTCCTGGATCGCGAGAACCTGCGGCGGGACAATGGATTCACCTTAGGCAACGTCATCTACTTGAGCACGTTCTCGAAAACGCTTGCCCCCGGGATCCGTCTGGCATGGATCGTTGCTCCCGAAGATGTCATCAGCAAACTTGTGCTGCTCAAGCAGGCTGCCGATCTGCACACGTCCACATTCAACCAGTATGTTGCGTACGAAGTGGCGCGCGACGGCTTCCTGGATCAACACGTGAAGCTGATTCGCCAGGTGTACCGTGAACGTCGCGATGCCATGTTGCACGCGCTTGAAGAGTATTTTCCTCACGAGGTGACGTGGACGCATCCCAAGGGCGGGCTGTTCCTGTGGGTGACCATGCCGGAGGGCACCGATTCGGAAGCTCTGTTCCAGTCTGCCTTGGCGGAGAACGTGGCGTTTGTGGCCGGAGATAGTTTCTACGCCAACAACGGACACGAAGGCAGCCGCCACATGCGGCTGAACTTTTCGCACTCGCAGCCCGAGATGATTCGGGAGGGGGTCCGGCGCTTGTCCGTTGCCGTGAAGATGCAGATACGGGGCAGCCATCACGCAGCGCCGATGGCAAAGAGCTAACTTCCGGTTTGTTACAGAATATTCACAGCCACCCGCGTTTCGCGGCAACCACCAGCAATCATTGCACTTGCGCGGGTGACGGCTGTCACTGTCCGCTTTTCCCAAAAGGGATCAAATAGTCCTCGTAGCCTTATTCGGTTTTTTCACGAAGAAAGGATCGTGTGATTTCCAGCCTGGGCAGTTCTCTCTCTGCCGAATTGTGTGCTCAGATCAAGAGATTCGGATATGCGGCATCACAGAAGATTCGTATCTACGGCGAAGAGTTTGAGGTGTTGTCTGACCCATTTCCCAACGATGACGGCATCGCCATCGAAGTTCGTTCCAAGAAAACAGCGCTCGCTCGCACGCTGCAGCTACCGGCTACGATCATTCCCCGAGGAATGCAGAGACCGGCTCGAAGCGCTTAAACAAGGAGTCGGTCAGCCGCTCCGATTGAGTGTGTGTGACTTGCATCACGATTTTGGGTGACGCGGGGCACCGCCTTCCGGTGTGTTTGCGGTCACACTGAATTCACACGCTGGACCATCCAACCAACCCAAGGCGAGGTCCATCGCGTTCCGGAGGCGCCTATGTCCTTTCCAGTCATTGTTGCCCTGATCGTAGTTGCAGTTGCGGCAGGTCTGTTTGTCTTTCGGGCGATTCCGGGAGTTCGCACGTATTTCACGTTTCGCGGAAAGCGCGTGATTACCTGCCCGGAGTCCCACACGAAAGAAGCTGTCGAGGTCTCAGCGGCAGAGGCCGGCGTGGGCTCATTTCTCAGCGAGCCGACGCTGCGCTTACGCGAGTGTTCGCGTTGGCCCGAGCGGCAAGACTGCGGCCAGGAATGCCTGCAGCAGATTGAGATTGATCCCCAGAATTGCCTGGTCTGGAATATCGTTAACCACTGGTATGAAGGGAAGAGTTGCGTGTTCTGTCACAAACAAATCGGGCCGTTGCATCACCTGGATCACGTCCCGGCGCTGATGGGACCGGACCACAAGACGGCGGAGTGGAAAGAATTTCGTCCCGAGCAGCTGCCGAACATTCTGGAGACATATCAACCGGTGTGCTGGAACTGCCATGTGGCGGAGAGCTTTCGCCGGCTGCGGCCCGACCTGGTGGTCGACCGCAAACTGGAGCCGAGACGCGTCCGTTCCTAGGCTGCGCGGCAGAAGGATTAAACTCGGCCACTCCAGTACTCGTAGACTCGTTTGCGAGAATTAGATGGAAAATCCCAAGCCGACCTTCTTGAGTCTCGCTGCAAAGACTGCTGTTTGTCATACCCTCACATATTTCTTAATGGGCGCGCTGGCTGCGCACTTTCTGCACTACGCGGAATTGATGGCGAAGCCGGAGTCGGGCATGGTGCCAATCACCAGTCCATGGGTGATGGCCGGGCCACTGTTCCAGCCGTTGCGTGGCATCGTATTCGCTCTCGTTTTTTATCCGTTGCGAGACAAGCTATTCGGAACGAAGCACGGATGGTTATTGATGGCTTGGATTTTGATCGCGGTCGGCATCATTTCGACGTTCGGCCCTGCTTCGGGATCGATCGAAGGGATGATCTACACGCCGACTCCAATCCTTGGCCAGTTGCGAGGATGGCTCGAAGTTGTGCCGCAGGCGATCTTGTTCTCGGCCTTGTTGTGTTACTGGGTGAATCGTCCTGCGAAATGGTTGAATTGGCTGCTGGGCGTGTTGTTCTTCCTCGCGATGGCCCTGCCAGTGTTTGGCCTGCTGACAACGAAAAGCTAAATGTTCTTAGTGTGCGGTTCCGTCCTCTGCGCTGGTGGGAACCGCCTTCGGTTTCTTCGATGCTTTGCGGTGGATATCGGGCCAGAATTCTTTGATCACGATCGTGATCGTGTCGTAGCTAAGCTGCGTTCCCCAAACGCTAGCCGTATTCTCCAGTGTGCGGTCCGACGAAATGAACTTGTGAGGGTTCGTGGGCGTACTGATGAAGGTACTGCGAGGATGATAGCTATAAGTCGAGATTCCCGCCGACAGCGCGCCGCCGAAGATCTCGGAATAGTTGAATTCTTTCTTGTCAGAGTCGGAGCGGCCGACGAAATTGCGGCTCGCTGCGTAAAACACGCGCCGCGTGAAACTGCCCTCGCCGGACTGGTAGAACCGCGGATCCTGTTTCAACATCGAAGGCAAAACTGCGGCGGTGACAAAGTTCTCGATCGCTCCATCGGCGAAATTCGTGACAAAGCGCTTTCCATAGGCGCCCCAGCCTTGTCCGTACGCGGGTTCGCTGTCTTGCGTCTGGCCTATCGCCGAAATAAGGCCGTACCAAGGGACGGCGACCTTGTCGAATGATCCCCGCGCCACGACCGCGAATTTCTGCTTGGTCGTGAGCGGAGGAAGCTTGCCGGCCGATTCGACACTTAGGAAGTTGGGCAGAGCGAAAAAGAGGCGATCGTTCGAGGTCCCGGCAACCTTGCCTTTTTCCGCACTCGGCGCTTTCTGATCCGATGGATTCTGTGTTTTTGTGGTCGACGCATCAGGCGCAGGGCGGGAAGGGTTCCGGCCGGCTGCGGCGGACGGCTTAGACGAGGCAGCCTGATCCTGTGCTGCCTGATCTTGGGCAGGCTGGTCCTGCGCCGGAGCCTGTGATGGCGGCGCCGAAGAGGAATCGGGGCTCGCGGTCGGCGGAATCTGTTCCTGCGAGGATTGCTGCGTATTGGAAGGACTCTGCGTGGTCTGAGCCGTGCCACAGCCGCACAGCAGGACAAGCGGCAGCAGCCAGTTCACAATCGATGCCATCGTGAGTCGATACATCAGTCGTCGGCGAGCGGTTGGCTTCATGGGTGGCGGTGCAGTACGTGGGTTGCTATATCAGGCCAGAATTCGCGAAATACGTTCGTGAGGGCGTCCCGTCCCATGGCCCAGCCGTACTTCACAGCAAGGGCCCCAGCGGTACGATCCGAGCTCGGATAATAGCTGATGGAGACCCCCTGCGCCATGGCTCGACCGAAGACCTCGGATGCATTGAACGTGTTATGGCCATGGTAGTCGGGAGTGATGAGGATACGAGACGCGGCGTAGATGCCGCGCTTGAAAAAACCTCCGTTGCCATCTCCTCGCGCGTAATAGCGTTCGTCTTCGTGCAGAACGCTGGGCAGCGCAAAAATGACGAGATAGTTCCCGTCTGTTTTGTCCAGGAATCCACGCCAATAGTATCTGCCGTACCCCGCAACTCCCTTACCCAATTTTGGATGGGCATTGCTGCCTTCGGCCAGCATGGAAGTGATGCCCACGAAGATAAATGAAGAGTAGTCGAAGCTGTTCTGAGTTGCGATCTTGAAAGCCTGTTTCGGCGTGGGCGGAGGCGGCAGTGCGCCTGCGCTTACGGCGCGATAATTCGGCATGATGCCAAGGATTCTTTTGGGCTGCTGATGAGAAACGGGCACAGATTTGTTAGCGTCTTGCGGATTCTCCGAGGCGCTCTCTTGAGCCTTCACCGCCGACGGTGCTTCAGGGAGCGCAGGTGACGCATCTGTTTCTTCCGAACACGACCTTTGTTGAGCGGAAAGGGCCAAAGACGATCCCAGCAACGCCAAAACGACTGCTTTACAGAAAAAGCGAATAATCAACGATCCCCCTCGTACGTAGCTTCTTTGTAGGATGATTTCCTGTGATTTTATCAATCGTTAGATGCTAGCCCGGCGTTACCTCCGGCACCTTTACTTCTTTTTACAACAAAGGCCGGATGCGATTCTTTCGCACTCTTAGAAGTGAAATCCAACCTCCGCCGTGAGCGACCGTGGACTCACGTAGTGGGTCCCCGTGAATGTAGAGAGGAAGTTATAAAGCGCATATTGGTTTGTCAGGTTAATGGCGGTCAACTGAAGGCTCACGTTGTGCTTGTCGCCATGAAACAGGTTGTCGTTGCCAATGGAAGCGTCAAATAAATGCCTTGGGGCGATACAGACCGGATTTTTGTCGTCATTTTGTGTTCCCGCGGCGGGTACACGCACGAGTGAAGATCCGAACTGAGTCACTGGACACGTCGAAGGCAGCGCAACCGTGGGAGTGGCTCGAACCGTCACGCAAAATAGTCCGGCCTCAAACTCTTGATCCGCGGTCATCGGGGCGCCATTAGCGAACATCGCAATTCCCGGAGATCCATCGGGCAGGGTGGTGGATGCAGGGCAGTCGTTTCCTGGCAGGAAACCGATGGCGTCAAAGGTTGGAGATGTGTTGATCGATCGGGCGGGACTGGCGGTATGCGCCGCGACGCAGACCGAACAGGTGGACGCATCCGCCTGGCTGGGATGATGATGGGTGGACTCGAGCGCAACTGTCCACAGAAGTAGGGACAGGCAGAGCCAAACCGACCTTCGTAGCCAGGCTTTCATTCTTTCGGCGTTTTCCCGCTTTGGATTAAACTCTTTTGAGCTTATAACGGTTATCCGACGCAAGACAATCTTCACAAGTTACTATAGGGACGTGAGTTGCCTGGGCGTGGAGACTCCCTCGGCAGTGGCGCCCGGGAGCGAAATCATACGGATCGAGAGGAAATCATGGCAGAACCAAGTTACGAGGAACTGAAGGCCAAACTGGCACAACTGGAGAAGGAAGTCGAAATCAAGAAGCGCAGCGGCGACCTTATTTTCAAGGTCGGCGAAAAAGGCGGGGTCAGTGTCTACGGCCTCGGACGCTTCCCGGTGACCCTCTACTACGAGCAGTGGAATCGTTTGCTGGGCGCAGCCAACGACATCAAGGCATTCATGGAAGAGAACAAGTCGAAGCTGAAGCTGAAAGAACAGGGCTAGGATGTCGGCAGAGCCTAGGGACGTTTCGTCATGTAGCTGACGACGACTTTCGCGCAGGCCTCGACGAATTCTTGCTCCGGTGTGGTGAAAGTGTGGGGAAAGTAGCTCTCGATATCGAGTTCTCCCAGGAGTTTTCCGCCGACCGAGAAGGGCACGACGATCTCGCTGATCACCATCGACGAACCCGCCAGATAGCGCGGATCTTTGGTGACGTCGTCGACCACCACCGTGCGCCCAGTGCTGGCCGCAGCGCCGCACAATCCGGTATCGAGGGGAATGCGGGTGTTGGGGGTGAAACTGCCGACGAATGGCCCGACCACCAGTATCCCGGGGTCAGCGGGATCAACGAGATAGAAACCCACCCAGTTGTAGCGCGCCATCCGCTCGTGAAGGCGTTTCGACATGTGTTGCATCAGCGCCGTGACATTGGCGGCCGTTTTGGAGAAAGTTTGAAACTCCTGCAGAAGTTTTTCGTGCTCGGCGGTCATGTTCCATCCTAAGTGCCATCGTTCTTGGCATCCCCAAAGTTTCCCGCTTTCATTGTGCATCGCCAGATGGCATCTGAGAACGGGAAGCGGCAGCCAGGTACATCAGTTGCTGTTGGCGAAGTAAGAACCCACATCCCTTGATTCGAGGGGACCGGTTAAGCGAAACTATTTATGGGCATGCATCGTTGCGTCCGCGCTCCCAGAACTTCCCCTCCTAATTTTGACTTGCGCGGGCGTTGAGCCCTGCAGATAATCATGCGTTCATCTGGCCGTGAGGTACTTATGCCACTTCTGCGCCGTTTCTCGTCTGGTTGGTTGCTTTATTTCGTCTTTGCCCTGTCCTTGCCCTGTTTGGCGGTGGATTGGCCGCCCGTGGCGCCCGAAGAACTGAAGATGACGGATCTGCCCGAGCAGAAGGGCGCGGCCGCGGTCATTCTGCTGCGTGACGAACTAGCAGACGACGTCAACAATTACCACTCCGTCTACATGAGAATCAAAATCCTGACTGATGCCGGCAAGCGGTATGCCGACGTGCAGATTCCCTACGGCCGGCGCTACTTCAACATCGATAGCGTGAGCGGCCGGACTCTGCACGCCGACGGTTCAGTGGTCAATTTCGAGGGAAAAGTGTTCGACAAGATGGTGGAGCGGGAGAAGATCGGTCGCGGGGAAGAATTCCGCGTGCACGTGAAGTCATTCAGCCTGCCCGATGTTCAGGTCGGAAGCATTATCGACTACAAATTCTCCCTCCGCTACGCCGACAATCTGCACTCGCCGCCCGAGTGGATCGTCCAGCAGGATATCTTCCAGAGAAAAGCTCACTTCAAATTCATTCCCTATGAAGGCGACTTATTGCTCGCGCACAATCGGGTGGGTAACGGTGTTCAATGGACCTCCTATCTCCCGACCAAGGGGCCACAACCGAAATTTACCCGGTTGCCCGTCTCGGAGTTGACCTCTCGGCACGAGCAGCAAAGTTACGTGGAACTCTCCATGACGAGTATTCCTGCAGTCGTGCGAGAGCCGCTGATGCCTCCGCTCTCGGCAATTCGTTACCGCGTCAGCTTCTATTACATGGTGAACCAGAATCCGGAAGATTATTGGAGGGACGAAGGTCACTTTTGGAGCAAGGATGTCGAAAAATTTCTAGACCATAAAGATGGCGTGAGCGAAACAGTAGGGAAGATTACTGCGCCCGCGGATCCGCTCGAACAAAAAGTTCGAAAGATATATGCGTTCGTCAGCGGTTTGGAGAACCAGAGCTACCGTCGAAAGCGCGAGCAACAAGAGCAGAAGATCATAGGCTTGAAAACCAACGAGGGAGCGGCTGATGTCCTGCGCCAACAGAGTGGAGATCATGACGACCTGAACCGTCTATTTGTGGCGATGGTGCGAGCGGCCGGCATTCAAGCGGAAATGATGTGGGTAGCCTCGCGGGAAGAACGACTCTTTCAACCAGAACTGCTGAATACCGACCAGTTAGAAGCGGAGATTGCCATTGTTCACCTCGGGGATAAGGAATTATTCCTCGATCCCGGAAGCAAGTACTGTCCCTATGGACTGCTCGACTGGCGCTACTCCGCCGCCAAGGGGCTGCGCCAGAATGCAGCCAAAGGCACGGAGATTGCCGAGGCGCCATTGCCCGATTACAACCAGGCGCAGATTCAGCGTCTGGCCCGGCTCCAGCTTTCGGAAGATGGCAAGGCTACGGGAACGGTCAAGATCGGCTATTACGGAATTGAAGCGATGGACCGCCGCCAGAAAGCGGGGAACACGGATGCAGAAGGTAAAAAGAAACTTCTGGAGGACGAGCTCCGTGGCTGGCTGCCCGGCGACAGTGAAGTATCTCTGGTAGGTACGCCGAATTGGGACGACACCGAGCAGCACTTGTCCACTGAGTTCAAGGTGACTTGCCCGATCGGGGTCGGTGCAGGGAAGCGATTGCTCATTCCAATTCACATTTTTCAGGTGAATTCCAAGGCGGTCTTCGCCGCATCGGAGCGGACGAATTCAATCTACTTCTGGTACCGCACTCGGGAAATCGATGAAGTGCACATGGCGGTGCCTTCGGGTGTCGAAATCGAGAGCCTGCCGGCGAATGATTCCGTGAAACTGGACTACGCCTTATATTCCACGACGCAAAAGCAGGACGCTCCCGGCTCCATCGTTGCCCGGCGCGATATGGTGATGGCGGGTGTCGCCTTTCCGCCGACGGAATACAAAGAACTGAAAGCGTTTTATGACAAAGCAAAAACAGGAGACGATCAGCAGATGATCCTCCACGGGGCGCCCCATGCGGAGCTCAAATAGACATTTGGCTCTTGCGGTTTTTTTGTTTGTTCTGTTCCTTCCGGGAACAGCACTCGGCGCTACTCCGGACTGGGTGCGGCAAGCGGCGGCACGAACATTGCCTGCCTACGAACCGGACACCGACGCTGCCGTTCTACTCAATGATGTGGCCATCTCGGTGTCCGGTCCGGGTGAATACACGGAGCACTATCGTCGCGCGGTGAAGATTCTTCGGAACGAAGGCCGTGACGAGGCCCAATTCGCCGTCTATTTACGGGGTCGGGAGAAGCTCCGCTTTCTTCACTGCTGGGCGCTCGATCGCGCAGGCCGGGAATTCGAATTGAAGGACAAGGATTTTCAGCAGCGGGGATTTGCTGGCTTCCTGTTATACGACGACATTTACTGGATGGTTGGGACGTGTCCCGCTGCAGACCCTGGTTCCGTCGTCGCATTCGAGTACGAAGTGCAGCGCCACTATTGGCTCGACGAGTGGGAGTGGTTCTTTCAGGAATCCATTCCTGTCCATGAATCTCACGTTGTAGTAAAGCTCCCTGCCGGTTGGGAATATAAGGCACTCTGGGCGCACGCAAATCCAATCGAGGCTTCCAAGGCTGCAGATGGAGGCTGGGAGTGGACGATGCGGGACCTCCCAGGAATTCGAAGGGAGCCGCTGCAACCCTCGGCAGAAGCGCTTGCCCTACGAATGAACCTGGCATTCTTTCCGCCGGAGCAGTCGAACGGGACCGTGGGATCGTGGAATGCCCTGGGACGCTGGTATACGAAACTCACGGCGGACCGGCGGCTGCCCACTCCGGCTCTCACAGAAAAAGCACGCGAGTTGGCGGCCGGTAAAACAGATTTCGATAGCAAGGTTCGAATTCTCACCTCGTTTTTGCAGACCGAAATCCGGTATGTAGCAATTGAAATTGGCATCGGAGGATATCAGCCTCACCCGGCCGGGGACGTGTTTCGCGCCCGATACGGTGATTGCAAGGATAAGGCGACGTTGTTGAGCACGATGTTGCATGAAGTCGGAATTGATTCCGACTATGTCGTGATCAACACCGAGCGCGGAGTAGCCGATCCTGCGCTTCCTTCGCCGCGAAGTTTCAATCACGTCATTCTCGCAATTGAATTGCCGCCGGAAATCAAAGACGGCGTTTACCGATCCGTTCTGACCAGCAAGGTTGGAAAGAGGTATTTGATTTTCGATCCAACCGATCCCTTTACCCCCTTGGGGGAATTGCGCGGCGAGTTGCAGGATACCTACGCTTTACTGGTCGCCGAGGGAGGTGGAGAACTGATCCATACTCCTCTCCTGCGGCCGGACAGCAACTATCTGGCACGCACCGGACATTTCGCGGTTGCGCCCGATGGATCGCTTACCGGGGAAATCATCGAGAATCGTAGCGGCGATCATGCCTGGCACGAGCGCGTGGCGCTCAACTACGCGACGCAACAGCAGCGGACCCAGCATCTGGAAAACCGCTTGAATCGCTCTCTGAGAGGGTTCACGCTGCAAAGTGCGGATATTCAGCAACTCGAGCGGAACGACCAGAATCTGGTGATCGACTATAAGTTCACCGACCCGGGCTATGGGCAAATCCGCGGGCCATTGATGCTCGTGCGTCCCCGCGTGATGGGTGAGAAGGGCATGGCCTTGGAGCGGAAACCTCGTAAGTTTCCGTTTCAGTTTGAAGATACGACCCGCGAGACGGATGTCTTCGACTTCGACCTGCCACCGGGATATGTCGTAGACGACACGCCGGAACCCGTGAAGGTCGATATGGGCTTCGCTTCTTACGAGAGCAAGATCGAAGTGAAGGATAACAAGCTGCGTTACTCGCGGGAGTTTGTCCGCCGCGAAGTGCTGCTGAAACCTGACCAGACCGACGAGTTGCGCAAACTGCAAGGCATCATCGGAGCCGACGAGAGTGCGGCAGTCGTGCTCAAGCGCGTGCCCTAAGGTTTCCTCCACCTAAACGATAGTAACCCTGGAACGTGCGGAATCACTGAATCGGGAACGTTCCCAGTTGAGACTGGGAGGGTGCGATTCAGGATACATCCGGCTTGCCTTTGGGTTGTTGCGCTCGCCTCGTTTCTCATCGCATGCCCGGCGGTCGCGGCGCCATTCGTCTTGTTCCCGAAAGCTGGTCAGTTGGTTTCGCCCGACGGGCGATGGGTGGTGCGCAACGTTGAGGCCGAAACCGCGTCCACCGACTTCAGTGGTACGTTTCATTCGCTCTGGCTCTCCGAGTTGCCGTCGGGCCGTTCGCGTAAGCTCTGCGACTATCTCGGACTGGCGGCCGTGGCCTGGTCAGGCAATGACACGCTTATCGTGACGCAGTACGTCGGCAAAAAGAGTTCTCGCGTGGCCGTGTTTTCCGTGACCGATCCCGATAACACCATCATGCTGGATGTGCCCACGCTGACCCGTCTCGTTCCCGCTGAGCAACGCGCGCGCCTGCGCGAGAACGATCACACATTTATTGAAGGATCTCGCGCCGAACCGCAGACCCTTTACCTGAGGGTCTGGGGATACGGGAAGCAAGCCGCAAATGATTTTCGCTGGCGCTGCCAATATTCTTTGCGCGATGGGAAGATCGCCTGTGCAGATGGAGGGGCTTCAAACTAGAAGCAAATAAAGGTGCTTAGCTGCGCAGTGGGAACATGTAAGGAGATCGAATCGATATAGCTCTGAACCGAATCTAATCTGCCGTGCGCCTCAAAAAACGATTCATCGTCTTCATCGCGATAATTCAGTCGATTCTTTTCCTCACGCATTACTTCCTGTATGAAACGTGGACCTTCCGTTTCCAGCCGAGTGCCCGAGAAAACCACTTTTTGCAGATCGCTCTTAGTGCTCTTTCGGTCAGTTTCGTGATTGCGTCGGTGCTGGCTTTCTCGCAGACCAATCGCGCCGTGCGCGTGCTCTATAAAGCTTCAGCGATCTGGATGGGCTTTCTCAGTTTTCTCTTCATCGCAGCGTTGTTATCCTGGCTGACTTTCGGGTTTGCATCGCTGGCCGGAGTTGCGCTCG
>Ga0335070_10006195_pt1 | contig 14077 bp, 14 predicted proteins | sample Lox_Sample_13_FD_206722 | JGI IMG/M metagenome (GOLD analysis project Ga0335070, IMG submission 206722) | Soil microbial communities from Loxahatchee National Wildlife Refuge, Florida, United States - Lox_Sample_1.3 | ecosystem: Environmental > Terrestrial > Soil > Wetlands | place: USA... | reverse complement strand
CTTCCGGATTCAGATCGATGCGCACAAAGTCACCCAGCTTCACCTGTCCCGTTGCCACCAGATTCGCCAGCGGAAACACCACGTGACGCTCGATGGCGCGCTTTAGGTGACGGGCTCCATATTTCGGATCGGTCCCCTCGTGCAATAAGAAACTCTTCACTTTGGGCGTGCAGTTGAACACGAACTGGTTAGCGGCGGCGGCCATCAGGATCCGCTGTTGTACCATGCCCAGCTCGATTTCAAGAATCTGTTGCAGGTGCTCCGGGCGCAGGGTCTTGAACACTACCACTTTGTCGATCCGGTTCATGAACTCGGGCGTGAACTTCCGCCTTGCCGCTTCGACGGCTGTGCGGTTGATCTTGTCATCCAGGCCGGCGTCGATCTGCGTAACCTTCGGCGCAAAGCCAAACCCGCCTTCCAGCAGATTGCTCATTTCCCCGGCGCCCAGATTCGAGGTCATGACGATGATGCATTGGGAAAGATCAACCCTGCGGTTGTCGCCGAGGGTGAGCGTGGCCTTGTCCAGAATGCCCAGCAGCAGCTGCCAGAGGGCGTCAGAAGCCTTTTCTATTTCATCGAACAGAAGAATTGAGAGTTTCAGCTTCTCCGTGTGCCACTGATTGAGCGCTTCCTGAGTAAGCAATGGATGCGTCTCGCGGTGTCCCAGATACCCCGGAGGGGAACCGATCAGTTTGGCGATTTCGTGCGAGTGCTGGAACTCGGCGCAATCGATCTTGATGCAGGCGCGGGCGTCGCCGAACAGCGCTTCGGCCATAGCCTCGACGACACGAGTCTTTCCCGACCCCGTAGGACCCAGGAAAAGCAGGTTTCCGACCGGACGGCCAGGCGGGTTCAAACCGGCCAGAAACATCTGGTAAATCTCCACCGCTTTCTCGACGGCCTGTTCCTGGCCAACGATGCGGCGACGAAGAGCATTTTCGAACTCGCGCGCGTCGCTCCCGCGACGATCCGGGTCAAGCACGGTGTTAAGGGCGGTCTTCATAGGGTCGTAGCCCCTCACTTTTCCTTTCTTGGACCTACTACGGCTTTGCCGGGGGAGCGGGTCGGTATTGCCGAAGGAGCGATCTTGTCAGGCTCGCCCCTATTCACTGGACGGGTTCCCAAGTGCAAGTGGCTGGCCATCCTAGCCAAAAGCCTATCCCACTCGCTCTGTTGGAGTTAGATGCCTGCCGGAAGCCTTCCGATACACCTCTCTTTCCACAGGTGATCGCAGGAAAGAGAAATACTTTGCGCATCCAGGAAGTTGCCAGCTGGCTTCCTCAGACCCCATCCGGCGCTGACCGGACGTAACTGGCGGCTCCGTCCAGCCAAGGTTAGCATCGCTCTAAATCATCAGGAGAGAATAACTTGCGTCGTCTCAGTTGGGCCCTTTTTGCCTTTGTTTTGTGCCTGTTCGCCGGACTGCTGGTGCGGCATTTCTCCACACCGATTTTGTCGGCCGAAGCGCAGTCAGTTCCCAAGCCGCAGCTGTTGAAAACTGCGACTGCAACAACGACGATTCCGCGGCCGGGCGATACTCCTTCGTCGACACAGATCATAGTACCTCCGGGCAGCACCCTCTATGTAGCCAAGCGGGGAGAGGCACTGGTCACAGTCGCGCGGCACTACCTGTCGCAGACTTCTTATCTGACCTCCTCGGAGCTGGCGGAGAGCATCCGCAAGGCAAACGGCGACTTCCAAGGGACCTTCCTGAAGCAGGGTCAACCCCTGGTGATTCCCGGGATTCTGCCTGCCCCGATCGTGGAAAAGACCATCGGCGTGCCTCGCGACTTCGAAGTGCGCGCCGTATACCTGACAGGCGTGATGGCAGCCAGTGACCATGGGTTGCACATTATCCGCCACTGGCGCGAGGTTGGTGGCAACGCTGTGGTCTTTGACATCAAAGACAGCGACGGCAGCGTGAACATTCCTTTTGAGCACCCACTGCTCGGAAGGCATCACACTCCGATCCAGGATTTGCCCAAGTTCGTGCGCTTCCTCCACTCCCAGAACATGCACGCGATTGCGCGCATCGCCATTTTCCGGGATGAGCGTCTGGTGAAGGAACACCCTGAGTTGGCGGTGAAATCGCACCGAACCGGTCAGGCGTGGCGAGAGAACGGCAAGCTGGTCTGGACCGATCCTTCAAACTCTAAAGTTCAGGAATACAACATCGCCCTGGCCAAGAAAGCCGCCGAATCCGGGGCCGATGAAGTGCAGTTCGACTACGTACGCTTTCCGGCCGAAGGCGACCAGAAGGACGCCAGCTTCGTCTTCCAGACCCAGCATCCGCAGTGGCATCGCACAGACGTCATCACTGACTTTCTAAAGCAGGCCTATGGCGAACTGCGGCCGACCGGCGTCCTGTTCTCGCTCGACGTCTTCGGCGTCATGGCCTGGCAAAGAAAGGTCGATCTCGCACACACCGGTCAGGACATCGTGGGCATGGCGAAATACTGCGATGTGCTTTCGCCCATGATTTATCCCTCGCATTTCTTCGGCATGGACGGCATCGCGCGCCCCGGCGATGCGCCTGAGCACTTCATCGGCGTCTCCATGGACCGCTTCGAGAAAATCACGCAGGGAAGCGGAGTCGTGATCCGGCCGTGGCTGCAGGCGTTCCACTGGCGCACGCGTACGTACTCGCCGCAGTACATCAAGGTGCAGGTTCTGACGGCCAAGAACAAAGGCGGCATCGGCTTTCTGTTCTGGAATGCCGCTAACGACTACAGCAAGCCCTACCTTGCCATGCCCGAGATGCGTGCTGCCAAGGGCGAGTATTTCCGCGGAGACGAACTGCAAGGCGTAATGCAGGCAGGCTTGGCGCCGGGGTCCCACTGAAGCTGCAAGTCCTCCCAACTGGCCGCCGATGTTTTGTCTCTTTACCCTGGCAGCCTTTCAGTCCTCCGTGGAAACTGGAAAACCAACGACCTAAAGAACATCCAAACGATCACAAAGTAGTCCGTCCTTCCACCTCTCTCTCGCATCAATAACGTCCCAGAAAGAGCTTGACAACTTAGCGAATGAAAAGCGAATATTCATGCCTGGTTTTAATCTCCAGGAGAAGAAATCATGCCGATCAATCAAGCCGTGCTCAGCGAGTTCGATCACGAGATGGCCAACACGCGCAAGACGCTGGAACGAGTTCCAGAAGACAAGTTTGACTGGGCACCGCATCCAAAATCCATGAAGATGGGCGCGCTGGCCAAGCACCTGGCTGACATGCCCGGCTGGATTGTAGAGGCCATCCAAAAAGACAAGCTGGATATCGCCCCTGGTGGAGAATATGTTCCCAGCCCGGCTCCCAAGAACCGGCAGGAACTGCTGGCATTGTTTGACAAAAACGTGGCCGCCGCACACAAAGCGCTGGCAGCCGCCAACGATGACGCCCACCTGATGAAGCCGTGGTCGCTGCTCTCGGCAGGGAAGACGCTGTTTACCATGCCCCGTGTGGGCGTCATACGCGCTTTTGTACTGAACCACGGTATCCATCACCGGGCGCAATTGGGTGTCTATTTGCGTCTGAACGACATTCCCGTGCCTGCGATTTATGGCCCCTCGGCGGACGAGAACACATTCTGACGGTGAGGCCGCATGGCCCAGTCCGGCCGGTCGGTTTGGTGATCCGGAACCGGCGAAGGCTTGATGGTGCCGCAAGGTATAATTGAGTTGCAGTTTGCTTTCTTTTTTCCCTCTCCCTTCCCGCGGCAGCAAGAAGGCACTCGTTACTCAGCGAGTCAGTTGAGGAGTATTCATGGCGATTCAGAAAACGGAGCACATCTGGCACAACGGCAAGCTCATCCCTTGGGACCAGGCAAATATCCACGTGATGTCGCACGTGGTGCACTACGGCTCATCGGTATTTGAGGGCATTCGCTGCTACGCGCTGCCCAGTGGCCCCGCAATCTTTCGGGCTCAGGAACACGCTCAGCGCTTGCTCGATTCGGCCAAGGTCTACCGCATGGACCTGGAATATACGCGGGAGGAACTCGTGGCTGCCATGGCCGAACTTATCAAGAGCAATGGCGCGTGGCCATGCTACGTTCGCCCGATTGCATTCCGCGGCTACGGTGATGCCGGGGTTAGCCCGATGAAGTGCCCGGTTGAGGTCTACATCATCAACTATCCCTGGGGGAAGTATCTGGGTAGCGACGATCAGACCGGTGTCGATGTCTGCGTTTCCAGCTGGACCCGGCTCGCGCCCAACACCCTGCCGGCTATGGCGAAAGCCGGCGCCAACTACATGAACTCGCAGCTCATCAAGATGGAAGCCGTGCTCAATGGTTATGCCGAGGGAATCGCGCTCGACAGCAACGGATACGTGAGCGAGGGCTCGGGGGAGAACGTCTTTGTGGTGCGCAATGGAACCCTGCAGACCGCGCCGCTGGGCAATTCAGTATTGCCTGGCATCACGCGTGACTCCGTGCTGCGGATCGCCCACGATCTCGGCATCCCCGTGGTCGAAGCCGGGATTCCGCGGGAAATGCTTTACATCGCCGACGAAGTGTTCTTCACCGGCACTGCCGCGGAAGTCACCCCCATCCGTTCCGTGGACAAAATCAGCGTGGGCAAAGGCGTAACTGGTCCCGTCACCAGATCCATTCAGAAAGAGTTTTTCGCCATCGTGCGCGGCGAAAAACCGGACCGTTATGGCTGGCTGACGCCAGTTCCGGTCAGCAGCAAACAACCGGTGGGCGTTTAGTTCGCCGGCAGCTTTCTTACACTCTTGGGGCGCCCGGTGAGCGCCCCTTCCGTGTTTCGCCCGCCTGTAGACATAACAATTCTTCACCCCGAGGAGGATCCTATGGCAGCACCACAACAAGGGCCCAGCAAGGAGTTCGCCGCCGGCTACCGCGACATGATGTTACAAGGCCTAGCCAGCGAAATGAACACCACGAAGAAAGTCATTGCCGCCATCCCAGACGCCAAGCGCGACCACAAACCCGACCCCAAAGCTCGTTCCGCCTGGGAACTGGCCTGGCACCTAGTGAGTGTGGACGTTCAGTTCATAAATGAGATCGTCGAAGGAAAGTTCAGCATGGAACCCCGCTACAAGGACGAGCCCAAGACCGTGGCCGAAATGGTGGAGTGGTACGACAAGAACTTCACTCAGGGCATGGAGAAGGTTCGCACCATGACGCCGGAGCAATTGCTGACGATCGTGGACTTCTACGGCGCGTTCCAACTGCCCACGTTCGTGTATCTGGGCTTTTTGAATAACCACAGCATCCACCACCGCGGCGAGCTGGCCACCTATCTGCGTCCCATGGGCTCGAAAGTACCGTGCATCTACGGCCCAAGTGCCGACGAGGAATGGAAGATAGCCGCATAATCTTTCGAAGCTTCTTTCCGCCGCCCTGCGGGGCGGCTTTTTTATTGGCCTCCCGCTTGACCCACCGGCCAGCACTTAAGTTGCGCCCGGCGCAGGGCGCCCGTTACTTAGGTCATCTTGGGCAGGGTGACGTTTGGCGTCATGATACGAGAGGTCTTCCTAGGGGAACGGGTCGCATGAATATTGATGATCTCCTGCGTATTGCCATGGAGCGCCGGGCCTCCGACTTGCACCTGAAGGTCGGAAACTACCCGCACCTGCGCATTGACGGCGAACTGGTGCCGTTGACCGACCAGCCGCGCATCAGCGCTGAAGACATGCTCACCATGGCGTTCAGTATGATGTCGGCTCGCCAAAAACAGAAATTCAAAGAAACCACCGAAATTGATATGGCGTATGGCGTGGCCGGCCTGGGCCGCTTCCGTGTGAACGTCTTTCAGCAGCGCGGCAACGTGGGACTGGTGCTGCGCGTCATTCCCACAAAAATTCGCGCCTTGGACGAACTCTACCTGCCGAAGATCGTGGAGCAGATTTGCGATATGCCCCGCGGGCTGATGCTAGTCACCGGGGTCACCGGCTCCGGCAAATCGACCACTCTGGCGGCCATGATCGACCGCATCAATTCGACACGGGCAGAACATATCATCACCATCGAAGACCCGATCGAATTTCTGCATCGCGATAAGAAGGGCTACGTTAACCAGCGCGAGGTCGAGGTCGATACGCCGAACTTCGCCTCAGCCTTGCGCGCCTCTCTCCGTCAGGATCCGGACGTGATCCTGGTGGGCGAAATGCGAGACCTGGAAACCATCGGCACCGCGCTGCACGCGGCCGAAACCGGCCACATGGTGTTCTCCACCTTGCACACCCTGGACGCGGTGGAAACCATCAACCGCATCATCGCGATCTTCCCGCCGCCTGAGCAAAAGCAGATTCGTTTGCAGCTTGCAGCGGTGCTGCGCGCCGTCATCAGCCAGCGGTTGGTGAAGCGCTCCGACACCGAAGGCCGGGTGCCCGCGGTGGAAGTGATGATCAACACCGCGTATATCCGCGAATGCATTTTGGTGCCGGAAAAGACGCGCGCCATCCGCGACGCAATCGCGGCCGGCACCTCCCAGTACGGTATGCAGACCTTCGATCAGTCGCTCTGGGACCTGTTCCAGGCCGGCCTGGTCAACTACGAAACCGCGCTGGAGAACGCTTCCAACGCCGACGACTTCAAGCTGCGCATGCAAGGTATCTCTTCCACCAGCGACCTCTCGAAGAATGCTATGCAGGCCGCAGGTTTTGGTGGCCGCTAGGTTCAGCTTTCCGGAACAAAAAGGGGCACGTCTCAGACGCGCCCTTTTTCTATCAGCCTGCGAAATTGATCCCCGCTAAGCCGCGCTGTGCTGCGCCGCCGCTTGTTCCTGCCGCCAGCACCCCTGCCCGCGCAACACCGCCACAGCATATTCGAAGTCGGAGATCTCGAATACCCGGTCCAGCCGGGTAATCTCCAAGATGTGCTGCACGAAGGGCGTGGGATTGACCAGTTTGAACTGGATGCTCCGGTTTCGCGCCCACAGATGGAGCGACAAAAGGACAGTCAAGCCTCCAGCATCGACCATCTCCACGTCCGACAGGTCGAGCATCACGATGCGGGCATCCTCGTCCGACATCACGACGCTGCGCAGTGTCGCGACTTCCGGGCCGCGAACCAACCGTCCCGCGCATCTCACCACTACCACGTTGTCACTCTTCTCGATGTCGACGTTTAGCATGACCGCCACCTTTCGATACTTTCTACGTAAATGGACGTGACAGGGTTCCCTGTGTCACCGGGGCATTTGTAAAAAGACGTGAACAATGAGCCACGGTCTTTCGGGTTCCAGGCCCAAGGCTCGCGGCAATTCGTGCTGGCTGGGGGAAAGCTTTGTGGCTCAATGCTTTTCTGGTCAGATTGCGTTAACGTTACCTTGTATGTCGTTCCCTCGCCCGCGCAAGGTCTATACCGAAGACGAGCTCTACCAGTATGCAGTCGGTGCGCTGGCCCGGCGCATGCGCACGGTGGCAGAACTAAAACGTCTGCTGCGCAATAAAGTCGAGGCGGATACGAAAATCGGCCAGACGCTGGTGGAACTCATCGTCCGGCGGCTCAAAGATCAGGGATACCTGAATGACGCCAAATATGCCGCCGCTTATTCCTCATTTCGCCGAGACAACGAGAAGTTCGGCCGCCGCCGCGTCATCACTGATCTCAAGGCCAAAGGAGTGCATGGAGAGGTCATCGAAAAAGCCGTATCGTCGGTCTACGACGATGTGAACGAAGAGAAGCAGGCCCGGGAATATCTGCGGCGCAAGCGCCTGAAGAAGCCGAAAGACCAGAAGCAGACAGCGCGCATCTTCCGGCAGCTGGTGCGCGCCGGTTTCGCCTCCAAAACAATCTTCACAATTTTGAAAAAGTGGGACGTGGACGAGGAAACGCTGACGGCGCTGGAAGGAGAGGCGGCAGAATAGCCATTTGTATTACAAATAGATAATTGTGATACAATTCTAATTATGGCGACATCGGTACAGGCCCGGCTAGATGAGGAATCGCAAAAGACCCTGCGAAAGCTGGTAAAGCGGCTGGGCTGGAGTCCGTCGCGGGTCGTGCGTGAAGGTCTGCGGCTTCTTGCTTCGTGTCACGCCATCGAAGGCAGGCGGGCTGTAATCGGACAGGGCAAGTTTGCCTCCGGGGTGGGGGATCTCGCCTCCAACAAGGAACACCTGCGGGGCTTTGGGCGGTGAAACCGGTTCTTCTGGATACCGGTGTGATTGTCGCCTTGCTCGACGCAACGGACAGCTTCCACCAACGCTGCTCAGAAGCTATAGCCGGCCTCGGAGCGCCTCTGGTGACTTGTGAGGCGGCGATCGCAGAGAGCTGCTACTTGCTGCGACGGGTAGAAGGTGCAGCTGAAGCAGTGCTGGAAAATGTACGAGAAGGCGTTTTTCAGATCCCTCTGCACCTGTCAGAGTCGGCCAAGGATATCCAGCGCATTCTACGCAAGTATCGTGACCGCGACATCGACCTGGCTGACGCCTGCCTCGTCCATCTCGCGAACGAGTTCGGCGCCGGCGAAATCCTCACTCTGGATCGAGACTTCGAAATCTATCGTTGGGAACGGAACAACGCATTCGAGTTGCTGGTGCGGCTGGACTGAATCGGGCGAGCCGCGGGACTGGTTCAGCCATTCCACCGTGCACTCTGTGGTGATCAGTTAGAATTGATTTTCAATGCTTACCGGCTCTGAAATTCGGCGCATGTTTCTGGACTTTTTCGTCCAGAAGGGACACCGCGAGGTGCATTCGTCGTCGCTCGTCCCGGCAAACGATCCCACGCTGCTCTTCACCAATGCCGGGATGAATCAATTCAAGGACATCTTTCTCGGCCTGGAGAAGCGCGATTACAACCGGGCGACGACGTCGCAGAAGTGCGTGCGCGCCGGGGGCAAGCACAACGATCTGGAAAACGTCGGATTCACCAACCGCCACCACACGTTTTTCGAGATGCTGGGGAATTTTTCCTTTGGCGATTACTTCAAGAAGGACGCGATTGCTTACGCCTGGGAGTTGATCACCTCTCCGAAGTGGTTCGGGATTCCTAAGGACAAGCTTTATGTGACGATTTTTGAGGGTGTCCCCCTCGCGTCCGGAACATCGGACGGCATCCCCCGTGATGACGAGGCGGAGCAGTTTTGGCTCGATGTGGGTGTTCCGAAGGAGCGCATTCATGCATTCGGGATGAAAGACAACTTCTGGCAGATGGGCGACACCGGCCCCTGCGGCCCCTGCAGCGAGATTCACTACGACATGGGTCCGGCGGCGTCCGACCAGGGACATAAAGACTGCGCATTCGGCTGCGACTGCGGGCGATACGTCGAGATTTGGAACTTGGTGTTCATGCAGTATGACCGTCAGCCTAGAGTGGAGGACAAGACTCTCTTCGGACTGACTCCGTTGCCCAAGCCGTCGATTGATACGGGCGCAGGACTGGAGCGGCTGGCGGCGGTGTTGCAGGGCGTGATCTCGAATTATGAGACTGATTTCTTTACGCCGCTGATTGAGCGCGCAGCAGAGTTGACCGGGGCTTTCAAGAGTGCCGTTGAGTATTTGCGAAAAGATTCGAGCCATAAGGCAGCAGCCTCCCTTCGAGTTATTGCAGACCATTCACGAGCAGCTACATTTTTGATTTCTGATGGGGTATTGCCTTCGAATGAAGGTCGCGGATATGTGTTAAGAAAGATTATTCGCCGCGCAATTACGCACGGACGCCTACTTGGAAAAAATCAGCCTTTTCTGCACGAAATGATTTTCAAGGTACAAGAGGTAATGGGAGATGCATATCCTGAACTCAAGGAATCTATAAAACATGTATCTTCTATTGTCAAAAGTGAAGAAGTTCGTTTTGCTCATACTCTAGATGTCGGGTTTGAGCAGTTAAAGAAGTTGCTTCAAGAAAAAGCAGTTGAAGAATTGACTTTGCCTGAAATATCCCCCGGATCTGCGTATCCACCATACCGCAAGGCGATGCTTCCTGGCGAAAAAGCCTTTAAGCTCTACGATACCTTTGGCATGCCGCCCGATTTCATGCAGGATGCAGCACGCGATCAGGGGGTCGAATTCGACCAAGCTGGCTTCGACCGCGCCATGGAGGAGCAGAAATCCCGCGCTCGCGCCTCCTGGAAAGGCGCGGCCAAGCAGACTGCGAATCCTGCCTACCAGAAACTTCCGAAGTCTGAATTTGAGGGCTACCGCCAGACGCGTTCGGAAGGCTGTGAAGTGCTGGCCATCATTCACAACGGTCAGGGCGCGCAAGAGCTTAAGCCCGGAGACGAAGGCGAGATCATCCTCGACCACACTCCGTTCTATGCCGAATCCGGTGGGCAGGTCGGCGACCGCGGATGGCTTTACTCTGACGATCACAACACCATCATCGCCGAAGTGAAAGGATGCTATTACCCAATCCAGGGCGTGCGCGCGCACCAGGTCATCGCCAAGCAGTTGATCCGCGTCGGAGACAAACTAGACGCTGTTGTCAACCCCGACATCCGCCAGGCCACTATGCGCAATCACACGGCCACGCATCTTCTCCACGCGGGGCTGCGCGAAGTACTGGGCAAGCATGTGAAGCAGGCAGGATCGTTGGTTGCGCCCAATCACTTGCGCTTTGACTTCTCGCATTTCACGGCGGTCGAAGACGAGGAATTGCAGGACATCGAAGACCTCATCAACAAGGAAGTGCTGCGCAACACGAAGATCGAAGTCATCGAGAACGTTCCCATCGACGTCGCTATCAATGAATACAAAGCCATGGCTCTGTTCGGAGAGAAGTACGGTGACAAAGTCCGCGTGATCAAGATTGGCGATTTTTCCACCGAACTCTGTGGCGGCACGCACACAGCACAGACCGGCGAGATCGGCCTGATCAAGATTCTGAAAGAAGGCAGCGTATCGTCGGGCGTGCGGCGCGTCGAAGCCATCACCGGCGAAGGCTCGGTGCAGCACTTCCGTCGAGATCACGAGTTAGAAAATGTAGTGTCCAGTTTTGTTGCTCCCACCCTTTCGCAGAAGACCCGAAAAGAGGGAGAACCCGCAACTGCAGAAAGTCCACTCACTCCTGCCGGGGCCCTGAAAGCCGAACTCGAGAAGAAGGACTCCGAGATCAAGCGGCTCACCCGCGAACTCGACCAGGCGCGGATGAAGTCGGCGTCGTCGAGCACGGAGAATATCGGCGAGAAAGTAAAAGAGGTGCGCGGAGTGAAGGTGCTGGCCCATCGCGTGGATAACCTCGAACGCTCGCAGATGCGCACCCTGGTCGATCAGCTTCGCGACAAACTGGGCTCGGGCGTGGTCGTGCTGGGCTCGGCGACGAACGGCAACGTCGCTCTGATCGTGGGCGTGACCAAGGACCTTACAAGCCGTATCCAGGCCGGCAAAGTCGTCGGTTTAGTGGCGCAGAAGGTCGGCGGCAAAGGGGGCGGCCGTCCCGACCTGGCCGAAGCCGGCGGCAAGGATCCCGCAGCGCTGGATGGCGCGCTGGGCGAGGCTTACGGGGTGGTGGAAAAGTTACTAGGGTAGCTTGGCGGACCGGGGTCCGCTTCTCACTGGAGTTTGGCGATGGAAGACCGTCTCTCCTTCATCAAGCATCGGGAGCAGCCGATTCTGCTGATTGACTTCAGCCACTGCCCCCGTCAGCAGATGATCCTGCTGCTGGAGCAGGTGCAGTTGACCATCGCCAAGCATCCGCACAATTCCGTTCTGACCCTGGCCGATTTCACCGGCGCGCAGGTGGACAAGGCGGTCGCCACGCGTATCAAGGAAGTGCTGGTGCTTGACCGTCCCTACGTCAAGAAATCGGCGTGGGTGGGCACGGCTGACTTGCCCAAAGTCTTCTATGAGAGTTTCCGGACGTTTTCCCGGCGCGACTTTCCTGTCTTCGACACACGCGAGCAGGCCATGGATTGGCTGGTCAGCGAGTGATTAGCTTCTCCACTTCAGCGTGACCGGACCCGACATTGGGTGCTTCATGGCGGTGCCGGTACGCTTGGCTTCCAGGTGCGCCGCCTTCAGCTGGAAATACCACTTCGCGGGGCGGTCGGCGTCGTCGATCAGCATGAGATGAGGGTTGTGCTTCAGCCCTTCCGCCTGCAGTTCCATCGTGCGCCGGTCCTGCTCCACGAATTTCCCAAAGACAAACTTCAGCAATGCAGGTCCGAAGGGTACCCAGCGAAACAGATTCCAGCTGGCAACCACGTCAATGCGGCAGCGGTTCTGCGTAATGGGCGTGACCGTGGTGAGCGAGGCAAACCAGCACTTCCCCGCGCGAATGGTCTCAAAGCGCTGGTTCGGCAAAACGAAGTCGATGGTGGTGGTGATGGAATCGGCGTCGGCATACAGGCGCAGCAGTTTGTAGGGAGCGCTGTTCGAACTAGGCGTGTGCGCGCTCATGCGGAAGCCGTTGACAATGGGCTCGAAATTCTTCTGCTTCTCATGAATGCTGTGACGGCCGCGCCACCACCAGGCTTGATGAACGAACGGCCCGTGCGCCGGATCCATCAGCCCGATGATGCCGTGATCAATGGAAACCGGCATCTCGGCCGTGAGGTAGGCGGTCTTGAATCTCTCGCTGAATTTCGGAACCTGCGGCACGGGGATGGGCGCTGCTTCCGCTTTAGTGAAACCTGCTCCAGCCGCCGGGGGTTCGGGAAGGAATACCCACACGTAGCTGTCACGTTCTTCGCAGGCGTAGCTTCCCGCGCAGATGCGATCGACCTTCAGCGTCTGGTCAGCAGTGAGCGACGGGATGAGCTGGCACTGGCCGGTGTGCGCGTCGAATTTCCAGCCGTGGTAGTTGCACTCCACCTCCACGCCGTCAAACCAGCCGCAGGAGAGCGGCATGCCGCGATGGGGACAGGCGTCGTGCAACGCAAACGGCAGGCCCTGGCGGTCGCGGCCAAGCACTAGCGGCGTTTCGAGCAGCACGGCTTTGTGGAGCTCATTGCGGGGTAAGCGGTCGCTGGGCAGCGCGCGATACCAGAAGCCGTAAAGCATGAGGGCATCGGGAATCTGGCGCTGCGGGGCTGCGCTTGACTTGATGTCTACAGCATCCATCGGCGTGATGCGCCAGCCTACCACAGGCGCAGGAGAGGGCGCCTGCGGCTTACCGATCTACTCCTTGTTGGTCGGCACTTCACTCATCAGCGCCAGCAGGTTCTGTTCCGAGTCGCGGAAAAACGTCATCCACAGATCATACTTGGGCATGCGGGCAATTGCATGCGGCTCGTCCTCAAAATGCACGCCGCCCGATAGCATTCGCTTGTGCGCAGCCGTGATGTCGGCCACGGTGAAATAGAGAATCGAGCTGGGGTGGTCAAATTCGGGCTTTTCTGCCCGATCGAGCATGAGTCGCACGCCGCCACAGTCGAAAAACACCAGGTTCCCGGCGCGGAATAGGAAAGGCAAGCCGAGCTGGTCCCGGTAGAATGCCGTGGCACGGTCAACATCGTGTATGTTGATCGCGATCTGGCCGATGCGGGAAATCGCGGTGCCTGAGGTATTCATATGGGTTTCACCTCCACATTAGTTAGTATAGCTAACTATATTTGATGGGCAAAAGCAAGAAGAAAACAACGCGCTCCCCGCAAGCCTTCGAAGTCGCGGACCGCCTGCACTCGGCAGCCATTCATCTGCTGCGCCGTTTGCGGGTGAAAGACCTGGCCAGCGGAATCGGTCCGGCGCAGCTTTCTGCTCTATCGGTCCTCGTCTTCGCTGGGCCGCGCTCCCTGGGCGAACTGGCCGACGCTGAGCAGGTCAAACCTCCAACCATGAGCCGGATCGTGGCAGGGCTGGAGAAGGCTGGCCTGGTGCGACGTTACGAAACCGAGGACAAACGCCGGGTTCGCCTGGAAGCCACGGCCAAGGGAACGAAGATCCTGTGGGAAGGACGACGGAGAAGGATACAGGCACTGGCTGCGGCGCTAAAGCCGCTAGGGGAGCCGAAAATCCACCGTCTCGGAGATTTGACAGAGTTGTTACAGCAGGTGCTGCGGAAACTCTAGAGCGGCGGAGCCGAACAGCAATGAGGCCCTCCTTACGGAAGGCCTCTGCCTGGCGTTGCACGGGTTGAGGGAAGCCTACTTGGCGTCAGCACTGGAGAACGCGTAGACCAAACCGACCGTGACGGTGTTCTGGTCCTTCGTGTTCGGGAGCGCGCTGCGATAGGGG